>ERZ1669248.4-NODE-4-length-329548-cov-6.359021_pt1 | contig 329548 bp, 298 predicted proteins | sample MGYA00579296_ERZ1669248 | MGnify/ENA primary metagenome ERZ1669248 (study PRJEB41166, sample SAMN08046057) | hot springs metagenome | biome: hot spring; feature: neutral hot spring; material: thermophilic sediment; isolation source: thermophilic sediment from...
TCTGTTGTTCACGTACTTTTTGACCACGCTCAGGACCTCGTCGTTCACAGATTCTGGTCTCACGTCCGAGGGGAAGGTTCCGAAGTAGATCTCTCTCATGCCTATTTTCCGGAGATTGAAAAGCAACGATTCTATGGCGTCCACGTTCGGTGTAACACCATCCTTCGAGCCGTAACCGAAGGCGTTCGGCGCTATGAATCTCGCGACGTACTTGTGCTTTTTCAGACCGAGCTGGCAGTAATGAACGATCTGTTCAACGCTCCTGTGTCGAACGATCTTTCCAGCGATCGACGATGTCTGACAGTACGCACAGCCGAACGGGCAGCCCCTCGTGATCTCGATCGGCATGAACTGTGAAAGTTCCACGCAGAAGGGAGGATAGTCGTTGAGATCGACTCTCCTGCTCACCCCATCGAAGATGGATCGCCTTTCGCCCTTCAAAAACTCGATCAGGTTCTCCTCCCCATCACCGATGAAAACGTGATCGAACCCCATCGCGAGGCATTCCTCAGGCCGCGCCGTCGGGTGGGGCCCACCGGCCAGCAGAGTGTAACCTTTCGACTTGAGCAACTTCACTTCTTCCTGAACCTGTCCGAGGTCGAAGCTCATGAAGGAGTACGCCACGAAGCTGTCGGTGGGGTAAGATAAGATGTCCTCAAGTCTTCTGGCGATGACGATTTCGACGGAGTCGAGTCTGCTCACCACCGCGCTCAGCAACGCCACGACGCTGTAACGGTTGAACTTCGTCTGTCTGAAGATCAACCTCACGGTTTTTCACCCATGATCTTTCGAACCTGATCGAGGAAACTGTGGATCGCTAAATTGGGAGTGGGAGAGCTCTTCACTGCGAGATCGAGCCAGTACAGTCTTTCAAGGATCTTTTCCAGCTTTTCGGCGTCGTACAGGCTCACGTGGTTCACGGACTTGCCGGCACCCTTGAAAGAGAAACCCAGAAACCTGGCCGTCTTTCCGAGTCCCACACCGAGTTTTTCAGAGACTTCTTTTATCACGGGCCAGGGGTAATTTTCTCTCTTCTCGACGAAGAGCACGATCTTGTAGAGATCGAGGAAGTGTCTGGCGAGGGACGCGACCACGACGATGGGCTCGGTGGTTTTCAGGATCGATCCCAGCAGCACGTGTGCCTTTTCGAAATCGCCCATCGAAACTCTGAAACAGAATTCGTCTATGTCGCTTCTGACGTATTGAGAAATCACCTGCTGGATGGTCTCTTCGGTCGGTCGATCCGTCACGCAGGCGAGTTTTTCGATCTCTCTTTCTAAAAGTTCGTCGTTCGGTCCGACCCTTTCGAAGATCAATTCAGCTATCTTCTGCGAAGCAGATATTTTGTGCTTTCTGAGCCTTTCTGAAACGTAATCGATCCACTTTTCCTGTTCCCACGGTTTTGGTAGCGACAGCTGCACGACTTCCTTAGCCTTCACACCCTCTTCGGTTCTGACGATCACGCTGATCCTTGAAGGTTCGGCCATCTCCAAAAGTTTTTTCTGATCGTCCTTTTTCCATTCGTCGAAATCGACCACGTCCAGGAGCACCCCATCGAAGAAAAAGCCAACCTGTGAGAGCAGATTGAACGCAGCATCTTTTTCCTCCACGTTCACCTTGATCCTCTTGAGATGTCTCTTTCGACAGAAATTTTCCACGTATTCATCCTTCAAGATTTTTGCATCACCGGCGAGAAAGATCACCGGCAAGAGCTTCACTTCCCTTCCTGAGCTGCTTGATCTGGGCCATGAACGCGTCCAACCTGGCTTCTATCGATGGCGTGAATGGATTGCCATCCAGCTCGATCGAGATGAACGGCAGCGACTTTCCAAGTCTTCTCTTTTTGTCTTCGATGGCCTTCTTGAGTATGGATTCCGCTATGCGGCTTGGCATGCACGCGAACGGCCCGACTGCTATCACTCCATCGTAGAATTCGCCTATTTCGGCGAGCGTACTTCCGATCGTCAGGATGGCTTCCCCAGTCAGATTCGGTGAAAGATAGGGTTTCGCCGTTTCCACCACGTGTGAGACGTCGAGCATGCGCGCGTCGCACAGGCCAGTTCGCGCGAACAGACGCTTGATCCTCCATTCGAAGTAGCGGAGCACCTGCATTTCCAGCCACTTTTTCATTCTCTGGAAACGCGTCGAATCCTTGCTCACCAATCTTTCGATGAAGATGTAATAGGTGTAGTAGATCCATTCGTGTATCGGTGAGATGTGCAGCACGATGCCTTCCCTCGCGAACAGATCTTCCATCTTCTTCCTGCTGAATTCGTCCCAGCGCACGTATATTTCTCCAGTCATCATCACCTTGGGTGATTTCATGTACGCTTCGTGCAGTTTCAGAGATTCGAGCTCCTGACACACCTTTTTCACCGTTGTGAAGAAACCAGACAGAGAATCCTTCCTCAAACTTTCCAGGATCATTTCCTGATGCTTCTCGATCAAGGATTCTACAAGCGTCTGGTCTTTCATGAGGGCTCTGAGAGATTTCTCCACGTTGGAGTACAGATCCGAAACCAGCACGGCCAGCCACGCACGCAGGGTGAAGCTTACTCCCAGGCCTCCGTACGCGTTCTCAGAGTTCAGCGAGACCAGGCCGACATCCTTCACCGCGTTCTGTTCGAGCCACAACTTCATGTAAATGCTGTACTGGCCGAACCTGCACGGGCCCGACGTGGTCGGCATGAAGTACAGGGTGATCTCACCTTCGGGCCTTTCCTGAAGGTATCTTATGAGCGAGCCGAGCGTCAGGTGCAAAGGCAGGCATTCCTTGGAGAGAGAGTTGCCCCTGCCCAGTCTGAACTCGATCTCCCCGGGAGCGGGGCACACGTGCGTTCGAACCCCGAAGCGAGAGATCGCCGCCGCCAGGCACCTGGCTCCGAACGCGCCCATCGTCGGGAAGACGAGTCTCACTCTCGGGTCGGTCCAGGGAATCTTCTCGCCGTCTTTGAGGACGAAGACGCCGGATTTGTCGATCTGAACTTCGAGAGGTTTGGAAGGCGAGGGTTGCTTTTTCTTTTCTCTCCTGCATTTGATGATGTCCAAGAACGCTTCTATACGGGTTTCCAGACCGGCGTCAGCGGTGTGGCTGTCCAGTTCCAGAACGAGCGCCGGTTTTTCACCCATGACCGCTTTGAAGTAAGAGAGGATGAACGAGTCAGGGCCGCAGCTGAAATTCGTTATGAAAACAGGATACAGCTTGGGATGGTCTTTCACGTACCTCGCGGCCTTCAGCATCATCTCTCCCCAGGTCCAGTACATCCTCTCGTAACCGGGCAGCGGTTCGAACGGAAGAACGTCGAAACTCGCCACGGGATAGCCGTAACTGGCGATCTTCCTCGGAACTCCGAGGTTCGCGTGGGACTGGAAAGCGTTGTACGCCCTCCCGAAGATGACGATACCCATACCGGCTTCTTCTACTTTCTTCAGAAATTCTTCACCGAGCCTCTTCACGCCCTCTTCGAAGGTCCTCTGCGCTTTCTTCGCTTCTTCGAAAGCTGCTCTGACCCTTTCTCTGTCGAAGCCGAGGGGTTTGAACATCCGGAAGATGTTTTCGAAGACGAGTTCTTCAGGATCGTTGAAATCGATGCTGCAGGAAAGGAGCTGAACTTTCTCGAGTTCAGAGATATCGGCCCTCAGCCAGTCTGCCTCGCTCTGAACGAAAGGACAGTAGACGCCGTTCTTTTCTGAACCGGCCGGTCTGGCCCCTCGAATCCTCGGAATGAAGACATAATCAACGTTTTTCTTCAAAAGGTTCAGCACGAAACCGTGGGAAAGCTCGACGGGAAAACAGAACTCTGATCCCATGCGATCTTTCCCACTTTCATCAGGTTCGTCCGGAAGGACGACCTCGAAGCCGAGCTTTATGAAAAGTGTCGAGAAGAATGGGAAGAAGACGTTCATCGCGAAGGATTTGCTCACTCCGACCTTCTTTCCGCCACCGTTTTGCTTCAGTTCGAAAACCATCTTCTCTCTTCTCGCGACGAAATCGTACTCCGAGGCATCGAAACTGTGTTCCCTGAACGCTTCGTAACGGTTGCACGCCCCTCCGTAGGGTATCCTTTTGCCGTTGACCTCTATCACGCTGATGGTACACTTCCTGTCGCAACCGGTCCTTCCACCCGTGCAGACGAAAGGTTTCAGATACTTCACCTCGCGGTTCGCGAGTTCCTGAAGATCGTAAGAACCTTTTTCTATCACACCCTTTTCCATGTCTTCGAGTGCCATGAGCGCGATCCCGTAGGCGCCCATGAGACCCGGTTCCGGTGGCACGACGATCTTCTTACCCGTGAGTGCCGCCATCGCGAGCGGTACGGCCCTGTTGTAACAGGTGCCTCCCTGCGCGAAAACCTTGTTCCCGACGGGCCTGTTACCCTTCACCCTGTTCAGATAGTTCATGCAGACAGAGTAGACCAACCCAGCGCATATGTCCTCGGCGGATATGCCTTCCTGTATCGCGGTCTTTATGTCGCTGTTTATGAACGCCGCACACTGGTCGCTGAAGTTCGGTGGGTTTTTCGCCTTGAGGGCGTAATCTGCGATCTGTCTGTAATCTATGTTCAAAGACTCTCGCGCCGCTTCTTCCAGGAAAGATCCCGTTCCTGCGGAGCACGCCTCGTTCATGGCGTAGTCGTAGGGTACACCTTCGTTCAGATAGGTGTATTTGGCGTCCTGACCGCCGATCTCGAAGATCGTGTCGACCTCGGGATCGAAATACGCCGCAGCCTTCGCGTGCGCCATGATCTCGTTGTGGATCGATTTGGTCTGTGCGTGCAGTCCCACGATCTTCCTTCCGGAACCCGTCACGCCCACCGCGACGATCTTCACAGGCACGTCGAGCTGTGAGAGAATTTCGCCGTAACACTTCTTCGCGGCACCTATGGGATCACCGAGCGTTCTGAGATAACTGCTGGCGAGTATCTTCTTGTCCTTGATCCTCACCAGCACGGCCTTGGTCGTGGTCGAACCCACATCCACACCGAGTACGCACTCGTCGTTCGGCTCAGCCTTTCCCCTCTCCATGTGCTTGAACTCCACCATGGACAGATAGTTCGAGAGGGGAGGCAGTCTGAGAAAGGCGGAAGGTATCTCTCTGGGTATCACGTGGTATTTCTTGACCTTCCCAGAAGGATTTTCCAGCAACCACAGATAGGCACCGAGAGCCTCGAAGTAAGTTGCCTCTTCGGGCACGACGAACTCTATGCGACCGTCGAGATGTCTCAGCATGAGTTTGTTCCTCGTGGTGCCACCTATCAAAAGCACCCTCTTCACGTTCGCGTTGCTCGAAAGCTGCAAGATCTTGTCCGCCATGACCTTTCCGAGTCCACTGAGAACGAGGTCTTTGGGAATGCCTTTGTTCAGCGCGTGCGTGCAGTCACTCTTGCAGAAAACCGTGCACCGCGAAGAGAGTCTGTAAAAGCCATCCACGTTCACCGAATCTATGGACGAAAGATCCAGTCCCATCCTCTTGAGCTGTTGCAGAAAGAACTCTCCGGTACCGGAGGCACACTTGCTGCCGACGTGTATCGCGGAAACTTCGCCGTTAGAGTCGAGCTGGTACAGCACGAAGTTTTCCCCACCGGCGCTCACGATGCCGTCACACGGGCCGTACTTCTCTTTCAGCTTTCTGTACGCGTACTGCACGGCGAGAGACTCCGGGATGTTCGGAGCTCTGAAGATCCTTCTCAGTTTCCTTCCGGTGAAGACGAGTTCGAGTTCTTCGGGTGAATCTTGAAGGATTCTCTCAACGGTACCTATGGGGTCACCGTTGTGTAGAATCCACGCGGGTCCCTGTTCTGTGAAAGTGGACACACTCGAAGAACCCACGCAGATCGCCAGCCGCATCTGTTCTGTCACCCCCGATCCAGCTCGCGCACCAGTTCGCTCAGCTCCTCGGCGATCCTCCTGACATCAGCTTCATCCTTCCCCTCGACCATCACGCGCACCAGCCTCTCCGTACCGGAAGCCCTGACAACGATTCTGAAACGCTCGTCGTATTTTTCCAGCTCTTTCTTCAACAAAGGATGCTCAGCCACGGCCTTGTTCATAACGGGCACGTTGATCAGGACCTGAGGATAATCCTGCAACTCTTTGGAAAGATCGTCCGCCGTTCTGCCGGTCAGAACCATCAACCTCAAAAACTCCAGTGCCGTTATGAGGCCGTCTCCCGTCGTCGATCTGTCCAGAAATATTATGTGACCCGACCTTTCCCCACCGAGCGTTGCGTCAAGCTGCAGCATGCCTTCGAGCACGTACTTGTCCCCCACCTTCACCCTCGCAAGTTTTATACCCCTGTTGAGTAAATAATCCTCTAAAGCTTTGTTACTCATTATTGTCGCCACGACGGTGTCGTTGCGGAGTCTTCCTTCGCTCTTCAGCTGGACCGCGAGAACCCCCATGATCTTGTCTCCGTGGATCTCTTCACCCTTTCGACTGAGCAGAATGCATCTGTCCGCATCGCCATCGTGCAGCACACCGATGTCGAAACCTTCCATCTGCCCCGCGAGGAACTGCGGATGCTGAGAACCGCAGTTTTCGTTTATGTTCTTTCCATCCGGTTCGTACGAAAAGCACGTCACGCTGGCACCGAGGGCCTTCAGAACCTCTGGTGTCGTGGTGATCGCTGCCCCGTTCGCCAGATCCACGGCCACCCTGAGACCGGAAAGATCGAGCTTCTTGAAGGATTCGAGGATCGTTTTCAGATAGATCTCCCGAAGGCTCGGATCTGTCTCAACGGATCCTTCTTCCACACCTGCTGAGACGTTCTGCATGAGCGATTCGATCCTCCTCTCTTCCTCGTCCGGGAGCTTGAAGCCAGACCTGAGCACCTTTATCCCGTTGTACTGGTACGGATTGTGAGAAGCAGAGATCACGATTCCAAAACAGTCCAAGAGTTTGCTGATCATCGCCACCGCAGGGGTTGGTAGAACGCCGGCGAGCTTCACCTTCGCACCCTTCCGCGACAATCCTTTCACCAGGGCCTGTTGAAGTGCCCCGGCGGACTCCCTCGTGTCGTGTCCGATCACGAAGAGGGACGAACCGTAGAGTTCTCCGAGTGCCAGGCCGAGTTTGTAGGCAAGCTCGTCCGTCAGATCGTCCCCGTAAATACCTCTCAATCCATCGGTTCCGAAGAGCTGTTTCATCGCCCCAGGACCTCCCTGTAAGTTTTTTCGAGTTCGTCCGCTTTCTCTTTCTCGCCCGTTTGTCTGTAGAGATCTATCAGAAGCCTGATCGCCTGAGATCTGTACAGCGAATCTGGCATTTGCAAAACCATGTTCAGCTGAAGCTTGGCTTCCAAGCTGCGACCAGCCTTCGCCAGACTCTGTCCCATGAGGTAGACGAGCTCGGCTCTCCTTTCATCGCCCTCCGGGAGCTGTTCGAAAGCCTTCTTGAAATACTCGTACGCGGTTGAAAAATCTCCGAGGTTCAGTTTCACAACACCCAGACTGTAATATTTCTCGAAGACTTTCTCTTTCAACGTGCTGTTCAAGTTTTCCAGTTCTTTCAAACCGTGTACTTTGATGTACTGTTCGAACCTGTCGTAATCTTCGTTCACGTACAGTTTGTACGCTTCGATGATCCTTTCATTCCTCTTCAACTGAGTCCTCATCGATACGAACGCCTGAAAACTCAACAGGAAGAGGAGGGCAAAGACGGTGAGCAAAACCAGAAAGAATTTCTCAAGACGCATCTTCACACCCAGCACCTACCATATGTCGACTTCGGGTTCGAGAACCACGTTGAAGTGCTTCTCAACCATGTTCTTCACAATCTGCGCAAGCGTGAGCACGTCCTTCGCTGTGGCGGAACCAACGTTGACTATGAAACCTGCGTGTTTGACCGAAACCTGGGCGTTCCCCACCCTGAAACCTTTCAGTCCGAGCTGTTCTATGGCTTTTCCCACGTAGAAATCAGGCCGCGGCCGTTTGAAGAAACTGCCCGCACTCGGCACATCGAGCGGCTGTGTTTCCATCCTTCTTCTCATTATCTCTTCCATCTTCGAGCGGACCTTTTCACTCTCCGATTCGCCCAGTCTCAAACAGACGCGCAGTATCACCCAGTTTTTTCTCTTGAAAACGCTGTCTCTGTAGGAAAACTCGAGTTCGTTCGCGTTCGAGATCTTCACGGATTCTCCATCGAAGTACTCCACCCATTCCACCACGTCTGCCATCTGACCTCCGTACGCGCCCGCGTTCATGAAAACCGCTCCGCCCACCGTACCAGGTATCCCGTAAGCGAATTCGAGTCCAGAAAGTCCGCGCTGCGCCGCTTCAACGCACAGTCTGTTGAGCAAGGCACCGGCTTCGCTGATCAGAAAATTCCCATCGAAGTAGAAACCGTCCAGACCCAGCGTGCTTATCACCACGTCGACACCTTCGTCCGGTGCGAGCACGTTGGTGCCCTTGCCCAGAAGCTTTGCGCTTGGAAACGATCTCACAGCGCACACGAGTTGCTCGACAGATTCTGGAACGAGGAACAGCTTCGCCGGACCGCCTATCTTGAAACTCGTGTGCAGCCTCAGTGGCTCGTCGATCAATTGACGACACATGTTTTTCTTCTCGTTCATGCGCCCTTCTTCAACCTCACGAACAGTTCAACCTGGTTCGTTATGACGCAGTCAAGATGTTGCTTGATGCGTTCGTATTTGTCGGGATCGTCCAAAGTCCAAACGTAAATCTTCGATCCGGCGTTCCTCACGAGCTTCACTATCTTTTCAGCGATGAAAGGATAGTCGAACAGCTGGTGTGGCAGGTGCATCGAGTAGGGTTTGTGTTGCAGCAATCTTTCGATGAGGCCGATCGGATCGTTCTTCAACTCCTCGCCGACGAGAAAACCGAATTTCACGTCCGGCCTCTTCTTCATCAGGGATGCTATGAGCTGGTGGTCGAAGGATGAAACGACGGTGTTCCTGGTCAGTCCAAATTCGTCGATGAGCTGGAGCGCCTTCTCGGCAACGCGGCCTTCTTTTATCTCCGCGTTCAAAACATGGTCCGGACCCAGTATGGAAAGCACCTCTTCGAAGCTCGGTATGCTTTCAGATTGCACCCTGTAATTCCTCAGTTCCTCGAAACTGACCTCGGAAACTTTGACGTCCGCACCGCAGAGCCTCTTCAGATCTTCATCGTGAATCACGACCACCTTACCATCCTTCGTTCCCCTCAGATCGAGCTCGACGCCGTCCGCACCGAGTTCGAGCGCCTTTCTGAAGGCTATCAGGGTGTTCTCAGGATACTGCGCCGAATAGCCCCTGTGACCGAGCACGATCATCTCAGCATACCTCCCAGCCTCGCAAAGGCATCCATGATGTCATTAACGAAACGTTTGGGATTGCGGTTCGATTCGACCACGAACAGCCACGAATCTTTCCACCACGTGACGATGTACTTACCTTTCTTGCTGGTGCTGTAATAACCAACCGTGGGAAGATCGATGTAAACTCCCAGATTCCAGACACCGTACTTCTTCACTATGGATTTCCACACGCTCCTCAAAGAAATTTCAAAATTTTTGAAGCCGTACAGCAAATACATCGTCCCTTCCGCATCAACATAAACTGCAACCATGCCTTTCAGCTCGGTGTCTTCGTAACCGGAAACGGTTTCGAGCTGGATCAGCCTGTATTTACCTCGAAGCACCTGCATCGCGGACTCGAGCGAGTAAACCTGTGGTGGAACTTCTGCGATCCTTACGGTGCATCCACCGAGAAGGACCAAGATCAAAAACGCCACAGAGATTTTCCTCACGATCCTTCCTCCCTGAGAAAGATGTTCTGTTTCAGGACTTCTTCCACAGTCCCGAACTCACCGTGGCCCGGTAGCAACAGCGTGTTCGGTTCAAGATTCTTCAAGAGTTCCCTGATCTGTCTCAATGTTCTTCGCATCGTTTTCTCGTCGCCACCGGGAAGATCGGTTCTGCCAATACTGTCCAGAAAGATTGTATCACCGCTGAAGATGACCCCATCTGTTCTCAGCATCATGGAGCCTGGAGTGTGACCCGGGGTGAGATGAATTTGAAATTTCAGTCCCGCGACCTCGAAGGATCCTTCCTTCAAAAGCTCCACCTGCGAGTCGAACACGAAATCCTCATCGAAGTACACGGAAAGGTTGAGGTGAGGATCTTTAAGCCATTTCGAATCCGGCTCTGAAACGTACACCCTCTCGCATTCGAGCTCCTTCAGTCCGCACACGTGGTCGAAATGGCCGTGGGTGAGCAACACGACGCATGGCTCCCGAACGATCGAACCTGTTCCGTATCCCGGATCGATCACGAGCACAGGATGCGTCCAGATGATGTAGCTGTTCGTTCCTATCGGGCCGGTGACGACGCACTGAATTGTGTCATTGACCTGGAAAATCTGCACGTTTCTCACCTCAGCTATAATATAGAGCATGAGAACGCTCCTTCTATGTTTTCTCGCGAGCTTATCGTTCGCTGTTGAACTCTTCTTCACTCCTTTGCCGTCTACGGACTGGCTCTGCGAGCTCGTGGCTCAGGCGTCACATACGCTGTACGTGTGCACCTACTCTCTGGATGAGAGAAAGTTCCTGCAGACTCTGAACGATCTGACGAAACGAGGCGTTGACGTGAAGATACTCTTCGAAACGGGGACCATTCCGGATGGGGCAAGGGCCAGGATGGACGCGGAAAGTTCCCTGCTGCATTTGAAATTCATCGTCATCGATGAAGCGAAGGTTATCCTTGGTTCTGCGAACTTCACCGAAAACAGCTTGAAGAAGTCCATCAACGACGTTCTTTACTTCGAAGATCGCGAGATCGCAACAGTGCTGGCAGATTTTTTCGAATCTCTCTGGAACGGGGAGCTGAAACGTTTTCAACTGCAGCGCGATGGTTTCATCCTGAAAAATTACGATCTGGAAGATCTGCTTCTCAAAGAGCTTTCGAAGACAAAACGCACCCTCGATGTCGCCATGTTCGCGCTGACACATCCGAAGGTCTGGTCCATGTTGAAAATTTTGTCCAGCAGGAACGTGAGGATCAGACTGCTCGTCGATCGATGGTTTCTGAGCAACTCCAAATTGAAAGAACTTCCAGAATCTGGCGTTCAGGTGAGAGTCTTTGAGCCCTTCACACTCCATACGAAATTGTTTATAATCGACGGGCGAACGGTCATCAGCGGCTCTGCGAACGTCACGAAGAGCGCCTACGAAAAGAACGTGGAGCTGATGATGGTCATCCGGTGCAGGGAACTGGTGTGTGAGTACGAAGAGCTCTTCGAAACACTCTGGCGGGAGGGTGCTGAGCCTTGAAGGTGTTCGTTTTTGACCTCGATGGGACGATACTCATCGATTCCCACAACATACACCCCTCGAATCTGAGGGCCATAAACATGCTGATCGAAAAGAACAAGAGGATCATCTTCGCGAGTGGAAGGATGTTACCGTCCGTCAGAAAGTTATTGAAGCGCTACTTCTCCACGGAATTTCCCATCATCGCCTACAACGGTTCCGTCGTGTGGACACCGGAGCACGGCAAGATCATGGAGCTGAGGATAGAACCGAAGCGCGCCGCCGAGATCGTTGAAACGCTCAGAGATCTCAAGATCCACAGACAGGCCTACGTGGACGACAAGCTCGTGGTGGAAGAGGACAACGAGTACGCGAGATCTTACAGTGAACATTCGCAGATCGAGTTGACGTTCGTGGACGACCTCGCAAAGCTGGTAGCGGAACACGGCGCGACGAAACTGCTCGCCATAGCGGAGCCTGAACGACTCGATGCGATCGTTCCAAAGCTCAGGGAGAGATTCAACGATGTGCTCATATTCAAATCGTTCAGCAACTACCTCGATTTTGTTCCATCGCAAACGGACAAGGGTCGTGCCCTGAGAGTGCTCGCCGAAAAACTCGGCTTCGATCTTTCCGACGCCGTCGCTTTCGGTGACAACGACAACGATGTGGCGCTGCTGCAGAGCGTGGGACTGGGAGTGGCCGTGCGGAACGGTACGAAGGGATTGAAGGAGGTGGCAGATGTCGTTGTCGAGGAGAACTTTCTGGGCGGTCCTGGCAATTTTATTCTCGATCTGCTCGCTCGAGGCCTCATCGATTGAGCTCCGCAACCAGCTCGCGACGTGCGAGAAAGACTGTGTTCTCAACGTTCCTCTGCAGAGCATTCTGAAAGACGTTTCCTTGCTGGCGCTCGGCTGCAACCAGAACATCGAGATCGCGAGGGATGTTGCCTACGCCGCGGGAATGGTCGCACGCTCTTACGGTTTCGAGTACGTCGTTTTCGGAACCTTGGGCGTGCTCGTTGAAAACGATCCAGACCCTCTGTGCAGGATCTCGCGCTCACCCTTCATAACCGCGCAGGTGCTCTCCTACATGATAGAAGGTTTCATCTCCGCCGGAATCGTTCCCATAATCAACGCGACGGGGAACGTGAACGCGGATGTGGTCAGATCTCTGCTGAACAGAAAAATGAGCAGCCCAGCCCTGGTGGAGAACGAGCAAAAGGCGAACCAGCTGCGAGAACTTGGGTTCAACGTCGTGTTCGTGACGCTCGACGGTCAGGTCTTTGGAAGACTACCCCGTCTGAACGTGAAACCACCGACGAACCTTCAGGAGGTAGAAAGGATCAGAAGGAAGGCACTCGAAGGCGCGATCGTTCTTCTGAACCGTTCCATAAACAGGATCGCCGTGAACAATCCTTTCGAAAGGGCAGGTGTGCTCGTCTTCTCAGACGAGGAATGGATTCTCAATCTGGCACAACAGGTACTGAGAGGAGAAAGACCCTCAACTGGCAGGATCCCTTGAAAGCAAACAGACCGCGATCGCAGAAACACCTTCACTCGCTTCGAAACCCAAGCCGTTGGCCGTTTTGAACTTCACGTTCGTGTTCTCTCTTGATATTTGCAGAGCGTCGGCGAGCGTTTCCACCATCTTTTCTCTGAAGGGCGACAGCTTCAACACACCACAGGTGACGGTCACATCGACGTTGACTATGCTCCAGCCTTTCTTCGAGACAAGATCACGTATCTGGCGCAGCATCATCAAACTTGAAGCGTTGCGCCATCGCTCACTCTGATCGAAGTATTCTCCGATGTCCCCGAGCCCTGCCGCGCCGAGCAACGCATCGATCAGTGCGTGGCAGACCACATCGGCGTCCGAGTGGCCCTCGAGTCCAAACTCTTCACTCACAACGACTCCGCCGAGAACCGTCTTTCCAGGTTTCTTGAAGGCGTGTCTGTCTGTTCCCACACCCACCCTGACGTTCATTCCACCTCGATCCTTTCCAGTTCGTAGAAAGATGCCGTCTGTGGTTCGAACATGAGTTTCACGGTTCCGATGGGTCCGTTCCTCTGCTTTCCGATTATTATCTCCGCCTCGTGCGGTTCGTGGAGCTTTTCGCTCTTCTTGTAGTATTCCTCACGGTAGATGAACAGCACCGTGTCCGCATCCTGTTCTATCGCACCCGATTCCCTCAGATCGCTCAACCTCGGCCTTTTGTCCTCGCGCGTCTCGACGGCACGCGACAGCTGTGAGAGCGCCACCACGGCTATGTCGAGTTCTCTGGCGAGCAATTTCAGAGACCTCGAGATCTCCGATATCTCCTGCTGCCTGCTCTCGTGACTCCCTCCCCGCGTGTGCATCAGCTGCAGGTAATCCACGAATATGGCGTCGATGTTGTATTCTCTCTTCATCCTCCGGGCCTTCGCACGAAGGGTTCTCGGATCGAGAGAAGGTTCATCGTCCACGATGATGTTCGCCTTGTAAAGTCTCGAAGCTCCTATGGTCAATCTTTCCCATTCCTGATCGCTCAGATAACCCGTTCTGATCTTGTGCAGATCGACCCTCGACTCGCTGCACAAAAGCCTCTGCGCCAGCTGTTCCTTGGACATTTCCAGGCTGAATATGCCCACGGACAGGTTGAATTTGACCGCCATGTTGCGCGCTATCGTGAGAGCGAACGCCGTCTTACCAACCGAGGGCCTCGCGGCGATTATGATCAGATCGGACTTGTGAAAACCGGAAGTCTGTCTGTCCAGAACACGAAAGCCTGTCGGCAGACCGCTCACTACCGCCCCGGGCTCAGGTGCTGCACTGCTTTTCAGCCTGAGTTCTTCAAGGTTCTCGAACACCGCGTGCATGATCGAACCGATGTGATCGTAAGTCTTCGTGGCCCTGGATTCGGCTATATCGAAAACGATCCTCTCAGCCTCGTCCAGGATCTCGTCGACTTCCCGTTCTTCGTACGCAGACTCGACGATGTTCCTTCCAGCTTCTATCAGACTCCTGAGTATGGACTTGTCGAGCACTATCTTTGCGTAATGCATCACGTGCGCCGACGTCGGAACGGCTTCCGCAAGTCTCGCCACATCCAGTTCACTACCCACGAACTTCATCTGGCCTGACCTTTTCAGCTCTTCGCAAACCGACAACACGTCTATGGGATCGCCGCGCTCGTACAGCTTCTCCATGGCTGCGAATATGACCTGGTGCTTCTTCGAGTAGAAATCGCTGCTTCTGAGAACTTCCATCACGTCGTTCACTACGCTGGGATCTATGAGTATGCTTCCGATCACAGCTTCTTCGGCCTCAAGGTTGTGTGGAGGTACCAGCGGCATGGAGGATCACCTCACTGAGATGATACAAAAAACGGGGCCGTCTTGCCCCGTTTGGTGGAGCCGATGGGATTCGAACCCACGACTTCTACCTTGCGAAGGTAGCGCTCTCCCAGCTGAGCTACGGCCCCAGGCAATTGAAATTATAGACCAACACGAGTCGTTGTTCAAGGGGCAAAACTCTCCAGACTGTCCGTGGATTGAACCACGATCAGCTCAGAATGCGTTTCGCTGTCTCGGCGAGTTCGAACTCCAGCAACTTGGATACGAGCTCGTCAAGATCGCCATCCATGATCTCCTTGAGTCTGTAGCTGGTGTAGTCGATCCTGTGGTCGGTCACGCGGTTTTGAGGAAAGTTGTAGGTTCTTATCTTCTCGCTCCGCTCCGCGGTCTTGATCTGACTCTTCCTCTGCCTCGAGAGTTCTTCCATCAGCTCTTCCTGTTTCAACTGGAACAGCTTCGCCCTGAGTATAGCGAGCGCTCTTTCTTTGTTCTGGTGCTGCGATCTTTCACTCTGACAGCTCACGACTATTCCCGTCGGGATATGGATCACCCTCACCGCCGATTCGGTCTTGTTCACGTACTGGCCACCGTGTCCCGACGCCTTGAAGGTGTCTATCTCGATATCTTTGGGATCTATCTGAACCTCCACGGTGCTCACTTCCGGCAGGATCGCCACCGTGGCGGTGGAAGTATGGATCCTGCCCGAAGATTCGGTGATCGGAACTCTCTGAACTCTGTGCACACCGCTCTCCCACTTCAGATGTTTGTAGACCGATTTTCCCCTCACGAAGAGTACTACCTCTTTGAAACCTCCGAGCTCCGTGTCGTGGAAGTCCGCGAGTTCAACCTGCCAGCCCTTGCGTTCCGCGTACCGCGTGTACATCCTGTACAGATCCGCGGCGAACAGCGCGGCTTCTTCCCCGCCGGTACCCGCCCTGATCTCCATGATGATGCTGTCGTAGTCTTTGCTTGGAAGCAAAAGTGAGATCAGCTGCGAGAGCTTCCTCTCGTACTCCAGTCTGCTCGATGTGAGCTCTCTCTCTGCCAAGGGATCTTCTTGAACGGCCTGTTGCCAGAACTCGATGTCGCTCTCCAGTTCCTCTAGCTCTTCGTAGAGCTGAACGATCTCTTCCAATTTCGAGTATTCTATGGACAGCTTCTTCATCTCTTCGACATCGATGTTTGTCCTCGCGAGCTCGATCTGGAGTTTTTGAAGCCTTTCTCTCGCTTTCTCGACGAGCGATTTCACCAGTTCCTTCATCCCACTTTTCTCCTCATCTCTTCAGGGTTGCGACAGTACTCGTAGAGCTGGGCTTTGTCTATCAATCCTGCGAAGTAAGCCCTGAGGAGCGCTTCGTCGAACAGGATCATACCCTGCTTCGCGCTCGCCTGCATTATCGACTCTATCTGGTGGAGCTTGTTCTCCCTTATGAGGTTCTTGACCGCCGTCGTTCCAACGAGTATCTCCAGCACCGGCACGACACCCTTACCGGAAGCGTGTCTCAGCAACCTCTGGTATATGACCGCAACGAGCGTGTTCGCCAGCTGGATCGCTATCTGTTTCTGCTGGTGCGCGGGGAACACATCTATGATCCTTTCCGGCGCGCTCGCCGCGCTGTTGGTGTGTATCGTGCTCAGAACCAGATGGCCCGTTTCTGCAGCGGTGAGCGCGAGCGCCATGGTCTCGAGGTCCCTCATTTCACCGACCAGTATGACGTCTGGATCCTGCCTCAGAGCGTACTTGAGCCCATCGTAGAAGCTGTTCGTGTCCTGACCGAGCTCTCTCTGGTGTATGATGGATTTTTTGTTCGTGAAAACGTATTCGATGGGATCCTCAATCGTGATGATGTGGTACGGAAAATTCTCGTTGATGTAATCTATCATCGCCGCCAGCGTCGTCGATTTGCCGCTTCCCGTGGGACCCGCTATGAGTATCAAGCCCGAATCTCTGCTGACAAAGTCCTTCAGTATTTCGGGCAACCCCAACTCGCTGAAGGTCCTGATCCTGCTCGTGATCAGCCTCAGCGCGAGCGCAGGGTTTCGTCTCTCGTAGTAGAAGTTCCCTCTAACCCTCGCTTTGTTCTCAACGGTGAAGGCGAAGTCGACCTCTTTCTTACCATCGCTTTTGACGTTCAACTGTTCGAACAGCTTATGAACCGCGTCGAGCAGATCCTTGGCTCCCACGGGTGGGTACTGTTTCTGCATCACGAGCGTTCCGTCGATCCTGTACACCGGAGGAACACCTGCGGACAGATGAACGTCCGAGGCCCCCTTCGCGAAGGCCTCAGACACTAAAGCGTAGATGTCTATCATTTTTGCTCACCCTCGAGCACCGCCACACACCTTGGACAAACGTTCGGGAAACGAGCGTCCGAATTGGTCAGAGGATGATACTTCCAGCATCTTTCACACTTCTGTCCTTCTGCCTTGCTCACGAACACCTGTATTCTTTCATCGCCTCTCTCCAGTTCAACCTGAGACACTATGAAGAACTCTTCGAGAATGTCCCTGTAGCTTTCGAGCAGGCGGAACAAGCCATCGTCGCCAACTTTCACGGTGAGTTTCGCATCTAAGGAATGACCTATCAGATCGGCCTGTCTGGCTTCCTCGAGCGACTTCAACGCAACGTCTCTGACTTCGAACAGTTTCTCGAAATCCTCCATGAGCCGTTCATCGATCCACTCTTTTCTGTATTCGGGCCAGCTTTCGGCGTGGATGGTTTCAAACTTTCTGTCTTCCTGACACAGATGCGAATAGGCTTCTTCGCAGGTGAAAGTGAGAATCGGCGAGAGCATGATCAGAAGGGATTTGAGGATCTCTCTGAGCACCGTCTGGGCGGACCTTCGTTTGAGCGAGTTTTTCCCTTCGACGTAGAGTCGGTCCTTGATGATGTCCAGATACACCGCGCTCAGTTCGACCGAGCAGTATTTGACGAGGGTGTTGTAGACCTTCGAAATTTCGTAGCTCTCGTAGCCCTCCGTGACGGTCGCGATGATCTGCTGAAGCCTTCCAAGGGCCCATCTGTCGATCGGCAGAAGCTTTTCGTAAGGCACCGCGTCTTTCGGTGTGAAGTCGTACAGGTTACCGAGCAAGTACCTGATCGTGTTCCTTATCTTCTTGTACACCTCCACCTGCTGCATGAGTATGTTGTAGCTTATGCGTATGTCGTTGAAATAGTCACTGCTCGCGAGCCAGAGCCTCAGCACGTCGGCGCCGTACTTCGAGCAGACCTCGAGCGGATCGACCACGTTCCCGAGCGACTTGCTCATCTTCTTCCCTTCTTCGTCTTTGATGAACCCGTGCGTGAGAACGGTTCTGTAAGGTGGCCGACCGTGCTTGACGACCGAGAGAACCAGCGAAGAGTTGAACCAGCCCCTGTGCTGGTCACTCCCTTCCAAGTACATGTGCGCCGGGAAGGTGAGTTCAGGCCTCGAGTTCAGCACTGCCTCGAAAGACGCACCGGAATCTATCCAGACGTCCAGCGTGTCGTACGTCTTTTCGAGTTCGCCCGAGCCACAGTTTCTGCAGATATAACCAGGAGGCAAGAGCTCTCTTTCGCTCAATTCGAACCACGCGTTGGTGCCTCTCTGTCTGACGATGCTTGCAAAATGTTCGATGATCTTTCCATCCAGGTTCACGTGACCGCACGATCTGCACCTGAACGCTGGGATCGGAATGCCCCACACTCTCTGTCTCGAGATGCACCAGTCTGGACGTTCCTCGATCATCGCCTTGATCCTGTTCTTGCCCCAGTCCGGGATCCATTCGACCGTTTCTATCTGTTCCAAAAGCTTCTTTCTCAGATCGTTCTTGTCTATGGAGATGAACCACTGCTCGGTCGCCCGAAAGATTACGGGATTCTTGCACCTCCAGCAGTGCGGATAAGAATGCGTTATCGTCGAAGCGTGAACCAGCACGCCCATGTTTTTCAAATCTTCCATGATGATCTTGTTGGCATCGAACACGTTCAAACCTTCGTACTTTCCAGCTTCCTTCGTGAAACGACCTTTCTCGTCCACCGGCGAGAGTACGTCCAGCCCGTACAACTTGTAACCGTACTCGTAGTCCTCTTCACCGTGGCCTGGCGCCACGTGGACACAGCCCGTTCCGGTTTCCATATCGACGAAGTCGGCCAGTATGATCCGCGAATCTCTCTTTGACAGCGGACTGATCGCGGTTCTACCCTCGAGCGAACGACCGCTGAATCTCTCTAAAACGGAATAATCCTTCAGGCCGATCTCTTTCACGAACTGCTCCAGCAATCTTTCTGCCACGATCCAGACTTCACCGTTCACCCTCAACCTCACGTAGGTTTCTTCCGGATGCACGGCAACTCCTGTGTTGGCTGGCAGTGTCCATGGCGTGGTCGTCCAGATGACGATGTATTCGTCAGCATCCTTCATTTTGAGCTTGACGTAGATGGAAGGAGAGACGTGATCGTGGTACTCTATCTCAGCCTGCGCCAGCGCAGTTTTGCACGTGATGCACCACAGAACCGGTTTCTTCTCCCTGTAGACGTAACCGTCCTCGACGAACTTTTTGAACACCGTGTACACCCTGTACTCGTACTCGGGTTCGAGCGTGGCGTAGTAGTTGTCCCAGTCTCCTATCACGCCGAGCCTCTGGAACTGACGCTTCTGGATCTCTATCTGTTCTCTGGCGAATTTTTCGCACTCTCTTCTGATCTCCTGTGGCGTCATCTTTTCTGCCTTTTCTTTCAGCATCGTTGTGACGCGGTGCTCGATCGGCAAACCGTGCGTGTCCCAACCGGGTACGTACGGTGTACGGAATCCCCTCAGGGTTTTATACCTGATCACCATATCTTTCAGAATTTTGTTCATCGCCGTACCTATGTGTATCGCTCCGTTCGCGTAGGGAGGTCCATCGTGCAGGACGAACAAGGGACGATGTTCCCTCGTTTTCAGGATGTATCTGTAAACGTCGAGTTTCTTCCAGCGTTCGAGAATCTGCGGTTCTTTTTCGACCAAATTCGCCCGCATCGGGAACGATGTGTTCGGTAAATTCAGAGTCTCTCTGTAGTCCAAAGCGACACCTCCTCACATCTTCAAGAGCTCTTCGATCGTTCGCTTCAGTTCAGTCAGATCCGCCGACTTGACCACGTAGGCGTCGGCTGCCCAGGAAGAGAGGTCGTACTTGTAGTGTGAATACGCCGTCAGAAGGACGATCTTCAGCCCGGGGAACCTTTTCCTCAACTCGCCCGCCACTTCTATACCATTCTTACCCGGCATCTCGATGTCCAAGATCACCAGGTCGAAGGATTCTTTCTCGAACTTTTTCAGACACTCTTCCGCATCCTTGGCGGTCTGCACATCGTAACCTTCGTCCGCGAGTTCTTCGCTCAGCAGAAATCTTATGTTTTCCTCGTCATCCACAACGAGGATTTTGGCTTTTGCCATCCTTGTTTCCTCCCTTCACAGGGATTTCGAACAAAAACTCCATGCCGTCACTCTTCGGTTCGGCCCAGATCCTGCCACCGTGTTCATCTTCGATGATCTTCTTGCAAATCGGTAATCCCAGGCCTGTTCCTTGCGTCTTGGTCGTGTAGAACGGCGTGAAGATCTTCTTCAGTTCGTTCTCCGAAAGAGGCTGACCCGTGTTGAAAACCGACACAACGACTTTCTCAGCTTCCTTGAAAGACTTGATGACTATCTTACCGTTGGGAGGCGAGGCCTCCACGGCGTTCTGAACGAGGTTGATGAGAACCCTCTTCAATTTGGTCCTGTCTGCGACGACTTTTGCCGCGCTCGAAAGTCTTGTTTCTATTATAACATTCGCTCTGCTCGCTTTTTCTTGCATGAGATAGACAACTTCTTGAATCAGTTCGTTGATGTCGAATTCGGTGAACTCCAGGATCGATTTCGGTTTGCTGAATTCCAAGATCTCCGTCACAATCCTTTCGAGGTTCTCGACCTCTTTCGATATGACGTCCAGATACTTTTCGACAGTCCCGGGATTGGACAGATTCTTCTTTGCCCTGTTTATGAATCCCCCGATCACCGTGATGGGATTTCTCAACTCGTGTGCCACCCGCGCCGCGACCTCACCGAGCAGGGCGAGCTTTTCTCTCTCTTTGTTCTCCTGCTCCATCCTGACCCTCTGCGTGACGTCTTCCAGAGTGACGATGACGCCCGTGATGGATTCGTTCGCTGGATCCCAAAGCGGTGAGTACCTGACGTCGAGGAAGATTTCACCCTGGGTGCTTTCGATGCGGTATTCGTTCAGCTCGATGTTCTCGCGCCTTTCCGGAATAGTCATGGCGACCTCGAAGAGATCCTGAAAGGTGGGTCCAAGCTCCGTGTAGTGCTCTCCCACGATCCGTTCCTGGGGTAATCCCACGATGTGAGAGAACTTCCTGTTGCATTGCAGGATGCGACCGTTTTTGTCGAGCACGGCGACACCCGTCGAAAGGTTCTGCAGAATGTTTTCGGTGAACCTGTGAAGGTAATCTATCACGTTCTTCTGTTTCTCGAGGCTTTCGGTTTTCTTCCTCAGCTCTTCGTAGTTCATCACGTTCTCTATGGCGAGTCCGGCACTGTCTGTGACTATCCTGAGCACTTCCACGTCCATCTCGCTGATCGGTTTCCTGGTGAATTTGTTGTCGAGTATCACCACACCTATCGTGTCCCAGCGACCGACCAGCGGCAACACGAGGAACTCATCAACACCGAGAAGGCTCACAAGATCATGCACTGATGGACCAAAACTTTCTATCAACGACGGTGTCACATGGATTATCCTCTTACGGAGCACCACCCTTTCAAGGATCGGATGGTCCTTGTAATAGAACATTCTTCCCTCTATGCGCGTGGTCAAACTGTTCTTCGCATCCAGCATCAGAGCTTCCTCGCGCAGATACTGGGCAAAATCTCCATAAATCATCGCACGGCGCTCGGCCTCTTTCCAGATCTTCTCGATGTCTTCTCCTTCTTCAGGGCCGAGCCACATCTTTCCCACGAGCGTCTCGGTCTTTCTGTCTCTGATCAGCAACAGTGCCCTGTTGAATGCGAAACCTCTACCCGAAGTCAACCCCAAAAGCAAGATCTTGTACACGTTCACCAGGTCGTAGCTCGCCCTCATCGCGTTGCTCAGACTGTGTGTCAGGTCCATCTTCCTCAGGTACTCCTGCTGTTGCTGGATCAATTTCTCGTACTCTTTCGTGCTGAGTGTCAGACGCTCTATCTGTTCTTTGAGATCCAGCTGGTACTCCATGCGCGTGTAAGCAAGGCAGTACCTTTTCACCATATCGCTCAAGCTCAACAGGTCCATTTCTTCGAAACTGTACCTGCTACGATAGCCACCCGGAGCGACCTTGTTCACGGCGATGAAGATACCCAAAACATTTCCTCCAAGCTTTGCAGGACTGGCGACAACCGATTTGACCTTGATACCAAGAAAATCGAGCTGGATCTTCGTCATCACCACACCCTGATCGGACTTTTCCACTTTCGACACGAAACTGTGGTTTGCCGGCAATTTTTCGTATATCAGCTGATCCTTGTCCACACCGTCCGCGCCTTTGAAGAGGTAACCTTCCTCCGCCTTGGAAAAGTAAAGAACCGCTTCGGCGCTCAGGGCTTTCTTCATAACCGCGAGTGTGCCTTTAAGCAGCGAGACTGTGTCGCTGGAACTGTAGAAAACATCGGTCAGTTCGCTGAGCATTTCATGTTTTTTCACCGCTTCCTGCAAAGATACGATCTTCTCTGCAGCCCAGAGTGTCCTCGAAAGTTCGTCCAGCCAGCCCTGCAAATTTTCGAGTTTTTTTGGTTGTTTCAACACCACAGCACCGATGGTCTTCGCATTGTATTCCAGCAAGAAACTATCCTTCAAACCTTCGATCTCATCCTTACCCAACTTCTCCTGACCGACGCTCTCTCGTTTGTGCGTCGAACCGACCAATCTGAACCTGGATCTGTGATCTTCAAAAAGATACACATCACAGGCTTCTGCCTGCGTCTCTTCACAGAATATGGATGCGAGTTTGTCCATCGCATGACTTTCATAACCGCGCTCGAAGAATTCCATCACCAGTTCGAAAAACCTCAGAGTCCCAGCCTCCTGAAAAGTTCTTCAGCGTGCTCCACGTGTGAACCGGCCCAGTACACCCGGCCACACACGGGACACGAGTAAAACTCTCTCTGCGTTTGCTGAACGTAGAGTGGGACCTTTTCCTTTATCTGTTCCTCGCTCGCTTCGACCAGCTCAACGTTGCACAGGCTGCACCTGCTCATGCGCTTCGAGTTCTTCAGATCGATCTTCTTCGAAAGTTCCACCAGTTGTTCTCGCCAGTCATCCGAACTGACGTAATAACACCGCACACCGTTTTCGACGGCCTTCTTCAGCAAATCTCGATCCCTCGTGATCAGAATGCGACCGGATTCTTTGCACAGCTGAAGTATTTCCTCCTCGCTCATCTGCGAGGCATAGGCCGTATCGAAACCAAGCAACCTGAGTTTCTTCGCAAGCTTTCCGAGCATCCTGTCGGCGAAGAACATGTTCATCATCAAACATTTTACAATAAGAAAAGCCCTCCAGCCTGGAGGGCTCGATCCCTGACGGTACTTTCAAACGAGCTTTCTGAGGAACTGCAATCCCATGAGCAAACCTTTCTTCGCCTTCTCCAGACTGCCCGCCCAGATGGGATCTTCGTGCTCTATGCTGATGACGAAATCGTACCCAACCTTTTTCAAATTCAGCAGGAAGCTTGGCCAGTCGATCTCGCCGAGGCCGGGCATGCGGTAGATCCACCAGCTCTTACCGTGCGCGTTGGTTCCAAAGTGTCCAAAGATGCTCTGTTCATGGAGCATGTTCCTCTTGATCTCAACATCTTTCGCGTGCACGTGGAAAATTCTGTCGGCGAACTCTTCCACCACCTTCAGATAATCCACACCGAGCCAGTACAGGTGTGACGGATCGAGGTTCAGTCCAAAAGAATCTGGGGTGATCCTGAATATTTCTCTCCAGAGCTCCGGTGAATAGAAGATGTTCCCTATCTTCTCTTCTGCCTGCCAGCCCACCATGGGGCAGTTCTCTATCATGAGCTTAACGTTCTTGCTCTCGGCGTAGGCTATCAACGGTTTGAAAACCTTTTCGAACTCCTTCAGGTTCTCTTCCACACTCTTGGTTATGTCTCTTCCTATGAACGTTCCGACGAGCTCAACGCCCAGCAGATTGGCCGCATCGATGACTTTTTTGAGATGCTCGTTTATAGCCCTCCTCTTCTCAGGATTCGCATCGAGGTTGTTGTCGTAATAAGCCAGAGAAGAGATGATCAGGCCACGTTTCTCCAGAAGCGCTTTGATCCTTTCTGCTTCTTTCCTGTCGAACTTATCAACATCGATCGTGGTGGAAGAAAAGTCCCTCTCGTTCACCAAAGGCCAGGCGGCAACTTCTAAAGCCTCAAAACCAGCGCTCGCGGCCCACTCAACGATTTCATCGAATTTCGTGTTGCCCAGCGCGACCGTCAGGAAACCGATCTTCATCGAGTCACCTCCAACGAAGAGGCGGGCGAGAGCCCGCCTCAACTTTTCAGAACACCGAATCTGGGAAGTAGTAATCCTTCGCGTTCTGCCTGGTGACAGTCTCGGTTGAGAGTATGATCTTTCTCGGGATTCCCTTCTGGTAGAAACCGTTCAAAGATTCGCCTTTGAGCGCCATGACCGCAAGGTTGATCGCCGTGGCAATCATGTTGGGTGGGTAGGTGAAGTCAACCTCGATGAGCGGATGGCCATCCATGATCATCTTGACTATGTTCTTCTCGCACGCACCACCGACCAGGATGATGTTCTTGTCCCTGCCAGCCTGCCTGAGTGCGATCAGGACACCGTGGAGCATATCGTCGTCACCCGTCCAGACCGCGTCGATCTGTGGGAACTTGGTGAGCAACGTTTGCATAACTTCGAACGCCTTCTCTCTGGACCAGTAACCGGGCTGTTCTGCGATGATCTTCAGATCTGGATACGGTGCGATTGCGTCCTTGAACGCTTTCACCCTCTCATCATCGATCGTTGACGGAATGCCCCTTATGACGACGATGTTACCTTTGCCCTTGAGCTTCTCTGCGATGTACTTTCCTGCAAGGTAACCGTACATGTAGTTGTCGCCAGCGATGTAAACGTTGTACTCTTCAGACATGATGCCTCTGTCAACGATGACGGTATAAACGCCCTGTCTGAACGCCTGGACGCAGATGGGTGTGAGTGGAGCGGACTCGTACGGGTTGATGACCAGTGCGTCGATTCCGCGCGCGAGCAACGCTTGAACCTGAGCGATCTGTTCGCTCGGTTCTTTCGCAGTGACCAGGTAGAACTCCACGTTCGGATCGTTCTGGTACTGCTTGATCGCGTACTGTGCCCACCAGACCATGCCACCAGTCCAACCGTGAGTCGCTGCTGGAATCGCGACTCCGATCCTGTACTTCGCCGCGAAGCTCACCAGAGCTACGGCTACCATCAACACGAGCAGAAACTTCCTCATACAAACACCTCCCCTTTCTCGCCCCCGACGGGGCTATTACCTTCTCAAACTTTGCAGCAACACTGCAGCGATGATGATCAAACCCTTGACCATACCTTGCAGGTACACTGCCACATTCAGCATCACGAGCATGTTGTTGACAACACCGAGTATCAGCGCCCCGAAGAACGTTCCAAAGATCGTACCCTTTCCACCGCTCAAACTCGTTCCACCGATCACGGCCGCCGCGATCGCGTCCAGCTCGAAGCCAGATCCCGTCGACGAAGAGCTCACGGAAGCCATCATCGAAGAGAGCAGTATGGCCGAAGTCGCGACAGAAACTCCACTGATGACGTACGTGATCGTTCTGACCACATCAACCTTTATCGCCGAATAGACCGCAGCGGTTTCGTTCGCACCGACTGCGTACACGTACCTCCCAAATTTCGTTTTGTCCAGAACGATGTACGCCAGAACGGCGTAGGCTATGAACACGATCATGGGTAAAGGTAGACCCGCGATGAACTTCATGCCGAAACTGGAGAAGGTGCGGGAAAAACTCATGTACACTCCACCGTTTGCGAAGTTGAGCACCAATGATCTGTATATCGCCATGCCGCCGAGCGTGGTGATGAACGCAGGAATCTTTCCCTTCGTCGTCAACAGGCCCATGCCAAGACCGAGCAGAGCACCTAGACCGTAGGTGAGCAGGATCGAAAGAACCGTCGCTCCAACGCTGTCACCCATCTTGTTGCTCGTCGTTATGGCGAAGGCACCGAGGAGCGCGAGCATCGAGCCAACCGAAAGATCGATCCCGCCGGCGATCATCACGAAGGTGATGCCTATCGCTATGATTCCCACGTAGGACGTCTGCCAGAAGATGTTCAGAATGTTTCTCGGCTTGAGAAACGCCGGTGTCACGATGCCGGAGAAGATCATCAACCCGATCAGCACGAGCACGATCATGTACTTGGTGAGAAAGGCTTTAAGTTTGATACACACCGACCTCCTTCACACCCGTCGCGTGATAGATGAGTTCTTTCTCGTTGAGGTCTTCTCCTTCCACCTCGGCCACAACCTGGCCGTTGCGCATGACCATGACCCTGTTACAGAGCCCTATGATCTCTGGTAGATCGGAAGAAACCACGACGAAACTGCAACCAAGTTCCTCTATCATCTGGTGCATGATCTTGTAAATCTGGTGCCTCGCGTTCACATCCACGCCGCGCGTAGGTTCATCGAACAGAAAGATCTTTGCTCCCGTTTCCACGAGTTTGGATATGACGACTTTCTGCTGGTTGCCCCCACTGAGCGTCCCAACAGTCTGCCATGGACTTCGCACCTTGATCTCGAACTTCTTTTCGTAGCCTTTGAAAGTATCGAGTTCACTTCGAACACGCACGAAGAGCCTCGAGAACTTCTCCAAAGCCATCATCGTTGTGTTCTTGAACGCTTCCAGACTGGCTATGATCCCGCCGTTCTTTCTGTCCTCAGGAAGGTAAACGAGCCCCAGCTTTTTCGCTTCCAGGGGATCTTCGATCTTCACCTTTTTTCCAAACAGATACACCTCACCGGACTTCACCTTCCTGATTCCCACGAGCGCTTCCATGAGCTCGGTCCTGCCGGAACCGACGAGACCGTAGAAACCGAGTATCTCACCCTTGCGGAGCTCGAAACTCGCCTGCCTGACTCTTCCATCCAGAGTTGATAGGTCCTTCACCTGCAGAACGATCTCAGAACCTGGAACTGGTTTTTCAGGAAAGATTTCTTCGAGCTTTCGACCGACCATGAGTTCGGCTATCTGTTTTTCACTCAGGCCCTGTACCTCTCCCTGATAGACCTTTCTTCCATCGCGCAACACGATCAGTTCTTCAGCTATCTGTCGTACCTCTTTGAGCCTGTGCGAGATGAATATCACCGTTATTCCCTTCTGCTTCATGTTCTTCACGATCTCGAAGAGCTTGAGCACATCCTCGTCCGTGAGCGAAGAGGTCGGTTCGTCCATGATCAGCACCTTCACCTTCTTGGATATGGCTTTGATGATCTCGACCATCTGTTTCTGTGCCGGTGAAAGCTGTGACACGTAAACTGTGGGATCTATGGAGAGCCCGAGCTGCTGCATGAGCTGCTTGGTTTCTTCTATCATCTGTTTCTTTGCGAGCAGAAAACCTCTCGTCAACTCGTCTTTGAGGAAGATGTTCTCGTACACCCTCAGACTTTCGACCAGGTTCAATTCCTGCGGTATCAGCACAATGCCGAGGGATTTGGCTTTGAGCGGATTCAGCTCGACCTTTTTCCCTTCGAAGAAGATCTCTCCTTCGGTCGGCTGCAAAAAACCCGAAAGGATCCTCATGAGTGTCGATTTTCCAGCTCCGTTCTCACCGACCACACCGTAGATCCTGGCCGGCTCGAAGTCGACATCGACGTTGTGCAGAACTCTCACGTTCGAGAAGTCCATGCAGATGTTCCTCGCAGAAAGAATCGCGCTCATTCTACCTTCACTGCCTGCCCTCTCTTTGCAGATTCGAATATCTTCTCGACCACTTTGACCGCGATGTATCCATCTTCGGGCTTCACGATGGGCTCTTCCAAACCGAGGCACACCTTCGCGAAGTGGTCCACGACCGGCATCTTCCAGTAAGGATCTTCGTTGGTGAAGAGTGGTCTCAAAACGATCTCACCGTGCATCCTGAAAGGTTTTTCGAGATATATGTCGATCTTCGTCGGGTCGGTCTGTCCCACCTTCATCGTGCCCTTCTCTCCGTAAACGACGAAGTAGTTTTCCTCGAGTCCTTTCGTGATCCAGTTCGAATCGAGTGTCGCCAGGCTTGAGTTGGAAAGTCTCAGAACCGCACTCGCTACGTCCTCCACCGATGCCCGTTTTTCGAGCGTTGCGATGAATCCTGTGCACTCCACGATGTCCAGGCCGGTGATGTATCTGATCAGGTCCACCTTGTGAACGCCGAGATCGCCAAGGGCTCCAAACATGGCAACGTTCTTGTCGAAGAACCACGCTGCGCTCGGAGACCAGTTCTCCGGACCGGCGTGTCCAAACATCGTCTTGACGAGTCTTATCTCCCCCAGCACGCCAGATTGAACGATCTCTTTTGCTTTGATATGGTGCGGGAAGAACCTCTGCGAGTGATTGACCATCAGAACCTTCCTGTTCTCCTTGGCAGCCTCGATCATCTTCAGAGCGTCTTCCGAGTTCGTGGCCATGGGTTTTTCCACCAGCACGTTTTTCCCTTTCTCGAGTGCGGCGATGGAAACTTCCGCGTGCAGTGCGTTCGGAGTGGCCACGATGACAGCATCTATGTCTTCCTTCTCGAGCATCTGTCGATAATCCTCGTAAAACCTCACATTTTCAAGCTTCCGCCTGAAGTGTTCCAGTCTCTGCGCGTTCGGGTCTGCTATCGCCACGAGCTGTGCGTACTCGGAAAGGATCGTGTTTGGGATGTGCAACACTTCAGATATCTTTCCCGCGCCCACGATACCGATTCTTACCTTCTTCACGCACTCACCCCCTCAGAGTTTTTCCAGATCGATCAGCTTCTTTCTGTGCGGAGACAGTGGGAACCTGCTTCCTAAATGTTTGAACACCTCTGCGTAGGCACAACCGGTTTGAATGCCCCTGAAGCCCGCCGGGAAGATGATCGATGGCATGATCTCCTTCTCGTAGACGTCCTCATCGAAAGCGTTCTTCATGAGCTCTATGGCCCTCTTTTTGAACTCGTAGGAACCTGATATATCGATCGCCACGTCGAACTGAAAGTCCAGACTCGAAGCTGGAATCTCGAACAGATAGATCTCCTTTTCGAACCTTCTCGCAATATCGATGGTGATCTTTGAAACAACCTCATGGTCGTACAGGATCTCACTGTAGAAGTGTGTGAAAACTATATCTGGGTCGAAACTCTCCATGAACTTTCTGAGCGCTTTCGAGAGATCCACCTCGTCTATCTGACCGTACGAAAAACCGAACTTTTCTGCCTCTGCTCCGAGCAATTTCATGGCTTCGACGTAACCGTCTATCCTATCTCCACAAACGCTCAGTGCGCAGACACGGTTCTGCCGCAGCGAAAGTTCCCTCATCGTTCCGCCAGCACCTATGATGGGATCGTCGCTGTGCGCCGCGACAACCAGTATCCTTTTCATAGATCCACCTTCTTCAAGCTCGAGCGTCTGACCACGAGCCTTGGGGAAAACACGTAACGTTTTATCTTCGAATTTCCCTTGATCAGTTCGAAGAGCAGTTTCGCCGCGACCTCACCCATCTCCTCCACAGGCTGATGAACCGAACTCAGAGGTGGATCGATGATCTCACACAGCTCTTCATCGTTGTCGAATCCAACGATCGCCACGTCGCTCGGAATCTTAAGATTTCTTTCCTTCAGCGCCCTCATAGCACCTATCGCGACGAGATCGTTCATGCAGAACACACCATCGATCTGAACACCCTCTTCGAGCAACCTCTTCATCCCTTCGTAACCAGCAGATTCGTTGTACCCAACCGGTTCAACGAACGCTTTTAAACCCGCCTCGTTCATGGCCGCCTCGTAGCCCTTCGCCCTCTCCAGAGAAACGTACAGTTCGTGCGTTCCACCGAGATGGACTATGTTCCTGCAACCGTTTTCGATCAGGTGTTTCGTCGCCATGTACGCACCGTAGCGGTTGTCCAGCACGATCGAGACAACGTTGTCGAGCTCGTAGAACTTGTCGAAAACCACCACCGGGATGTAATCGGAAATCTCTTCCACCAGATCGTCGCTGACACGCGAGTTTCCAATGATGATCCCATCGATTCCGAAAAACCTCGCATTCCTGATGAGTTTTTCCTCTCTCTCCAGGTTTCTGAAAGAATCCATCAGTATGACGAGCGTGTCCTCACCACAGGCCTTCTGAACCCCGCGCGTGAGCCTCGCAAAGAACGGGTTTATGATGTCCGGCACGATGAGCCCTACGGTGAGTATCTTGCTCTTTCGTGCCATGTTGCGCGCATGATAGTTGGGCGTGTAACCGAGCTCTCTCGCGATTTTGAGAATTTCTTTTTTCTTCGCCTCACTCACGCGCCCTTTACCGTTGAGAACCTTCGAGACGGTCGAGACAGAAACGTTGGCCAAATTTGCCACATCTCTAAGGGTTGGCAAGCGCTAAATCCTCCTGTTCAAAGATGGTCAATCGTTTTCCCAAATCGTTCACACTTAGTCTACCAGTTTTCCACATCGTTGACAAACACCGTCGTTGGCTACACAGGGTGACCTTCTTGAATTTTCATTCTTTATTCCCAATGGGATATCGAATCCGCAGCCAGGCTTTTCTTTTCTCAGAATTTCGCCATTTTTCTTCATCGCGTAACAGAACCACACTAAGGTAAACTGGCAGGGTGACACTTCGACTTTGAAAGCCTGGTGCTTTTGAACCTGTGTTAGTCTAATTCTGTGGGTGAGAGCTTGGAAAGGGAAGATTTTGTTGACAGAGTGAAGATATTCGTGAAGGCTGGAGATGGTGGAAACGGTGCGGTGAGTTTCCGCAGGGAAAAGTACGTGCCCAAAGGTGGCCCGGACGGCGGAGATGGGGGCGATGGTGGTTTCGTCATCCTCCGCGCCGATGCGGGCCTCTCCACGTTGCTCAAGTTCAAATACCAGAAAAAGTTCGTTGCCGAGAATGGCCAGCACGGTCGTGGTAAGAAGCAGGCAGGCAAGAACGGTGAGGATCTGATCATAGACGTTCCCGTGGGTACCATTGTGAAGGACGCGGAGACGGGCGAGATCATCGCCGACCTCGACAGACACGGTATGATGGTCTGCGTTGCGCGTGGCGGTAAGGGTGGCAGGGGTAACGTCCACTTTGCCACGAGCACACTCAGGGCTCCCAGGATCGCAGAGTCGGGTGAGAAGGGCGAAGAGAGGTGGCTCGAACTCGAGCTCAAACTGCTTGCCGATGCAGGCCTTGTGGGCTTTCCCAACGTCGGAAAATCGTCTTTGATAGCCGCCATGAGCAACGCGAGGCCCAAGATCGCGGATTATCCTTTCACCACACTGATCCCGAACCTCGGTGTGGTGAGAGTCGGCAGGGACATAGAATACGTCCTGGCAGACATTCCAGGTTTGATCGAAGGTGCACACAGGGGAAGTGGGCTTGGAAATCTCTTCTTGAGACACATAGAAAGATGCAGCGTCCTCGTGCACGTGGTGGACATAGCCTGCGTCGAGGGCAGGGACTTTTTGAAAGACTACGACACGATCATGGAAGAGCTGCACAAGTACAGTCCAGAACTTTTGAAAAAACCTCAGATCCTGGTCGCGAACAAGATAGACCTGCTCGACGAAGAGGAGCTGAACAAAAGGTTGGAGAGATTAAAACAGCACACCGGTAAAGATCCGATAGCGGTGTCCGCACTGACGAGGCAGAACATCGAAACGCTCAAAGAAAAGATCGCCCAGTTCGTCGGTGAAAGCAAGTTGAAGCTGAAGATGCTCCCCGCACCTCCTTTCGAAAAACCAAAACCCGTGAAGACCAGACTGGAACTCAAGTTCGATTTCGAGATCGTCAAGACGAAAGAAGGTTTCGTGGTGAAAGGAGAACAGATCGAAGCCTGGCTCAAGCGGTATTCACTCGAGCACAGGGACGCGTTGATCAGGTTCCTCGATGTGCTCGAGAGGAACGGTCTGAGCGAGAAGTTGAAACAGGCAGGTGCGAAGGATGGGGACACCGTCTGGATTGGAGATTACGACTTCGAATACCACGAGTAGGATCGGCATCTTCGGTGGAACGTTCAATCCCCCACACGTGGGACATCTGATCGTGGCCCAGTACGCGCTCGAACTGTTACAGCTCGAACTGCTCTACGTCATACCGGCGTACAGACCTCCGCACAGATCCGGCGACGTGGCCCCGTTCGAGCTGCGCTTCGAATGGTGCGTCAAAACCTTCGAACTGAAAAACACCATGGTGAGCGATTATGAAAAACAGCGTGGAGATGTTTCCTATTCGCTCTACACGGTCCAGCATTTCGCCGGGAAGCACGGATGCGTCCCGTACTTCATCGTCGGAGAAGATGCGCTCAGGTACATAGAAACCTGGCACAGATACAGAGATCTTTTGAGCTCATGTCACTTCGTCGTTTATCCACGCTACTGCGGCAAACCCTACCAGGAGAGGGCTAAGGAGGTCCTCGGGGAACTCTTCGACAGGATCGTCTTCCTCAACGCCCCACTGATCGAAATATCGTCCAGCGAGATAAGGGAAAGGATCAGACAGGGAAAGAGCATAAAAGGAATGGTCGTAGCACAGATCGAAGAGTCGGTCGTGAACCACTATGGGAAGGTTTAGCTATCCGGGTATACTCGGCCTCGCACCCATGGCCGGTGTGACGGACAGGGCCTTCAGAACCGTCTGCAGGCTGTGGGGTGCTCAGTTCTTCTTCACCGAAATGATCAGCGCCGAGAGCGTGCTCTTAGATCTCGAAGTTGTCGAAAGGATGCTTCCTTTCGAGGAAGAGAACACCGCGGTACAGCTGTACGGCTCAGATCCCAAAAAACTCGCCCTCGCCGCAAGGAAAGTTCAGCACAGGGCGAGCTGGATCGATCTGAACGCAGCGTGTCCCGTGAAGAAAGTCGTCAAGAAGAACAGCGGTGCCGCGTTGTTGAAAGACCTGGAAAGGCTCAGAGACATCGTCATGGCGATGAAGGACGTTTGTGACAAGCCGATCACCGTGAAGATCAGGATCGGTTTTGAAAGGAACGAGCTTGAAAGGATCATGGAAACGCTCGTTCTTGCCGGTGCCGATGGGGTCGAAGTACACGGAAGAACAGCGGTTCAGATGTATTCAGGCAAAGCCCAGTGGGACCTGAAGCTGGACAGATGGAACATTCCAGCAGCCATTTCGGGCGATCTGTACACGGTCGAAGACGTTCAAAACGCGATGAACATCTCCAAAGCCAGCGCCGCCATACTCGCAAGGGGTGCGCTCAGAAAACCCTGGATCTTCCACGAATTTTTTCATGGAAAAGCGCCGGGCGTCGAAGAGATCAGGGACATGTTCCTGCTCCACGCAAAACTTTTGAGAGAGCTGGAAGGAGAAAGATCGTTCTACAGTCTGAGACAGTTCGTGGCAGGTTACACGCACGGCTTTTCTGGCGCGAGGGAATTCAGAGAAAGGTTCATGAAACTCGAAGGTTTCGAAGCGATCCAGAATGCTATCGAAGAGTTCTTTAATCGTTTTCTAATGAACGTGGGGGAGAATAGAATTGTCAAAGAAGATGGAGCCAGAGCATGACTCAAGGAGGTGTCGTTATGAGAAAGGTTTTCGTGATGCTGGGTGTGCTCGTGGCAGTAGTTTCTATGTTCGCACTGGTGAATCCGGACTATCAGAGTCCGATCGTTGCCGTCGTGGAAGCCTGTGCGCCGGCCGTCGTGAAGGTCGAAGCTGTGAAGACCGTGAGATCTCCTTACTTCGATCCTTTCATCGAAGATTTCTTCAGACGCTGGTTCGGCTATTCCCCGTTCGGCGGCACACAGAGGGCCACGAGCATCGGCTCAGGCTTCATCTTCGACAAGGCCGGTTACATCCTGACCAACGAACACGTTGTGAGCGGAGCTTCCGAGATCACCGTTACTCTCCTGGACGGTTCTTCTTACAAGGCTGAATACGTTGGTGGCGATGCGGAACTGGACATAGCAGTTTTGAAGATCAAGGCCGAGAAAGAGTTTCCGACCCTCGAACTGGGTGATTCGGACAAGGTGAAGATAGGCGAATGGGCCATAGCGATTGGAAATCCGCTCGGATTTCAGCACACCGTGACGATAGGTGTCGTGAGCGCCACGGGTAGAAGGATTCCCAAACCGGATGGTTCCGGCTACTACACTAACTTGATCCAGACAGACGCGGCGATCAACCCGGGAAACAGCGGTGGGCCACTTCTGAACATACACGGTCAGGTGATCGGCATCAACACGGCGATCATAAATCCTCAGGAAGCCGTGAACCTTGGTTTTGCAATTCCCATAAACACCGTGAAGAGGTTCATAAACCAGCTTGTGCAGACCGGTAAGGCTCAGAAGGCGTACCTCGGAGTCAGACTGACCACGGTGACGGACGAGCTCGCGAAGGCGCTCGGTTTGAAGGTGAACAAAGGTGCCCTGATCGTGCAGGTTCTGGAGAATTCTCCCGCCGACAGGGCAGGTTTGAAGGACAACGACGTGGTCGTCAAGTTCGACGGTGTGGATGTGAGCAGCGACGCGGAACTCGTCTCGCTGATACACAGTCACGTGCCGGGCGATGTGGTGGAGATCGTCGTGAACAGGAACGGTAAAGAGATCAAGTTCATCGTCACGCTCGGTTCTTCAACCGATGAGGAAGTCCAGTCAGCCGTCGCGGCGAAAGAGTTCCTCGGCATCGTGGTGGGCGACATAACACCTTCGGACAGGGAAACATACTCCATACCGGTACGCGTTGAAGGCGTGATCGTTCGTCAGAACAGAGGTTCGCTCGCCCTTCAGACTGGCGATGTGATCGACCAGATCGCCGTCAACGGCCAAAGATACGCGATCAGATCCGTCAGCGACTGGAACGAAGTGGTGGGAAGGATCAAGAAGGGTGACTTCGTAGCGATCTTCGCGATCAGAAAAGGTGCAAGACTGGTTTACAGTTTCACTTACTGAAAAAGGCGCCCGTGGGGCGCCTTTGAAAACCTGGGGGTGGTTCGATGAGAAAGGCGAAGATTTTATTCTTCCTCGCCGCGGCAGTTTTGATTCTGATCGTTGCGTCATGTGGACCGATAGTAGTTCTTCCAAAGTCCGGCATACCGCTTAACATCGTTGAAGCTGGAGAGATTTGGGACGAAGCTCTTTTAAAAGAACTTGCAAGCTTCTGCGACGGTATCCGGAGCGATAAGGCTGCAGTTATGCTTTACTACGAAGGGGCTTTGTTCTCAGATCGGGGCTTGGGTGGTCTAACAGAAGTTTACTTGAACGGTGAAGATGTCGGTGGCTACTCGAACGATCTCGAACTTGAGAACACAAAGACGGAAATTGAGGCCAAAGTCAAACCATTTGTAGAGTTGGCAGGAAATCTAACACTTAAACTTGTACCCAACGACCTTCTCGGTACAACCTGGGACCTCGTCATAGGTGAAGCTGGAGCAACCAAAGTAGTTGAGACCAACTACGTCTTAGTTGAGTTTGAAAATAGGAGCGGTGTTTATGCTGTAACTAATGTTCAAATAAAAGGAAATTTTGGTGACGTGAACCCACCCAAGAACATACCTGCCAGCCAGTTGAAAGGTTACGCATTCTTCAAAATCGAAGGTGGAGTAATCACAGCTTCACGCGTCATTCTTCCGTGAACATCAAGGGGGGATGTGAATGAAAAAGGCATGGATCGTGTTGCTGATACTGTTCGTTGCGGCTCTGAGCTTTGCAGACATGCAGCTGAAGAACATCATCATAGTCCCCAGACCGAGCGATCTTGAAGTTAAGGTATGGCTCAACAAACCTGAAGGTTCCGTTTATCAAGTTGGTGAATCGTTGAACATCTACTTCAAAGCGAACAAGAGCTGCTACGTGGTCATCTACGACATCCGTTCTGACGGAAAGATCACGCTTTTGTTTCCAAACAGGTACGACACGAACAACTACATCGCTCCGAACGTGACCTACAAATTGCCCATCTCAACAGCGTATTCCTTCAAAGTCGCACCACCTGAGGGAAAAGAGTTCATCCAGATCATCGCGAGCACCAGCTACATTCCGCTTTTTCAACAACTCAGAGACCTTGGAACATCTGGAACCTTCCCACAGCTGACGACCGATCCGGAACGCTACGTACAGGAACAGATCCTTCCACACCTCACGGGCCAGTGGGCGAGCGACATAACCTATTTCTATGTGGGTCGCGCACCCAGAAAAGGCGTCGCGCAGCTTGAGTCCAACCCGACCGGTGCGTACGTGTACGTGGACGGAAGATACATCGGCACGACCCCGGCTCGCGTCCAGCTGGACGAAGGTCAGCATTTTGCCACCTTCTACTGGCAGGACCAGGTGATCACAGAAACGTTCTTCGTCACCGCTGGAAGGACCGTCGTGGTGAGCGCGAACTTCTTGAGAAAAACGATTCTGGACATCAAAACAACACCATCTGGTGCGCAGATCTTTGTTGATGGCAACTTCGTCGGTGTGAGCCCGATCCAGGTCGAGGTACAACCTGGTGCTCACACAGTCCTAGCAACGATGCCAGGTTACGCACCAGCTCAAACAAGCGTGTCTGTTTCGGCAGGTGAGACGAAAACAGTCAACCTGGTGCTCAATCCAGAGCAGGCAACGCTCAGGATCTTTTCGAGCCCGGCGGGTGCCTCGATCTATGTCAATGGCCAGTACAGAGGCGTCGCACCGTCTTCAGGATTGACCTTGTCGCTGAATCCGGGTACGTACACCATCATGGCAAGATTGACAGGTTATGAGGACACATCGACGACGGTGACGCTCAATCCAGGTGAGAGCAGAAGCATCACGCTGACTTTGCCTTTGAGAAAAGCAACGCTAAACATCTTCACCAACCCCGTGGGTGCTTCGATCTACATCGATGGAAACTACGTTGGCACAACGCGCAGCACGGGCCTTTCCGTGCAGGTCGATCCTGGTACACACACGATCGTCGCTACTATGGAAGATTATGAAAATACGACCGTGACCGTCAGCGTCGCTTCCGGTGAGACCAAGAGGGTGGACATAACCCTACCACCGATCCCCAGAACAGGCGTTCTGATCATCTACACTACACCGGTGAACGCCTCAATCTATGTGGACGGAAGGTTCGTGGGTACTGCGGGCTCTCTCGGTTTGAGGGTCGAAGTGGACGCGAACGTGGTTCATCGAATCGTTGCAAGTTTGCCGGACTATGAAGATGCCTCAACTGAAGTTCAAGTGATGCCGAACGAAACGAAGACAGTCAGGCTCACGCTCGAACCTGTTCAGAGAACGGGCACAGTCAGTATAAACAGCACACCATCCAGTGCGCTGGTGTACATAAACGGTTATCTGAAAGGTGTCACACCGTTGAGGATCGACCTTGACTACGGAACGTACCAGCTCGTGGTGCTCAAGGGTGGTTACTACGCGGAAGTGCTCACACTGGTTGTGGACAGAAGGAATGTGAGCGTGAGCGTGACTCTAAGACCTATCCAGTGATTGAGGGGGGCGAAAGCCCCCTTCAATCTTGTCTCACGTCGATGATCGAAACGTTCGGAATGCCTTCCAGGAGTTTTCGCTCAAAGCTTTCTCTGTCCAGAGACGGTTTCACCTTTATCACCACGTTGTACTCTTCCTCCGATTTTTCGTAAGTGCTCACGGCGATGATGTCTCCACCGCACTGGGACATCAAATTCAAAATCCTTGCGAGGATTCCAGGAACGTTTCTCACCTTGAAGACGTACCTGTAACCTTTCTCCCGCGCACCGAGCATGTTGATGAACACTTTGAATATGTCGGTTTCGGTTATTATTCCGACCAGCTTTTCTTCTTCCATCACCAGGAGAGAACCGATCTTCTTGTCTGTCATGATCTTCGCCGCTTCTTCTATGGGCGTGTTCGGATGAACGTGGACAACGTCCTTCTTCATGATCTGCTTGACGGTGAGTTTACCGAGCAGAGTGGTCAGTTCCCAAACATCCAGCGTGGTGGCCTGCGAAGGTGAAGCCTTCAGCAGATCCTTCTCTGCAACGATTCCAACGACCCTATCGTTCTTGACAACCGGCAACCTTCTGATACCTCTGCTCCTGATGATCTCCATCGCTTCCTGAAACGTCGTTTCCGGAGAGATCGTGATCACGTTCGTCGTCATCACATCCTTGACGAACATGCTTTAGACCCCCTTTCCTCGCTCTCGAGACCCCAAAAGTCTTCTTTCAACCCTCTTTTCAGAGTCTACACCATCGACCTGAGAGCTCGACTTCACGATACGAAAAAGGACCCCGAAGAGGGGTCCTTCATGTCGATCAGCTGCCTTCAAATTACTGGCTGCCTCCACCCATGAACATACCGAGTAGTCCAACAACTATACCGACTGCACCGACGATGACACCTATCAAGCCCATGTTGTAGGCGTCGTTGATCTTTTTCGCCTGCTCGACCGTCGCTGCCTCGATGTCGCTCATCCAAGGTTTGGAGTCGATCTTCTTGGACAGATTGGCTATGCTCTGCTCGTTCTGCGCCACTCTCTGACTCAGGCTCGTCATCTGACCCGCGAGAGTGCCAACGTTGCCCTCGAGTACGCTCACCTTCTTCGCGGCACTCGCAGCGTCTGCAACATCTTTCTTCAACTTCTCGACGTCCGTCGCAAGCGATGCAACCTGGCCTTCGAGCAGGGACAGTCTCGCATCGAGCTGGCGAGCCGTAGTATCGAGAGCCTTCCTGAGCCCATCCACGTCGGAAGCGACCTTCGCTTCGAGGGCGGCGACTCTGGCCTCGAGATCGCTGAAGCTCTTCTTCAAAGTTGAAAGTGCCTGCAGGTTCGATTCCAGACTGTCAACTCTCTTGGACAGAGCTGTCAGATCAGCCTTCGTACTGTCGATGGATCTTGACAGACCATCGACCCTCGAGGAGAGATTGTTGAACTTTCCATCGAATTCGTTCAGCTTCGCGTTGATCGAATCGATGGAGCCTTTCAACTGTGACATGATCTGTGCGGAGATCTGCGCCTGCAAGTCAGAAACGCTCTTCTCGATCGCGGCCACTTTCGAAGAGAGCTGGTTGTACATCGTCATCATCTTGTTTTCGGAAGCGGCGATCATCGTGGGTAGGTCCCTTCTCACCTGGGATATTTCAACGATCGTGGACTTCAGGCTTGAAATCTCAGCCAGAACGGTCTGAAGCGTCTGATCCGTTGCCGCGATCTGTTCCCCTTGTTTCTGTGTTCTGTTCAGCGCGGTGCTGACGAGATCCTCCAGCGCCGAGATCCTCTTAAGCGCGGTCTGCAAATCTGCTGGCCCTGCAGCAAGCTGCTTTGTGAGATAATCGAGCATCTTTTTCAGTGCGACGGCCACCTGGTAGCGTGTCATGGGGTTGTTACCCTGGAAGGTTCCATCCGGCATACCCGAGATGATCCCAAGCTTCGCCAATTCCGTCACAGCTTCGTACGCCCAGTGGTTCACGGGTACATCCGAAAATGCCTGTGCCAGGATCAAGGTTGCGACGAGTGCCACGACCAAAACGAGCGCTTTCTTCATCCACCTCACCTCCAAACCTTTCTTTTCTTGCACTATATTACCACGACTCTGGGCCAAAGTTTAGACTTGCTTTGACCGAGATGCTGTTCGAACAGATCTCAAAGTGGCCCAGTCTACATGACGAAGGAGATGACACCATGAAAGCCGGGCTGGTGCTCAGCTTAGTTTTTCTTGGTTCTTTCTTCCTCCTTTCGCTCGATCCAGCGAGGGCGAACGAGGGTGCGAAGTTTCTGGACCGCTCGCGCTACTTTTTCGAAACGATCGATGGTGTGAAGATCGCTTATCAAAAAGTCGGTGAAGGTCCAGAAACTTTGATCCTCATTCATGGTTTCATGGGAAACTCGACGAACTTCGAACCCATCTTCGATCTGCTCAAAGACGACTTCACGCTCATCGCGGTCGATCTTCCTGGTTTCGGTCTGAGCGAAAAGAAGATCGAAAAGAATCTGTCGAGAAGGTACATGGCGTGGATCGTCGCGAGGCTCGCCGAAAGGCTGGGCCTGGAACACTACCACGTGCTGGGACACTCCATGGGAACGGAGGTCGCAACCTGGCTGGCCCTGAACGAAGCTGAGAAGGTAAAAAGTTTGATCCTTCTGGACAGTTCGATATGCCTTCCAGAAAGAAACAGCGTACCCGGCAACACCTTCACAAAGATCGGTCTGAGGCTCATCTTCATGAACTACGATTTTCAAAAAAGAACTTTCAAAGACATGCTGGTCAACAAGGAAAGCTTCAGCGAAGAGTACTTCCTGAAGAACTACTATCTGGTCTACCAGACACCCTTAGACATCGTCTTCAATCTGGCTGAAAACCAAGACACCGCACAGCTCAGAGAAAATTTGAAAAACCTCTCTGTTCCAACGCTCATCGTCTGGGGTGAACAGGACAACATCACACCGCTCGAAGGGGCGAAGTGTCTGTTTGAAATCAACGCCAGACTCGTCATGATACCGAACGCGGGGCATCTGATCATGTTCGATCAGCCACAAATTCTGAGTGAAACCATCAAAGGATTCGTTTTCTCATCGATTTCTAATCGCTGAGTTTTAGAATGCAACTCAAAGGAGGGGTCGTTGTGAGAAAAGCGTACCTGTTAGTGTTGTTCCTGTCCTTCAGTCTGTGCCTCGCTCAAAGTGCGCCAGAGTCCGTCAACGCCTTCGGAATAGACCTTTACAGATTCCTCGCAGGCAGTTCCGAAAACATCTTCTTTTCGCCGTTCAGTTTGAGCACGGCGCTCGCGATGACTTACCTCGGAGCGGACGGCAACACGGCCCTGCAGATGAGAAAAGTGCTGCACTTCGAAGACGAAGGTCTGCACGAATCTTTCTCGAACCTGATCGATTCACTCAACAAGCCCGTGGAAGATTACAAGCTGGCCATTGCCAACGCGCTGTGGCTGCAGGAAGGTTATCCTCTGCTCGAATCCTTTCTTGCAGCCGTTGAAAAGTACTACAGGGCACCTGTGAACAGCGTTGATTTTGTGAACGATCCGAAGAACTCGGTCCGAAGGATCAACGACTGGATCGAACAGAAGACAGAAGGAAAGATCAAAGACATGATCAACGAAAACGATGTGGACAGTCTCACCAGGCTCATCATAACGAACGCGATCTATTTCAAAGGCAACTGGGTCGTTCCGTTCGACCCTCAGGCCACGAAGAAAGATGTCTTTTACGTGAGCGAAGACAAAACCGTCGAAGTGGACATGATGAAACTGACCGCGGATTTCAACTACTTCGAAGATGAGAAGGTGCAGATCCTCGAACTTCCTTACGCAGGTGGCAACCTTTCCATGATCGTGGTGTTACCGAAAAGGGGCGTGCGTCTGAGCGAAGTTGAAAAAGATCTGAGCCTGGAAAAGTTTCAAGAATGGCTTGAAAAACTTCGAGATAGGCGCGTCGAAGTCATGCTGCCGAGGTTCAAAGTCATGCAGAGGTTCTCCTTGAAGAAGACTTTATCTGAGATGGGCATGGTCGATGCGTTCACGAACGCGGCCGATTTTTCCAAGATGGACGGCACCAAGATGTTGAAGATTCAGAACGTGATCCACCAGGCGTTCGTGGAAGTGAACGAGGAGGGTACCGAAGCGGCGGCCGCCACCGCGGTGATCATCGGAATAAAGATGGGACCGAGCATGCCTGTGATATTCAGAGCCGATAAACCCTTCCTGTTCTTCATCTACGAAAAGAAAAGCGGTGTGATCCTGTTCATGGGCCGATTGCAAAAACCATGACTCAGTAGAGAAAACACGCAACCTGGTGCGAACCGTCCACGGTTTTGAGCTGTGGCGTTCCTTCCGCACAGATTTTCATAGCGTAGGGGCATCTTGGGGCGAAGAGGCACGCCTGCGGTGGGTCTATGGGTGAGGAAATCTCTCCCTGGATGGGCTGAACCTGTCTGAGTTTTCTGAGCCTCGGGTTCGGGATGGGAACGGAGGCGATCAACGCCTTGGTGTAAGGATGCAGCGGGTTCGAAAACAACTCTTCTGACCTCGCCAGCTCGACGATCCTACCAAGGTACATCACCGCGATGCGGTCCGAAATGTATTTCACAACCGCCAGATCGTGCGCGATGAAGATGTAGGTCAATCCGTACTGCTGTTTCAAAGACACGAGCAGGTTTATCACCTGCGCCTGCACGGACACGTCGAGCGCAGACACAGGTTCGTCGCATATCAAAAGCTCGGGTTTGAGAATGAGCGCCCTCGCGATGCCTATGCGCTGCCTCTGACCTCCGGAAAACTCGTGCGGGTATCTGGACAGATATTCCGGTCTCAGACCCACGCTCTTCATCATCTCGATCGCCATATCCCTCTTTTCCGCCTGGCTCAGTTTCGGATCGTTCAGGCCCTCGGTGACTATCTGCAGCACCGTCATTCTGGGGTTCAGGGAGCTGTAAGGATCTTGAAAGATCATCTGGATCTTCTTTCTGAAGGGCTGAAACTCTGCAGGCTTCAGGGCGAACAGATCCACCCATTTTCCCGCATCGTTGTAGAAGAACTTTCCACTGGTGGGTTCGTAGACTCTGACCATCAACCTTCCGAGCGTGGTTTTTCCACAGCCGGACTCACCCACGAGGCCGAAGGTTTCCCCTTTGAACACCTCGAAAGAAACGTCGTCAACCGCTTTCAAGTAGGATTTCCTTCCGAAACCTCTCTTGATCCCGAACCATTTGCTCACGTTCGCGAGTTTCACGAGTTCTTCCATTCTCGATCACCGCCCGCGTACAGCCAGCATTTCACCAGATGGTTCGCCTTCACTTCCACTCGATCGGGTTCTTTTTCGCTGCAGATATCCATCTTCAAGCTGCACCTCGGATGGAACCTGCAACCTTTTGGATACCTCGCCGGGTGCGGCACGGTACCTTCTATGGAAGCGAGCCTTCGTCGCTCCTGCCAGTCGATCCTGGGCACCGAGCTCAGCAAAGCCTTCGTGTACGGATGCAGAGGATTTTCGAACAGTTCGAACACGTCCGCAGTCTCTATCACCTGGCCGGCATACATAACGACCACTCTGTCGCACACCTCCGCGACGACCGCCAGATTGTGCGTTATGAGCATGACGGCCGTGCGATACTTCTCCTTCAACTCGAGCATGAGTTTCAGTATCTGTGCCTGTATGGTCACGTCGAGCGCCGTGGTCGGCTCGTCTGCGATCAACAGCTTCGGGTTGCACGCTAAAGCCATGGCGATCATCACGCGCTGTCGCATGCCTCCGGAAAGCTGGTAAGGATAATGTTTGATCCTGCTCTCCGGTTCTGGAATCTTCACATCTTTCAGCATCTTGATGACCCTGCCAGTTGTTTCTTCCTTCTGGAGCCTCTCGTGGAGCTCGTAAACTTCTGAAAGCTGCCAGCCGATCGTGTACACAGGATTGAGCGAAGTCATGGGTTCTTGAAAGATCATCGAAATCTCTTTGCCTCTGATCCTGTACAGTTCCTGCTTTGGAAGTTTCAAAAGGTCCACACCGTTGAACCAGATGTGGGATTCTTCCCCAACGAAAGCGTTCCTCGGAAGAAGTCTCGTTATCGCGTACGCCGTGACTGTTTTGCCACAGCCAGATTCTCCAACGATGCCGAGCGTTTCTCCTTCCGAAAGTTCGAACGAGACATCGTCGACCGGAACGATCTTTCCCATGTTCGTTTTGAAACCGATCTTGAGATTCTCGACCTTCAGCAACATTCGATCACCTCATGATTCGCTCACGAACCTCGGATCCAGCGCATCTCTGAGCCCGTCGCCCAGAAAGTTCACACTCAGCACGGTTATGAAGATCATGAAGCCGGGAAAGAACACGAGCCACCAGGGGACAACCTTTTCAAGGCCAGTCGCCAAGATGTAGTTCATGGCGCGCTGCAACATGTTGCCCCAGGATGGTGTTGGAGGCTGTATGCCGAGGCCCAGATAACTGAGAGAAGATTCGGCAAGGATCGCGTAAGAAAGGTTCAGCGTCAACGAGACTATGGTGATGGGCATCACGTTGGGCAGGATGTGCCTGAAGAGTATTTTCAACCTGCTCGTTCCGAGCACCCTGGCCGCCGTTATGTACTCGTTCTCTCTGAGTGACAGAACCACACCCCTGACGAGCCGAGAAACTCCCATCCAGCCGAACACGGTCAGGACCAAGATGGTGTTCTTCATACCGGAACCGAAAACCATCGTCAGGATCAAAAGCACCGGGAACATCGGTATTGAAAGCATCACGTCCACAAACCTCATCAAGAGCCTGTCCACGATGCCACCGAGATAACCCGAAACTAACCCGACAATGAGTCCTATCGCGGTGGAAAGTAAGGAAGAAGTGAAGCCCACCAGCAACGAGACTCTTCCACCGTACATGATGCGCACGAAGACGTCTCTACCGAGCTCGTCCGTACCGAACAAATAACCTGCTGTCAAAGGCGGCTTGAACCTGTTCAAAAGGTCCATCTCATCGTACGCCCTCGACGTGAAGAGAGGACCGAACACGCTCAGGAAGACCACACAGCTGAGCGAGATGAGGCCGAAGAGTGCCAGTTTGTGCTGCAGGAATTTTCTCCTCACCAGTTGCCAGTAGGTACCTATGGGAAACGGCACGCTCTCTTCTTCGAGTCGTTCGACAGCTTTTTTCATGGGCAGGACCATGACTCACACCGCCTTTTCACCCAGTCTGATCCTCGGATCCACGATCACGTAGAGTATGTCCGCGAGCAGGTTCGAGAGCAGCGTGATCACGGCGAGAAACATCAGACAGTTTATCGCCAGGTTGTAATCGCTCGCTAGCACCGCCTCGTAGATGAGCCTACCCATACCTGGCCAGGAGAAGATCGTCTCGATGATCAACGCACCTCCGAAGAAATAGGGTATGTCCAGTGCGATGATGGTTACTATCGGGATGAGCGCGTTCCTCAGGGCGTGCTTCAGTATCACCCTTCTTTCGTCCGCTCCCTTCGAAAAGGCAGTCCTGATGTAGTCCTGGTCCAGAACTTCCAGCAGGGCAGTCCTGATGTACCTGACCCAGTAGGCCACCTGCACCAATCCGAGCACGAGCGCGGGTAGGGCCAGATGTTTAAGCCTGTCGAAGAAAACGTTCCAGAAACCGCTCACACCGGACGTCTGAACGCCCATCTCAGGATACCATCCCAGCCACACCGAGAAAACGATTATGGCCATTAAAGCGAACCAGAAGGTCGGCATGGATATGCCGATGAACGCCAGAACGGTGAAGAAGTAGTCGAAGAAGGAATATTTCCTCACCGCTGAGTAGATTCCTATGGGAAAAGCGACGAACAGGCCTATCAGCCAGGCCGTTATCGTCAAAAGCAGCGTGTTTGGAAGACGTTTCAGTATTATCCCGAGCACGGGTTGTTTGTACATCGAAGAGTACCCCAGATCGGCCTTGAGAAAACTCCAGAGCCACACCGCATAGCGAACTATGAGAGGATCGTCCAGATGATAGTATTTTCTCAACTCGGCGATCCTGGCGGGATCCCGCGCCATGGCCCTCGGGTTTTCCATCCTCATGGCCAGCAATGGATCACCGGGCATGGCGTTCAGGATGAGAAAGATGATGAGAGAGATCAGAAAGAAGATGGGTATCAACTCGAGGAATCTTATCAGAAGATACCTCTTCAAGACTCAGAACCTCCCTGAAGATACCAGGCCGTGTGCAGGCCCGCAAGCAACTGGATGGCGACCAGATTCTTTATCGGGATTGCCCTGTAATTCAAATTCTTGTACAGATAATCGATCTTCTCCTCGAAAGCTTCCTCCACTTTTTGCTTCAACTCTTTCAGCTTTTCATCCTCTCTCAGGCTCAGAACACCGTCTATCAACCTCTTGAGCATGCCTAAGCTCAAACTCTGGTAGAATTGAGTCACGTACAGATTGTCAAACACCTCTGCGACCGTGGCCTTTCTCTCGAGTTCTGGATCCGTCTCTATCCAGTGCCTTTCTGCTTCCAAATGCGCGGGCATGGTTTCCACGTAATTCTTCAGCGTCTCGTAGAACGCGAAATTTTTGGCCTCCTCAAAGCTCGCACAGTACTCGAACGGCTCTTTGATCTTTTCATAATGCTCTTTGGACTTCTCCCACGCGATCAATCTGGCTTGTCTCCTGCTCATGTCTGCTTCCGATGTGTCCTCGATCCTGGGATCGTAATAATAGGGTACCTCGCACACCAGTGAGAAAGTGTTTGCGACCCTGCTCGCGTATTCGTCCGAACTGGCACCGGCTCTGATGATCTGTGCAGGATCCACACTTGCATGTTTTTCAAGATAGTCGTACTCCTCGCTGATGGGAAACAGCTTGTAAACAGCCTTGGAAAGAGTCTTCGCGTATGGAACTTCCGGTTCGCCGAGCGAGAGTGGCACGCTGAACATGGCCGGTATTTTTTGATAGATCTCGTACAGTGGGTCTGCTTCCTTACTTATGTAATAGTAAACGCCTCCAAAACCCGCGTTGTGCAGAGAGTACATGAAGGAAGGTTTGGTTTCGTCGATGATCTTCATCAACACCTGCGTCTTTGGAAGCGGGTTGTGGAAGTGCAACGTTTTGTAATCCACCGGGAAGGTCCATTCGACCTGCAGGTATCCAGGAGGTCTGTAGAAATGCTGTGCGTAGCTCCTTATGGATTCTGGATTTGAAAACCACCCTTCGTTCAACTTCGTCCCGTCTGGATCGATCACCTTTATGATGTACCAGGTGTAGTCAAACTGAGATCTGAATTTTTCATCGCTCGCGAGCTTCTCAGCGAGAAAGTCCAGCATCATCGCACCTATGGGTTCGTTGGGATGTGGACAGCCGAAGAGCAACGCGTTCCGCGATCCACCCTTGATCTTTATCAACTTTATGGGATGATTCTTCCGTGAGTATCCGGCCACCGTGACTTCCACGACGTCTGGGAATTTCTTTGCAAGTTGGTCCGTTCTCTGGTCGAATTCGTCCACATAGAAGAATCTTTTATAGTCAGGAATTTCTTTAACCACGCTCTGAAAGTCCATCTTCGATCCTCCTCTAAAAAGGCGGGGGGAAGATCCCCCCACCTTTCATCTGACCTCGGTGTCTATGTACCAGTTGTAGATGATCCAGCCGAGTCCGCTGTCGTACGTTGAGTTGAAGCTCTTTATGTACTTCTTTGCGAAGTGCGGTGTTGGATCGGAGATGAGTGGCAGAACCGGCAGATCGTTCGTCCACAGCGCGAAGTGTTTCTTGTAAAGCTCCACTCTCTTTTCGTAAGATACTTCCTTCGCCATCTGCGCGAGTATCTCGTCGTTCTCGGGATTCGACCAGCCCGTGTAGTTGGTTCCGCCCCAGTTGTTCTCCTCGGACGGTATCATGTCCGAACCCCAGTAGTTCAGAGCTTCGTCGCTCACGCCGTAGCCCCAGCCTGTCAACCAGGCGTCGAACTTGCCCATGGGCGCCTCTTCCCAGATCACCAGAGCCGGTTTGGCTTCCAGTTTCACGTTGATACCCACCTTCTTGAGCATGCCCTGAATGAGCTGCGCCATGAGTTCAGCCTGGCTGCTTCCTGCACCGTATATGAGGGTGAACTCGAAGATCTTGCCGTCCTTTTCGAGCCAACCCTGTTTGTTCTTCTTCCAGCCGGCTTCGGCCAGCAACTGTTCTGCCTTCTTCGGATCGTAAGGATATTTCTTTATGTGATCTCCCTTCAGAGCGTCCCTCATGATGTGGATCTCCGTGATCCAGGTGTCCATGATCTGGCCGAGACCGAAGAAGACCACCTGATTCAGCTGCTGGCGATCTATCGCGTATAGAATCGCTTGTCTGACTCTGATATCGGAAAAGAGCTGGTGCGGTTTGCTGAGATCGTTCGGATCTCTGAAGTTCAGATCCAGAGTCCACAGCGCGACGTTTGGAGTGAAGTAAACGTTGAAGATGTCGCCTCTCTCTTTCTGTAACTGTAAGCTCTGCTTCAGATCCAGTGTGTACCTTCCAAAGTCTATCTCACCCTTGAGAGTGGAAGCGAATATGACGTCGCTGTCCGGGATGATCTTGAAGATGATCTGGTCGATGTTTGGTCTGCCCATGTAGTAATCATCGAACGCTTCGAGTGCTATGTACTGACCTTCGACGTATTCTTTGAACTTGTACGGACCTGTCATGATCGGGTTGAACATGACCTTCTGCACGAACGCGTCCCAGTTCCCGGTCGCCTTGGCCTTTTCGAAATCTTCCCTGAACAGATGTTCCGGCAGCTGGAACCATCCGTAGTAGTAAGCGTAGACCGAAGAACCAAGTTCCATACCGGGCACCGGATGGGGCAGATAGATGGTGAAGGTGTAGTCGTCTATGATTTCCACCTTCTGAACCATCTTCTCGAAATAGTTCGTCGTGACGGGTGCGTCGGAGGTCATCACTTCCCACTGGAACTTCGCATCCCTCGCCGTCACAGGATGACCATCGTGCCACTTCATGCCCTTCCTCAACTCGAAGGTGATCGCCACCGAGCCGTCTGGCAGGATCTTGATCAAACCGTTTTCCAGGCTGGGCAATCTCTTTATCATCCTCGGATGGTAGAAGCCGTTGTCGTCCGTTCCTGTGTATCCATCTCCTATGATGTTGCAGAGCGTCCAAGTCAATCCGGAGGAAGTGAATAGAGTGTTGAATCCTTTCGGATTCGCAACCGTTGCCGTCACGATCGTACCACCACGTTTTGGAGGATAGAGCGCCTGATAGAACGATCTTGCTGCCTCAGCCCTGGTGATGGGGGAGAAAGGTTCAAGAAGATGCCCGTAACGATAGTCTAAAAGCTGTCTATCGCTCCTGAAGGCAAGCGTGAACGCACCGATGGCTTCGGGTGGAACTTTGTCCTCATCGTTAGCGAGTGTACAGATTTCTTTGAACTTCGCTGCTTCTCCTTCGAGCCCCAGTACCTTGACCAGCGTCACGATGAAGTCTTTTCTGAGCACAGGCTCAGATCCTGTTTTGACCAAGTTTTCCTTACCCGGGAAAGCCTTCGCCACCGCGGCGTGGAACTCGTCCCACGTAAGCGGGGCATCGTCGACAACTTTGAGAATGCCAAGCTTCTGAATCACGGGTGCCGCTTCCTGAAGACTGATCTGAGCGAGGAACAGCGTTGCGAGGGCCAGGATCAGGACGGTGATCAGGAACTTCCGCATCACATCACCCCCATGGCTCTATTTGTGAAGATTATAGATGAACAGACTCGAAAGTGTCAACAAGTCAAATCTTTTCGTGACTCTTACTCTTTCACCGGTTTGAGAGCAATGCAGGTTTTAGTACATTTCCGTTTCCTGATAGAAAAACCCCACAGGCCTTGTTCATAAAAACGACGATTGGAAATGAATACACGCACGGTTACTGTAACTCGTTAAACTCATTGATTTTGCTGTGAACCACTGCCAGGAAGCTTTTTCTACTACGTCAGAAGGAATAAGACACTCGACGGAAGAGCCTAAAGGCAATCACGGAAAGATACAGTTAGGAGATGCTGAGTGTAACTGATGTTCATTGTCTTTATTTGTATCTCGAAATCTCGCCGGACTTTTTCTCCACCAGGTTTTCATTTCTCCATATTGGAAGCTCGTTCCAAGATCTTTCACATGTCTCAAGAAATTGATTTCTTTATGTGATCGAGAGAAACCACTCGTCAGCTATCCTCTGTACTGTATCCTTACCAGGTTCACCATTCAGTGGATTTTGAACGTGCAAACGTTCTTCACAGGTACTCACCCACTCGGTGAAACGGGTACGAATCGATCTGACTTGGTCCAGGAAATCGGTACCACGTTGGCTATAAGTAAAAAACAGGGAGCGTAGCTCCCTGCATGGGTCGAACTTTTTCAATGTGAGTACCTCGATTCCAACTCTCTCCATTTTCTGTATCCAACGATCTCGTTGAATTCCGACCAGCTGACACCCAGATCAACGACTTTCTGAAAGTTTCCCTCTTTCAACGCTTTCAGAGCTTCCATCATGGCTTTGGTGGCTGGATACAGACATACCATCGGTATGGACAGGTATCTGACACCGACCTTGACGAGTTCGCCGAAGTCAAATAGGGGGGTCTTACCACCGGGTATGATGTTGAAAGATATAGGTTTAGGAACTTCGCGAACCAGTGTCCTGACCTCTTCGATGGATTGTGGTGCTTCCACATAGATGTAATCCGCACCCGCCTCTGCATAAGCTTTCGCACGGCGCAGAACTTCTTCAAAACCCGCAACAGACCTCGCGTCGGTTCTCGCTCCTATTACGAGGTCTGGATTTTCTTCGTTTCTTGCATCCACAGCCGCTTTTATTTTGCTGACCATTTCCTCCAGAGATACTATGCTTTTACCTTCCATATGCCCACATCTTTTCGGCCAGACCTGATCCTCAAGCCTCACGCCCGCAACGCCTATCCTGGCGAAATTTTTCACGGTCCAGTAAACGTTGAGCGCGTTACCGTAGCCAGTGTCTATGTCGGCATCGACTGGAAGATCTGTCGCGTTGACGATCGTTCTGACCCTTTCAAGCATCTCAGCGTATCCCACCAGCCCTATGTCTGGTTGGCCAATCAGCGAAGCCGATATACCATAGCCTGTCGTTCCAACCACTTCGAAACCCGAAAGCTCTATCAACCGCGCTGAAAGTGCGTCATAAGCGCAAACTCTCAGAGTCAGCTTTCCCTCGCGGTTGAGATATTCTCGCAACTTACGTGCTCTTTCTCGTGCTCTCCACTCGGCCATTCGATTTCCCCTCCTTAAAATCGAGATGAATCTTGTAACTTGACCTGTGTGTTCCTTCATCTGTATAATACATGATGTAACATATGACATCATATATGATATCATACCTGATAGAAACCTTCAAGGAGGTGGGCAAATGAAGGCGAAACTTCTCACGATGGTCGTTCTATCTGCCCTGGCCGTGTCACTCTTCGCAGCTTATCCAGACAGACCCCTCAACTTCATCGCGCCCGGTGGACCTGGAGGCGGATGGGACACGACGATAAGGGTCGTAGCACAGGTTCTGAAGGAAACAGGTCTTGTCACTCAACCGATCGTTGTCACAAACATGCCCGGTGGTGGCGGAGGAGTGGGCCTGGCGCACATGCAGACCAAGAAAGGTGATCCTTACACAATTATTGTCTTCTCGCCTCCGTTGTTGCTGATCAACTTGACCGGCCAGACGCAGTACTCTTTCAGAGATCTAACTCCACTGGTGATGCTCATACACGACTACGGTGCCTTCGCGGTCTCGAAGAAGTCCAAGTTCAACAGCATCACCGAAGTGATGGAAGCTCTGAAGAAGGACCCAAAGAGTGTCAAGGTGGGTGGCATATCTGCCTTCGGTTCTATGGATCACATTCAGTTCCTGATCGCCGCAAAGGCTGCCGGGGTTCAGAACCTCAAGGACATAACCTACGTGTCGTTCCAGGAGGGTGAGCACCTTGCCGCCCTGCTCGGAGGACACATCGACGTGCTTTCAACCGGTCTCGCCGAGGTTACAACGGCATTCCAGACGGGTACCATAAAGGTTCTCGCCATCACGGCCCCTCAAAGAGTTTCTGGAATCCTCGCGAACGTACCGACCTTGAAGGAAGAAGGCATCGACGCAGAATTTGTGAACTGGCGCGGTTTGTTCGGGCCACCGGAGATGCCAGACTACGCAGTGGAGTACTGGATAAACACACTGTCAAAGATGGTACAAACGATGGAATGGGAAAGGTACGTGGCAAAGTACAACTGGACCAAGGCGTTCATGCCCGGCAAAGAGTTCCTGAACTATCTGGAGAAGGTCAACGAAGAATACAAAGCGGTGCTAAAAGAGCTCGCTCTGTACAAGGGTGAATGAGTATTCCCGCGGGGTAACTGCCCCGCGGGTTTCTGGAGGGATTTTCCATGAAAGATAAATACCTGTCTGCCGTGGTGCTTGCTTTTGGAGTTATTTACACGATCGCCGCCTGGAATTTGCCCAGAGCTCCTGTTGGAAATCCTCTCGGACCTGTTTATTTTCCACTCGGACTTGGATTACTCGTGACGATAATAGGTTTCTTGATGCTTTTACAGAGTCTGAAAGTGCGTCATGAAGAACACGCACCCTTAAAACTCGGAAAAAGTGCATACCAAATTTTAGCGACCCTCGCGCTTTGTGTGGCCTATGCGTTGATGTTCAACAGGCTTGGATTTTTACTTTCCTCTTTTATTTTCTTGAGTGCCCTTTTGATTCTACTGAACGGACCCAGAAAATGGTTGATGAGCCTTAGCATTTCCATAATCTACACCGTTGGGGTCTGGTATCTGTTCGAGAAAGTCTTCCTGATAAACCTCCCGTAGGGGTGATTGCACATGGCTACGTTGGAGTATTTGATGTACGGATTCAAAGTTGTTTTCCTGCCATCCAACTTTTTCTGGCTGACACTTGGATGCTTCTTGGGCACCATCATCGGTATGCTCCCGGGTCTCGGACCGGCCACGGGCATAGCCTTACTTTTGCCGTTAACATTCGTCATGAAACCAGAGACTGCTTTGATAACAATGTGTGCGATCTTCTATGGTGCGATGTTCGGGGGCTCAAGGAGTTCGATTTTGCTGAACATCCCAGGTGATGGTTCGGCTGTGGCGTCGTGCTTCGATGGTTACCCGATGACTCTGAAGGGAGAGGCAGAAGCAGCACTGGCGATATCAGCGATAGCGTCTTTCATAGGCGGTTTGATATCTTCAATCGCTTTCGTCTTATTGGCTCTGCCACTCGCAAAGATCGCACTCATGTTCGGACCACCGGAGTACTTCGCCTTGATGGTCCTCGCTCTCACGGCAACGGCTTCCATGTCCGAAGGAAAGGTTCTGAAAGGCCTTCTTTCCATGGCCCTCGGCTTGATGATCTCGATGGTTGGACTCGACCCCCAATCTGGGGTTTCCAGGTTCACCTTTGGCAACCTTGAACTGCAGGGTGGGATAGATTTTGTCGTGGTGATCATAGGTATCTACGGTCTGGGCGAAGTTTTCAAAAATCTGGAAAAAATTGGCCGCGGAGAGATGTTGCAGCCGATAAAGAAAAAGTTCGGCAAAATCTGGATCACCAAAGAGCAGTGGAAACGCAGCTTGGTACCGATGCTCAGGGCAACACCCATAGGTTTCTTGATAGGTATCCTGCCAGGTGCTGGTGGTACCATAGCGGCCCTCATGTCGTACAACGTTGAAAAAAGGCTTTCGAAAGAACCTGAAAGGTTCGGTAAAGGAGCAATAGAAGGTCTGGCCGCACCGGAAGCAGCGAACAACGCTTGTTCCATCGGTGCGATACTTCCCACACTCACGCTGGGTATTCCAGGTTCTGGAACCGCTGCGATCATGCTTGGAGCTTTGATGATCTACGGTCTTCAACCTGGGCCGCTCCTGTTCGAGTTCCATCCAGAGATCGGTTGGGGTGTGGTCGCGAGTTTGTTCGTTGGTAACTTCGTGGCCGCCATTATGAACCTTCCACTCGCTGGTTTGCTTGTGAGAATCCTGGCAGTTCCGCCGAAGATACTCTATCCTCTGATAACGGCTCTGTGTTTCATAGGAGTTTACGCCATCAACCTGAGCGTCGTGGATTTCTATCTGCTGATTCTGTTCGGTGTTCTCGGTTATGCAATGAGAAAGCTTGAAATTCCAACTGCTCCCATGATACTCGCCAGTGTCGTGGGCAGAAAGTTTGAGCAATCCTTCAGACAATCTTTGATGATCTCTGGAGGAGATTTTTCCATCTTCTTCAAATCCGGCATATCGGTGACTCTGCTGATTCTGGCAGTTTTGTCGCTCGTTTATCCTGTCATCTCGGCAGCGATGAGGAAGAAACGCCACGCGATATAATTGACGACAGAGCGGGGGATTCTTGGTGGAAGCAATAAAGCGCGCCTCTTTGAAGGAAGAGGTTCTCAGTAAAATCAAAGAGTTCATAATGAAAGGACGCTTCGCACCTGGTCAAAGGATCGTGATCGATGCACTGGCTAAAGAACTTGGTGTCAGCGTCACGCCAGTCAGGGAAGCGTTGCACCACCTCGCAGCCGAAGGACTGGTTTCAATCGAGCCGAGGAAAGGGTTCACGGTGAAGAAATGGGAAGCTAAGGAAATAGAGGATCTACTGTATCTGAGGATGTACCTTGAAAAACTTGCCGTGAGACTGTTCATCGAAAAAGCTTCAGATCAGGATATAAACGATCTTGCAGTGATCATCAAGCGGATGGACAGGGCCGTTGAAGCCTCCGATCTGGAAAGTTTGACAGCGCTCAATTCGCAGTTTCACAGAAAAATCCTGCAGGGTTCTGGGAACCAGGAACTTCTCAAGATCATGGAATCTTTGAGCGCAAAGCTTCACAGAGTGCGAATTCTTTCGCTTTCGTACCCAGGCAGGATGGAGCAATCGCGTATGGAGCACAGAACCATTTTCGAAGCCATAAAGGCGAGAGACATCCTGATGGCGGAGAAAGCCGTGGAAGAACACATCAAGAACGTCATGGCTGTGCTTCTAAAAAGGGCACAGGAAGGCTTGATCTGAGCGGATTCAATATCTTTAGGTTCTCACGTTCCAGTTTGTTGATGAATGGGGATCAATATATCCATTTCTCTACCGCGCTTGCGGTTTTCTTTGTTGCCTCGTCCGCCCTTAAACCAAGCAGTGATTTCGTGTATTCAAAGAGCACCTCAAGCACGTGTAGCTGAGCTATTTTGGACCGTATCGCTCCACTCTGGAAGGGACTTTCTCTTATGGAGGTCAATAAAACGAAATCAGAAAACCTCGTCAAGGGTGATTTACTGTAACCTGTCACCGCTACGACACAGGCTCCGTTTTTCTTCGCCAGAGCCGCCAGGTCCACAACTAGAGCAGTTGAACCGCTTTGAGAGAAAGCGAGTACGCAGTCTTTCTCGTTGCAATCAGCCAAGAGCATTGCCAGCATGTGAGGATCGTTTGTGTATCTCACATCAACACCAATTCGCATGAACTTGTAGAATGCGTCCAGAGCCGTCACACCCGATGCTCCAACGCCGAGCAGATACAATCTCCTGCAGGTGGCTATTTTTTCTGCGCAGGAACGTACAACGCTTTCATTCGCAGACAAAAGTTTTGAGGTTTCCTCGATCGCCTGAATGTGACTCTGTTTTACTTCGAGAATCAGACTCTCCACTTTCACTTCTTCATGGGCTTGCTGACCCAAGGTCTTGGCCAAAGCAATCTTGAACGCATGAAAGCCGGGAAAACCTATCTTATGGCAGAATCTGATGACTGTACCCTGACCCAATTTCAACTCATCCGTCAGCTCGGTGATTGTCATGTAGACAACCTTTTCGGGATTCTCTAAAATGTATCTGGCGAGTGCCGTTTCTTTCTTGGTGAAGCGGTGATGATTAGCCCTTATGAGTGCTTCAACATTTTCAATCATAATTCCTCACCCCGGAGAGTTTCTCGTGTGCATAAATTGCCGCACCGATCATACCCGCTTCGTTCTTGAGTACTGAAAGTTCTACTTGTGATGTGTTGTACAAGGACCTACTCCCGTACGGTTCCACCTTTTTTCTGAGTATCTCAAGTGCGTACGGCCCAAGTTCAGAGAATCCCCCACCAATAACTATAAAATCTGGATCAAACATCAAGAAGAGCTTGTCGACCAGTATCGCCAGATCTTCACACATACGTTCAACAGCCCTGATGACTCTCTCTTCCTGCTTCTGGAACATTTCCAGCAGCTGCTTTCTATCCTTTATACCACTGTATCTGTGCAGTACTCTCATGGATATATACTGTTCCGCACAACCTCTCTTGCCACAGTTACAGCTTCTGCCGTTCGGTTTAAGAATCGTGTGTCCTATTTCACCTGCCTCGTAGTGGACACCATGAATCAATTTCCCGTCTACTATAATCCCTCCACCTAGCCCTGTACCAATGGTCAGCATCACTAAGTTGTCAACGCTCCGAATCCTGGCTTCACCAAGCGCGGCTGCTTTCGCGTCGTTGAGCACAAAACATGGCGTTTTGTAGCGCTCTGACAAGATCCTGGCTAAGGGTGTGCCTGTCCAGTTTGGAATGTTTGGCGAAGCGTACAGTACAACTCCACGTTCTGAATCTATCCTTCCTGCGCTGGATACAGCTATTGCTGACAACTCATTCCAATCTGTGATCATTGAATCCAGCTGTTCTACAATTATCCCTAAAGGATGCCTCCTACCTAAAGCTAGGACTGATTTTTTTACTATTTCTCTGCCACTGACAACCCCGAATTTTATAGTTGTTCCACCAATATCTATGGCCACGAACCTCTTCACTCTGACTCCTCACCTTCACCCCAAAAGATCCAGGACCCCAATTTCTTTCAATGATCTTTCTAGCTCGGGCAATCGTGCGTAATCGAAGGATTTCAATGGGGGGCGACAGGGCCCAAGGTCGAAGCCTATCAACTTCATTACAGCCTTGAGCGCTGGAAGACCTCCAAAGCGACTCAAAACTTGCACAGTTTTCAGTGATAAACGTTGGAGTTCAGTAGCTTTGTCAATGTTTCCTTCCCTGAACGCCTCAATTATCTGCATATACAACCTCGGGGCAAAATTATACGTGCTTCCTATGAAACCATCGACTCTTATTGGCAAGGCATACATCATCATTTCGTCCACACCGAAATAGAATTTCAGCCAATCATACTTTTGCTTCATTAGCATGAGTTCCATCAAGTTGGGTGATGAGTACTTCACTCCAGCAAATGTAGCAATTCCATTAATCGCTCGATCGAGAAATTGATCGAGGTCAAGGCTTATCCCTGTCAGTGATGGGATGTGGTAAAGATACATTGGCAAACCTTCAGCAACTTTAGCCACCTGATTTAGGAACTCTATGTATTGCTCTATCTCAACATTTTTGTAGTAGAATGGTAATAGCAAGGAAATGCCGTGTGCTCTGATATCACGAGCGTGTTTCGCAAGTTTTTTCGAATCTTCTAGCGATAAAGCTCCAACATGTATTATCACCTTCGCCTTATCATCAACGCTTTCCATGAATTTCTCAGCCAATTTCATTCTTTCTTCAACCGTCAAGGATAAACCCTCACCCGTGGTCCCTGCCACAAAGAAGCCCTTTACTCCATCTTTAATAAGCTTTTCAACGAGGCCGTTTATAATTGATGTATTCAATTCAAGATTCTGCTTGAATGGTGTGAACGTTGCAGCTATTAATTCATAATCGAGATCATTATCATTTATCACCTGAAATCACTCCTTTCGAATAGAGATGACAAGTTACGCTATGATGAGGGGATAAATAGACTCTTTCTGGAAACCTTGTGTCACACATTTGCACACGGTACCTGCACCTGTGTCTAAAAGGACAGAGATCTGTTCTACCGTCTTCCACTCTTTGTTCCTCAATTCTTTCTGCTTCGATGTTCATAGCAGCTTTGATGAGGTTTTGGGTATAAGGATGAGCAGGCCTAGATACGATATCATCTAACTGTCCCTCCTCAAGAATGTGACCTCGATACATAACTAAAGCCCTGTCTGATAAGTACCTGGCCGCGTAGAGATCGTGTGTGATGAAGAGATAACTCAAACCCAACCGTTGTTGCAAATCTTTTAGAAGTTTCAGTATGGCTACTTGTGTTGACACATCCAGCGCCGAAACAACCTCGTCACAGACCACCACTTCTGGTTCTACACTCAGTGCACGAGCGATTGCTATTCTCTGTCTCTCACCCCCACTCATCTCATGAGGGTACCTCTTCAAAAAACCTTCTTCGAGCCCCACCATTTCTAAAAGCTGAATGCAACGTTTCAGTAATTCACGCCTCTCACAGATACCGTAATTTATCATGCCCTCTGCGATTATTTGAAAAACTTTCATCCGCGGATTCAGTGAGGAGAAGGGGTCCTGGAAGATTAACTGGAGGTAACGTTGCACTTTCCTCGGCCACCTATCAACCAGCTTGATCTCCCTACCATCCTTTGTTATGAATTTTACGATCCCTTTCGTAGGCTTTGTAAGTCCAACGATGACTCTTCCCACTGTTGTCTTACCAGAACCACTCTCACCGATCAGAGCAACTGTCTCGCCACGATTCAGGTCAAATGACACGTTGTTGACTGCGATCAATCTATCGTTAGCACCTGCTAACCCCTTTACCTTAAAAGTCACCACCAATTGCTCCACGATCACGCAGGAATCCTTCTTCAACTTTATTCACACCCCTTGATGTAACCAACACCTCAGTACTCTGCCAGCAATTTCAACGTACGGTGGTAAACGTCTGGAACAAACACTTAGCGAATGCTGACACTTTGAAGAAAAAGGACATCCTTGGCCTGCCGGTGTTGCCTTCACAAACCTTGCTTCCTGATTTAAGACCTTCTGAGGATTCTTGATTGCCATAACGCTTTCTTTTAGATACTGAGTATAGGGATGCAACGGTTGGTCAATGACCCGTTCCACGGAGCCTTTCTCCATAACGATACCTTTGTACAATACCAAGACGCTTTTTGCAACGAATCGCGCCACATCAATATTGTGAGTTATAAAAATCATAGCAAAGCCATATCTCTTCTTAAGATCTACAAGGAGCCCGAGAATCTGAGCTTGGGTTGTGACATCCAAAGCCGACGTTGGCTCATCACAAATTAACAAGCGAGGTTCGCTCAAAAGTGCCATTGCTATCATGATTCTTTGATTCATACCTCCACTGAGCTGAAAGGGGTAAGAATTATAAACCCTCACGGGGTCGGGAAAGCCCATTTCCCTGAGCATGGTGTATATCTTCTCACGGACCATTTCTTGCTTCATCGTGGACTGGATTAATCTCTCAGCGAGTTGCCATCCAACTGTGTAAACTTGGTTCAAGCTACTAGATGGTTCTTGGAATATGATCGAAATACCACATTGACCGCGCAGGCGTCTCATTTCATTGCTGTATCGCAGTAATTTAGTTATGTTAACAGATTTACCTGAAACATCCCGGAATATTATTTCTCCTGATGTTATTGTCGCGTTAGCAGGCAACAGATTCGTTATAGCAAGGGCAAGCGTCGATTTTCCAGAACCTGATTCACCGATCACAGCTAAGGATTCCCCAGCGTTCAAGCTGAAGGTAACCTCGGAAAGAGCATTCTTTGAAACATGATTCTGTCTAAATTCCACTGTAAGATTTCTTACATCGAGTAAGGGATGCATGGACTAGGGGCCTCCTTTGTTTCAGCTCTCAACTTTGCCGTGGGGATTCACAATTGTATCGAGTGCTTCACCTAGGAAAGTAACACCCATCACGAAAGCTACAATCATTAACCCTGGAAAAAACCAGAGCCACCACATACGGCTCAAAACATAAATGCTTCTGGCAACGTTGAGCATGTTGCCCCACGAAGGAGTAGGAGGTGAGACTCCAACACCAAGAAAACTGAGTGCAGCTTCTAAAAGAATTAAATCCGCCACAAGTAATGTCGCGTTAACAGTTATAGATGGCATTATGTTCGGCAGAATGTGTTTGAAAAGAATCTTGAGAGTACTGTTTCCCATCAACCTGGCAGCTTCTACAAATGCTTCCCTTTTAACTGCTAGGACTTGGTTTCTGGTGAGCCTGTAAGTAGTTGGCCAGCTGAAAAGGCCCATTAGCAGGATGAGATCCATGGTGCCTCCCCTAATTATGGCCATTACCGTGAGTACAAGGATTATCGGTGGGAAACAGTATTGAATCTCGTGCAGTTTCAGAAGGAAGGCGTCAAGTGGTCCTTCCAAATATGCTGAAATAGAGCCAAGCAAGAGTCCAAGGAGTACAGACACCAGAGTACCTGACACTCCTACAAGTATTGAGATCCTCCCAGCGTAGAAAACTCTTGTGAACAAATCCCTACCCAATTCATCTGTCCCAAACCAGTTCCGGCCAGAAGGAGGCTGGTAACATTTACTCAGATCCACCGCATCTATTTCATGAGGGCTCACGATTGGGACGATAATGGAAAGCGCCAACATGGTGATCACTATGATCAAACCCACTCTTCCTATTTTCAGTCCCCATATCTGCTTGAGAAGGCGAGTGTGGCTGGCTGTTTCCATACGCTGGTTTCACCTCTCGAAACCGAGGCGTACCTTCGGATTAATCAGGGCAGTTACCACATCAATCATCAGACTTGCAACCAATACAGCTACACCCGTGATGAACAGTATCCCCAGCACCACTGGATAGTCCCGATTGCTTATAGCGTTAACGAGAAGAGTTCCCATACCTGGCCAAGAGAAAACACTCTCGACTACAACAACCCCGCCAACAAGTCTCACCAGCCGCAAAATCAAGAGAACCACAACTGGTATTGACGCGTTTCTAAAAATGTGTACATAATACACGCGCCTTTCCGTCAAACCCTTAGCCACTGCTGTCCTGACGTACGGTTTTCCTGACTCAGCAACGACGTTTGCGCGCGTGTACCTCATAAGGTCTACTGTCATAGTTAATGTCAGAACACCGCAGGGAAGAACAAGATGCTTTATATGTTGGAGCATACCTCCCGATAGCGGGGTCCTCCCACCTATTGGCAACCATCCCAGTCTTATAGAGAAAATGTAAATCAGAACAAGGGAGATGAAAAACTGAGGGATAGACCAAATGACCATGCCCGCAGTAAGCAGTGATCTATCCAACAAACTGTTGGGTCGCATGCCCATTTGTAAACCCAGAAAAATGCCAGCAACTGTTGAAAACAATATGGAATAACCCATCAATTCAAAGGTGGCGGGTAACCGGGCCAAGATCATTTCAAGCACGGGCCTTCCGGTGGAATAGCTGAATCCAAGGTTGCCTTTCAGTAACTCCTTCAGCCAATTGAAGTATCTCACGTGAATTGGCACATCCAGACCAAATTTCTGTCTCATTAGTTCTATTGCTTCTTTTGGAGCATCCGGTGTGATGAGTGCCATCACTGGATCGCCGGGAGCAATGTAGAGAAGTAGGAAAACCACAAAACTTAGGACAAGCAGAGTAGGAACCATGATCAAGATTCTTTTAATGATATAGCTCCGCAAAGATCGGTACCTCCCCGTGATAAACGCAGGTGGGAAGACTTCTTCCCACCTGCGAAAAACACATTATCACTCGAATTCCCACTCATGCAGCTTTATGTCTACCGGGTACCAGAAGCCTGGGAACGGATCAACAGCCATTTTGAGATTCTTTTTCTTGATGTTCAGTATATCCGGAGCCCACAAAGGTATCGGCGCCGTTTCACGGTACAGAATAGCTTGAGCCTGATCGTAGTACGCTTTCCTAAGCGCAGGATCTACAGTTTCATAGCCCTTTCTGATGAGCTCATTATAAATGTTACTGTTAAGTTTCAGATAGTCCCAAGTATGTCCAGTTGTGAAGCATTCAAGGAAGCTAGGATCAATTGCAGCATTGGCTGCGTAAAGTATTGCTTTCCCTCTGAACTGGTCCTGGAGATTACCAATGACGAGTGCTGTCGCGGTTGGTGCGTCCACGTATCTTACCTTCACATTGATACCCACCTGCTTCCAATAGTACTGAATTGCTGTCATTATCTGAGGTGTAGTTGGATCAGTGTAATAGTACAATAATTCGAGTTCCCTACCGTCATAACCACTCTCTTTAACGAGCTTCTTTGCCTTCTCTGGATCGTATTCGTACGGAGGAAGGGTTTTATTCTCCCAGTAGCCTGGAATCATGAACGTGCTCATCTGTTTGGCATAGCCGCCATAAAATCTTTCGATGATCGCCTTGAAATCAATAGCATAGATAAGAGCTCTTCTGAACCTAACGTCATTGAATGGAGCGGCATCAATGAAGAAGCGGAAAATTTGCAACCTCGTTGGGGATGCCCTTAGAATATCGTAATTACCGTTTTGTTTAGCAGCATTGACAACGTCTATGCTGTAAGTGCACAAAAAGTCGACATCACCCTTTGACACAGCGAGAGCTGGATCGATCTGCCTTATGTAGGCATACTTAATCTTTGGTTTCCCCCTCCAGTACTCATCGAACGCTTCAAACTTGTAATATTCCCCTTCCTTGATTTCAACAAGTTTGTACGGTCCTGTTCCAATGGGTTTCTTAAAGTATTCGTTCCCTGCAAGTTTCATGGGATCAAGGTTCTTGATTTTGTCAGCTGGCATGATCGGAACTATTGCTAAGCCGAGTAAGAACGTCCCGTTAGGTTTTGTAAAGGTGAATTTCACAGTGTAGTCGTCAACTATCTGGATACCCTCAATGTGGCTTGCTTTACCTGAAGCAAAATCCTCATATCCAACGAGTGTTTGAAATGGGGGCAAATAGTTAACATTTCTGTTGGCTACTCTGGGATGAACGGCAAGTTCAATCGAAGCCTTCACATCTTTCGCCGTGAACAAAGTGCCATCATGGAATTTAACACCCTTCCTTAGCTTGACTATGATTGTTTTCTGATCTTCGGAAATTTGCCACGATTCAGCAAGAAGAGGCACCTCTGGCTTGAGGTCTGGAGTCAAGCCTATCAGAGTATCATACACGAACACCCAGAACCCGTTTCCTTCATCGATAAATGGGGGGTTGTAAGTTGGGGTTACCGACCTTTCCGGAACCGGCACACTTATCACAAGAGTATCCTTAGCTGCAAACGCTAGAGCTGCACCTAATACGAGTAATGCCACTAGAAACCTCTTCATTCCTCATCCCTCCCCTTTATAGTGGTTTTCGCCTTATCCACAAACATCTTGATTACAAGCCAAGGCCTGGTGATGGCTGTTCCTATTACCACGGCATGTGCACCGAGCTGGAACGCCAGATCTATCTGCTCGAGTGTGGAATAACCTCCCTCAGCTATCACGGGAATATCGAACCTTGCCGCCAACCTTCCAACCAGTGCGATGTTCGGTAGAAGTACATTGGATGTGTAATCTGTGTAGCCACAGAGTGTCGTAGCGAAATAATCTGGTTTGAGTGGAAACACCTGCTCCGCATCTTTTTCGTCTGCAATATCTGCAATGATAGCGACGTTTGGAAATTGATTTCGAATGAGCTCGAAAAATTTTGCCAGGCTCACAGGTCTTTGCCTTCTTGTGCAATCTATGGCTACAAGATCGGCACCAGCGTCAATCACACTTTTTGCATGCTCGAAAGTTGGAGTAATGAAGGTCATGTAGTTTCTGTCCTTGACAAGACCTATAACCGGAAGCGAAACGGAATCTTTCACGGCTTTAACATGTTTCGGCCCATTGGTACGTATGGCAACGGCCCCAGCCCATTCTGCCGCTTTGGCCATGTTCACAATGAATGAGACATCTTCTATAGGATCACCTGGTTCCAACTGACAACTTATAATTATTCCTCTCTTTAGCTGTCTCAAGATGGTGCCTCCCGGAGATATTCTCCATTTTTATTATATAACTTGGAGACTATCTCAGTCAAGTGTCGATGGCTAACTTGTAAAGAACAGTTACTGTGCCGCGTGAAATTCAAAAACAAAAAAGCCCGCGTGTGCGGGCAAACTTTTTCTTCTACTTGGTCTTGATTCTTTGTGTTCACCTGATTCGAACTGCTCTGCAGCTCCGTCTTTCTGCCATGTTCATTCTATTCACTTTACAGATTCGATTTTCACCGTTCGCTCGTACCGCCTCATTGATCTTTTGGATGTTGAAACGTTGCACGGACTAGCTGAAATTCTTCTAGAAAGGATTTTTGTGTTGACAAGGTTCGAGCGGGCAACAGATTTTTCAGCAGTGCTTCTCAATCGCTCAGAGGTTCGAATTGAACCATTCTTCCTTTATAGATGAACCTGTGAATCACAGAAGTGTCGAAAATGAACCGAACGAGCGTGGCAGGATCCTGAAGGATTAGACCTATCCCACGTACGACGGACCTTTCTCTGTGAAACCTTCGGAAGACGTCTCCCATAAGTAAGATACGGACCGAGGGGGAGGGGAAAATTTCGAAAAGTGAGATCAAGAAGGGCTTTCTGATTTTGACGCGAAATTCCTCCAGTTTCGGAGCACGTCTAAGAACTTAGTTGTGTTTAAGGGCTGGGCACTTCATTTTAGAATATCCATGGTGGTTTTCGTGAGGCTATGGTCGATATCTCCTGAATATCTGGATGTGAAAGGTTTGCTCGCAGTGTGGCGGGAAGGATTGCTCGCGAAGAAGGTGCTTGAGGGAAGAACGAAGGGATACAGGAATCATCCACAACTTGTCAGGTTCAAAAACTGCAGTGAACCGCTGATGGCGATAAATTCCTTTCTCTACTTCGTGGCTGAAGAGGCTAAAAAGAGAGGCTACAGCTTCGATGTTTCCAAGATCGATACGAGCACCATCCTGACGAGGATGATTCCCGTCACCACAGGACAGATCGAATACGAATTCCATCATCTGTGCGGGAAATTGAGGGTCAGAGATCCTGAGCGATACAAGAACATGTGTGTAACCGTTCCGAACGAGATACGCGTTAATCCTGTTTTTTACATCGTCGAAGGTCCCATCGAGCCGTGGGAGAAGGTCTGAACATCACTGTTTCGTCGATATGACGGCATCGAAATATACCTCCATTTCACGCGCTGAAAAACCGTTTGATCTTACTCGTTCATTTTGCACGGCATGAAAACACTGATGTGTCGGGTTCATTATACGTGAAAATACAGATCGTGGCTCACCAGGTTAACGATTCAGAACATCCACCTTTTCAAATCGATCTACACATCCTGACGAATTCGAACGTTCGATTTAAGAGTTTTATCCTCGACTCTCTTTCGACTTCGAAACCCATCTTCGAGTACAGTCTCATCGCGATCTCGTTGCCCTTTTCAACGTCAAGGCGCACAGTTGAACAACCCAATTTTTTAGCCCAATCGAAGCAATACTCGAGCATCTCTTTCCCGAAACCTTTGCCTCTGTACTGTGGATAAATCGCGAAGTTGCTGAGGTAGAATTCTCCCTCTTCGTGTCTTCCAAGCACCCTATCCAGTTTGATGAGACGAAACAACTTCAACAATCCGAGCTGTCCGAGGAGCAATTCGCCGGTTCTCAATCTGTTTTTCACTGCGTACGAAAAATCGTAGCCGAGCATCATTCCGACGATCTTCTGTTCCAATCTGGCAAAAACACAGCACTCATGGCTGAAGAGATTCGAAGTTTCCACGTACAGCGTTTTGAGGACGTCTTTCACCTTCGGGCCGAGCAGTGCTTCGAGAAAGCTTTCCCCACTCATGAGTATCAATTCGACGAATTCCTGTGCTTCACGAGGTTCAGCTGGCGAAAAATCCAATCTGTATTCTCGCATCAGCTGGTCTCCCTCTTCAGTTCCTCGTAGAACACGACCTTGACACCTCTCCTCTTCGCTTCATACATGGAAACGTCGGCGAGGCGGATCAGTTCGTCCAAACTCTCGCCATCTGTGGGATAGACGGACACCCCGATCTCCGCCGAGATCTTGAAGGTCTTTCCATCGATTTCGATCGGTTCCTCGATGCCTCTGATGATCCTCTCCGCAATTTTCTTCAAGTCGGACGGAGTACAATCGTACACCAGGGCGACGAACTCGTCTCCTCCAAATCTCGCCACTATATCACTCTCGCGAAGGACTCTTTCAAGCCTTGAACCCACGATCTTCAAAACCTCATCACCGACAGTGTGACCGTACGAATCGTTCACAATCTTGAACTTGCTGAGGTCTATGAAGAGCACCGCGACCGGTTTTTGTTCTCTCCTGGCGAGAGATATCATCTTTTCACCGTAATCCTGGAACAGCCTTCTGTTGGCGAGTCCGGTCAAAGCGTCGTGGTTCGAAAGATACTCCATCATTCGCTCCTGTTGCAGTATCTTTTCCTGGGATCTGAGCCTCGAAATCAGCAGTCCGAGATGGTTCGCAAAGAGGTTGGCTAACTCTACCGTCTCTTCGTTGAACGCATCTTCCCTTTCGAAGTTGTCCAGGTTCAACTGTGCCAGTATCTCACCTTCCACCTCTATGGCGAAGTTCAGACTGCACATGATCTCTTCCAACCTGCCAGCTTTCTGAAGAATTTTGAACATTTCATCGTCGATGCGCCTTTCATAAGAGACCACATCGCTCTTTCTCTTTATCGAAGAAGCACCCTTCACCCAGCGAAAAACGGCCTCGGCAGGAAAAACAACTTTGGAAAGCTCTTTCAGATCGTAGCCAACCGCCGCAACGTACACGTAGCTGTTCTGCCTTTTCACCAAGATACTGCCTGCCTGCGCGTTGGGTATGACTTCGAGCGCCTTCTCGAGTATGGTCTGATACATGCCTTCGAGATTCTCTTCACTCAGGATCATCTTGCTCAGCTCGACGATCGCACTCAGAACATTCCTGTAAGTCCTCTCTCTTTCCAGGAGACGCTTTTGCACATCGAACTGTTTCCTCATGAACGCGAACAGTGCTACAAACATTCCCACAGCAGGTAGTGCGAAAGCGACAGGGAGCAATTCAAAAAACAGCACAAATTTGCTGAATCTGTACTTCAATCCGTACACGAAATCCTTACCGGAGGGAACTATCTCGACGCATTCGATGGCCAAGGATTCGGCAAGCCCTGGGCCATCGACAGTCGCGAGGACAACCTTGCCTGGAACACGATCTGTGGTCTCGTCGTTGTAGATTCTGAAGCGAAGCAACAGTTTCGTACCCGAGGCAGACACATCGAAGAAGTCGAAATCCGCACGCTCTGAATTCACGATCTCCACATCTTCCACGATGGGATAATTTCTTTTCAGACTTTCAAGTTCATCCCGTACGGCTTCGAAATCTTCCTCAAGCACAGCACGAAAAAACTTGTCACGTTGAAAATGTGACAAACTGATACTTCTGGCAAGATTTTCCACCGCTTGTGTATACAACTGCTTTGCGAGCTCGACTCCGCGTTCTGCCTCGAAGTGTCTGAGTCTGAGCAGAGCGGCGAGGGAAAACAGAAAAAACAAAATTGCGAACAAATACGCTTTCTTCATAGAATAGAACACACGCTCTGGTTTTTTTATTTTAAACCCTAAATTAACAAATGTCAATCTCAGCTTTTCATTAATATGGCCGAAGAAAGTTTATAGCTCGATTGTTATGGTAAAATCCTTTTGATCATCATTTCACTTTGGGAGGATTTCAAAATCTTGCTTACGAATTTTTTGAGGCACACATTTTTGATTCTATCCTGGATCGCTGGGTGGATGTTGTTTTCAAAGATGAGGTTTCTGCGAAGAAAGGTTCCCGCAAGAAGCCCCCTCGTTTCACTGATCGTTCCTGCCAGAAACGAAGAAAAGAACGTAGGAAAGATCCTGAAGGCTTTGAAGAAGCAGACTTACGAGAATTTGGAGATCATCGTCGTGAACGATAATTCGACGGACAACACGAGAGAGATCGTTCAGAAGTTCGAGAAAGTCAAACTCATAGATCTTTCGAATGAACCGCCGGAAGGCTGGGTGGGCAAAAGCTGGGCGTGCTGGAATGGTTATCTGAACAGCTCCGGCGAGATTCTGATCTTCATGGATGCCGACGTGGAGCCAGCCCCGGAAGCCGTCGAGAGCCTGGTGGCTCTGGTGCTCGAACACGGTGGGTTGGTCTCCGTCTGGCCTTATCAGAGGTTTGAAAAGTTCTACGAACACCTCACGCTGGCCTTCAACATGATCGTGATAGGCTCCATGGGTAGCTTTTCCACCTTCAAGATCAAACCCATGGGTGCGTATGGACCCGCCATCGCGGTTGAGAGAAAGAAGTACGAATCGGTCAACGGACACGCCGCTTTCAAAGACGGTGTGCTGGAAGACATAAAGCTTGGAAAACTGTTCCTGCAGAACGGCTACGCTGTCGAGAATTACCTCGGCGGACAGACGATCAAGTTCAGGATGTATCCGGAAGGTTTGAAACAGCTCTTCGAAGGCTTCACCAAGAACATGGCGCTCGGTGCTGGTTCGCTTGGACCCATGTTTTTACTGGTCTTTCTCTGGATGGTGGGACTCTATTCGGCGATGGGCAACGTTTTCTCACTGAATTACATCTTTTATTATCCTCTGTTCGTGGTGCAGATCTATCTCGTATCCCGAAAAACGGGTGATTATACCTTCTGGGACGCGCTCTTCTACCCTGTACATTTTCTGTTCTTCCTGATCGTCTTTTTTGTGTCGTTGTACAAAGTGATCTTCGTGAGGAGAGTGGAGTGGAAAGGAAGGAAGATCCGTGTTTGAAGCGCTCGTCATAGTGCTTCAGTTCCTCTCTGGTTCCGTCATGTACTCTCACATCCTCGCGAGGATGAACAACGTGGATTTGAGAAAGGTTAGAGACGGAAATCCAGGTTCTTCAAACCTCTGGCGCGCCAGGGGATGGAAGTGGGGAGCCATCGCCCTCGGACTGGATTACTTCAAGGGCACTTTCCCACTCTTTCTGTTCATCGCCACAGGCTCGTTGACCAACAGGTACGTGATCTCGCTGGCAGCCTTAGCGGGTGTGATGGGTCACGCGTTCTCACCCATGCTCAGATTCAGAGGCGGCAAGGCCGTGGCAACAACGTTCGGCGCCTGGTCCGTGCTGACCAAGTGGGAAGCACCGACCATTCTGGGTGCCGTGTTCACTTTTTTCAGCCTTCTGAAGCGAAAAACCACGGTCGAGGAAGACGCCTTCAGAGTGTTTCTCGGCCTGGTCGCACTGTTACCCTACGCGGTGTACAGGGCGCTGAATCAGGAGAGCCACATCCTTCTCTTTTACGTTGGTAATTTCATCGTTTTGACCCTCAAGCACTGGAAGGACTTGAAAAAATTCTTTTCGACTCGTCTGAACGAGCGTGAGAACCGTTGAGAACTCAAAACGCGTAGCTCAGCATCCTTTCGATCCGACCCTTCAACTCGTCCAGATGGTTCACCTTCAAGGCCATCTCGTAGGTCTTGGTGAGCGTTCCTGTGGCGTCAAAAACGTCGTAGAGACCTTTGAGAGCCTTTTTCACTTCCGCGAGTTCTGGATAACGCAGTTCGACAATATCTATGAACTCGACGATCAAAGGTATCGTTTCACCAAAAACGATCAGCGCACTCTTCCAATCGTCCAGGTTCGGCTGGTCGATCAACGCGTCGTGAGAGACGTTGTACAGGTCGCTCATCAGTTCTTTTCTCATCTCCTCGAAATCTTTCTTCATTTTCATGGATCGTTCGTAATAGTTCCAGTATTCACCGGCATACGTGTCGACAAAGTTCATCGCATTCGACAGAAGATCTTCCAGTTGCTTCTCGAGAAAAATGGTGAACCTTTTCGTGACGATCGAATTCTTGATGAAATCGTGAGCCACATCAAACACCTGGGACGGATCGAGCCCCTGTCTCACCCAGTTTCTAACGTGCTCTTCGAAATAATCCACGATCATGCTCGGATCGTTCAAGACTTCGAACAGTTTGGCTTTGACGTTGCTCATGATGTCATCGACGAGCTCATTTTTCACGTAATCTGCGAGTCGATCTATCAATCCTTCTATCGTCGCATGCGCCGCGATGCCGCTCCAGTTCGCTGTTATGATGTCTATCAGAGTGTTGAAGGCACTCGTGAAGATGTGCTTGCTTGACTGCAGAAGCTCGGTGATCTCTCCTGCCTTTCTCACCATCGCCGTGGCCCTCTGAAGGACAAAGCCCACATCCTCTGTCGCGTTCTCTTGAACTGCGTCCGCATAGGCTGCGCAGTTTATCATCGCTCCCAGTGTAACGTTGAACCTCTTCAAAGCTTCCATCTCTTGGAGCGTGATACCGTCTTCTTGGACGTGCCGGATCCACGCTTCGGCTCGAAGCGAGAATTCCGACACGTTTTCATTACTGATCTTCAGCTTTTTCAATTCCACCAGGAGCCCTCTGGCTCTGTACAGTTCAGTGTCTCGGGCGTACGTCTCAGCAACGAGCTGGGTTGTGGTTGCACCGTGCTTGGTGATTTCGACGAATCCAGAACTCCTCTGGAGTAGCTGGTAATACTGATAGTCCGGCCGTCCCTTCGTTTCGATGATGTAGTAGTACCTTCCAGCCTTGACGCTTCCAAAATCGATCACACCGCTCTTGTCACTCGTGCCATGCATTCTTTCACCGATGCGGTCCAGTTCACCCATCGTCCTGTAGAGCGCCATCGAAACGTTGTTTTCTTTTTCGAGAGGACAGCCCGTTTCATCGTGGACGAAGAACTTGACGCCTCTCACCCACGTCTGCAGGCTTTCATCTTGAGGCTGGAATGCGAAGCTCGTTGAGGCGTTTGAACCCTTCAAAAGGACTTCGACCTCGACCTTGCTGACGGATCTATAAGCGGTCCAGTCGCTGACCCAGGCGAGGTAGTATCTGGAATCCACCAGAGGCGAGGCCTTCAACCCTATCTGGTTTTGATCGAACGGCCAATCGAGCCTTTTCACGCTGGGATTGAACCTTTCGAGCGCGTCGAAGTTGTTTTCCTTCACCTTGGCGTTCACCTTCGGCGAGTAGCACTCTGCAAGTTCAACCTTCGCCATCCGATCTTCCAGTGGTTGACAGTAATAGAGCTGAATGTTCTTTTCCCTCAGCGCGATGTCCACAGCGCTCATACTGCTTACACATCCCGAAGAGAAGTACCAGTTTGGCCCGTACACCGAATCGGTGTACACGTCAGTTATGATCACGACGATCTTGCGCGCATCGTCTCTCCAATTTAGATTCAAACACCAGAGCAACGTGTCATAACCCCAGGTGAGGTTCCACCACTCACCCCAGGTGTCGATCTCGTCGATGGCTCTTCTTATCTCATCGACCATCGTGGGCCCGAAGAAACGCGTCTGGTAGCTTTGAATGGGCCATTCCGGCTCGCCCTCGGTTTCGTACAGACTCACGAACATTCGAAAGTCCGTGTTCGCTTCGATCAGCCTGTCGAGGAAGGCGTGCAACTGCTCTTTGATGTTTTCGATGTGTGGTTCCATAGAGCCGGTGCCATCGATGAAGAAGGCTATGTCGAGTCTGTCCGAGTTGATCGATTTTTCCCAAAAGCCGGGGCCTCCGAACGTGTAGGAAGAACTTTCAAAAGGTGGAGAGATCGTCTTCTGTGCGATGAACCTTCCAGCTTCATCGTAAGCTCTCTCAACGATCTGAAAATCCTCAGCCTTCAATCCCTTCACGAAATCTCCCGCATCGTCCTTCACAATCACAGAACACCACAACGCGTTCCAGCGTTCCCTCGGCCACCAGATTTCATGTTCGCACAGAAAAATTTGCCGCGCAAAAACCAGACCAGCCAGAAACATGAGGCAAACGACCGTGGTCCTCATGTTCATCCCCCCTTGGTTGGCAAGATTATACAGCTCAAGGAATGAAAAAGGCGGCCAGCCGGCCGCCCAGATCGGTTCACTCTGCTTCTGCTTCGGTGAGCTTCTTCTTCATCCAGTCCTTACCTTCGAGCAACCTTGTGACCATCATCGCGGCAACTGTGTCCCCCGTGGCGTTCACCATGGTCGCCGGAGGATCGACCAAGTAGCCTATCATCGCAATGATCGGGAAGGCTTCGGGTGGAAAACCGTACAGACTCACGATCAACATCTCTCCAATGAGTCCACCACCAGGAACACCTGACATCACAACACCGCTGAGCACCGCAACGAAGAAGGCTGTCACGAACGTTCCTATACCACTGAAAGGCATTCCGAATATGCCAAAGAGGAAGGAAATCTTCAGTATGGCGCTGATGCAGGAACCGTCCATGTGCATCGTGGCACCGACGGGAAGAACGATTTCCCTGATGTCTTTCGGTATACCGAGTCTCTTCGCCGCTTTCAAGTTCACCGGTAACGTGGCCAGACTGCTCTGCGTGGCGAGGGCCGTGATGGCCGGTTCGAAGATCGCCTTGAAGAACTTCTTTGTCCCCTCTTTACCAGCAGCGAAGTAGGAATAAGCAGCGAACGCTATGAAAAAGTACGCGATGGAAAGTGGATAATAAACCAGCATCGCCCTACCGTAAGCACCCAGAAGCTGTGGGCCGAAATCTCCAACGAGTGCGGCAAAGTACGCACCCAATCCGATCGGGGCGTAGTACATGATGATGGAGATCATCTTGATCATCGCCTCTGAGAGAATGTTCAAGAGTTTCACCAGCGGCTCAGCCTTCTCCTTCAAAAGGCTTATGCTCAGACCGAGGAGGATCGAGAAGACGATCAGGGGCATCATGCTCCTTCTGGAAAGTAGCGACTGAAAATCGTTCACCGTGAACGCTTTCACGATCTGGTCAGCCGTCTTTAACGGCTGAATCTCTTCAGCCTGTGAAAGTTCCAGCTTTACCCCCTTGGCTGGTGGATAAACCACTACGACAATCGTTGTGATGACAGCAGCTATCAATCCCGTGATGATGAACACCGCGAGCATCGTACCGAGGATCTTACCCAACCTTCTCAGGTTCGCCATGCTGGCAACGGCGCTCGTGACGGTGACCAGGACCAAGGGTACGACGATGGTGAACATCAAGTTCAGAAAAACATCGCCGAGTGGTTGTAGAACGGTGGCCTTTTTACCCAGGATCAAACCGAGAACGCTACCGATAACGATGGAGAGTAACAGGATCACAGAGAATCTGTACGACCTCCAAACGCTGCGTTCTTTCACCTCAGCCATCCGCAACCCTCCTCTGAGAAAGCGATGATGAAACGGTTTCACGAACTTAAGTTCGTGTTGGGCAAATTATAGCATTTTTGCTCGATGAAAAAAGAAAAGTGTGAATCTACTCGAGATCCCTCGATTCGCCATGGGACGGCTCAATCCTTCTTCGCCGCGAACAGCTCGGCACCGGAGACGAAATACTTGGTGAGAGTGAAAAACAGAACGAACATGGGGATGCTGGCGATCGTGGCAGCTGCCATCATTGCTCCTTCGTTTGTGTACTTTTCCGTGGCGAACTGAATTATGTAGAGAGGAATGGTACGTTTTTCAGGACTCTGGACGATCAACAGAGGCCATATGAGGTTGTCCCACTGGGATCTGAACGTTAGGACTGCGAGCGTGGCGAGTGCCGGCGTGCTGTTCGGAAGAACTATCCTGAAATAGATTCCAAGCTCACTCGCACCATCGATCCTCGCCGCATCTATGAGCTCATCGGGAAACGTTATGAGAAACTGTCTCATCATGAACACACCGAAGGCGTTCATCAGCAGCGGAACGATCAATCCTGCATAGGTGTCTTGCATCTTCAAGTTCGTAACGATCAAATACAGCGGAATCATTATGGCTTCGAACGGTATCATCATCGTAGCCAGTATTGCAAGGAGAATGAACGTTCTACCCTTGAACCTGTATTTGGCGAGACCGAAACCGGTGAGCGAGCACAGGAAAACAGTTCCAACGGTTGTCAGAAACGCCACGATGAAAGAATTCCAGATGCACCTCACATACAGAAACTTACCATCGTTGCCTCTGATCGCCTGCCAGTAGTTCTGCCATCGGAACTCGCCGCTGAACCATGGATACGGAACCTTTGTGATGTTCTTCGAAGACATTATGGACGCGGTGAACATGAAAGCTATGGGGGTGAGGATGAAGATCGCAAAGGTAATGAGTAAGAACCAGGCTGTGCCGTCCAGGATGAATTTACTCACCTTCACGCTCTCACCTCAGTAGGAGACTTCCTCGCTCTTCGAAACTCTCATCTGTAAATAGCTGAGGGACATGATGATCAGGAGCAACAGAACACTCATCGCACTGGCCCGGCCTATCTGGTGATCCCTTATTGCCGTGTTGTAGATGCTCAGAGCGATCACATCTATGGGTTTCAACGGCGCACCACCCTGCACGAACAGATACTGGGTGCTGAATGTCCTCAAACACTGAATCGTTGTCATGACGCACACCAACAATGTCGTCGGTTTTATCAAAGGTAAGGTGATGTACCAGAAATCCTGCCATTTGTTCGCACCATCGATTCTCGCCGCTTCGTGGACCGACCTTGGCACGCTCGCCATGCCGGCAACGAAGATGATCGTGAAATAACCGACGTACTTCCAGAAATAAACCACGATCGTTGCGAGCCTCAACATGTTTTCGTTCGCCAGCCAGCGATAGTCAACACCTTTCGTGTTCAGAATGAAGTTGAGGAACTGATTCGCCAAGCCCCTGGGATCGAACATCAACAGCCATATGGATGCCGCCACAACCGAGGAAAGAACGGCCGGTGAGTAGTAAGCCATCTGCAAAAACTTCTGAAGCCTTTTTCTGGTGACGATCAGCGCAGCAAAGGTCAGACTGAGCAAGACCATGGGCACGAAGGTTCCAGCCGCGAATATGGCCGTCGCCTTGAGCGAGTTCCAGAACTGTTCGGATCTGAACAGATAAGCGTAGTTGGCCAGACCTACAAAGCGGGGAGGTTTCAAAGACAGCAGGTCTTTCTTGTGAAAACTCATCCAGACCGCGTAGAACATAGGATAGATGTTGAAAATAGCGAAAAAGATCAAAGCTGGAACAGTGAAAAGAAAACCCCAGAGGGCTTTCTTTTTCTCAATGCTCACAGTTCAACACCCCTCGAGCGAAATGAAAGGGTGGGCAGGGCCCACCCTGAGTCATTCTTCTTCGAGTAATTCGTTGGCTTTTTTCTTCAAGATCCTCAACGCTTCTTCAGGCGTGGTGGTTGTGAGCATAACGGATTCGATCGCTTCTTTAATCAACTGTTCGAACTGAGGCCCTTTGGGATGCAGCGGCACTATGTGCGCCTTCTGCATGTCTTCTAAAAAGACCTTCGAGTAAGGATAGTTCTTGAACGTGTCGGATTCGACGAAGTCTTTCCTCGGCTGTATCAGACCGACTTCCAGCAGATATTCCTCCGGATGGCTCAACATGTAGGCGATGAATTTCCACGCCCACTCCTGCTTTTCTTTGGAACTCTCCGCGTTGACCATGTAGTAGTGACCGTAGTAGTTACATCTCACGTCTTTGACGGCGTTCTCGAAAACGGGGAACGGAACGACCATCCATTCGTTGCTCGCGTAAAACTCTGGATTCTCCGCATTGATCCTCAGTATCTGGTACAGTCCCGACAGACACATGGCCACCGTGTTGTTGTCCTTGTTGAATTCTTTTCTCGCGGCGGGGTATGTGGGTGAACCGAGGTTTTTCCCGTTCGGTCCCCATTCTTTGAAGAATCTCAGCACTTTGAGCCATGCCTCGTCGTTCATGATGGCGCTCTTTCCGTCCTCGCTGAACAGTGATCCACCGAGCTGTTCAACCATGGGTAGCAGGAAGGTCAGGTAGTAGGGGTACCTGAAGTCGAAGCCCCTCCTTTTGAGGATCTGACCTTCTCTTATGACCAGTTTTTCACTGATTCGGACCATGTCTTCCCACGTTCTGGGATAGTCCTTCTCAGGGTCGAGTCCGACCTCCCTGAAATACTTTTTGTTGATGAACACACACCAGTTCGTCAGCTCTAAGGGCAACCCATAGATCTTACCCTGATAGGTCACAGCGTCGAGCGTTCCTTCGACGTACATCTGTCTGAGCTCGTCGTAACTTTTCAGTCCCAAAGCACTCAGGCTCACGGGTGCGACGCGCTCATTCACGATGTACGGATACGCATCTTGAATCTCCATGTTGAAGATGTCCGGCCCCTTGCGTGCTGCAAAAGCTGTGAGGACGACTTCCCTGATCTTTGCAGATGGATAGGTCACGCGGGTGATTTTGACGTTGGGATACATCTTCTCGAACTCCTGAATGTAGCGCTCTTCGAGTGGTGTCCTGTTTGGATCTTCGTGCGTCCAAAAGATGATTTCGATCTGCGCAGCGTAAAGGATCGCTGAGAGTATCAAACATACCACGATGAACCACTTCACAAAACCCCCCTTGGCTTTTGCAACCAAAGATGTACGATCTTTAAACGCACTGCACAATACCGTTTGGGTGTTTTACTATATTTTTTACACTTTCGACACTAAAAGTTTGTGACACGCCTTCGCAGAGTAGGGTAGAATTGTGCAAAACCAACCTATGTGGGTGAAACGGTAATGAAGTCTTCATCAAGGACGTTCCATGTGGAAAACAGCGATGTAATTCTCAATATTCGTAGACGTGCTGAGTGCCGCCAGGTGCAGGTGGTGGGCACTTAGCACGCCGTTTTTCTTCCAGCACTCTGGCGGCCATATCCAAAAAGGGTATGGCCGCTTTTTTTTTTACAAATTCAAAACCGGGAGGTGTGAAAGGTGCACAGCAAGAAGGTGGTGCTCGCGTACAGTGGCGGGCTGGACACATCGGTAATACTCAAATGGCTTTGCGAGAAAGGGTTCGAAGTGATCGCCTTCGTGGCGAACGTGGGCCAAAAAGACGATTTTGAGTTCATCAGGGACAAGGCGTTGAAAACCGGCGCTTCTAAGGTGTACATCGAAGACGTGCGAAAGGAGTTCGTGACAGATTTCATCTTCGCCGCGCTCATGGGCAACGCGGTCTACGAGGGTAGATACCTGCTCGGTACGGCTCTGGCAAGGCCTCTCATAGCGAAAAAGCAGGTCGAAATCGCAGAGAAGGAGAACGCAGAGTACGTGGCCCACGGTGCAACGGGAAAAGGAAACGATCAGGTCAGGTTCGAGCTGACTTACGCCGCTCTCAGCCCGCAGCTGAAGGTGATATCGCCCTGGAAGGACCCTGAATTTCTGGAGATGTTCAAAGGCAGAACAGATCTGATCAACTATGCCAAGCAGAAGGACATCCCCATCAAAGCCAGCGTGGAAAAACCCTACAGTGAAGACGAAAACCTCATTCATATCTCCCACGAAGCCGGCAAACTTGAAGATCCATTGTACGTGGCTGACGAGTCCGTCTTCAACAGGACCGTTTCTCCGAAGCAGGCACCAGACGAGGAGACCCTCATTCAGATCCACTTCAAAGATGGCATTCCCATCAAGGTGGTGAATTTGAACGATGGAACGGTCAAAGAAGATCCACTGGAGCTGTTCGAGTATCTCAACGAGATAGGTTCCAAAAACGGTGTTGGCCGAGTCGACATGGTGGAGAACAGGTTCATCGGAATAAAGTCCAGAGGAGTTTACGAAACTCCGGGTGCCACGATTCTTTGGATTGCACACAGAGACCTCGAAGGAATCGCAATGGATAAAGAAGTCATGCACCTGAGAGACATGCTTTCCGTGAAGTTTTCAGAACTGATCTACAACGGTTTTTGGTACTCGCCGGAGATGGACTTCCTCCTGGCGGCGTTCAAAAAATCTCAAGAAAGGATCGATGGCTATGTGACTGTGTCCATTTACAAAGGTAACGTGATGCCCGTAGCGCGGTTCTCACCGACTTCCTTGTACGACCAAGCGCTCTCCAGCATGGATGTCGAAGGTGGATTCAACGCGATCGATTCCAAGGGGTTCATAAACATCCATTCCATAAGGTTGAAGGCGCACCACATCGTACTGAAAGAAAAGGATCCTTTCGCGTGGAGGAAGGGACTGACACATGCCTAAGTTGTGGGAAAAAGGTTACAGCCTCGATCCTCTGGTCGAACAGTTCACCGTGGGTAAAGATTTTCTCACGGACATGAGACTGATCAGGTACGACGTGATCGCTTCGATGGCGCACGCAGAAATGCTCGCAAGGGTTGGTTACTTATCCAGAGAAGAATTCGAAGAATTGAAGGTTGCGCTCGAAAAGCTTCTGAAGTTGATCGAAACGGGCCAGTTTTCTATTTCCCCATCAGAGGAAGATTGTCACACCGCGATAGAGAACTTCTTGGTCCGAGAGGTTGGTGATGCTGCCAAGAAGATCCATACAGCGCGTTCGAGGAACGATCAGGTCCTGACGGCACTTCGCATTCTCTACAAAGACCAAATAAGAGAGGTAGAACAGTTGATCCAGCAGCTGCAAAAGCAACTGAAACTTTTCTCGTCAAAGTTCGGAAAGATAAGGTTCGCAGGTTTCACACACACAAGGAAGGCGATGCCGACGGATTTCAAAACCTGGTCTATGGCGCTGTACGACGCTCTGAGCGATGATATCAAGCTGTTGAAGGTCATTCTCGAATTGATCGATCGATGTCCTCTCGGTACGGGTGCCGGTTATGGCATACCGGCGAAAATAGACAGACGTTTCACAGCGACAAGACTTGGTTTCAGGAAAGTTCAGAAGAATCCCATACACACACAGTTGAGCAGGGGCAAGTACGAGTTTCTCTTGTTGCACGCTCTCAGTCAGATCAGTTTCGATTTGAACAGATTCGCGAGCGACATAATCTTCTTCTCGTTGCCAGAGATCGGTTACTTGGTTTTACCTGAGGAGCTGTGCACGGGCAGCTCGCTCATGCCACACAAACTCAACCCCGATCCGTTGGAACTGGTGAGGGCCTACCACAACAGGATCGTGGCGAGGCAAATGGAATGCGTCATGATCGTTGACAACCTGATCACGGGTTACCACAGGGACATGCAACTGCTGAAAGAGATCGTTCTTGAATCCTTCGACATCGTTCGACAGTTGTTGCTGGTGATGGGGTTGGTGTTTGGAAAGCTGAAGGTGAACAGGAAGAAGTGCGAAGAAAGCCTGACGGAGGAGGTCCTGTCGACCGAAAAGGTTTACAAACTTGTGGAGCAAGGAACTCCCTTCAGGGACGCTTACAAGATCGTTGCACGAGAGTTAGGGGTGAGAGGAGATGAAGCTTAGGGTAGCCATTGTAGGGGTTACCGGTTACACGGGATTGGAGCTGTTGAGAATACTGAACAACCACCCTCAAGTAGAGATAGTCCATCTTTCGTCAAAAAGCTTTGTGGGCAAAAGTCTGAGTGAAGTCTATCCTTTCGAACTCGATGAGACCATCCTGGAAGGCATCGACAGGCAAAAGTTGACAGAGATAGAGAAAAACTGTGACGTTCTGTTCACGGCCCTGCCGGCGGGTGCCAGTTACGAACTGGTGAAAGGCTTGAGTCACGCGAGAGTCATCGATCTGGGAGCCGATTTCAGATTCGATGATCCCCACCTCTACGAAAAACACTACGGCAACAGTCTTCCAAACTACGATACCAGCGAAAGAGTTTACGGGCTCACCGAATTGTACAGGGAACAGATCAGAAAAGCAAGCATCGTTGCAAACCCTGGCTGTTACCCAACGGCGGTCTTGCTCGCTCTGGCACCACTGGCGAAAAATGCTCTGCTGCATGTGAATACCGTCTTTGTCGATGCCAAATCCGGTGTCTCGGGTGCGGGTAGAAAGCAAGATGAGCAGTATTCGTTCTGTGAGCTGAACGAAAATCTCAGACCGTACAACCTCGTGAACCACAGACACGTACCGGAGATGGAAGAGAAGCTTGAAAAGATGGCTGGAAGAAGGATCAACGTCGTGTTCGTACCACACCTCGTACCGATGAACAGGGGCATCCTGTGCACGATCTATCTTGAGACGCATTTGAAGGTCGAAGAAACGCATGAACTCTACAGCGAATTCTACAAAGACGAGCCTTTCGTGCATGTACTTCCCTTGGGAACACATCCGGCCACAAAATGGTGTTTGGGCAGCAACCATGTGTTTCTTTCCCTGACAAAGGATGAGAGAACGAACACACTGATCGTTGTGTCCGCCCTCGACAACCTCATGAAGGGTGCTTCCGGCCAAGCCGTTCAGAACATGAACGTGATGTTTTCGATCGAAGAAGAGACCGCCCTGAACTTGAAACCAATCTATCCATGAGGAGGTGATGCCATGGACGTGCCCAAAGGTTTTTTGTTCTCCGGCATTCATTCCGGTGTGAAGAGGTACAGAAAGGATCTTGGAATCATTTATTCGGCCTCCAGCTGTGTTGCAGCTGGTCTTTTCACGACGAACATGGTCAAAGCCGCTCCGATCATGTACAACATGAGACTACTTGAAGAGAACTGTACGGCGATCAGGGCAATCGTGGCGAACAGCAAGATCGCTAACAGTTGCACGGGTCAACGAGGTTTGGAAAACGCCTACCGCACTGCGCAAAAGGCTGCCGAAGTCTTGCAGATAGATCCAAAATCCATCTTGCTCGCTTCCACGGGCATCATAGGTGTTCAGTTGCCGATGGACAAGATAGAGGCCGGCCTGGAAATCGCATCAAAACTCCTGGGTGAAGATCCTTTACCTTTCGCGGAAGCCATCATGACGACCGACACGTACGTCAAACTGACTTCAACGACCGTGCAGATCGGGGAAAAAAAGGTGAACATCCTCGGGATCGCCAAAGGCTCAGGCATGGTGCATCCAAACATGGCTACAATACTGGTATTCATCTTGACCGATGCACGCATCACACCAAAAGCGCTGAGGAAGGCACTCAAAGATTCCGTTGATAGAACTTACAACATGATCGACGTGGATGGCGATACGAGCACCAACGATATGGTCCTCGCGCTGGCCAACGGTCAAGCTGAGAACGACACGATCACGGAAGACGGTCCAGACTTTTCGAAGTTCTCCGAAAGTGTGCATCTCATAAACGTGGAGCTCGCGAAAATGATCGTTAAGGACGGAGAAGGAGCGACCAAGCTCCTGGAAGTAAGGGTGATCAACGCGTCGGACGAGTTGGCCGCAAGAAAGATCGCGAGATCCATCGTTTCATCAAACTTGGTCAAGACAGCGATCTATGCAGGTGATCCGAACTGGGGAAGGATTGTGGCAGCCGCAGGTTATTCAGGAGTGAGCTTCGATTTGAGCAGGATGGATTTGTACATCGGTGACGGAAAGAACACGGTTTTGGTTCTGGAACGCGGGAACCCATGCGATTTCGATGAAGAAGCCGTTTGTAAGGTCCTTTCTGCGAGCGAGATAGTCGTGACCATCGATCTGAAAGAAGGTGTCCACAGTGCAACGGCCTGGGGGTGTGATCTGAGCGAAGAATACATCAGGAAGAACGGGGGGTACAGGGTATGGACGAAAACGTCATGAACGTGCTGATGAAAGCGATCGATGCCTCAGCTCATCTTTCCGGAAAGGTGCTGGTTGTCAAGGTCGGGGGAAATGTCCTCACCGACGAAGTCTCGAAAGACGCTTTCGTAAAAGACATCGCTTTCCTCACCCGGCTGGGGATTAGACCGTTGATCGTGCACGGCGGAGGACCTGAGATCACTGCAATGATGGAGAAACTCGGAATGAAACCAATTTTCAAACATGGCTACAGGGTAACGGACGAAGAAACCTTGAAGATCGTCGAAATGGTGCTCAACAAAACGAACAAAGACCTCGTCGTTGCCTTGAATCTATCTGGAGTCATGGCAGTGGGTCTCTGTGGCAAAGATGCCAATTTCCTGATCGCCGAAAAGGATACCACGTACGGAGACATAGGTTATGTGGGAAGAGTGAAAAGAGTGAACGACAAGATCATCCAACTGCTTTTCGAATCAGATTATGTTCCTGTGATCGCACCGATCGGTGTCGGAGAGGATGGAACGGCTTACAACCTGAACGCCGATGTGGTAGCGGCACAGGTGGCGATCGCTCTGAACGCGGAAACAGTCATTTTCATGACCGATATCGATGGAGTGATGAGAGAAGGTCGTGTGATTCCTCAACTCAAGGTTGATGAAGCTTTGAAGTTGATCGAAGATGGCACCGTCAAATCTGGTATGGTACCGAAACTTCAATACGCCATAGAAGCGGTGAAGGGAGGAGTCAAAAGTGCCCACATAATAAACGGCAAAGAGCCACACGCTCTGCTGATCAAGCTATTCGTTTCTCAAAGAATCGGTACGACCATAACTAAAGATTGAAGGAGGGAGGCTGCCTTGTTCGATAGAAACGAGTGTTTGATGAACACTTACGACAGGTTCGACGTTCTGTTCGACAGTGGAAAAGGCGTTTACGTCTGGAGCAGAGATGGAAGAATGTTTTTAGACTTCAGTTCTGGCATCGCTGTGAACGCACTCGGGCACTGTCATCCCGCGCTGGTCAGAACGATCAAGAGGCAAGCTGAGAAGCTGTGGCACTGCTCAAACTTGTACTGGACACAACCTCAGATCGAACTGGCCGAGCTGTTGTCAAAAAATTCAATAGGCGGTAGGGTTTTCTTCGTCAACAGCGGTGCAGAAGCAATTGAAACGGCTATAAAGCTTGCGAGAAAGTATGGAAGGTTGAAATCCGAAGACAAGTACAAGATTCTCTCCTCAGTCAATTCTTTTCACGGTAGAACCATGGGCGCACTCACGGCAACTGGACAGGTCAAGTACCAGGAGAAATTCAAACCTTTAGTCGAAGGTTTCGAATATTTCGAGCTGAACAACGTGGAATCGCTCAAAGCGAAGTTTTCGAAGCAAGTGTGTGGAGTCATCCTGGAACCAGTACAAGGTGAGGGTGGGATTTTCCTGGCGAACGGAGAATTCCTGAAGACTTTGAGAAAACTCTGTGATGAACACGACGCACTTTTGATCTTCGACGAGGTCCAGTGCGGAATGGGCAGGACGGGTAAACTGTTTGCCTACCAACATTTCGATGTTGAACCCGACGTGCTCGTCGCCGCGAAGGGACTGGGGGGAGGATTTCCCATAGGTGCCGTGGTTGCGAAAGGCAGGGCGGACGTTTTCGAGCCGGGCGATCACGGTTCAACCTTTGGAGGTAATCCTCTCGCATGCGCAGTTGCCACGACGGTCATGAAACAGTTGCTGAACGATGGTTTCCTGATGAGAGTGACCCGAATGGGGCAGTTTCTCGAACGATCACTTCTGAATTTGCAGAAAGAGTTTCCAAGCGAGATCGAGCAGGTCAGAGGTATAGGTTTGATGTGGGGTATTCAGCTGAAGAAGGAGATTTCAGCGAACGATTTCGCAAGAGCATGTTTAGAGAACGGGCTTTTGCTCGCACCGGCAGGTAAGAACACCGTCAGGTTGCTCCCGCCGCTGATAGTGCAGAAGAAACACATAAAACAGGCTGTCGAGATCTTAAGGCAAACCTTTCGGAAGGTTGGGGAAAAGGTATGAAGAAAGCCTTGCTGGTGCTGGAAGACGGTGCGTACTACCTCGGGAAAAGTTTTGGCGCAGAGGGCGAAGTTTACGGCGAGATAGTCTTCAACACTTCGATGACGGGATACCAAGAAGTGTTAACCGATCCTTCCTATGCGAACCAGATAGTGGTGATGACCTACCCGGAAATAGGCATCTACGGTATCAACACAGAAGACATCGAATCTTCCCGAATTTGGGTGAAAGGTTTCATCGTGTTCAGAGCAGTTGAAGGGAAGCACAACCACAGGGCCACAGGAACTCTGATCGATTATCTGGTACAGAACGGCATTGTAGCCGTTGAAGGTGTCGACACCAGAGCAATCACGCGCAGGATAAGGAATTACGGTGTCATGAGGGGTGTCATATCCACGATCGATATGGATGCAGATTCGCTTCTCTCAAAAGTGTGGCAAACTGAGCCTTTGATAGACATAGATCTGGTCAAAGAGGTGTCCCCAAAACAGACGATCTTTGACGAAGGTTCCGGACCACGAATAGCTTTGATCGATTGTGGCGTGAAGTTTGGTATCCTGAGGGAACTCCGTAAACGCGGGTTCAGTGTTGTGAGATTACCATACACGATCGATTTTGAAGACTTGAAGAGACTTGGAGTTTGCGGAGTACTCGTTTCGAACGGTCCGGGAGATCCATCTGCGCTGGTTAGAACCATCGAGTTGATCAGACAGATCCTGTCATACGGATTGCCGTTGGCTGGCATATGTCTTGGGCACCAGTTACTTGGTTTAGCCATCGGTGCGAGGACGTACAAGATGAAGTTCGGACATAGAGGTGTGAACCATCCGGTGAAGGATCTTGAAAAAAACAAAATCCTCATCACGACCCACAACCACGGCTTTGCTGTCGATCCAACAAGCCTCGGCATAACGTGGATCCCAAACGTTGAACAGAAGGAAGTTCTCCTTGAGAAATTGTCCAATGTTGAAGAGATGGTTGGTGAAAGCCCTGCTGGGTTTGGCAAAGTGAAAATCACGCACGTTTCCTTGAACGACGGCACCATCGAGGGAATCAGGCTGGTGGATCATCCCGTCATGTCCGTTCAGTTCCATCCTGAGGCGTCCCCAGGACCACACGATGCGAACCCTTTCTTCGACGATTTCGTTCACATGGTTCAAGGAGGCTGAGAAAATGCCGAAGAGACAGGACATAAAGAAGATTCTCCTCATCGGTTCAGGTCCGATAACGATCGGTCAAGCGGCGGAGTTCGATTACTCTGGTACACAGGCTCTGAAGGCCCTCAAATCGCTTGGTTACCACGTGATCGTCGTCAATTCAAATTCGGCAACGATAATGACCGATCCAGAGTTCTCAGACGCAGTGTACATAGAACCGCTCGAACCTGACCACTTAGAAAAGATAATCGAGCGTGAAAGACCAGATGCCATCCTGTGTACGATGGGGGGTCAAACGGCTTTAAACTTGGCGGTTGAACTGCACAACAGGGGAATACTTGAAAAGTACGGCGCTCAACTCATTGGAGCGAAGTTGGAGACGATAAAGAAGGCTGAAGACCGGGAGCTGTTCAAAGAGGCTATGAAGCAAGTGGGTTTGGAGGTCTTGAGAAGTGAAACCGTGTCGAGTCCGATCGATGCCCTGAGGGTCGCACACGAGATCGGCTATCCTGTGGTCATAAGACCCAGTTTCACACTCGGTGGCAGCGGAGGAGGTATCGCCTACAACGACGAAGAACTCGTTTCGATTGTATCGAGAGGATTGATCGAAAGCCCAGAAAGATCCGTACTCATTGAAGAATCCGTCGTGGGCTGGAAAGAGTATGAACTCGAAGTGATGAGAGACTGTGCCAAGAATTTCGTGGTCGTATGTTCGATTGAAAACTTCGATCCGATGGGTGTGCACACAGGAGATTCCATCACCGTGGCACCCGCCCAAACTTTGACAGACAGAGAGTACCAAGCGATGAGAAACGCGGCGGTGAAAGCCATGGATGCCATCGGAATGGAAACTGGAGGATGTAACATACAGTTCGCCGTCAATCCGGAAGATGGTCGAATGGTCGTCATCGAGATAAATCCGCGCGTTTCCAGATCGTCCGCACTCGCATCGAAAGCGACAGGCTATCCCATAGCCAAAGTTGCGGCGATGCTGGCGGTTGGTCTCAGACTGGACGAAATAACGAATTCTATCACCCAAAAAACCTCCGCTGCCTTCGAACCATCGATCGATTACGTTGTGGTGAAGATACCGAGATTCCAGATGGAGAAATTTCCCGGTTGTGATCCGAGATTGGGGACACAGATGAAGTCCGTCGGGGAAATAATGGCGATCGGTCGGACCTTTAAAGAAGCCTTGGGAAAGGCTCTCAGATCACTCGAACTGGACAAGACCCCCAAGCTCGATTTGAACCACATCGAAGAATACCTCGCCAACCCGACACCAGAAAGAATTTCTTACATAAACGCCGCCTTCAAGCAAGGTTTTTCCGTTGAAGAAGTTCACAGATTGACCAAGATAGACGCATGGTTTCTCCAGGAAATCAAGGAGATCATGGACTTAGAGAAGCAGCTCAAACAGATCGGCCCGAAGGATCCGAATATCTTGAGGAAGGCAAAGGAATGGGGTTTTTCAGACAGAGAACTCGCCGAGATATTTCAGACTCCAGAAAAGGAGGTCCGAAGCATCAGAAGATCCTATGGAATAAGACCTGTCTTCAAAATGGTGGACACCTGCGCCGCAGAATTCGAAGCTGCTACACCATATTTCTATTCGACTTACAACGGCACCGAGAACGAAGCGCTTCCATCCGAAAGAAGAAAGATCGTGGTGCTGGGTTCTGGGCCGAACAGGATCGGTCAAGGCATAGAGTTCGACTATGCGAACGTTCACGCCGTTTGGGCATTTCAAGAGGAAGGTTACGAAGCCATCATGATCAACTCCAACCCCGAAACTGTTTCCACGGACTACGATACTTCGGACAGGCTCTATTTTGAGCCACTCACCGTCGAGGACGTAGTGGAGGTGGCCCAGAACGAGAAAGTAGAAACTATGGTGGTCTCGTTTGGAGGTCAAACACCACTGAAACTCGCAAAAGAGTTGGCAGACGAGGGTATGAGGATACTCGGCACAGATTTTCGGCAAATCGATGTCGCTGAAGACAGGGCAAAGTTCGCGATGTTCTTGAAAGAGCTCGGCCTGAAGATGCCGGATTTCAGGATCGTGACGAGCATCGAAGATGCCCTGAAGGCGGTCGATGAACTGGGATTTCCCGTGCTCGTCCGACCGAGCTACGTGCTGGGTGGTAGGGCAATGGCGATCGTGGATTCGAAGAAGGAATTGATCGAGTATGTCTCGCAAGCAGCACTGGTTTCACAGGGCCATCCGCTCGTCCTCGATAAGTTCTTGGAGGACGCCATTGAAATGGACGTTGATATCGTGAGCGACGGTGAAACTGTGTGGATTGCAGGGCTGATGGAACAAATCGAAGAGGCTGGCATACATTCGGGTGACTCTGCGTGTGTTTTGCCTCCCGCGAGTCTTTCCGACGAATTGATAGACCGTATCGAAAGTCTCGTCTTTGAATTGGTGAGTGGCATGAAGATCGTCGGACCAGCCAACGTTCAGCTCGCCATCAAGAATGAAGAGATCTACGTGATCGAACTGAATCCCAGAGTCTCGAGAACGTTTCCATTCGTGAGCAAGGCGATCGGAATACCGGTGGCCAAGATTGCCGCGAAGGTGCTCGCAGGAAAGAAACTCGTCGATCTTCTAAGACCTTACTTTCCGTACAGAACGAGGAAGAGAGTTTCGGAGAAACTGGAAGATTTTCGCGGCAAACTGCTCCCAACACCGTGGCCTGCGTACTATTCCGTGAAAGAGGTTGTCATACCGTTCCACAAGTTTTCAAACGTGGACACTCTGCTCGGACCGGAGATGAAATCTACCGGCGAAGTGATGGGAATCGGTCGAAGTTTCGCTGAAGCGTTTGCTAAGGCTCAGATAGCTGCCAATGGCTCGTTTCCAAAGAAAGCAATTCTCGTCACTGTCAGGGACCAGGACAAACGAGAGATCGTTCCACTCGTTTCTTACCTCTACGATCTGGGGTTTGAAATTTATGCCACTTACGGTACTGCAAGAATCCTGAACGCTGTGGGCATTCCCGCCACGCCAGTACCGAAGTTTGGTGGGACCAGACCAGACGTCGTGGATTTGATAGAACAACGCAAAGTCGATCTGGTAGTCATCACTCAATCGCCTGAACGTAAGGAAGATACCCAGCTCGATCCGGAAACTAGGGCACCGCTGAAGTTCGAGAGTCAAAGAAGCGTCGGATACAAAATCAGAAACGCTGCGCTCAAGAACAGAATACCCTGCATCACGACAATAGAAGCCTTCAGAACCATAGTATCTGCGATCAGAGAATCGAGGCTTAGGGATTTCTCAGTCCGAAGCCTTAAAGAATGGCACAGATTGAATTTTCCCACAACGAGCTCTTTGCCACATATTGGTGAAACATCCATTGAAACTGTGGCTCGAGAGCCTCACGGTTGAATGATCAAAAAATCTAAGGAACAGGCCCTGCTGGAGAAAATTCGGTATTGTGAGACCTTTAATGTTACTTTTTTGGTCGAATCTTCACTATGCTTTTTATAGCTATTTTTTCCTTTGATCTTTGCTTTTTGATTTGTGTGAACGTTCATGATATCGTTATAATAGCAGTGAGCCAATTAGGGAATGACTGCATGTCATTTGCCAGTTTTGAAGAGCGTTTTGAACTTGGAGGCGTTCTTAGGATTAGTGATGAGAAAAGACTACGTACATGTCGTTGATTTGGTGGTCGCAGCACTGAACGTGACTGGATGAGCTTGGCTTCCTTTCAAACCGAGAAAGACATACTCGCCGGCAAGTGGATACCGAGCCAATGGTTCGTGGAGAATTACAAGATAGTTCTTCAGAGAGCCAAAATGAGGGCCTGGTTCACGAACAGCTTGATCTCGTCCGTGGGGGCAACGGTGGGCATCCTTGTAATCTGCATTCCTGCGGCTTATGCGGTGAGTCGAATGGAATTCCCCGGAAGAAGAATTTTGTATCTCCTCTCGCTGACAGGTTTCATGATACCTACCCCAGCGATCGTGATACCGCTGTATCTGGTGGTCAGAAAGTTCGGTTTGGTGAACAACCTGCTCGGCATAATCATCCCCGCCCTGCCTTCTTCGATGGCCGTGTTCATACTCTCGCAATTCATGAAGGCGATACCCTTGGATTACGAAGAAGCCGCACGTCTGGATGGAGCGAGTGAACTCGACATCATGCTGAAGGTGATCCTGCCCATGTCGCTTCCCGCGGTGGTGACCGTGGCGGTCCTACACTTCACGTGGATCTGGAACGACTTCTTCTGGCCACTCATAGTGATGACTTCTGACAAGATGTACACGTTACCGGTAGGTTTGGTGGCACTCGCTGGCTCGGATGTGAACATACGCTATGGACCTATAATGGCGGCAAACGTCATAGCTTCCTTACCTGTGATCGTGGTTTACGTCTTCATGCAAAGGTATTTGACACGTGGAGTGGTGCTGAGTCTCAGGTGAGGGGTGGTGAAGTTGAGGTTGAACCTGAACGAGGGCTGGAGTTTCTCTCTGGATGGAATTCATTACAGTGAAGTGAACTTGCCACACGAGGTGCCCTGGGAGAAGGTGAAGGATCGATGCAATCACGTCATCTACAAAAAAACGCTCGATCTGAGAGGATTCGAAAAGAAGAGAATACTTCTTTACTTTCATGGGATCGACTACGATTCTGTGATCTTCGTGAACGATTCTGAGCTGTTACACCACGTGGGCGGCTACGATGCGTTCAAGGTGGACATCACCGACCGGTTGAGGTTCGACGGGAAAGACTGTCTGAAGATATTCGTTTCGGATGTGGATCTTTCAGAAAAATCCAACATCGTTGCGGGTAAGCAGGACTGGTACGGTAACGCGTGTGGAATGATTCAGAAAGTTGAGCTCTGGATCGTTGAAGAAACGTACGTAGACTCGATCAGAGTGCTTCCGAGGAAAGATCTGAGGACCGTCGACTGCGAAGTTCATTTTTCGGACGGAAAGCCACACGAATTCAAAGCCGTTCTCATAGACCCACTTGGGCGTGAAGTCTGGCAAAGGAATTACAACCACGACAGATTCACGTTCGAAGTCGAAAATCCCATGCTCTGGGATCTGTCCAATCCGAGACTCTACAGGCTGATCGTCGAATTCGCGAATGAAAGGCTGGAAGTGAGGTTCGGCCTCAGATACATCGAATCAGAAGATGGGAAAATACTCCTCAACGGGGAACCTGTGTACATCTTCGGGGCTCTCGATCAGAACTTCTACCCCGACACGCACTATATTCTTCCAGAGCGAGAAAAGCTCCTTCACGAGATGCTCAAAGCCAAAGAGATGGGTCTCAACCTGCTCAGGTATCACGTGAAGGTGCCCGACCAGGATTACCTCGACGTCGCGGATGAGCTTGGAATCCTGGTATGGATCGATCTTCCATACGCGAGAGAACTGGATAAAGATGGCAGAAGGTATCTGGAGAACCTTCTGGAAAACGTGCTGAAACGCCACGCGAACCATCCATCTTTCGTGATGCTGAGCCTGATCAACGAAAGCTGGGGGATAGACCTTTCGAAGAACGCCAACGAAGAGACGAAGAACTGGATAAGGAGTCTCTACGAAAGAGCGAAATCCGTAGACCCAACGCGTCTCTACGTGGACAACTCTGCCTGTCCATGGAACTACCACGTTGTGTCCGACATCGATGACTATCACTTCTACAACGCATTTCCGTACCACAACGAGCAGTGGAAAAAGAGAATCGAAGACTTCGCCATTGGTAGCTACGAAACTTTCCTTGAAAGGCCCACTCGCAAGCTTCCAAAGCTCGTTTCGGAATTCGGCGTCTGGGGACTTTCGGACCCGAAGGGCTGGACAAAAGATTGGTCGAAATTTCCCATCACCGTGATGGGTAAAAGCTTTGAAGGTTCTGAACCCGCCAGGGCTATGGAGAAGATGGCACAGTTTCACAACCTGGACGATCTGATCTACCAAGCACAGCTACATCAGTTCTTCGGATTGAAATATCAGGCTGAAGCGATACGCTTACAATCCACGATAAGTGGTTACGTGATCACCGAGTTTTCCGACATAGCTTGGGAAGCGAATGGTCTGCTGGATTACAACAGATCTCCGAAGTTCTTCCACCATCTGATGAAGACGATCAATCAACCTGTGGTGTGCATCGTGCCCGATCACAGGTCGATACTGCTCGAAGGTGAGGAGTACCGGGCGCAGATCTACGCCGTGAACAACACCTTGAAGCGCCTGGAAGCCGAACTTTTGGTTCGAACAGAAAGGAACATCCTGAAGAAGGTTCATGTGAAACTGGAACCTTGGTCAGCACAGAAGGTTGCAGACGTACAGGCCCAGATCGAACCCAATGCGCAGTACGTTTTCTTGGAACTCTTCGAAGGAGAAGAACTCCTGAGTCGAAACTTCTATCCCGTGATGGTGCTTGGAAAAAAGAAGAAAGACGACATAGACATAGTCTGGGTGGACAAAGAAGATTTCAACGATGAAGAACTTCTCTGCATCAACGAAAACGATAAGATCTACGGGGTGCTCGATTTTTCTGGAGATTGGCTGAGCGCGATAACGATATTCAACACAAAAAGGCACGTCAACCTCGCAGCGTTGCTCTGGGGATTTGGAGAGTTGGCGACGGACAAATTGCTATTTTCGAAGGATCCATCCATCATGAACACGGAAAACTCCTTGATCAGCAAGATGATCGGCTGGGGTTACGCCTGTGCGTCGCTCCTGTACGTTCGGGAAAGTGACCACAAAAAACAGATCCTCACGACGTTGAAACGTTGCGAACTTTCAGAGAGCTTGATCGGAGAAATACTCTGAACTCTCGAACGATCCGCCGCGATCACTGTGGTCTGCATCAGTTCGCGGCTCTCCACCAGACTTTTTGCGGCTTTTAAAGCCCATGGATTTGTTTGCCACATCCTTCTCACCCTCTGAGAATCGAAAAGAGAGCCCGAGAGGGGCTCTCTTGAAAGTATGACCTTCACAGTTATTTACTCTGTGAGAACAGCCATTCTATCACTTCTTCATTATCGTAGGTGGGTTGCCAAGACGAATGAGGTACCCAGTCTTCGAGTCCAGGGTTGTCAGTTTTCCACCCAAGCTGTTTCAAGTATCTCAGCACGAATCCTTTCTCGTATTCGGTGTATCTGACCTTTCCACCGATCTCTGCGAGCTTCTTCACAAGAATTCGAGAGTTCACCACTGGAACAACGGGATCATCTTCCGCGTGGAAGACCCAGATAGGCATGTCCTTTATCCTTTCAACTTTGTTGACGTCCCCCATTCCACATATCGGAATCGCCGCCGCGAAGAGTTCAGGAAATTCCATGATGGCAGTCCAGGTTCCGGCTCCTCCCATGGACAGTCCGGTGACGTAAACTCGCTTTTCGTCTATGTTGTATTCCTCCATGAGTTTCTTGATGAGATTCACCACCGCACGGATGGTATCCAGGGACCAGAAGCTGTTCGGAGGACACTGCGGTGCGAGGACGAAGCAAGGATGAACGAGCTGGTGTCTTGGCTCCGCCCAGACGACCGCCCCACGGTTCGATGCAAGCTGTACGTAGTTGTCCGTTCCCCTCTCTCCACCTCCGTGCAGAAAGACAACCAGCGGATATTTCTTCTCAGGATCCACATCTTTTGGTACGAAGAGTCTGTAAGGTATTTCAACATTCGTTTCTGCATCTTTGAAAGTGAAGGCAAGAAAATCATCGATGATGAGATGTTTTTCACCCGTCTGTTTCGACACAAAAGGTTCAACCTCTTTCCCGTCCACATCTAAGATCGGAACGATCTGCGAGACGATGTAGTCCAGTTTTGCACGCACGTTAGGTGATCCATAAATAAAGGTACCCGCGTTTGGATCCCAAGGATCGAGTTCCAAGATCACGTACTTTCCGCGGTTTCTGAAGACACTGAAAGAAACTTCACCGGTGTTGTTCGCGTAGACTTTTTTGATCGTTCTTGGGAAATAGGTATCACCACTTTTCGCTCTCACGGCGAACTGATTCGGTGAGAGCTTTTGACGGTCGATTTCGACAGGATATTCGATGACAACGGCGAAGACCCTCTCAACGTCTGGGAAAACCTTTGTAACAAGAGTTACGCTACGCACGGACATGCCCTCCTGTGCAAAGAGTGTTGAGAAAATTCCGAAAATGACGAGAAGCAAAATCCCCCTTTTGAGATTCATAAACACACCCCCCACTTACTGAGTGTTTCTAGGCATTTCACTATAGAACTCGAATATTACTCTTCTGTTTCCAAACGGTTGCTCACAAATCACACAGACGATGATCTTTTCCATTTGAGACTCTTCAGCGGGAGTACGGCTTCTGCAAAACGCTCGCGTTCAGATTCGTCGTCATGTCTGTAAGTGAGGCGCTCGACAGCGCGCTCTTCTCGCAACGTTGTTGTGAGACTTGGAGAGTTAACGACGGACGAACTGTTGGTTTCGAAAGATATCCATCCACCATGAATACGGAAAACTCCTCGATCGGCAGGATGATCCGATTTTGCTATATTATTGTTCAGGTGATGCACGTGAGAAAATACGTCACCATGAGGGACATCGCCGAGCGAGCCGGCGTTTCTGTGAACACGGTCTCGAGGGTGCTGAACAACAAACCAGACATCAGCAAGGAGACGCGCGAAAAGATATTGAAGATCGCAAAGGAACTGGGTTACATAAAGAACGTGACCGCCTCAGCACTGCGCAACCGCCAGACGAGGATCGTCGGTGTCATACTCGAAGACATCACGAACCTGTTCTTCGCCGAAGTGATGAAAGGTATAGAAGCAGCGGCGAGAAAGCAGAACTATCAGTTGCTGCTCATGAACACTGGGACCGATCCGAAAAAGCAGAGAGAAGCTATACAAACGCTTCTGGAAAGAAGAGTGGAAGGTATTCTGATAACACCCACAGAGGGTGGTTTGAGCGATCTGGAAAAACTGGCATCGATCAACGTGCCGGTGGTCATCGTTGGAAGACATTTTGAAGGTTTGCAGCTCGATGAGATACACAGCGATGAGGTGAAGGGAGGATACTTGGCAACGAAGCATCTGCTTTCAAAGGGCAGAAAGAACATACTGTTTATAAACTCCGTACCGGAAAATTCTGCCGCGAGGATGCGAGAGGAAGGATACCGAAAAGCGTTGCGTGAGGCCAAGGTTTTCCTTCCGGAAGATTACATCATCGTGACTGCCGATCCCAACATGGAAGCTGGTTATCGTGCCGTTTTCAAAGCTGTGGAGAAAAAGCTTCCTTTCGATGGCATCTTCTGTTATAACGACATGTTCGCCTTCGGAGCCATCAGGGCGCTCGAAGAACTCGGCAAAAGAGTGCCACAGGACGTTGCCGTGGTGGGTTACGACGATGTGACCCTCTCTTCGTACTACAGACCTTCTCTCACAACGATCAGGATAAACAAGTTCGGCCTGGGCTTCGAAGCGTTCAAAATGCTTTTTCAGAGAATAACCGGAAGGCGAAAAAAGCCGAAACGTGTCATCATAGACGTCGAACTGATCGTGAGAGAATCTGCGTGAATCAAAGTTTCTGCATCAGATTCGTGTAGAAATCGCACATGCGTTCGTAAGCCTGAATGGATATCCTCTCGTTCCTTCCGTGCACGGTCTCGAGGTCCTTTTTCGTCATCCTTATTGGAGAAAATCTGTATATGTCTCTGCACAGATGTTTGTAATGCCTCGAATCGGTCCCACCTATGGTCAGAAAAGTCGAGACAGCGGCATCTGGAAAGACTTCCTCGATCGTTTCGACGAGTTTCTGGTAAAAGTCCGTTTTGGTGTTTGATTGTTCCACAGGATCTGAAACTTCCCACTTTTCGTTTCTCACAACCTCTACATCGAGATCCTCAACGATCTTTCTTATCCTTTCGAAGACCTCCTTCGCAGTTTCACCCGGAACGATCCTGCAGTTCACCGTTGCCGTGACCTGTTCGGGTATGACGTTGTCGGCGACGCCCGCGTTCAGCATCGTCACACACATGGTTGTTCTGAGCATCGCGCTGGCTGTCGGCGACTTCGAAAAGAAAAGGTCGATCAGAGGCAGGAAAAATCTCGGATGTTTCAGAACAACGTTCAACGGGAAGGTTGTGAAGTGGCCCAGCGTTTTCAGAAAATCCTCCACCGCGCCGATCAGGATCGGTTTCGAATTGTATTCCGAGATACGCGTTATCGCTTTAGCCATCCGTTCAATGGGAGCGTTTCTGTAGGGAGTGGAAGAATGACCACCAGGGCCCTTCGCCACTAAATCGAAACTCGCAAACCCTTTCTCAGCGATGCCAATCAGCGCCAGGGGCTTGTAAACGCCCGGAAAAACGCTCTCAACGATGGCGGAGCCTTCATCGAGGATGGCCTTGATTCTGATCTTTCTGTTTTCAAGGTGTTCCGCCAGTTTCTTCGCACCCATATAGCCTTTCGTTTCTTCGTCGAAGCCGAACGCGAGTAGAAGATTGTGCTTCGGTGTGAAATTCTGTTCCAGCAAGCCTTCAACAGCCTCCATGAGTGCCATCAAACTGGACTTGTCGTCCAGAGCACCACGCCCCCACACATAACCGTCTGAAATTTTTCCGGAAAAAGGAGGATGGATCCAGCCTTCTTCCTCCGCAGGTACGACATCCATGTGCGCCAGAAACAGCAAGGACTCTTCGGCCCCCACGTCCCACTCGTAGAGTAGCGCGTACTGGTTGATCCTGTGAACCTTCAGTTTCGAATGGATCAGCGGGAACGACCTTTCGAGAAATTCGTGGAACTTCAGAAATTCCTCCCATTTCCCCGCAACGGTTCGAAAACGTATCGATTCCGAAAGCCTTTCAATTCTGTCCATGCCCATCACCTCAGAAAGGACCGTACTCGATCAGAACTGCCACGATGAGGAAGATGACAGTCACAAGAAAAACGAAAATCTGCAGCGATATCGTCTTTCTGAGCCACTTGAAGTAGCTGAAACTCGCCAGCGATAGAGATATCAAGAGCACGGGATTCGTTGGAAAGATCATATTGGAGAAACCATCTCCGAAGATGAAGGACAGCACCAGAACTTGCCTGGAAAGTCCCGTGAGCTGGGCGATAGGAACCAGCAGGGGCATCAACAAAAACGCCTTCGCCGAAGCGGAAGGGATGAAGAAATTCAAAACCAGCACGATGAGATAGACCATCAGTGCAACTCTTATATGTCCACTTCCAAGCAGTCCGACAGCCCGATGGAGGATCGTGTCCATGACCATACCCTGTTCAACGACATGCTTGATGCTCGCCGCGAGCAGTATCAACAGCGTCGATGGCAAGATGGTCAAAAGACCTCTGAAGAAGATTTTGAGAACGTTCAAAAATCCAGCCTTCGCAGACAGCCCACAGAAGAAACCCATCAAGAGATAGACCAGAGCGATCACAGGAACCAGATAAGTCTGCAACGTTGTGAAGAAGAACGATATGAGGATGACCGTGATCATCAAAATCACGAAAAACACGAACGTCCTGAAAGTCTTTCTGCTTGCACTGTCGCTAACTTCGACGTTCTGTTCGTTCACACTCGCGTTTCTGCCGAACTTCTTCGAATATCTCAGAAGGAAGAAAATCAAGAGCGAATAGATCGCTACGAAAACCAAGACTCTGAACAGCAAACCCGAAAACGCAGGGAGTCCTGCGAGGCTCTGTGCCAGCAGTACCGTGAAGGGATTGAACGTGGCAGCTGAAAATCCAAAGCCCGCCGCCAGGATGCTCATTCCAAGGCCCAGAAATTCGTCCCAGCCCATCTGCAAAGAGAGCTGAACCACGATGGGTACGAATGGAACAACTTCCTCGAAGAGACCCAGCATGGAACCGAACAACATGAAAACCAAGGTGACCATCGCGATGAGAAGATTCTTCCTGTTTTTGAAGCGCACGATCAGGGAGAAAACGGCGTAGTTCAGAACGGACGTTTCGTGAAGGATGGAGAAAGAACCACCGACCACGAGTAAGAGCAACAAGAGAGCCACGATCCTCGGGCCATCCGGACTCATCAGGACCTCGATCGGTGCTGTGAACCACCTGTATACGGGCAACCTCTCTGCCTCGAGAAATCTGTAAGAGTTGAAGTCGACGAACGTTTTACCATCCATGATATGTCTCTCGAAGGTTCCTGTCGGAAGCACGCGCGTCAGAAAACCGGCAACGATGAGCAGAACGAACAGTATTAAGAAAGAAGAAATGAAAACATTTCTATTGATTGAGAAGGCAGACTTTTGCAAGAAATCGCCCCCTAACTCATTTTTTTCTTTTTGGTTATTCTATCATTTGGACTTCCTTTTGTCCAAATTAGAAAGAATAAAGACGATCGAAAGGCGGAACCGTTCGTTCCAAGAATCGATCGGTCAGGATCTTAGCAGCCGGGTGAGAACCGCCGAAAGCTTAACCTTTTATTCCACTGCTCGTGAGCGATTTAACGAAGAGATCCTGCAGGAAGAAGAACAAGAGCAGTGTCGGTGCGAGCGCGATCACTGTTCCTGCCATTATGATTCCCCAGTTGTTCGAAGATTCCGCGTTTATGATCATGTTGATGGCCACCTGCACGGTTTTCATTCTATCTTCCATGGCCACGATCATGGGCCACAGGTACATGTTCCACGCGTAGGTGAAGTTTATGATCGCGGCACCGGCGATTATGGGCCTTGAAAGCGGAAGTACGATCTTAAAAAAGTACTGCATGGCGGTCGCACCGTCTATACGGGCTGCATCTTCGAATTCGTTGTTTGCGCTGCTGCCCAATCTTTCACGATTTTTCTTTTAAAATGATGCGATGTCTTCCAAGGTGCTCTTGTGATAAGTGATTTTGTTTTGGTTCTACCAAACTGTCAATTCACTGAAAAAAATGGATGTTACTCTGCTGATTGAAACCAGACGAATTTGCAGGTGGGAGAAAAGGTGGATCAGCGTTCGAATTTTTTGTACGCCTTATTGCGAAGCGCTCTGATGGGATCTGTCGCCGGTGTCATTGTCGCTTTGTACAGACTTTGCATAGTCAAGGTAGATAACGTTAGAACGCTACTGGCGCTGAATCACAGCTTCCTCCTGTGGGTAATACTGTCAATATTCATTGCTCTCATCTTAGAGGTTGTTGTTCGAAGGCTTCCTTTCATCAGTGGTAGTGGTATACCACAGGTCAGGGCTTTGATCGCAAAGAAGATGGATTACGATCCACTGAAGGTATTGACTGGCAAATTCGTCGGGGGTATACTGGCAATCTTCAATGGTCTTTCGCTTGGGAGAGAGGGACCGTCCATACATATCGGCTCGACGGTTGGACACTGGTTCTACAACAAGTTTGGTGGTCTCGATTCTCAAAGAGAGCAATTCATAACAGTTAGTGCTTGTGCCGGGCTTGCCGCAGCTTTCAACGCACCCTTGGCAGCGATTGCCTTTTCAGTGGAAGAACTTCAAAGAAGTTTTTCTCTACAAAATGCTTTGAATTGTGCGGTTGCGGTGGTCAGTGCTGATCTCGTTTCCAAATTGTTTTTTGGTACAGGTCCAGTATTTTCCATTCATTTGGAAGGCGTTTTGCCTGTTAAGTATTATGGATTGGTTGTGCTATTGGGAACTCTTCTCGGGGTATCAGGATGGCTTTTTGAGAGATCACTTTTGTGGTTTGTTGACATTTTTAAGAAAATCAAGAGGTTCCATATCTTGATTCCAACAGCCCTGGCGTGGTTTTTCATGTTGAGTCTGCCACAGGTATTGGGTGGTGGTCACGAACTGGTGGATAGTGTTTCGGCCGGTTTATTTTCTCTGAGGACTATTTTGAATCTACTCATCTGCAAGCTTTTCTTCACGTTGATCAGTTACGGTTCAAGGGCACCAGGTGGGATCTTTTTACCGATGGTTGCGATCGGTGCCATGATAGGTTCACTGTACCACCGGGCGATTACTTCTGTGGGGATTGTTGATGTTCTCTATCTGCCGAATTTCGCAATCTTAGGCATAGCAGGTTTTCTCACCGCCGTTGTGAGAGCTCCATTGACCAGTGTTGTGCTCACCGCCGAGCTCGTAGGGTCATTCGGGCATTTCATGACTCTACTGCTTGTATCAATCGTCGCTTACATAGCATCGGGATTTCTCGAAACAAAACCAGTCTACGATGAATTACTCAAAAGGGTTTCACAGAGCACTCATCCGTACGCAGGCAGCCAAGAAGCAGAGCTTTCTGCTGAGAAAGAAAGCGAGGATACAGACCTCGCCTAAACTTGCACAAAGGATATCTCCTGTACCGTCGAATTTCTCTCAGCGAGTGCCAAGTAGTTTTAATTTCTCTTGCTCGACCACCGTGCGACATCCTCGTCTGTGAACGCGGTTCAACATACAACGTTCAACCAGACCACCATGGGTCCTGCCTCTCTGTTCGCCCACAGATGGTATGGTTGTGAGCCGGCCTCGGCTTTGTTTTTGGTCCCCAACAGTGAGCGATCACAACAGAATTCTGGGCCTGGAATTTGTATGTTTAATCTAACAACAGTCTTTCTCTTGACTTTATGTATTAAAATGTGGTAACCTATGTTTCGTAGAGTTCATCGATGTGTTTCGTAGAAAGCGAGGGGGAAAATGCAAAAGATCAAGGTGGCCATCGTCGGCATGGGGAACGTCGGAAGGTACGTTCTTCAAGCGGTGAGAGAGTCAGAAGATATGCAGCCTGTGGGGATCGTGGAGTTGCCAGAACGGGTGGCTCAGATCGCTGGTCAGTTCAGCGAGCTGCCTGTGACGAGCGACATCGACCAGCTTGAGAAACCAGACGTCGCGATTCTGGCGATCGACAGTCGGGCGGTGCCGAACGTTGCGTCGAAATTCCTTTTCAAAGGCATCAACACGGTGGATGCGTACGACATACACGGTTCTGAAGGCGCCCTGAGGTTGAAGAAACAGTTAGATGAGATAGCCAAAGAAAACAACTGCGTGGCGATCGTGTCTGCGGGGTGGGACCCCGGGACCGATTCGCTCGTGAGGGCGATCATGCAGATCATCGCACCAAGGGGAATCACCTGGACGAACTTTGGACCCGGTATGAGCATGGGTCACACGGTAGCGGTGAAGAGGATCGAAGGGGTGAGGGACGCCGTTTCGATCACCTGCCCGAAGGGTATGGGTGTGCACGCGAGGCTCGTTTACGTCGAGCTGGAGGAAGGCTACGATTTCGCAGACGTGGCGAAGAAGATCGCCGAAGATCCCTACTTCTGTCACGATGAGGTCTACATAAACCAGGTGAACAGCGTGAAGGACTTGATCGACATGGGCCACTGTGTGAAAATTGAAAGGAAGGGGACATCCGCAGGTGCCTGTAACCAGAAGATGGAGTACCACATGTCTGTGAACAACCCGGCTGCGACGGCACAGGTCATGGTGGCCGCAGCCAGGGCGAGTGTCAAACAGAAGCCTGGTTGCTATACGTTGCTCGAGATACCCTTGATCGATCTGCTGTTCGGAGAGAAAGAGGATTTGATTTGCAAACTGCTGTGATGTTTTCCCACAACTCAGTTTAGGGGGTGTTCGTATGAGAAAGGTCCTTCTGGTAGCGGTGCTGATCTTCGCAGTGGCAACGTTCTTCGCACAGGCTCCGAAGAGAGGCGGCGTGCTGCACGATTACTTCACGACCGACAGAATGACGTTCGACCCGCAGGAAGACACCACGCTGCAGACCTACGCGATGGCGAGGCTTTTGTTCAGCACCTTGGTGAGGTACAAGGGTGAGACGCTCGAACTCGAACCAGAATTGCTCGCGAAAATGCCGGAGATATCCGAAGACGGCAGAGTGTACACGTTCGAGCTGAAGAAGGGTATCAAGTTCCACGATGGAAAGACGGAACTCACCAGCGACGATGTGAAATTCACGATCGAGAGGATGCTCAATCCCAAGGGTCGCGGGGCGAGCAAGTGGCTGTTCGAGCCGATACTCGGCGCGGAAGCATTCATGAAAGGTCAATCGACGAGCCTGGAAGGCTTCAAGAAGATCGACGACTACAGATTCCAGATCATCCTGAAAGAACCCTACGCGCCGTTCCTGTACCACCTGGCGGTGCCCGGTGCGTCCATCTATTCGGAAAAACTCGTCAAGGCCGCAGGTGACAACTGGAGGCTCAACCCGGTTGGTACGGGTCCGTTCAGGCTGAAGAGACACGTTCCCAACACCGAGATCGTTTTCGAAAGGAACCCCTACTATTTCGAGCAGGGCCTTCCGTACTTAGACGGGATAGTCTTCAGAATAGTCCCAGACTCCACCACGGCGTTGATGGAGTTCGAAGCGGGAACGCTCGATCTGGTGACGATACCCGTGCTCGAGTACGAGAGGTTGAAAGCCTCCGGCAAGTACAACATCATTGAAAAAGAAGCGCTGAACACCTACTACTTCCTCATGAACATGAGCGATCCGAAATGGTCCAACCCGATCCTGAGAAAGGCCATGGCGATGGCGATCAACAAGAAAGAACTCGCAGAGGCAGTCTTCGGTCCCAGGGCGACGGTCGCCACCAGTTTCGTCACACCCGGTATTCCAGGTTCCTACCCGCTCGGTCAGGGACCCGCGTACGATTACAACCCCGAGGAAGCGAAAAAGCTGGTTGCACAGCTTGGAAACATCGGAAAGGTCACGGCCTGGCAATGGGGTGGAGATACATTGTCGCAACCGAACATCATAATCCAGGCGATGGCGAAGGAAGTCGGTATAGACCTGGAGATCATACCCGTTGAAAGTGCGGCGTTCCGGCAGGCAAGGCGCGAGGGCAAAATACCTGCGAACTACGGTAACTGGTGGGCCGACATTCCAGATCCAGACAACTACATCGGCGTGTTCTTCGGTGAGAACAACCAGATGTCCTCAGGCTACAACAACAAAGAGGTTCAGGAAATGATCAAGAAGGCAAGGGTTGAAGTAGATCCTGAGAAGAGAGCGCAGATGTACAGAGAGATAGAATACAAAATCATCAGAGAAGACGTGGCAGTCATACCGCTGTTCCACCTGAAATACCTGCTCGCAACTCAGAAGAACGTGCACGGTATAATCGCGCACCCAACGGGAATAACGGTATACCTCTACGCCTACAAAGAGTGAACCTTCGGGCGGGCCCTCGCCCGCCCTTTCAGGGGGAAAACGATAGTGGTTCAATACATCGTCCGCCGATTGCTCTATTCCATACCGGTCATTGTGGGTGTAACATTGATAACCTTCATCCTGCTCAACGTTGTGCCCGGGGACCCGGTTCTGGAAATGGTTGGAAAGTATGCGGATCCAGAAACGATCCAGCAGATCAGAGAACAGCTCGGGTTGAACGATCCTCTCGTGGTGCAGTATCTCAGATTCCTGTTCAACCTCCTGAGGGGAGATCTTGGCAGATCGTTCAAAACCAATCTGCCCGTTTCGAAGATGATCGCCGACACGTTCCCGACCACGCTCAAGCTGGCCCTCAGTTCGTACCTGGTGGCGATAGCGCTCGGGGTGACTACCGGCATCATCTCCGCCGTGAAGCAGTACTCTTTCCTGGATCGGTTCATGATGATCCTGGCGCTCGCCGGAATAAGCGCACCGGTGTTCTGGGTTGCAGTCGTGGCCCAACTGATCTTCGGTTTGAAGCTCGGCTGGTTTCCGATATCTGGTTACTACAGTTTCAAACACATGATCTTGCCGGCGATCGTTCTGGGTACGAGGTTCGCCGCTTCGATCGCGCGTTACACCAGAAGCGCCCTGCTGGACGTGATAAGACAGGATTACATAAGAACCGCCCGGGCCAAAGGTCTGGCGGAGAGGAGGGTGATCTTCGTACACGCACTCAAGAACGCGATGATACCAGTCGTCACGATCCTCGGAATGCAGCTGAGCGGGCTCCTGACAGGTTCGATCCTGACCGAAACTGTTTTCGCAATACCGGGACTCGGAAGGTTGTCTGTCTGGGCGCTGTCTCAACGCGATTTCCCACTCGTGCAGGGAACGGTGGTTTTCACGGCGATCGTTTACATTCTGGGAAACTTGATCGTGGACATATCCTACGCCTTTTTGAACCCGAGGGTCAGGTTGAAGTAGGAGGTAATCTTTCGTGGCTGAGAGGAAGGCCGCTTCATTGTACTCAGACGCCTTCAGAAGGTTGAGAAAGAACAAGGCTGCGATGTTCGGACTGATCTTCGTCATCTTCGTCACGTTCGTTGCCATATTCGCACCTTTGCTTGCCCCCGCAGATCCGAACAAGATCGATCTTCAAAACCGTTTGAAACCCATGGGCTCACCTTCGCGGATCTGCAAGAACGGTGTGTACCTGCTCGGCTCCGACGAGTACGGCAGGGACATCCTTTCAAGGTTGATCTACGGTGCGAGGATTTCGTTGACTGTTGGTGTCATGACCCAGCTCATCACCACGGCCATAGGGATCATCGTCGGCTCTCTGGCAGGGTACTACGGCGGGGTTATCGACATGGTGACGATGAGAGTTGCGGACATGCTCTTCGCGTTTCCGGAGCTCCTCTTTTACATAGGCATGATGTTCGCACTCGGTCCAGGTTTGACGAACATGTTCATAGCGCTCTCGGTGATCGGATGGGCGGGCAAGGCACGACTGGTCAGGAGCCAGGTCATATATCTGAAGGAAACCGAATTCGTCGAAGCCGCGAGAGCGCAGGGACTTTCAGACTTTCGCATCATCGTTAAGCACATTCTTCCGAACTGCATGGGTCCGATCATCGTCTCGGTGTCGCTCGGCATACCCGGTGCGATCTTAGCGGAGGCCGGTCTTTCGTTCCTCGGACTGGGCATCCTTCCACCAACACCGAGCTGGGGCAACATGATAAGGTCTGCGAGCGCGTATTTGCGAATCCAGCCCTGGTACGCGGTCTGGCCCGGTGTGGTGCTCATGCTGGCCACTTTTGCCTTCAACCTTCTCGGAGACGGACTCAGGGATGCCTTCGATCCGAGACTGAAACAATGAAGGGAAGCGATGAAGATGAAGAGAATGATTTTGATCTGCTCTATCCTGATCGTCATATCGCTCTTTGGGAGTGGTGTTAGCGTGGAAGGGCTGGAGACGGTGAAGCAACAGATCGAGTTGTTTAAAAGAGAATTCAACGTCGAGCCGAGGGAGACGGTGTTCGATGTCAAAGTTGCGGCAGAAGGTGGAAGGCTGAGCCTGTTCGGAGAAGTCTCGAACGCAGAGTTGAGAACCCTTCTGGTCGAAAGACTGAAAGAGCTCAACGTCACGTTCGAGGACAAAATAAAGCTCCTTCCGGACGAGTCTGTTGGAGAGAAGAAACACGCGGTGGTGAACGTGGTCGTTGCGAACCTGATGGACGCACCAGGAAGAACCCTTCAGAAGAACGCCGTGACACAGGCGCGGATGGGAGAGATACTGAAACTTCTGAAGAAGGATGGAGACTGGTACCTTGTGCAGATGGAAGATTCGTACTTGGGATGGATCGATGGGTCGAAGATCGTGACGATGAACGATGAGGAACTCAAAAATTACCTTTCGGGTCCCTTTGCACTTATCGTTGCCAGGTTCGCACAGCTTTACACGGCGCCGGAACCACAGGCAAGAACGCGGGAGAACCTCGTGCAGGGAACGACTCTACCGTGCATCAAAGCGGAGGATGGATGGTTGATCTTGAAGTTGCCCGATGGTAGAGAATTCTTCGTAGCTTCGAAGGATGCGGAATTGTTCGAAAGCCGCGACAAGGTGTTCGCCACGAAGAAGGATGCCCAGTACATCATCGAACTGGCGAAGCAACATCTGGGCTTGCCTTACCTCTGGGCGGGCACCACGTCTTACGGGTTCGATTGCTCTGGCTTCACACAGTTTTGCTTCAAAATGGCGGGTTATTTCCTGAGACGCGACGCGGACATGCAGTTCCAGCAGGGTGAACCCGTGTCCGACAGAAAAGAATTGAGACCAGGTGATCTCGTGTTCTTCCAGACCTACAAGTCTGGGCCGTCGCACGTCGGTATCTACATGGGAAACATGAAGTACATACACTCGGGTAGCAATGGTGTTGCGATAAACAGCTTCGATCCCAGCGATCCAGACTATTCGGCGGATCTGGACAGAAAGTACATAGGAGCCAGAAGGATAATACCTCAAAGGTGATGTCTATGGCAGAACTGCTCCGCGTGGAAGATCTCACCGTCAAGTTCTTCACCAGTGACGGGATCGTTCATGCCGTGGATGGGGTGAGTTTTTCCGTCGGAACGGAAGAGGTGCTGGGGATGGTCGGCGAATCGGGCTGTGGGAAGTCTGTGACTTCCTTGGCGATAATGAGGCTCCTGCCGGTTCCTCCGGCCAGAATCGTTTCTGGCAAAGTGTTCTTCGACGGGAAAAACCTGCTCGAGCTTTCCGAGGCTGAAATGAGAAAGATCAGGGGGAACGCGATCTCGATGATCTTTCAAGAACCCATGACATCGCTCAATCCTGTCATCACTGTGGGAAAACAGATCGCGGAAGCCATCACAGCACACCAGAACGTGAGCCCAGAGGAGGCTAAAAAGAAAGCGATCGAGCTGCTCAGGCTCGTGGGCATTCCGAATCCCGAGAAACGCTACAACGATTATCCACACCAGATGTCCGGCGGTATGAGACAGCGCGCCATGATAGCCATGGCGCTTGCGTGCAATCCGAGACTTTTGATCGCGGATGAACCGACCACGGCGCTGGATGTGACGGTTCAAGCCCAGATACTCGATCTCATCGCTCAGCTGAAGAAAACTTTCGGCATGAGCGTGCTGTTGATAACGCACGATCTTGGTGTCATCGCCGAGATGTGCGATAGGGTCATCGTGATGTACGCGGGCCAGATAGTGGAAGAAGCTCCCTGCGTCGATCTGTTTGAATCACCGCTCCATCCGTACACCGAAGGACTCTTGAGGTCGATACCCAAACTCGAACCCGGCAAAAAGCCACTCTACACCATAGAAGGGAACGTTCCCAACGCCATGGACCTGCCGGCCGGTTGCAGGTTCCATCCACGTTGCGCTTACGCGTTCGACCTGTGCAGAGAGAAGGTTCCAGCGTTGATAAATGTGAACGAACATAGGAGAGTCAGGTGCTTTCTGAGAGGGTCCGAACCGGAGGAAGTGAAAGCATGAACGAAGTACTGCTGGAAGTGAGGAACTTGGTGAAGCACTTTCCAGTCAGAGCAGGCATACTTCAAAGAACGGTTGCCGTGGTGAAGGCAGTCGATGGGGTGAGCTTTCACATAAAGCGCGGAGAAACCTTCGGTCTGGTCGGCGAGAGCGGTTGTGGAAAAACGACCACCGGAAGATGTGTCCTCATGCTCGAAACACCGACGAGCGGTGAGATCCTGTTCAATGGTGTGGACATAACGAAACTGACTCAGAAACAGCTCAGATCGCTCCGACCGAAGATGCAGATAGTCTTTCAGGACCCGTTCAGTTCTCTCAATCCCAGGCTTCCTGTGAAAGAGATCGTGGGTGAAGCCATCGCTTACCACAAACTCGCGAAGGGAAAAGAAGTGGAACTGAGAGTGAAAGAACTCCTCGAGATGGTGGGACTCTCCGCGGAACACATGAACAGATATCCACACGAGTTTTCCGGCGGTCAGAGGCAGAGGATCTGCATCGCCCGAGCGCTCGCAACGCAGCCTGATTTGATCGTTTGTGATGAAGCCGTTTCTGCGCTGGACGTTTCCATACAGAGTCAGATACTCAAACTCCTGGAGAACCTCCAGGCCAAACTCGGCGTGGCTTACCTCTTCATCTCTCATGCTTTGAACGTCGTCAAATACATCTCGCACAGGATCGGTGTGATGTACCTTGGAAAGCTCGTGGAAGTTGCCGACAGTGAAGAACTCTATCTGAATCCCCTCCATCCTTACACGAAAGCCCTCATCTCTGCCGTTCCCGTTCCTGATCCGAAGCTCAAACGAAAGAAGATAATCCTCAAGGGAGACGTGCCGAGTCCGCTGAATCCCCCACAGGGTTGCAGGTTCGTCACCAGATGTCCCTACGCGATGCCTGTCTGCAGCGAAGTGGAACCGATGTTGATGGAAGTGGCGCCCGGCCACACCGTGGCGTGCCATCTGTACGGAAAGAGCTGAACATTTTCATTTTCCTTCAAGCTCAATCCACAAGTACAGGAAGTCATCACAGCGATGTCTCGTGCGCGAAGCAGGAACGCACTTGCTTTTGAAGCAACTGTGCGTACCACGCAGAAATTTCATACCCTCTGGAACGGGAGAAGGTCAAAAAATTGTTCTTTTCCCTTTAGAATACTGCAACCCACGAGCCTGAAAGCACAGCGCTATAATAATAGCAACCACAAACTTTGTTGGGGGGTATGAACGTGGAAGGTACTGCGTGGTCCATCCTTCCTCCGCTTGTGGCCATTGTCCTGTGCTTCATAACGAAGAACGTCGTGCTCTCTCTGTTCCTCGGTATCTTCACTGGTGGATTACTTTTGAACAATTTCAACCCCATCGCAGGCGTGGTTTACTCACTCGAGAAGATCATCGGCTCCATGGCGGACGAATGGAACGCGAAGCTCTTATTGTTCAACCTGCTCATGGGTTCGGGTATCGCTTTCATCTGGCGACTGGGTGGCAGCAAGGCGCTGGCAGACTGGGCACGCGTCAAGATAAAGTCCAGAAGGTCGGCCAGCGTGTGGGCGTGGCTCCTGGGTGTGATCGTGTTCTTCAACGACTACATCAACTCGGCGATCGTTGGAAACGTGATGAGGGACATCTTTGAACAGCGCAAGATCTCCAAGGAGAAGCTTTCTTACATCCTCGACTCCACATCCGCGCCGGTCGCCACGTTCTTCATCTCCGACTGGATAGCGTACCAGCTCGCGATGATCCAGAACGGTCTGACAGCGGCGGGAATAACGACCGTCGCTCCCATGGCCGCTTTCATAGCGAGCATTCCGTTCAACTTCTACTGCATCTTCACCGTCCTCTTCGTCGGGATAATCGCTCTGAGCGGCTGGGACTTCGGTCCCATGCTGAAGGCGGAAATCAGGGCAGAAAGAGAGGGGAAAACTTCCAGAGACGGTGCCGTGCCCATGTTGAACATAGACTTCGAGCTCGGAAAACCCATCGAGAAGAAACCCATGATAATGACCTTCGTTCTTCCCATAGTGGCGCTCGTGGGGGTTACCATATTCGGTTTCTACTACACGGGCGCATCGGCGGGCGGTGAAACGCTCATCGAAAAACTTGGGAATGCCGATGCGGCGACCGCGTTGCTCTGGGGCGCTTTCGCGATGTCTCTGGTCGGAATCGTGATAGCACTCGGATTCAGGTTGATGAACGTTGCGGAAGCGATGAGAACGCTTCTCGAAGGCTTCAAACTCATGCTCCTGGCGTGTGCGATACTGGTGATGGCATGGTCGATCGGGACAGTGACGAAGGATATGAAGCTCGCAGACTACGTCGTCTCTCTGGTTGGTGAGAACGTTTCGTTCGCTCTGGTGCCCGCGATCGTCTTCTCGATAGGCATGTTAATCTCTTTCTCGACGGGAACTTCCTGGGGCACGATGGCGATCCTCACACCCATCGCGATACCTGTGGCGTACAACATCACGAAAGATCCCTGGCTCTCAACGACGGTGATGGCGGGAGCGGTGTTCGCAGGTGCCATCTTCGGTGACCACTGCTCTCCGATCTCCGACACGACTGTTCTGTCTTCGATCTTCGCAGGTTGTGACCACATGGACCACGTGAACACACAGCTTCCATACGCCATAGTCTGTGCGGTGGTGGCGCTGGTGATGTATCTGCTGTATGGGATTTTCAAGATCAGCCCGTTCGTTCTGCTGCCCATCGGAATAGTTGTTCTCATAGTTCTGGCAAGAATGCTCCATGTGAACTCCATGAAAAAGCTCACTTCGTAAAAAAAGTGAGGGCGAAAGCCCTCACTTTCTCTTCTGAAGCACTTCCGGATTGACCAGGTTGGGTGGTACTTCTCCGTTCAAGGCTTTGATGATGTTTTCGGCAACCATGATCGACATCTTCGATCTGGTCGCGTAAGAACCAGACGCGATGTGTGGTGCGAGCACAACGTTGTCCAAGGTGAGCAGTTCGGGCTCGATCTCAGGTTCGTTCTCGAAGACGTCCAGGGCAGCTCCTTTGATCCAGCCTTCCTTCAGAGCCTTCACGAGCGCCTTTTCGTCCACGACGGGTCCTCTCGCGGTGTTGATGAGATAGGCTTCCTTTTTCATCATCTTGAGTTCTTTTTCGCCTATCAAATGATAGGTTTCCTTGGTGAGCGGAACGTGGAGTGTGACGAAATCTGATTCTTTCAGGAGCGTTGGAAGATCGACGAAGGTTGCTTTCAATTCTTTCTCGATCTCTTCCGGCACCCTCTTGCTGTCGTAGTAGAGCACCCTCATGTTGAAGCCGAGAGCCCTGCGCGCCACGGCCTGACCTATGCGTCCGAAACCAACGACACCGAGCGTTGTACCGTAGACATCGTTACCGAGAAAGAGCATGGGTTCCCAGCCGCGGAACTTTCCAGCCCTCACGAACTTGTCCGCCTCGACGACCCTGCGCGCTATGGCCATCAAGAGTGCCCAGGCGAAATCTGCCGTGGTTTCGGTCAAAACTCCCGGTGTGTTCGTCACCATGATGCCTCTCTTGGTTGCCTCTTCAACATCGATGTTGTTGTAACCGACGGCGTAATTCGCTATGATCTTCAGATTCGGCCCGGCTGCGTCCATGACCTCTGCGTCTATGTTGTCGGTGAGCAAACAGAGCAACGCATCGACACCTCTAACCTTCTTCAACAGCACGTCCCTCGGAATGACCCCGTCGTAGTCGCTGACCTCGACGTCGAACTTTTCTTTGAGCATGTTCAAACCCTCTGGAAGGATCTGGCGAGTCACGAAAACTTTGAACCTCTTCATTCCTCAAACCTCCTTCAGAAATTTTGCATAGGCCGCCAAGAAAGTTCTCTTCGCGTTCGCAACCACAAGATCGGGATCTTCATCTGCCAAGGGTTTGACCTCGAAGGATACGATTGGTTTCTCTGTGGCAACTTTTTTATCGAAGTAACCGATCTTGTAGAGCGCCTTCAAGAAATAGGTGAGTTCATCCACATCGTTCTTTCCACCCTTTATTCCGAACCTTGGATGCTGGTCTCCGTAAGCTGGATGACCCGGTTCGAGCACGGCGTTGCCCACGTGGATGTGCGTCACGAAGGGTGAAAGCAAGCCGAGCGTGTAGAACGAATCTTCGAACACGAGTGGCTGGTGCGAAAGATCGATCGTCAAACCGAAGTTGTCGTGGAAAGCTCTGACCCTCGATGCTACCTCGAAGGCGATCGGTGCGGGACCTACGAGCGCGTTCTTCTCGATCGAGTAATCGAACACCTCAAGGTTCACAGCCAGCGTGTAACCGTACTGCGCCGATCTTTCTTTCGCGTAGGAACATATTTCACACAGAGAATCGACCAACCTTTCCTTGGCCGTCTCGAGCCTGTCCCTTTCAGGCATCCTGCCACTCAGAAAGGCTATCGCTTTCGCGTTCGCCGTGTAGGCTTTGTCGATCGCCTTTTTGATTTCCTGTACGGCGGCTTTTCTTTCTTCTTCGTTGAGAGAGTTCAGATTCAATTTCTTAGAGAGGACCAGCGGTTGTGCCGCGATGAGCAGTTCGACTCTGGCGACCTCACACATCTTTCCGATCTTTTTCAAAGTGTCTTCCTCAACGAGGGCACTCACCTCTATGGCCTGAAAGAACTCATCGGCGAGCACTCTTTTCACCGTTGAAAGTATCTCTTCTTCGCTCTTCGCGCCGGGGTAAGCCATGAAGTGTATCAGTCCCATGTGGAACGTGTCGTGCCAGGGATACATTCGTTCACCTCCCTTGAGTCATCTGTTTCAACGTGTCGACGATCTTTTTGCCGTTATCGACGATCAAGTTGATATCACTCGAACACATCAGAAGCTTCATGCCCTTTTCGATCCAGGGCTGCAGAGCTTCCGGACTAGGAAGATGTATACCACAAGGAACGTTCAGTTTCAAGCACTTTTCCACGAACTTTTCTACGTACTCCTGTACGAGAGGATGTTTCGTATCGCCAGGCACACCAAGACTCTGGGAGAGATCGTTGGGTCCTATGAGGCACGCGTCGACACCGGGCATGATGAGCTCTTCAAGATGATCTATGGCTTTTTTGCTTTCTATCTGCAGTATGATCAGCGTGTTCTCGTTGGCCCACCGAGTCACTTCCTCACCCTTGTAGGAGGCGAATCCTGTGGGGGTCCTCCTGAGCGCCATGCCCCTTTCGCCGAGAGGATAATACTTGGTCGCCCTGATTATCTCTTCGACTTCTTCGCGCGTCTGAACCTGCGGTACGAGCAAACCCTCCGCACCACTGTCGAGAGGCCTCGAGAGGTTGTGATGGCCGTACCTGGTGGGCACCCTCACGATGGGAGTTATGCCCCCAGCCCTCGCGGCCCACACCATGTCCTGAACGGTTTCGAGACTGAATGGGGAATGTTCCATGTCGATCACGAAGAAATCGAATCCCGCCGTCGCCAGCATCTGAGCTATGCCGGGAGTCCTTATCTCACTCACCATGATGCCTATCGCGTGTTTTCCTTCCTTCAAAAGCTTTTTCGTTCTGTTCTCCCGAAGCATCCTTTTCACCTCACAGAAGTTTCATGTTCTGAAGAACTTTCCTCAGTTCCGCCTTCTTCTCCTCGCTCAGTGATCTTATTGGTCCACGCGCTGGACCCGCCTCGATACCGATCATGTTCAACGCTTCCTTGATGACCACCGGGAACGTTCCAAGTTCGAAGGCGAGCCTCAGCGGTGTGAGTTCTTCCTGGGCACGTTTTGCGTTCTCGAGATCACCCTTCACGAAGTAGTCGTATATGCTCGCAACCAGTTTCGGCGCGACGTTCGCCGTGGCTGCGATCGAACCGGTTCCGCCGTACAGAAGCGTCGCGAGTATGAGCGTGTCTCTGCCCGCGAGCACGTGGAAGTTCTTACCTTTGGTCCTCCTTATGTAATCGCTGGTGTTGGTCAAATCGCCACTGCTGTCCTTTATACCGACGATGTTGTCTATCTCCGCGAGCCTTTCCACTGTCCTTGGTTCGAGCTTCACACCGCCTGTCCTTCCGGGATTGTTGTAAAGCAGCACAGGAAGCTTCGTGGCCTTAGCGATCTTCACGTAATGTTCGTACAGTTCTTCCTGAGAGGGGCTGATGTAGTATGGTGTGATGATCGAAACCGCATCGACTCCGATCTTCTCTGCAGCATCGTTGAGTTCGATGACCTCACGCGTGGTTATGCCACCTGTACCCGCATAGACGGGGACTCGACCGTTCACTTCTTCCACGGCTATTTCCATGAGCCTGATCTTTTCTTCTCTCGTCAGTGCATAGAATTCTCCCTGGCTTCCTATGATGAAAACCCCGTGGACGCCGTTGTCAACAAGGTAGTTCAAAAGCCTTCTGAACGCCGATTCGTTGATGCTCTCGTCTTTGTTCATCGGTGTAACGACTGCCGGAATGACTCCTTTCGGAACGAACGACATCTTTATATCCCTCCTTCATATCTTTCCGTACTTTTTGAGCAGATCCAGATTCACCGGAAAGCTCGGCCCTTTACCTGTCAGAACCTCTATCACACCCTGGGCGGCACCTTCGGCCATACGAATGACACATTCTTTCGTCAGTGCGGCGTTGTGTGGAGTGAGCAGGATCTTTTCGCATTTGAAGAAAGGATGATCGGGCTTTGGAGGCTCTTCAACGAACACGTCCGTGGCCGCCCCGGCGATCCATCCTTCCTCAACGGCCTTCAACACGGCGAGCTCGTCCCATATCGGGCCCCTCGCCATGTTGATGATGTAGGCTGTCGGTTTCATCAAACGAAGCTGTGCCTCACCTATCATGGCTTTCGTTTCTGGAGTCAGAGGAACATGAATCGTGACGAAATCGGATTCCTTCAGCAATCGTTCGAGTGAAACGAGCTCGACGCCGAGCTCAAACGCCCTGGCTGGGTCGATGTAAGGATCGAAAGCGAGAACCTTCATGGAGAAAGCCGCCTGGCATTTCTTCGCAACGAGCGAACCTATCCTGCCGAGACCGATTATTCCGAGGACCTTGCCGTCGATGTCCATAGTCGAGAACAGGTCCCTTATTTTGAATTCTCCTCTTCGGGTGGCCACGTCCATCTCCTTGAGCTTCTTCGCCAGAGCGAGTATGAAAGCGACCGTTGCCTCGGCCACGGAGAGTGCGTTCGCGTTCGGCGTGTTGACGACGTAAATTCCGTGTCTGGAAGCTTCTTCAACGTCGATGTTGTCCACTCCCACGCCGTGCCTCGCGATGACTCTGAGTTTCGGAGCGCTTCTTATGATCTCGGCCGTGAAAGGGGCGGTTCTAACGATGACACCGTCGCAATCGACGATCTCTTTCGCCACGACGGACGGTTCGGGACTCGACGCGTGAATCACCTCAAAACCCGCGTTCAGAAGCATTTTCACACCGTTCTCGTGGATTGGCTGAACGATCATCACCTTCATTTCTTATCCCTCCAGTACGGGTATCGTGTGCACACCGTTCGGCATCACGAGGAACTTCGCGCTGGGATTCTCACTCAAGATTCGATCCACAGCCTGCTGAAGCGTGGAAACCTTCGAAAGGAAGATCCTTCTCAAAACATCGTCTTCTATCTCACAATCGCTCATAACGATCGAAGCGTGAGACAAGATCCTCGCAAGAACGTAAGATTTGTGCTCCCCGACGCCAAAGCCGTGTGTGAATATGTGCTCTCTGAAACTGGCGAAGCTGTCGAAACTGGACATGAACCTGTAGTAACTGTCGTCCCCGAGACCGTCTTCGCACCGCGCAGGTATGAGAATGATCCCACCCTTTTTCACAACTGGCTTGGGACCAAGGACCACGGAGTTCGCGGCGCGCGTGGCTTGATACAGATTCACGCTCTTCGGATAACCCGGGCAGGAGATCACGACGTCCGCAACCGCCGGTACCTTTACCTCAACGCACGATCTTGTGAATTTCACAGCGGTCTCGAAGGATTTTATTGGATGGCCCGAGAACGCTGCAACGAGCTGTTTTTCCTCGTTCAACACAAGGTTGACCGTGAAATCGATCCTCACCTTCTCGGCCATCTCGTTCAAAAACTCTCTGAAGATGTTGTTTTCTATGACACCGAGCCTGGTCCTCGGGTCTGACAGCACCCTCAAACTGTGCGTGGCGCCTATGGTCTCCATCCCGGCCAGACCAACGCAGATGGTCTTCACACCACCGCTGTAGCCGGCGAACAAATGTGGTTCGATCACACCGACGGTGATCTTCACATCCGCTTCCATCAGCTTTCTGTTGATCTTCATCGGAAAGCCCGCTGAACTTTCTCCAAGGTCGACCAGATCGTTTCGACAATCGTGGTTGTACACGGCGTACTCACTGACGATCCTTTTCCCGAGCTTTTCTTCGATCTCTTCACGACTCATAGGTCTGTGTGTACCGAGGGCGATCAAAAAGAAAACGTTCTCTTTTTTCACACCGGATCTGTGGAGCTCTTCCAGTAAAAGTTCGCTCACGATTTCGTCCATGGCGTACCGCGTCATGTCCGTCACGACGATGGCGATTCTGCTTCGACTATCGACGATCTCGCTCAGCCTCGCCGAACCGATCGGATTGAGCAGAGATCTCTTCAACTCGGCTATAGGATCGACAGCCGCACGGGGGAAACGTGCCTGGGCGATGGACAAAAGGTTTCGATCTGGTATTTCGATCTCGAGGTGTTTACCTTTGTCGTAAGCGAGCTTTATCGTCATTTTCTCACCTCAGGGGAGCACCAATCGAAGCAGCTTTTCAAAAACGTACCAGATAGCGTAACTCGTCGCAAAAGCAAAGATCGCGGAGTAAACGATCGTTTTAGCTTTGAACGGCCAGGATATGATCAAACAGGTGGCGAAAATGAACAGAATGCTAGATAGCAAAAAGCCTGCAGGTTCCATCAAAAGAACGTAAGCTATGCAGCCGGCAAGGAACAGAACGATCCTGACCGGCTTCTTGACTCTGAAAGGAGAAGATTTCTCCCTGCTGAGCAATGCCTGCACGATCAGCCCGGCTGAAAAGATCAATAACAGGACCGCAGCCATCGTTGGGAAGAAGGCGTTGTCCAGAACGTCGAACCTCAGTCTTCTTATCTTTTGGCTCTCCGAGATCATCCACCCAGCGATCACAGCGAAGGCCAGACCAGAGTAGAAGTCCTTGCCAAAGCGCATCTCGATTACCCCCACAAAGCTGGGGGGCCGAGCCCCCAGCAGACGATCTCATTTCTTCAGGCCAGCAGCCCTCGCGAAGCGGTCGAACCTTTCATCTTCCCACTTCAAGAAGTTCAACATCTCCTCGCCGTCCATGTACATCGGAATAACGAAGGCCTTCTCCGCCAGTTCATCTACGCACTCTTTGAGCTGGAGAACTTGCTTGATCGCGTTGGCAAAAGTTTTCACTATCTCCTCCGGTGTTCCTTTTGGCATGAAGAACATCTGGTCCTGGGTGAAGACGAGTTCTTCCAAGCCGAGCTCCTTGGCGGTCGGTACGTCGGGCAAGAACGGATCTCTCTCGGGTGAGAGAACTGCGAGCGCCTTCAGTTCACCGGATTTGAGGAACGGTACGGCCGCAGAGAGTGCGATCGGGCTGAGATCCATGTGGCCACCCAGGATCTTCGTGATCCTGTCCATGTCACCACCGGAACTCGCAGCCAGAATGAACCCATTGTTTGCGGCCATCTGCATCGGTATCACCTGGAAGTGGCTGGTCGCACCGATTTCAGCCCCGAGCCTGATCTTGCCCGGGTTCTTCTTGGCATCCTCGATCGCATCTTTCAAATTCTTCCAGGGCGTATCGGGTCTTGTGACCACCACACGGTTCCCCCTGGTGGCGATGCATACCGGCGTGAAGTCGTAGTAGTTGAACTCGGCCGTTCCAACGTGGAAGTTAGAGAAGATGGATTGATGGTACCACAGAACCGTGTAACCATCCGGTTTGGCCTTGAGAACTTCCCTCGCACCTGTACTGCCTCCACCACCGGTGATGTTCACCACGGCGAAGTCCCAGCCGAACAACTGCTTGACGTACTTTGCGATGATCCTCACCTGCACGTCGCTCGCTCCGCCCGCGGCGTAGGGAACAACCACTTTGATGGGACCAGTCGGATAGGCCGCGAAGCTGACGATCACAAAGAGCGTTAACAGCATCACGAAGAACCTCTTACCCATGCAAACACCTCCTCAACATTTTGAAGATTCACCCTTCTTGACGAGTACCCTCCCCAAAACGAACAGGAAGGCTGCGAGGATTAAGAGTGTGAGCGACAGGGGCCTTGTGAAAATGGGTGCGAAGGATCCGGCACTCGCCGTTAAGCCCTGTCTCAGGTTGGATTCGGCTATGGGACCGAGTACGAAGGCGATTATGATTGGAAGGACTGGAAAATCGAGCTTTTTGAGCACATAACCCACCACGCCGAAGATCAGCATCACCCAGATGTCGAAGATCCTGTTGTTCAGCCCGAAGGCTCCCACGGCCGCGCACACCGTGATCAACGGCAGTAGGTACTGCTTTGGGAAACTCAACGAGTAGATGTAAAACTTCATGAGCAAAATACCAAGCAGGAGCATCACTATGTTGCCCCAGAATTGGGCCGCATAGACACCGAAGACCAGATCTGGGTTGTACTTGAACATCAGTGGCCCCGGGTTTATTCCGTGAATCATGAAGCCTCCAAGCAGGATAGCCGTGACCGCGTCTCCAGGTATGCCCAGTGCGAGCAGTGGCACCATCGCTCCACCGACCGAGGCGTTGTTCGAAACCTCACTCGCGATGATTCCATCCGGTATACCGGTGCCGAACTTTTCTGGATATTTAGAACTCGATCTCGCGACTCCGTAGGAGATGATGTTCGCCGTTGCACCACCGATACCTGGAAAAACACCGATGATGAAACCTATCGCGAAAGATCTCAACGCGTTTCCGATCTGTTTGAAGAGTATCTTCGTCGCTTGAAAGACTTCAGACAATTTCATGCCCCGTGATTCTTCCGGAACGATACGCTCTGCTTCAGATTCGATATCGGCGATGATCTCTGGAATGCAGAACAATCCAACCAGGAGCGGTAGCAGGGCTATGCCACTTTGAAGTTCTGTGAATCTGAAGGTCAATCTTGGAATGCTCGTGATCGGATCGGCACCAATGCAGCTCAGAATCAAACCCAAAGCGATGCCTATGAGATTCTTCAGGATGTTTCCACCGAGCATGCTGCTCACCGCAACGAAGGCCATCACGGCGAGTGAGAAGTACTCGAACGGTCCAAATTTCAGTGCCGCCCGAGCGATCATAGAAGCGAGAGATATGAGAAAAAACACGCCGAGCATGCCACCAAAAAAGGAAGAAAACAATCCGAGTGCAAGGGCCAGACCCGATTTTCCTTGCTTGCTCATCGGATAAGCATCGAAACAGGTCGTGATCGAGGACGGCGTACCAGGCATGTTCAAAAGCGTGGCAGAAATGAAACCCCCAGACACTCCACCTATGTAAATGCCGGTGAGCAGGACCAGACCAGAGATGGGTTTCATGCTGAACGTGAACGGAATCGCCAGCGCCACACCCATGGTTGCGGTGAGCCCGGGGATCGCACCGAAGATCATGCCCCACAGAACACCGACGAACAACAAGAGCAGATTGATCGGCTGAAAGATCTGTGAAAAACCCACCGTCACGGTTTGAACCAGAACTTCCATGTTTTGACCCCCTCATGCGCGAGCGTGTTTCATGATCGAGGAATAGTACGTCTCGATCACGGACGAGAGTGTGCGACGCAGATGTTTTCTCAACAAATCTTCTGCCTCAGTCTCGTCGCCTTTGAGAACAGCTTCGATGATCTGGATGTGTTCGTCTCTGGATTTCTTCTCTATGTCTACAGACCTTTTGGTGATGTTCCGCGTCATGTTGGTGAGCAATCTGAGTTTTTCGTAAAACTTCTTCAAGATCCTGTTCCCGCTGTACTCTATGAGCAGATCGTGAAGCTGTCTTCCGAGCGCAACACCCTTAGCTGGATCGCTGTCGATATCGACGAGCTCGAGCTCCTGTTTGAGCTTCTGGAGCTTCTGGATCAGTTCTTCGTTCCGGTTTCTGCAGGCCAGCCGTGCCGCGGCGCCCTCGATCGCCTCCCTCGCCGTGTATATCTCCACGAAGTCTTCGAGTGTGAGCTTTCGAACGGTGTAGCCCTTCTTGCCGTTCAGCTCTATCAGGCCGTCTTCCATGAGCATGCGCAGAACTTCCCTTATGGGAGTCCTGCTCACACCGTAGACCTCGGTGAGCTTTCTCTCGACGATCCATTCGCCAGGTTTGATCTCTTCGCTGAGGATCTTCTCGCGGAGATCGAGATAGATCTTTTCTTTCAGATCACCCAGATCTCTCCGCACGGTATCCCCTTCTTTTGGTATACCTTTCTAATACCAGATTCAGTACCAAGAATGAGACTACCAGCAAAGCCCGGAGCTGGTCAAACCCATCTGGCCAGCGTTTTCAGTGAAATCTGGTCGGAATCTGCGCTGAAGTTTTTTATTCTTCATCTTTCTCACGCAGACTCTGCGTTTTTTCTTTTTTCAATCCGGGAAAATCTTCCCAGGGTTGAGGATGTTGTTCGGATCGAAGAGGCTCTTGAGACGTTTCATCAGTTCTATCTCTTTCTCACCGAGGAACATCCTCAAATACTTCTTCCGCTTCAACCCCACCCCGTGTTCGCCCGTGAGGCTTCCTTCGAGCTGCACGGTGGTCCTGTAAAGCTCTTCGAGCGCTTCCTCCAGGGCTTGCTCCCACACGGCGTTCTGCATTCTTTCCGGTTTCAGGAACGTCACGTGGACGTTCCCATCTCCAACGTGTCCGAAGTTGAGAACTTCAAGACCACGTTTTTGCGCTATCTGGTAAGTTGATACGATGAGCTTCGGCATGTTCGCGGTGGGAACCACAACGTCTTCCATGCAGTGTACAGGTCTGAAGGCGATGATACCCTCAGCTATGGCTTTCCTGAAACGCCAGATCTTCATTCTCTGTGTCCTGTCATCTGCGATGTAGACTTCTGTGGCGTTCATCTGCATCAGTGTTTCTCCAAGCTCGATGTATTCCTTCACCAGATTCTGTTTGTCGCTCGATTCGAGTTCGAAGATGAGGTGGCATTCGGCTTCAGGATTGGGTATGCTTTCATTCAGGAACCTTGAAGCCATCTCGCTGGAATACCTATCCATGAACTCGATCGAGGCCGGGAGCAAACCGGACTGAGAAAGCAGCTTCGGAACACACAGTAGAGCATCCTCGATGCCGCCGAACGGGACCAAAAGAACCGCGGCATACTTCGGCCTGGGTACGAGTCTGAGAACGATCTTCGTCACGATACCGAGCGTGCCTTCACTGCCAACGAACAGTCTGACCATGTCGTAGCCCGTAACGTTCTTGAGCGTCTTTCCACCGAAGTGAACGACTTCACCCGTAGGAAGAACGACCTCAAGGCCCAGCACGTGGAAAGCTGTCGGGCCGTACTTTATGACCTTCACCCCTCCGGCGTTTTCGGCGACGTTTCCACCTATGGAAGAGCTCTCACTGCTCGCAGGATCGCCTGCGTAGTACAGGCCATGCTCCTCGGCGATCTTCTGGATTTCCCCCGTGATGACTCCCGGTTCGACAACGATCGTCATGTTCCTTTCGTCGAGCTCGATGATCCTGTTCATCCTTTCTAAGGAAACCACTACGGAATTCTTCGTCGGTATCGCACCGCCGGAAAGGCCCGTTCCTGCCCCGCGCGGTACGACGGCCACTCTTCTTTCGTTTGCCCATCTCATCAGCTGTGACACCTGCTCGGTGCTGGTGGGGAACACCACCGCCAAGGGAATTTCGCCTTCCACACCTCTCGTTTCGTCGCGGGAGTATTTTTCGATCTCCTCTTTGTCGAACTTCACGTTCTCGGTTCCAAAAAGCCGTATTAGTTCATTGACGAGATCCATCATCATCACGCTCCAGCCTTCTTATGAGCTCACTCAGCGCCCAGCTCGCGTCGGCGACTATTCCGATGTCGGCAACTTTGAATATGGGTGCGTGCCTGTCTTTGTTTATGGCGACTACGATCTCTGAAGTCTGCATGCCTGCCAGGTGCTGAACAGCACCGGATATGCCCGCCGCTATGTAGATCTTCGGTTTCACCGTCTTTCCGCTCAAACCCACCTGATGATCGTGCGAGAGCCACCTGGCATCCACAACGGCGCGCGAAGCACCCACGGCACCTTTCACTAAACTTGCCAATCTGAACGCCAGCTCCACGTTCTCCTTCTTCCGCAGTCCCTTACCCACAGAAACGATGATCTTCGCTTCCTCAAGTTTCGCACCGGCCTGCTTCGGTTCGACACGGACGAGCTGGCATCTGTCCTCAGGATTTTCAACTGGCTCTTCGATGAAGATCGTGTCCCTCTTTTCGTGTTCTTCGATCTCGAACACGCCCGGTCTGACCGTCGCCATCTGGGGTCGATGGAAAGGAGTGACGATGGTCGCCATCACGTTCCCCCCGATGGCGGGTCTGGTTTGAAGAAGGTTTCCCTTTTCGTCCACGTCCAGCTCGGTGCAGTCCGCCGTGAGTCCCGTGCGAAAACTCGCCGCGAGGGCGGGCATCAGGGTTCTTCCAAAGGTCGTGGCGGGTGCCAAAACTATGGACGGAGAATGCTTTTCAAGGATCTTCTTCGAAGTTGAGAGGAAGGGATCGAGCGAGAACCTTTCGAACCTTTCATGCAGGGCCAGAATGACCACATCGGGCCCGAAACGGGTGAGCTCTTCGACGTTCTTCTTCGAGTTCGATATCAGCAGGAACGCGAGCTTCATTGAAGCTTTGTCCGCGAGTTTTCTTGCCTTCGAAAGCAACTCGAAGCTGTTTCGATCTACTCTGTTGTTCAGAACGAGTATCATACTGGCTCACCTGCCAGCGTGCGCCTGATCAGTTCAACGAGCCTGTTGATCCCTTCGGGAACATCCTTATCCATGTAGATCGTGCAGTTTCGAGAAACTTTCGCGTTGAACACCTTCACAACGCGCGTGGGAGAACCTTTCAAGCCGACTTCTTCAGGATCTATCTTGATGTCTTTCACGTTGTAGATTTCTATCTTCGCATCCATCGCCTTTTTCTTTCCGCTCAACGTGGGCAGTCTCGGTTCGGCGACACTCTTGAGCACACACAGACATACAGGAAGCGGTGCCTTCCAGATCTCGTGGGCGTCTTCGACCGAACGTCGCACGAGGACGAAATCTCTCCCAATCTCGATCAGTTCAGACACGTAGCTGATGACGGGCAGGTTCAAAAGCGTGGCGAGTTCTATACCCACCTGTCCCGTTTCCCCGTCGGTGGATTTTTCACCGCAGATCAGCAGATCGTACTGGATGGACAGTTCCTGTATCGTTTTAGCGAGTGCGAGACTCGTGGCCCACGTGTCCGAACCAGCCAGAGCGGCATCGCTCAGCAGAATCGCGCGGTCCGCACCCAGAGCGATCGCGTTCCTCAAAACGTCCACGGTGTTCATCGGTCCCATGCTCAGAACCGTCACACGCCCACCGAACTTTTCTTTCAGCGAGACGGCGAGTTCCAGCGCGTGCGCATCGAGGGGGTTCATCGTGATGTCCAGTCCTTCGCGGATCAGTGTGCCCGTGTTCGGATCTATCTTCACCTTTTCCGTGTCGGGGACTTGCTTGACGAGCACGAGGAAGTTCACGCAGGTCTCCTCCTTTCTTGTCTTTATTTTATACCATTTAAAAGGTCAATGTAAGAACAAAAGGTTCGGCGGGTGTATAATGAAAAGGTGGGGTGGAATCGGTGGACCTTGATCGTTTGGTCGGTCAATTGTTTTTGATAGGTATCAAAGGCAAGGAGATCGACGAGGAAACGCTGAACACGTTGAAGTTCGTCAAACCCGGTTTCGTGATCCTCTTCGCACGGAACGTGGAGAGTCCAGCGCAGGTGCTCGACCTCGTCAATCAGATCAGATCGATCGTTGGTGGGGACGTGATCATCGCGGTGGACCAGGAGGGTGGCATCGTGACACGCTTCAGAGATGGCTTCGCCGTGTCACCCGGCGCGATGGCGATAGCGGCCACGAACGATGAAGAGAACGCTTACCGTGCCGCGAAAGTACTGGCGCGAGAGATGAAAGCAGTCGGTGTCACCTGGAACCTCGCACCTGTTGTGGACATCAACGACAATCCCAACAATCCTGGCATAGGTGTGCGGAGCTTTTCCGACAGAGCCGAAATCGTGTCGAGGTTCGCGACACGCTTCTACGAGGGATTGAAAGAAGAAGGCGTTGCGGCGTGTGCGAAGCATTTCCCTGGGAAGGGGAGCGTGTCGCTGGACGCACACCTGGAGATGCCGACGCTCGAGAAAAGTCTCGAAGAGCTTGAAAATTGGGAATTCGTGCCCTTCAAAACGTTGATCGAGAAGGGTATAGACAGCATAATGCCTTCACACGTGTACCTTTCAAAGGTTCAATCCAGAAAAGAACCTGCCACCGTTTCGTACGAAGTGTTGGGCGAGGTTTTGAGAAAAAAGCTCGGTTACGACGGTGTTCTGGTCGCGGACGATCTTTTGATGGGTGGTATCGTCAAGAACATGACGGTGGAAGAAGCCGTCGTGAGATCCTTCATGGCGGGCATGGACGTTCTGACCGTCTGTCACGAACCCGACGCGCAGATGTCGGCGAAGAAGGTGCTTCTTAAAAAGATCGAACAGGATCCGTTCCTGCAGAAAAGGCTGGAAGAATCGCTCAAGAGGATCAAACGGTTCAAGGAAAAGTTCGCGGTGAAGCGTTTGCCCGAAGAGATCCGTTTCGATCCAGAGCATGGACAGATCATGCGACAGATCGCAGAGCGCTCGATCACGCTCGTACGCGACAGCGATGGCATGCTGCCGCCCAAACTGGATAAAGACGATTACGTCTTCACCGTGAGGCTGAGCAGATCGGTGCAGGTTCAGGAAACCGATATCGGTGTTCCCTGGGTGGCGAAAGAGATCTCGAAGAGGTTCGCTTGCAAGCTTTTCATTCTCGAAGAAGGCGTTGAAATTCCGAAGGCTGAGAAGTGCGTCGTGTTCACCGAAAACGCGCATCTTTCCAACTGGCAGAAGGAGCTCTTGATCCGGGTGCGCAAAAATTTCAAAAAGGTTCTGCTCGTCGCGCTCAGAAATCCGTACGATTGCAGCTTGATAGAGTCTTCGAGCCTGTGCACCTACGGCTACGAAATGGTTTCACAGGAAGCGTTGCTGAAGGTCCTGCTCGGTGAGTTGAAGCCCGTTGGCAAACTGCCCGTGGAGGTGTTCAGATGAACGAGAACAGAACGATCACGGAGATGAGGAACCCAAAGTCTCAGAGGATAGACGAAAAGAGCGTCGGTGAAATTTTGAGGATCATAAACGAGGAAGACGCCTTAGTCGCCCTGGCGGTCCGCGAAGCGCTGCCACAGATAGAGAAGCTCGTTGAGGTCTGCGTTGAGACGCTGAACTCTGGCGGAAGGGTCTTTTACGTTGGTGCGGGCACCAGTGGCCGCATAGCGTTCATGGACGCCGTGGAGCTCGTACCGACTTACGGTCTTGAAGAAGGCATCTTCGTGCCCATCATCGCGGGTGGTTTCGAGGCGCTGCGCAGATCCATCGAAGGCGTTGAAGATCTCGTAGACGAAGCGCAAAGAGATCTCATGAACCACGATTTGCAAGCGAAGGACCTCGTCATAGGCATAGCCGCGAGTGGCAGCACACCGTACGTGAGGGGTGCGTTGATCTACGCAAGACAGCTCGGCTGTAAGACGGCGCTGATCTGCAACGTGAACGATCCTCCTCTCGCACAGTTTGCAGACATCGTTGTGAGCGTCGTCACAGGACCGGAAGTGATCGCGGGCAGCACGCGCATGAAGGCCGGTACGGCACAGAAGATGGTTTTGAACATGCTCAGCACAACGGTGATGATAAAACTCGGCAAAGTGTACGACAATCTCATGGTCGATGTCCTGGTACTCAACGAGAAACTCAGAAAGAGGGCCATAAACATCGTGACAGAACTGACCGGTGTGGATGAGGAAACTGCTAAAATCGTCCTTGAGAAGACCAGCTACAGCGTGAAGCTCGCGGTGCTGCACCTGATCTCGAAAAAGGATCTAAAAGAATGCCAGAGAATACTGAGTGTGGAGCCGAGTTTGAGAAAGGCACTCACGATGCTGGGGGGATGAACGTGGAAGAATATCCTGTTCCTCTCTATTATCGCGTCTATAGGGAATTGAAGCGCAGGATTTCGGAGGGTGAATACAAGCCGGGCGACAGGATCCCACCGGAGATCGAGCTGGTGAAGTCGTTTGGGGTGAGCAGGCTCACCATAAGGCGCGCGCTGGAAGAGCTGAAATCCGAAGGGCTCATCTCGCGTCACAAAGGTAAAGGAACGTTCATCGTTGGCAAGAAAGAAGAGGAATCCATGAACGTGCTCAAAGGTTTCACAGACAAAGCGAAGGAAGAAGGCCTGAGCGTCAGGTCTCACGTTCTGGAAAACAGGCTCATCGAAATACCTCCCGAACTCTGCCAGGTCTTCGGCCTGGAACAGGGTGCGATGGTCGTGCTGCTCAGGCGCGTGCGCTTCCTCAACGATGAGCCTGTGGCCATCGAAGCCGCATACCTCAATCCCGCGGTGGACGTCAGGATTCTGAGCATCTTGAAAAAGGACATGTCGAAGGAATCGCTGTACGAGTTTCTCAGAAACGAGTTGAAGATACCCCTTATCAGAGCGCTCGAAGAACTGGAACTGACACACGTTTCATCTTCGGACGCGAAACATCTCGGTTTGCAGCCCGGCGCGTGTGCGCTTCTGAGAAAACGTTACACGTACACAACGAACGGAAAATGTGTGGAGTTCGTCCGCTCGATCTATCGCGGGGACAAGTACAGGTTCAAGATGGAACTCAGGTCAGAGGGCGCGTTCGAGAGATGAACCTTTCGGTTTGGTGAGCATGAAGACCATGAGGCCGATGTAGACCAGCACGTCACCGACGCTGATCAAAAATTTCCTGCCCCACGGTGTGTAGGCAGGTATGATGTCGCCGATCAACAGGATCGGTTCGAATTTTTCCAGCAACGCGTGTTTGATGCTGGCTCTCAGTCCCATCGCGGCTGCGAGTGGTCCGTAGACGGGCATCCGCCCTCCATTGAGCAGGATGGCGACGAAGTTCAGGATCGAGCCCATCACGATGAACTTGAAACCGGGGATGTTCCAGTTGAATGCGAGGAGAAACAGTAACAGAGAATAAGAGATGACCATCATCAAAACCCTGTTTTCGATGGGCAGGAACTGAAGAACGAAAGGTAGCGGGAAAAGATAGACGAATCTGATGTCCGTCTGGTGGAGATGGAAGATCCTCCTTCTGAAGATCAAAGAAAGAACCAGTGAGACGGCAAAAACGTCCAGGATCATCCGAGTATCGTGTTGTCGATCAGCCTGGCCTTTCCGACCCAGGCCGCCACGGCGACGAGCACCTTTCCTTCAAGGCGCTCCACAGGTTGCAGCGTCTCTTCGTCCACGATCTCGACGTAATCCACTCTGACGAGGTTGAACTTTGCAAAATGTTCCAGCATCTTCTCCTTTATCCTTTCCGCACTGCGTTCGCCGGCTCGATACAACTGTTCTGCGATCTTTAAAGATTGGTACAGTGCCAGCGCCTGTTTTCTCTCTTCACCAACAAGATAAACGTTTCTTGAACTCATCGCGAGGCCATCTGGTTCCCTGACGATGGGACACTCTATGACTTCCACGTCCATGTTCAGATCTCTGACCATTCTGCGTATGATCCTGAACTGCTGGGCGTCCTTCTGACCGAAGTAAGCCCGGTGTGGCTTGACGATGTTGAACAGTTTCGTCACGACGGTACAGACGCCCCTGAAATGTGTCGGGCGGGACTTGCCACACAGATACTTCGACAAACTCTCCTCCACCACGTAGGTTGAATAGTGCGGCGGGTACATCTCTTCCACGCTCGGCACGAACACGTAATCGACGTTTTCGGCCTGGAGCATGGAAAGATCCCTGTTCAGATCTCTCGGGTAACTCGCGTAATCTTCGTTCGGGCCGAACTGCGTCGGGTTCACGAATATACTCACGACGACCACATCGTTCTCCTGGCGGCAACGTCGAACCAGCGAAAGGTGGCCTTCGTGGAGATAGCCCATCGTTGGAACGAAACCGATCTTCTTGCCCGCGGCTCGTTCCGACTCGGAGATCTGCTTCATTCTGGAAACCGTCTCGACAACAATCACAGAACCACCTTCTTCTGGCGGAGGCGGTGGGACTCGAACCCACAAGGGCCTCGCGGCCCACCGGTTTTCGAGACCGGCTCCTTAGCCAGTTCGGACACGCCTCCGCATTTCATTCTAACGCAATTTCAAGTATCTTTCTCACATCCGACCTGCCAAGTTTTTTCAGAGTCCCGAACGGTTCGTCCCTTCTGAACACGTTGTCCACTATTTTGTCCAGATCCTGCGCCGGGATGTTCACATCCTTCAGCGATACGGGAGCACCGACCTTTTTGAGCCAGCCTTTGAACGCTTCGATGCCTTCCAAAACAGCCTGCTCACCGTCACCTTCGATCGAGAAGATCTTTTTCGAAAACCTGACGAACTGTTCGGGCTTTTCCCTCCAGACGTATTTCATCCAGGCCGGGAAAACGATCGCGAGTCCCGCACCGTGGGCTATGTCGTAGATGGCACTGAGAGAATGTTCGATCCTGTGACACGCCCAGTCTCCGCCGCGCCTTCCCGCGGCCGTCAGACCGTTGAGCGCGAGCGTGGCGCTCCAGGCGAAGTTCGCGCGCGATTCGTAATCGTTCGGATCTTCCAGCAACCTTTCCGTGCAGGTCATGATCGTTCTGATGAGTCCTTCACTCAGTTCGTTCTGTGCGAGAGAGTCAGACCCATCGAAATAGTATTCGAGGATGTGCGCGATCGCGTCCACCGCTCCGTACACTGTCTGTTCCCTCGGGAGGCTCGCCTGGACCGAAGGATCGATTATCGAAACCTTGGGATAGAGGGCTTTGGAACTGACCGCGAATTTCTCTAAGGTCTTCTCGTTCGTCACCACCGCGTTCCCGTTCATCTCCGTGCCGGTGGCCGATATCGTCAGCACGGCGAAGATGGGGAGCGCCTTTTGAACTTTGTATTTGCCAATGAAAGCGTCCCAGATGTCTCCTTCGTAGAGGACACCGGCCGCGACAGCTTTGGAAGAATCTATGACGCTCCCACCGCCGACACCCAAGATCGCCTCGACCTTCTCTTTCCTTGCGACCTCGACGGCCTCGTGAACCTTCGACAGCACCGGGTTCGGTTTCACGCCCCAAACCTCGACCCATTCGACACCGCTGTTTTTGAGCGAGGCAACGACCTGGTCGTACACACCGTTCTTCTTTATAGATCCACCACCGCAGAGCATCAGCACCTTTTTGAACCCTGCGGATTTGATCTCCTCACCGATCCTGCCTATCGTACCCTTACCGAAGATCAGTTTCGTTTCGTTGTGAAAAACGAAGTTTTCCATATGGATCACCCCGCGACTCAAGACAAATTATATACGAGCCTTCACTAAGGTTCAAGGATCGAGCTGTCTTGAATCTGCACCCTGTACTCCGCCTCGTAATCGTAGAACCTTCTGAAGTATTCTTCGACCAGCAACTTCGCCAGCTGTTCCCTGCTGAAAGATTTTATCTTCTCGTACGGCGCAAGACAGATCAGATCGCGCGGTCCGATCTGAAGGATCACGAGTTCATCATCGACTAAGGTTGCATCGATCACCGCAGCTTCGCTGTTTCCATCGAACAGTCTGAACTGGGTCATCCGCTTGATCTTTCCAAATTCTATCCCTTCGTTCGTGAAACTCTCCAAACTCTCCTCGCCGAACATCACGAGAGAAACCAAGATCCTCGGCGATGAACCTTGATAGGTGTAGAGACACACGTTGAAGGTGCCGAAGTGTGGAGAGTTGAAAGAAGGTCCCTGAAGGGACATCAGTTGTTTCACCGTTTCGTTCTCGATACCCTGGTTCACGTAACGCACCGTGAAGCTGTCCAGAAGCGTCATTTTTCACCGTACCTTTCAAGGAAGTGTTGATACAGCCTCTCGTTCTCTCTCAAAATCTGGAGGGCGAACTCGGCGTGGTGCTTCGCATAGCCGTTGCCGATGATCATGTCCACATCCTTCCCAATACCTTCGGCACCGAGGGCGGCTTTGGTGAAGCTCGTCGCCATAGAGAAGAAGTAGATCTTTCCCCTTTCTCTTGCGCAGAGTATCGAGGTCATCTCGGTGTCCGGCACGTTCACCACGTTGATGACGACGTCCGCGAGTCTTCCGTTCGTGATCTGGATGAACTTTTCGTAGGATGCAACCGCATCCTGCGCGTCCGATACGAAGACATCGTCAACGAAACCGAGCCTTTTGAGCTGTTCGACGGACCTTTCAGAATGAACCAGTGCGACGACTCTACCCGTGGGACCTGCGTATTTCTTCGCCACATAGCTGCACAGCACCCCAGATTTACCACCAGCACCTATGATGAGCACGAGGTCGGAAGGCGAGACGAGCCTCGCGGTTTGAATCGGAGCACCGGCAACGTCGAGCACCGCGAGCGCCACGGACTCGGGCATATCCTCCGGTAAGCGCGCAAAAACACCTGTTTCGAACAGTATGGCTTCGGCCTCGACGTCCACCTGGTCTTTATCCAAATGCACCTTCTTTATCTTTTTCAAATTCAGAGGCGTGAGGCTCAGCGAAACGAGAGTGGCGATCTTGTCTCCAACCTTCACATCGACGTTCAGATCTTTACCGATCGCTTTCACCCTGCCGACGAGCATGCCTCCAGAACCGGTAACCGGGTTGTGCAGTTTGCCACGTTGCTGAACGATCTGCATGATCTTTTCGGCGACTTTCTGCTCGTCCGCTCCCACTTCGCTCTTTATTTGCGCGAAAGACGCCGCATCCACGTTGAGCTTGATCACGTCGATCAGCATCTCGTTGTCGTAAAGCTTACTCGTATCGTTGTCCAGTTTCCAGGCAGGTTGTGGCAGTTTCCCCGCCGGTTCGATCACCCTGTGTCTGCCGAACGGATCTCCTCTCACGTTCATCCCCCCGGGAAGAAAGCGGGGGCTGAAGCCCCCGCCTGGACTATCTTCTCACATGCCTTCTTTTTCAAGTTCCCTCTTGATCTCCGCTTCGGCCCAGGCCAGTCCTTCCTCCACGGTCTTCTTACCGTAGAGAACGTCGCTCACCATCGTATTGACGATGTTTCTTATCTCAGCCCAGACGCCGATCTGCGGATCGAAAACACCGTACGGGAGCTGAATCAGTGGCACTGCCGCTGCTGGATCTTCCGCGACGAACTTCTTCCATATCGCCGTCTCGGTTGCGCTCTTTCTCACGGGCAGATATCCGGTCTTCACCGCCCAGTACGCGGTGATCTCTGGAGAGATCAGGAACTTCATGAACTCCCACGCAGCTCTCTTCTCTTCAGGTTTCGCGGTGCTGAACATGATCACGTCCGTTCCAGCGAACTGAACGTTTCTCGTCTTCCATACCGGTACCGGTGCCCAGGTCCAGCCATGTTTACCCTTCGAAGCAGAATCCACGTACGGTTTGCTCGCCACAGTCTCGATGAACATCGCTATTTTGCCCTCACCGAACGGTCCGTCCAGATAACCACCCTGCACGAGTGCGTACTTGTCCTTGAGGCTGAGCAGAAATTCCAGCACTTCCTTCGCTTCTGGACTGTTGATGGTCACCACCCATTTGCCGTCCGGGCCCTTCTTGAGTATCGAGCCACCGTTGAGCGCTAAGAACACCTGGAAATGGTCGACGGTGGATCTGAAACCAAAACCGTACTGATCGATGGTACCATCGTTGTTGAAATCTTCGGTCAAAAGTATCGCAGCTTTCTTCAGTTCACCGATCGTTTCCGGTATCTTCAATCCAGCCAGTGCGAGCGCGTCGGTGTTCACGTACAGGACGTAGATGCTCTTGTTGAACGGCACGGCGTAGATCTTGTCGCCCCACATGCAGTTCAGTCTCATCGGTTCCCAGATGTCTTCCCACTCCGCTTTGGAAAGGCCTATCTTTGGATCGTTGATGTAGGCGTTCAGAGGTTCCACGATACCAGAATAGATGAGCTTCGCAGTCCAGTTGGAGTAAGCCTGCGATATCGTGGGCAGTTGTCCAGCCTGTGCCGCGGCGAGCAGTTTCTGCTGCAGTGCGGAGTAGTTTCCGATGTAAATCGCTTCCACTTCGATGTCTGGATGCTGTTGATTGAAGAAGTTCACTATCTCCTGCAAAGTTTGACCGTGTCCTCCACCCATCGCGTGCCAGAACGTGACCTTGACCTTTGCCATCGTGAGGACGGCCAGCAGCACCGCCAGCAACACGAGAAACTTCTTCATTCACCAACACCTCCTCCAAGCAAACGGTTGTAGATATCCCTCACCTTTCTTCTCAAAGAGACAAGATCACAGTTGTTTTCGATCACTACACCTTCTTCGACGATGTCTCTCTGCGCGGCGAGCCTTCTTTCGATCTCTTCCTCTGTGAAACCTTTCTTCTTCAACCTCTCAACGATCTTTTCTTCGTCGCATTTCACCGTTACGATCACATCGCACAGTTTGTCCAGCCCTATTCTTCTCAAGAGTGCCGCGTCCAGAACCACCACGCCGGTTGAATCCTCGACCAACCTTCGAACCTTCTCTCTGATGATGGGATGAACTATCCTCTCTAACGCACTCAGCTTTTCGGCATCTTCAAAAACGATCTTCGCGAGTTTTTTCCTGTCGATCTCATCTTCGTTGAAGATGATCTCACCGAACAGCTTTTTCAATTCTTCTTTGACTGAGCGGTCTTTCAAAACTTCGTGACCGATTCTGTCAACGTCTATCACCCTGGCTCCGAGCTCTTCGAACATGCCCGCCACGGTGCTCTTTCCACAGCCCATCTTTCCAGTCAGACCAACGACCAGTCTCAGAGGATCTTCTCCCCCTTACCGAGGAGCGAGCTGATCTGCTCGAACTCTTCTTCGGTCACGACGATCAGCGCAGGCTCCGTTCCGACCTGTTCGTAGAACTCAACGAACTTCTTTTCCAGATCGATCCCGTCGCTCACGACCACAACGTAGACGTTCTCACCCAGGGGACCTTCGTCCACGTGGTACAGACTCTTTGGCTTGAATATTTCAACGATCTTCTGCGTCATTCGATCACAACCTTCCTCACCGGTTCTGGAAATTCCATCTTCTCGAAACCTTTTCTGCCCATCAGAGAGTAAGTGATCTGCTTACCGAGCTCGACTCCAGGCTGATCGAACGGGTTGATCTTCAAAAGCTTTCCCATCAACGTCGTTGTGAACTCGTAGTACATGAAGAACTGGCCGAGGTTGTACGCATCGATCGCTGGAAAGATCACGCGCATGCTCGGCCTGCCGTTGAAGGCGAGCGATCTTTCCGTTCCGAAAAGTTCGCTCCTCAGCAGATCGGAGAGTCTCTTTCCACCGAGGTAAGAGATCTCCTCATCGTCGTGGATGGAAGGTATCAGAACGTTCCTGTCGAACTTCTCAACTTCCAAAAACGTTATGGTCTTATCGTCTGGTCCTTCGTTGTAGAGCTGCAGCTGAGAGTGTTGATCCACCACACCGAGTGCCTTTATCGGTGTGAGTCCCTCGTGAACGACCTCACCGCTCAACGAGTACTTCTTGCCGAGGCTTTCCGCCCACAGCTGTCTGAACCAGTCCGCGAGCGTGTAGAGCCTGTTCGAATAAGGCATCATGACGCTGATGCGCCTGCCCTTGATCTTGTGCAGATAGTGGCACGCCGCCATCATCGCCGCAGGATTCTTCCACACATCGAGCACGACACACTTGGTGTACGCATCCTTCGCTCCGTCCACTAAAGCTTTTATGTCCACGCCTATGGCCATCGCGGGAAGAAGCCCCACGGGTGAGAGAACGCTGAACCTGCCTCCGAGCTCTGGTGGTATGTCCAGCACGACGATCTTTTCCCTTTCGGCTATCCTTCTGAGCAAGCCCTTCTTCGGATCCGTGGTGAACACCACGTGTTCCGAGACTTTCAATCCACGGACCTCGAGCAGGCCACGAACGATCTGGTAGTGTGCCAGACATTCTGCGGTCGAACCGGACTTGGAAACGACGTTGAAGACTGTCGCTTTCAGATCTATTCTATCGAGAACGCTCGCCGTGTAGTCCGGATCGACGTTCTCAAGGAAGAAGATCCTCAGATAACCTCCCCTTTCGGACTTCGAAAGATAGTTCCAGTCGAAAGGTTTCAAAGCATTGGCCAGAGCGGCCGCACCGAGACTGGAACCACCTATGCCTATCACGACGAAGTTGTCGAAGTTCAATATCCACTCCCTCAGATCCTCTACGCTCTCCAGCAGGTTCCTGTCGAAGAGAACCTTCACGAACGCAGGTCTTTCTCTCGCAACTTCTTCAACGAGCTGACTCATCGTCGGCTCGAGCTTCGAGAATTCTTCCTCGCTTATACCACCCTTCACGTTGGGCTCGAACATGAAACTGAAATCGAATTTGAGCACGAACACCACTCCTCAGTAGACCAGGACTGAACGCACATCATAACCTTTGAGCCTTTCACGCGGACTGAGATAACTCAGCTCTATGAGAAAACACATTCCCGCCACTTCGCCGCCGACGCTTTTCACCAGATCCGCTATCGCCGCGGCCGTACCTCCGGTCGCCAGAACATCGTCGACGATGACCACGCGCTGGCTCTTCTGTACGGCGTCCGAATGCATGTGAAGCTGTGCCGTTCCGTACTCCAGGCTGTACTCGACGGAAACAGTCTGGTACGGAAGCTTTCCCGGCTTCCTCACCGGCACGAAACCTTTAGCAAGCCTGTAAGCGAGAGCCGCACCGAAGATGAAACCACGCGCTTCTGGCGAAACGATGAGATCGAAGTTCATATCCTGGATGGTCCTGGTCATCTCGTCGATCGCTTTTTGAAAGGCCGCAGGGTTTCTCAGCAGCGGGGTGACGTCCCTGAAGATGATCCCTTTCGTGGGAAAGTCGGGAATATCCCTGATGAAATCCTTCAGATCCACAGCGCCCACCGTCCTTTTACAAGTCTCACAACTACATTTTAGCAAAAAACAAGATCGCGCGGTTCCTCCGCGCGATCAGACTGTTGCTGCTTTCTTGACTTTTCCTGCCTTCAGGCACTTGGCACACACCCTCATCGTCCTGATCGTGCCGTCCTCGAGTACCACCTTCACCCTCTGGATGTTCGGCCTGAACATCCTCGGTGTGTGCCTGTTCGAATGGCTCACGTTCTTGCCAGCCACAGGGCCCTTTCCGCAGATCTCACACCTCTTCGCCATGTCGCATACCCCTTTCCCTTCCAGCCGAGACAATATTACCAGATACCTTTAAAGTTTTCAAGAACCAAGTAAAATTGGATATAAAAAGCTACCGCAAGGAGGTGCAAACGGTGATACTGAAAGGTGAAAAAATCATGCTGAGACCAGTCGAGCTCTCTGACCTCGACAGACTTTTGAACATCAACGATGAAGAGGTGAGACAGTATCTTTTGAGCGTTTTTCCTTTGAACAGGATCAGGGAAGAGGAGTGGATCAGGAATCTCTATTCGAGCCAGAGAGACATCGTCCTCGCCGTCGTACCGCTGGAGACGAACCAGCTGGTTGGAACGACGGGTTTGCACAGCATCGACTGGGTGAACAGGTGCGCCGAGTTCGGTATCGCGATAACCGACAAAAATTTCTGGAACCAGGGTCTCGGGACGGAAGCGACACGCCTCACACTCAAATACGCCTTTGAATATCTCAACCTGAACCGCGTTCAGCTGAGGGTGTACGATTACAATCCCCGCGCGATCCACGTTTACGAAAAGTGTGGTTTTGTGAAAGAAGGCGTCTTGAGAAAGGCGAGGTATCTGAAGGGCGAGTACCACGACGTCATCGTGATGGGCGTGCTGGCACAGGAATACTTTGCAAAGTATCGTGAACTTGGGTGCCACTGAAGTGAGTCCGCCACGGTGAAATCACCATGAACCAACGTTCAATTGCATTGGAACGTGGTGCGGATCGGCACAGGACGGAAGGACTGTGTGGCGGACCTTTGATTGAAAACTGTCAGAACTTATGTTTCGCTCACACACCGGATGTGCCTATAATATTAACAAGAAGAAACACTCACTCATCCACATTTAACCTGAAAAGGGTGGAGTGTGTGAAAAAACTCGGCATAACTTCCAGGATCTTGGTGGGTTTGCTGGTCGGTGTGGTCGTCGGCTTGATCCTTCAACCTTTTCCAAAAGTCGCACAGAGCTACATCAAACCGTTTGGGGACCTGTTTTTAAACCTCATCAGAATGATCATTGTGCCCCTCGTGCTCGCCTCTCTCGTGGTCGGTACGGCGAGCGTCGAGAACGTCAGAAAGCTTGGTAGGTTGGGAGCCAAGACCATCGCGTACTATCTTCTGACCACAGCGTTAGCCGTGACCATAGGATTGATCATGGGAAATCTGATGCAGCCCGGCTCGGGTCTAACGCTTCCGTCCGACGCGAAAGTGACCGCCGCCAAACCGCCCTCACTTGTGGACGTCCTTTTGAACCTGGTGCCCACCAACCCCATCAAGGCGATGGTCGATGCGAACATGCTCCAGATAATCGTGTTCGCGATCTTCGTGGGTATCGGCATCACGCTGGTGGGAGAAAGAGCGAAGGTTTTGCTCAACTTCTTCGATGGCCTGGCTGAAGTGAGCTACAAGATCGTACGCATCATCATGTGGTACGCGCCGATCGGCGTGTTCGCGCTGATCGTTCCGGTCGTGGCAGCGCACGGTGCGAAGGCGCTCCTCCCGATGCTGAAACTCATAATCGCACTCTACATAGGACTCGCGATCCACGCCGGCTTGGTCTATTCACTGCTGGTGAAGGGTTTGGGTAAGATGAGCCCGGGTGAATTCTTCAAAAAGGTTGCACCAGCGATGCTGGTCGCCTTCACAACCTGCAGCAGTTCCGCAACGCTACCGGTGACGATGGAAGTGACCGAGAAAGAACTGAACGTTCCAAAATCGATAAGCAGTTTCGTCTTGCCACTCGGTGCAACGATAAACATGGATGGCACGGCGCTGTATCAGGGTATATGTGCCCTGTTCGTCGCGCAGATTTTTGGAATACCCCTGAACTTTTCGCAGCAGCTTTCGATCGTGCTCACAGCTACCTTGGCATCCATAGGTACGGCCGGTGTACCGGGAGCAGGTTTGATCATGCTCACGATGGTGCTCATGTCCGTCGGTCTTCCCATGGAAGGTATCGCCCTGATCGCTGGTATCGACAGGATCCTGGACATGGGAAGAACCTGTGTGAACGTCACGGGTGACATGGTGGGCGCGCTGGTGATCCACCGCTCAGAGAAAGCGTGATGCTTCGTGATACCTTTAGTTCATCGAATCGTTACATGTTCTTGAAGGCGTTCTTCGTATCTAATAAGTGGGGAACGTTCCCAGAAAGCCACAGGAACATGGTGGTTGGGTTTGTACTTTGCTTCGCTTGAACCATTGGAAATACTCTACGATGCTGTCACAGCCGAAGTGTGAGTGGTTCAAGAGTTGAAAGTCATAGAATGTCCCATCGTCATGGAAATCGATGGACTTGCGATGAGCTCAAGAAACATTTATCTTGTTGGTGAAGAGAGAAAGCAAGCGTTGACACTGTTCCAATCTTTAAGGATCGCAGGACGGTTGTATCGAGCTGGCGAACACGGTGCGGGAAGGTTCTAAAAATAAATAAGGTGTTCCCCGCAGAGAATGAAGGGCCCCGTGATGGGGCCTTTTGCTTTTGGTGTTTCACTCTTGACAAACAATAGAAACTGCGTTCTAATATATGTGGTAACGTTACCACACAAGGGGGGTGTTCGTATGAAGAGGTTGCTGGTGCTCTGCCTCGCGCTGATGAGCGTTCTCTTGCTCTCGGCAGCGTACAAGGCCACGATCAACGTGCTTCTGTGGGACGATGCCCTGACCCAGGCTCTGAAGGCTGGACTTCCCGATTTTGAAAAGCAAACCGGAATCAAAGTGAACCTCGAACTGGTTCCGAGTGGCACGCTGCTTCAAAAAACCTTGATGAGCATCACGGCACAGAGCGCAGATTACGATCTGGTGGCCGTGGATGAACCCAACATTCCGATGGTCGGACCGCTACTGTTGCCGTTCGATCAGTGGCCTGAGACGAAGGTCTACTCCAAGCCAGACATGAACGACATCATGCCTCTGGCTTTCGCCGCAGGTCAGTGGAGAGGTGCGTTCCTCGGCCTACCGGTGAACGCGAACATCTACGTCTGGCTGACGAGGAAGGACATCATCGAAAAGTACAAAGATGAGTTCAAAGCAGAGTACGGTTACGAGATGCGTGTCCCACAGACGCTGAACGAACTGCTGGACATGTCGAAGTTCCTGTCGAAGAAAGGCATATACGGCTGGGCACCGTTCACGAAACCGACCGAGGGTGCGACCTGCGAAGCCATATGGATGTTCGAGAGCTTCGGCACCAAAGTCCTGAAGGTCGATGAGACCGGTTACAGGGTCGTCCTCGACAAGGGCAAGGCCGTACAGGCGATCAACTTCTACAAAGAATTGCTCAAGTATGCCCCAGAGGGCGCCCTCGATATGGGACACGCGGAGAGAATGGCTGCCTTCTCCAGCGGGAAAGTCTTTTCCATGTTCAACTGGCCTGCACTCATACCGGATCTCGAAAATCCTGAAAAGTCTTTAGTGTACGGCAAGATAGAGTACACAGAACCACCGGCTGGTCCCGCGGGGAAGGCCGCGATCAGGGGTGCCTGGATCGTCGCGATACCCAAGGCCGCAAAGGAGAAACAGGCAGCCGCGGAGTTCGCCTACTGGTGGATGTCCATCGAGACGGGAAAGAAGCTCATACCGAAGGGTTTAACACCCGCACGCGAATCGTTGCTCAAGGATCCGGAATTTCTCAAAGACAGACCGTGGTTCGCCGGCATTTACAGATCGTTGCAGTACGCGGTGGAAAGGCCCAGGTTCGAACACTATCCTGAGGTTTCGAACATCATAAGGACGCACTGGCTGAACGCGATCTCCAACCGTGTGACTCCCGAGGAAGCCGTGAACAGGATGGTGGAAGAGATCAATGAGCTTCTCAAGAAATACGGCTATTAAGAAGAGGGGGCTCGGCCCTCTCTTCTTGTTTGTTTTCCCGGCCCTGGTCGTCATCTTCGCCGTTTCGATCTATCCTGTCATCTTCTCGCTGTATCTTTCTTTCACGGACAGGACACTCCTCTATCTGCGCGCACCGAGATTCGTCGGTTTCTCGAACTACTCTAACGTCGTATCGGACAAGCTTTTCTGGCACTCTCTGAAGCTTCAGCTGAGCTTCATGGTGTTCGCGATCCCTCTGGAACTGTTCATCGGTTTTCTGGGGGCCCTTCTCTTCTTGAAAGATTTTCCCCTGTGCAGATTGCTCAGATCGTTGCTCATGCTTCCCGTCTTCATTCTGCCCGTCGTGTCTGGATTGACCTGGAGGTTGATGTTGCAGCCTGGGTACGGGCTTCTGGCGAGCTTTTTCAATTCTGTTTCTCTCGGTCCGAAAGCCTGGCTCGCGGACACGAAATACGCCTTCGTGACCGTCGTGCTGCAGGACGTCTGGCGCATGTGGCCGTTCATGTTCATGATCATCTACGCCGGCCTGTCTTCACTTCCGAGCGAGTATCTGGAAGCGGCGCAGATCGACGGTGCGAAGTTCTGGCAACGGGTCTTTCACATCATCGTTCCGCTCTTGAGACCGGTGATGACGATGGCGGTCCTCTTGAGGATGATCGACGCTTTGAGGATCTTCTCCGAAGTCTACGTGATGACCTACGGAGGACCAGCGAACGCGACGCTTTTGCTTCCTCTGTACATCCACAAACAGGCCTTCGAATTCGGAAAGGTGGCCTACGCCTCGGCTGCTTCGGTCTTCCTCCTGGCAGTTTCTCTCGCACTCTCGTTCTACCTGGTCAGGGCGAGTTTCAGGGGTGAAGTGTCGTGAAAAAAGCAAAATCGCTGAGGTTGATTCTGTGCCTGATCCTGGTGGCCGTCGAACTGGTGCCGATAGGCGTCGTGATAACGAACAGCTTCAAAAGGGACATAGACATCTGGGCCAGGGGGCCTCTTTACCTCAAACCGACGTTGAAAAGCTACAGAGCGGTGTTTGAGAATTCAGACTTTCGACTCGCGTTGAAGAACTCGCTGATTGTCGCGACCAGCTCCATGGTTGTGTCGGTGTTCTTCGGTTCGATGGCTTCCTTTGGACTGGTAAGGTTCAATTTCAGGTTAAACGCGTTCTTGATATTTCTGATCCTGATGCTGAGAATGGTTCCCCAGATCACCCTTGCCCTTCCCTTCTACATCCTTTTCAGAAACCTCGGACTGAAAGACACGGTGATGGGACTCACAGTGGCTCACACGAGCTTCAATCTACCCTATGTGATAGCGCTCCTTTTACCTTTCTTTGCGAGCATACCGAAAGAGTACGAAGAAGCCGCGAGGGTGGATGGTTGCAGGCCTTTTTCGATCTACTGGAGGATATTCTTCCCGCTCGCAGCACCCGGCGTCGTGGTGGCGGCGGTTTTCGCCTTCTTGATGTCCTGGAACGAGTTCCTCTACGCCCTGGTGTTGAGCGGGCCAAGATCAAAAACTGCCCCCATCGTTGTGAACGCCTTTCTGGGCCAGTACGCACCGCTGTGGGGACAGCTTTCCGCAGGTGCGACGATCATGCTCATTCCCGTGTTCGCCATCACGCTGGGATTCCAGAAATACATCGTAAAGGGTCTATCGAGCGGAGGGTTGAAGGGTTGATGGAGGTGAGCGGATGAAACTCTTCTTAGACAGTGCGAAACTGGAAGAGATAAAGTACGCCATCGAAAAATGGCACATCGATGGGATCACCACGAATCCGAGACATCTGTTCGCGGCGAACATGACCGTGGAACGGTTTGCAGAGGAAATCAAGAGGATCGTCGAAGGTACCGATATAAGCGTCAGCCTCGAGGTGAACCCTCACCTCAAAACCGCCGACGAGATAGTCGAAGAAGCCAGGCGCCTGGCATATCTCAGTCCAAACTTCGTCATCAAGGTGCCGGCCACCGAGATCGGCTTCGAGGCGCTCGCGCGTTTGGCGAAACAGGGTGTGAAGGTGAACATGACACTGATCTTCACTCCGTTCCAGGCACTTCAGGCGGCGAGACTCGGGGCCCATTACATAAGCGTTTTTGTGGGCTGGAAAGAAGAGAGGGGCGATTTCGACGCTGAGCTGGTGTCGAAGGTCGTGAAGATCGTCAAAAACTACAACTTCTCGTCCAAAGTCCTGGTCGCCGCGATCAGATCTGCGAAGCACATCGTTGACGCCGCCCTCGCCGGTGCGGACATCGTCACGGCATCCTGGGAAGTCTACAAGAGGTGTTTCGAAAATCCATACACGCAGATGGGTCTGGACATCTTCTGTGACGCCTGGGACGAGCTCTACAAGAAGGGAGGGTCCTGAATGGTGGATTTCCTGGTACACAGAAACGGCGATCATGTGGGCGTGGCCGTCAGGGACATCAAGAAGGGTGAACACGTGTTTGGAAAGACCGTCGATGGGCAGTTCAGTTACGAGCTCGACGCAGTCCAGGACATACCTCTGGGTCACAAGATCGCGCTGAGGGACATCCAAAAGGGTGAAAAGGTCATCGAATACGGTGAGATCATCGGCGCGGCGACTGACAACATCGCCAAGGGCGCGCACGTTCACGTACACAACATTCGAAGTTTGAGATGGGGGTGATCTGAATGAAGAGAGAGATACTGGCCTACAGGCGGCCCGATGGTTCGGTTGGCGTGAGAAACTACGTTCTGATACTTCCCATAGACGACATCTCCAACGCGGTGGCCGAGGCGGTTGAGAAGGTTGTGAACGGCACTCTCGCGATCCCACATCCTTACGGTAGATTGCAGTTCGGAAAGGATCTGGAACTGTTCTTCAAAACTTTGATCGGGACGGGCCTGAATCCGAACGTGGCAGCTGTGGTCGTGATAGGTGTGGAACCGAAATGGACCTGCATGGTCGCGGAAGAAATTGCGAAGAGCGGAAAATTGGTTGAAGCGTTCTGGGTGGAAGGCTTTGGACAGCTCAGAACGATCGAAAAAGCCGCGCGCACGGCGGTGAAGTTCGTGGAAGATGCGACGAACCTGCGCAGGGAGATAGCGGATCTGTCAGAGTTGATAGTGAGTTTGAAATGTGGAGAATCCGACACGACGTCTGGTCTGGGTGCCAACAGAGTGGTGGGCAGGTTCACGGAGAGGTTTTTAGAGATGGGTGGCACGGTGCTGTTCGGTGAAACGACGGAACTCACGGGTGCGGAGCACATCCTGATCCAGAGGATAAAGTCCGAACAGGAGAGGCAAAAATTCATCCGGATGTTCGACGAGTACCAGCAGCTCGTGAAGTCTCAGGATGTGGACCTGCTCGGTTCACAGCCGACGCAGGGAAACATAGCTGGAGGGTTGAGCACGATAGAGGAAAAAGCTCTCGGTAACTTGCAGAAGATAGGAAACGCGATGGTGGATGGCGTGCTCGAGCCGGCGGAAAGGCCTCCAGCAAAGGGCCTCTACTTCATGAACACTTCTTCGGCTGCAGCCGAGGCGGTGACGCTTTTCGCAGCCGCAGGGGCCGCTATCCATCTGTTCCCGACCGGTCAGGGCAATCCCATAGGCAATCCGATCGTACCGGTCATAAAGATCACCGCCAATCCGAAGACGGCGCAGTGTATGTCCGAGCACATCGATGTGGACGTCTCAGATCTGCTCCAGCTCAAGATCTCCCTGGATGAAGCTACGGACAGATTGTTCAGCAGGGTCGTTGAAACCGCGTGTGGCAGATTCGTGAAGGCTGAAATTTTGAACCACAGAGAGTTCGTACCGACCAAGCTCTATCCGAGTGCGTAGCGGGGTGAAGCGGATGAGAATGCTACTGGCAGGAAAGTGGATCGATAGGGACAGAAAGATAGAGGTCCTTTTCCCCTACGACGGTAGTGTGGTCGATACGGTACCCGTGGCCGAAGAGGAAGACGTCGAGCGAGCCCTGGAAAGTGCTGTAGAAGGTGCGCAGTTGATGCGCAGTCTGTCCGCCTATGAGAGATCGACGATTCTGAAGCGCACGGCGGATTTGATCCGGCAGAACGAAGAGAGATTCACGAACGTGATCGTTCTGGAAGTTGGAAAGACGGTTAAGGAAGCCCGAGCCGAGGTGATGAGGACGGCCGAACTGTTCGAACTGTGCAGTGAAGAGGCGAAGAGGATACACGGAGAAACCATCCCCTTCGACTCGCTGAAAGGATCAGAACACAAAATTGGTTACTTCTTGAGAGAACCCGTCGGCGTCGTCGTGGCGATAACACCGTTCAACGTGCCGCTGGCGCTGTGCGCCCACAAGATCGGTCCGGCCATCGCTGCAGGCAACGCCGTGATCGTCAAGCCTGCTTCCAAAACTCCTTTGAGCACGATCCTTTTGGGTGAGATGTTGCTCGAAGCTGGGCTACCGCCACAGGCACTGAGCGTTCTCACCGGACCGGGTGGCGGAGTGGGTATGAAACTCGTCAGAGACAGGCGGGTCCGTGTGGTGAGCTTCACGGGGAGCGTGAGCGTGGGAGATGAGATAGCGAAGAACGCCGGGCTGAAGAAGATCTTGATGGAGCTTGGTTCTAACTCTCCCGTCATAGTCACGAAGAGTGCGGACCTTCAGAAGGCCGTTAAGGCCGTGGTTTCCGGGGGTTACTCCATCGCAGGTCAGGTGTGCATATCCGTCCAGAGGGTTTACGTTCAGAAGGAAGTCTTTTCAGAGTTCGTGGAGCTTCTATTGAAGGCGGTAAAAGAATTGAAGATCGGTGATCCGAGGCTCGAAACGACGGACATGGGCCCCGTGATAGACGAACAGAACGCACAGAGGATCGTGGAGTGGTTCGACGAGGCAATCCGGGCTGGTGCGAAGCTCGCGGCGGGTGGTCGAAGAAACTACACGCTCGTCGAGCCAACGGTCCTGCTCGAAGTTCCCAGGAAGACAAAGATCATGAGAGAGGAACTCTTTGGACCTGGTGTCGCCGTGAACAGTTTCGAAACGTTGCAGGAAGCCATAGACGAAGCGAACTCGACCCGTTACGGTCTTCAGGCTTCGATATTCACATCCGATCTGTTCGAAGCGTTCGAGGCCATCAGAAAGTTACAGTTCGGAGGCGTGCTGATCAACGAGGGCACCAGGTACAGGGCGGACTTCATGCCCTACGGTGGTTACAAAGACAGCGGCATAGGAAGGGAAGGCGTGAGGTTCGCGATCGAAGAACTCACAGAACTGAAGACGGTCGTGTTCGAAACCGGGAGGTGACGCGATGAACATCGAGACTTCGAGCGACGGCTTTCGCGTGAAGCACAAAGACTTGATCCTCGAACACACTCTCGAGAGGCCCCTGATCCATTACGGACGCGGGACAGCGACTTACCACATGTCGCACGGGAACTTCAGAATGGAAGACGAGTTGTTCTGCAAGTACCCCGCAAGACACTTCAGTGTGAACGGAAACGTCGTTTTGTTTGATGAAACGATAAGAATGAGTCTCACAGAGAAAGACGGAACACTACACGTGAGATTCGAAACGATCAGGGATGGTTTCAACAGGCTTTGGTTCAGATTGCCCGCGTCGGAGAACGAGTTCATCTACGGCTGTGGGGAGCAGTACTCTCACTTCAACCTCAGGGGCAGGAAACTACCCATCTGGGTTTCGGAACAGGGAGTGGGACGCAACAGGAAGGACCTGATCACACTGTTCGCGGACTGGGCTTACGATGCTGGGGGAGATTGGTACACGACCTACTATCCACAGCCGATGTTCGTCAGTTCGAAGGGTTATTTCTGCATCGTGAACGGTTCTTCGTACATGGAGTTCGATTTCAGAAAACCGGACGTTTTTGAAATATGCATCTGGCAGATGCCTATCGAGATCATCCTTCACAGGAGCGATGACTGGTCGGATCTCTTTGGTAAGTTGAGCGAGCTTCTGGGAACACAGCCCATCTTGCCAGAATGGATCTTGGATGGAGCGATCCTCGGCATTCAGGGTGGAACGAAAACGATGCTCGAAAAGATCGAGAAGATGTCGAGGAACGGTTTGAAGATAGCGGGCGTGTGGATCCAGGACTGGGAAGGAAAACGCGTGACGAGCTTTGGAAAGCAGTTGATGTGGAACTGGGTTTACTCTGAAGAGTTGTATCCGAATCTGCCGAAAACCATAGAGGATCTGCGCTCACGGGGAATCGGGGTGATGGGTTACATCAACCCATTCCTCGCACCCGAAGGATCGCTCTACAGGGAAGCTTCAGAGAAAAACTATCTGGTGAAAAGATCGAACGGACAGGAATACCACATCGTTGTAACGACCTTCCCCGCTGCGATCGTCGATATCACGAACCCTGAAGCGTTCGAGTGGCTAAAAAGTATCATCAAATCGAACATGATCGGAATAGGCCTGTCCGGCTGGATGGCAGACTATGGAGAATACCTCCCCACCGACGCCGTCCTGTTCAGCGGTGAGCCAGCGGAAACGTTCCACAACAGATTCCCCGTGGAATGGGCGAGGTTGAATTATGAAGCTGTGAAAGAGAGCGGAAGATTCGATCTGGTCTTCTTCATGCGCTCAGGTTATCTGAACAGCTCCAAATTCACCCCACTCTACTGGCACGGAGACCAGCTGGTCAACTGGTCCGTGGACGATGGTATAGCTTCCGTGGTGCCTGCAAAGCTGTCGCTTTCCATGTGCGGAGTCTCTCAGGTACATTCCGACATAGGCGGTTACACCACGCTCGCGAAAAACGTTCCAGAAATGATCAGAACGGTCAGAACAAAAGAGCTGTTCATGAGGTGGACCGAGTTGAGCGTGTTCGAACCCGTCATGAGGACGCACGAAGGCAACTGGCCAGACGAGAACTGGCAGTTCGATTCTGATGAAGAAACGATAAGGCATTTCGTCGAGATGACGGACCTCCACGTGAAATTGAAAAATTATTTCCTCGCGTGCTTGAAGGAATACCAGCGAAAGGGATTGCCGCTCTTCAGGCCCCTGTTCCTCCACTATCCACACGAAGAGAGGTGTTGGACGGAACAGTACGAATTCCTGCTCGGTAGGGACATCCTCGTGGCGCCCGTGCTCAAACCGAACGTGGACAAATGGCAGGTCTATCTCCCGCAGGATGAATGGATACACTACTGGAGCGGTAAACTGTTGCGTGGTGGTGTGCACGAAGTGGAGGCACCGATCGGGCGACCACCGTTTTTCATCAGGGCAGGGAGTGAAGTGAAGTGGTGAAAGTAAAGGTTGGACTCGTGGGTTTGATGCAACCGAACTTTCGAGGCGACAAGGAAAGTGTCTACAAAAGGTGCGTGGAAGGTCTGAAAGAGCTTTCAAAAGAGCTCGGTTTCGAACTTCTCCCTTATCCGAAGCTGCTGAGCAACCCGGACCAAGCGAAGAAGGCTAAAGAAGAAATCGAAAGCCAGGGCGTGGACTTTCTTCTGATTCTGAACGTTTCGTTCGCATCTGGTTATCTGGTGCAAACTCTGGCTCAGACGGACGCGTTCATAGGCCTTTGGTCCGTCCCGGAGCAATCGGATTCAGGTCCCCTGCCACAGAACTCTTTCTGCGCGATGAATCTCAACGCCAGTTTGGTGAAGCTCGTGGCCCCACACAAAAAATTCAAATGGTTCTACGGTTACGCAGACGAAAAACCTTTCCGTGAGAGATTTTCGATAACCATCAGGGCCCTGAGCGCCTTGAAGAATCTGAAAGATAAAAGCATCGTTCAGATCGGAGGTCACGCGCCAGGATTCGACAGTTTGACGTACGATGCTGAGAGGATCAGAGAAATCTTTGCTGTACACATCAAAGAAGTACCGTTCGAGACGCTGAAAGATCTCATGCAAAAACAGAAAGACGTTGAAGACATCGTCGCAGATCTCAAACGGAGACACGAAAGCATCGATTCGCTTTCCGAAAGAACGCTCGTTCCAGCTGCGGCTTTGGTAAGGGCACTCAGAGAAATCTGTGAAACTGAAAAATGTGAGGCAATCGCACTGCTGTGCTGGCCCAGATTCAGGAGCGAACTTTCCATGGTGCCTTGCGCCTCGATGGGCTACCTCAACGATGAAGGCATCGTCGTGGCGTGCGAAGGGGATGTGCTTGGAGCCCTGAGCATGCTCGTTTTGAAACTCATCAGCGATCACCCAGCGATGCTGTTCGACGTCGTGAGCCTCGATCTGAAAGACGAGAGTCTGCTGTTCTGGCACTGCGGTGTCGGTATGAAGTCTTATTCGAACCGTCTGTTCATGAAGAAACATTTCAATCCGGGTCCTTACGATCCTGAGAAAGGCTGGCTGGAGATGGCGCCGGTTTCGGAGATAGTGGTCGATCCAATGCCAGCGACCGTTCTGAGACTGACTGAGAACGGAACAAAAGCGTTCGTCTTCGAAGGTGAATTCCTCAACGATGTGAAACCTTCCTTCGACGGCAGCAGGGGCTGGTTCTCCAGTTTGAAGGATCATGCGGGTAGGAAACTTGGGGTTCTGGACCTGGTGAACACGCTGATGTGTCACAGACTGGAACATCACTTCGCAGTCGTGCGAGGCCACTGGGCGAAGCACCTGGTGGAGATGTTCCAGTGGCTCGGTGTAGAATTACTTGAGACGATTCCATACTCGGAAAACAGCGTGTGTTGAGCGGGTGAAAGCGGTGAAGAAAGCAAAGAGACCTACGATCAAGGATATCGCATCGCTCAGTGGTTATTCCATAAACACCGTCTCAAGGGCGCTGCGAGGGAGAGGCTACGTAAGCGCGGAGGCGAAGCAAAAGATCTTACAGATCGCCGAGAAGATAGGTTATTACAAGGACAAGACGGCGCTCTCATTGAGGAACCGTCAGACCAGGATCATAGGTGTCGTGATAGTCGACAATTCGAACCCGTTCTACGCAGACGTGTTGAGGGGTATAGAGGAAGTTGCGTACGCGGAAGGTTACGAAACGATCCTGGTCAACAGCTACCGCGATCCAGAGAGGGAGAAGGCTGCGCTCATAAGGTTGATCGAACGGCGTGTCGATGGTTTGATAATCACCTCGACGCAGCAGAACTGGGACTTTCTGCTCTGGGTTCGAAACACGGGTATAAACGTGGTCCTGGTTGGTTCACACCACGAGGGTTTGCTCTCCGTCAGGCCGGACGACATCAAGGCAGGCTATCTGGCTGCAAAACATCTGGTGCAGATGGGTCACAGAAAGATCGTGATGCTGAACTCCCTGCCGCACAAGTTCACATCTCAGATGAGGTTGAAAGGCTTCCTGAACGGCGCGGGTGATGAGGCACAGGTCCGCGTGATAAATTCTGCGGAGGGTTTCGAAAATGCCTACCGAACGTTCGAAGATTTCCTGAAGAACCTGTGGAGTGGAGAAACGGCGGTGTTCTGCTACAACGACATCTTCGCCTACGCGGCCATAAAGTGTCTGAACGATCAAGGGCTTCGAGTTCCGGAAGATATGAGCGTCGTTGGGGTGGACGATCTGGTCTTTTCATCGATAGTTTCACCCCCTCTGACCACCGTGAGGATAGACAGGTTCCAGCTCGGTAGAACCGCGTTCCAGGGTGTTCTCGGCAGGCTGGACCGGGAAGAAACGATCGTTGATGTCGAGCTGGTCGTGCGCAACAGCGTGAAGCGCATCGGTTGATGTTCGAATCTGACTCTCAATCATCGGGGGGTAGAGTATGAAGAAAGACGAATATTCCTTTTCACAGGTTGAACCAGGTGTTTGGCACATCATTGATTACAGGAAAGACAGTATGTACCTGGTCGAAGGGGAACGTGAAGCGCTCCTCATCGATACCGGCATGGGTGAAGGGGACCTGAAGGCTCTCGTCAGATCGATCACGAAGAAACCTTTGTCCGTGGTGATCACCCACGCACACTGGGACCACATCATGCAGGCAGACCAGTTCGAGAAGGTTTACCTCAACCACAGAGACCTTTCCATAATAGAACTGTTCAAACTGAACGTGCCAGTGCAAAGGTTCATGGACGTGAGGGAAGGGCACGTCTTCGATCTCGGTGGGAGGTGCCTGGAGGTCTTCGAAGTGCCCGGTCACACACCCGGCTCCGTAGTGCTGATAGACAGACAGAACAAGCTTTTGTTCAGCGGGGATGCGATCGGTGCAGGACACACGTGGATGCACCTTCCAGGCTGTCTGCCCCTCGCGGTTTATCTTGGGAGTCTCGAGAGACTTTTACAGGTCGATGGCTTCGAGAAGATATACCACGGTCATCTCACCGAGTCGAAAATTTTCGATGTTCAGCACCTCAAAGACCTGATCGAGGCGGTTCGGCTGGTCGTCGAAGGAAAGCTGGTGGGTCAACCTTACAACTTTGGCAATTTCGAGGGGCTCTACGTCACCCACCGCTCCGCAGTGCTGGTGTACGATCCAGCGAATGTAAGGTGAAACTGCGCTGTCAACAATCGATCCTTCGTGGGGGGTGTGTTTTGTGGAGAAAGAAAGGCTGAGTCTCAAAGCCAAGATCGGTTACGGTATTGGGGATCTCTACGGAGGAGGAGCCTTCATAATCATCGGTACCTACTATCTCTACTTCCTCACAGATGTGATGCGCATCAATCCGGCACTGGCTGGAACCGTGATCATGATGAGCAAGATCTGGGACGCCATCACAGACCCCATCATGGGCGTCATCTCGGACAGAACCAGAACCAGGTTCGGCAGGCGCAGGTTTTATTTTCTGATAGGCATCCCTCTCATCTTCCTCTCCTTCTTCCTGATGTGGTACGTTCCCAATTTTCACAGCGAGTTATCGCGCTTTTATTACGCACTTTTCAGTTACATCTTCTTCGCCACGATCATCACGATGGTCATGATCCCTTACAACGCACTCGCACCTGAGCTGACTATGGATTACAATGAGAGAATCTCTTTGAATTCTTTCAGGATGTTCTTTTCGATGCTTTCTTCAGTCCTGTGCGCCATACTACCGTTGGAGATCGTCAAGCGCTTCCCATCCCCCAGAACAGGCTTCACGGCGATGGGTGTCTTCTTTGGAATCTTTTTCGCACTGCCTTTCATACTGGTCTTCACCGCCACGAGAGAAAGGCCAGAATTCTGGAAGGAGACGAAGTTCAGTTTCAGAGAGAACTTCATCGAACCGTTCAAAAACCGCAGCTTTGTCCATGTCCTCTTGATGTATCTGTTCTCTTTTTTGAGCATGGACGTTATCATGAGCATCTTGGTGTACTACATGACCCACTACCTGAACAGGGGTCAGATCACGAACCTTGCCCTCGGGACACTGATCATCTCTGAGATCCTGTTCGTTCCATTCTGGTCGGCGCTGGGGAAAAGATTTGGGAAGAAGACCGCCTTCACGCTCGGTCTGACGGTTTGGATAGTCGCGATGTTCTTCAGCTTAGCGATACTACCCACGAGTCCAACGTTCGTAATCTATTTGTTCGCAGCGGTGGTGGGTGTTGGAACAGGATGTGTGGTGGTGATGATCTACTCGATATTCGCAGACATACCTGATACGGACGAGCTCAGGAGTGGCCAGCGCCGAGAAGGAATCTTCTCGGGATTGTTCACCTTCATGAGGAAACTCAGCTCCGCGGTGGGTCTGTTCTTGATATCGAACATCATCGCTCTGGCAGGTTATATACCACCGAAGGAAGAAATCATCGATGGGGTGAAAAAACTTGTTCAGCAACCACAGAGTGAATCGTTCATCACGGCCCTGAGATTCCTCTTCGCGTTGATCCCGGTGGGATTGCTGCTGATAAGCCTGTTCGTGGCTATCAGATATCCCTTGACGAAATCTGTTCACGAGAAGTTGAAGGCGATTCTGGAGATGAAGAGAAAGGACAAGGAATTACCGCAGGAGATGGCGAAGGAAGAAGAACATCTGAAGAAACTCCTGCTCGGGGAACGATAAGGTTGTACAGCGGCGTTAGTCTCGGTTCACGATCGATCCTGCTGGACCCGGGGATCAACGCACCGAAGATCTCGATTGAAGAACCACCGGGTCAGGGACGTTCTTCAGGAATTTTTGAGACAAAGCCCGATCACTCGTTCACATTCACCGTCGCGAGGCAGATCACCGTGTCTGCCGCTCCGTAATAGATCTTCACTTCTTCACCTTCCAGGACGGTTCCCGTTGGAAAAACGACGTTGTTCCTGAAACCTCCACTGATTTCGTATTCCACTTCAGGTGCCAGGATGGGCTGTTCGTATACACCCAATATCTTCGTCGGATCTTCCAGATCCAGAAGCATCACACCCGCACTGTAGCGCTTGGTCCATCTCTCTTCCCAGCCGTTCTTGCCCCGTGATGGATCTGTATCGACCGCGTGGAATATCACCAGCCAGCCTTTGTCCGTTTCGATAGGCGGCGCACCAGGTCCCACCTTGCAGTTCGCAAAAGGCACATCTTCCACAGCCAAAAGCAGTTTGCTCTCTCCCCAGAAACGAAGATCCGGCGAAAAGCTGATCCAGATATCGAACCTCTCCATTCCCAACCTTCCGTACACGGGGAACGGTCTTTCGAGTCTCACGTAGTGACCGTTTATTTTCCTTGGAAAGAGCACGATGTTTCTGTTGTCCGGTGTGGAAAGATGTATCAGCTCGAAGTTCTTGAAATCTTCCGTGCTTGCCATGCCCGCCCTGATACCGTGAAACGTGTCGAGTGCGAAGGTCATGAGAAGTTTTCCTTCTAAGACCACCAACCTGGGATCGTAGATCCTGATCGCGTCCGGTTCATCGACGAACATGGGCAAGGGTTCGGGCGAGACTTCCCATTCGATTCCATCTTCACTGAACGCAAGGCCCAAGTTGGTACCTTGGATTCTCTGTTCCTCGAAAGATCCATAGTCGTTGCGAAACACCATGACGTATCTTCCACCGTGTTTGCACACGCCAGGGTTGAAGACCAGCGCCGAAGGGTACGGCACATCTTTTCTTGTCAGTATGGGATTGCCTGGATGACGTTTCACTCCCGTATAAGACTTAAGCTCACCCACCGGCTTCGGCTGCACCATTTCTATGAACTTCTGAACCTTGAACACCAATTTCACCCCCTGAGAAGATTAAATCGTTTGAACATCGAACCGGCAAAAGATCGATTTGGGTGAATAACTTAAATCGTACGGCTATTTGGATGCTCGTGGTCAAAACAGCCCGAGTTTTGTCTGCTATTTAAAGTTCTCATGGGGTGATGACCTGGTTCGTCGTTTGACAGAAACGTTACTGTGGTTTTATCATCATATTGGTTAATGGGGGATAACTAATGGAGGGGCGGTTTTGCTCACAGAACTGGAAGCGACGATACTGAGACTGATACGAGACAATCCCGGCATTTCCAGGCTCGACATAGCCAGGAAACTCTCGATCAGCAAGCCACTGGTGACGAACGTCGTGGCGAGGTTGATCAAAAGGGGCCTGGTGGTCGAATCTGGAACGAGGAAGACGCCGGCCGGCAGACCGAAGGTGTCGTTGAAGTTCGTGCCCGATGCCTGGTACTGCGTCGGTATCGAACTGGAAGAACGTTATTTCGAGCTGATCGTCACAGACCTGTCCGGTCGCATCGTCCATTCGGAGCAGGAGAAGATCGACAGTCTGGGGAAAGATCGCCTCATCGATCTGTGTCAGGAGAGAGTGGAACGTTCGCTCGAGAAAAACAGTTTGCCGAAGGAGAAGATCCTCGGTGTGGGCATAGGCATAGCCGGGATGGTGGATCCGACGAGCCGTGTGGTGAGGACTGCACCGGCGCTCGGTCTGACGAACTTCGATCTCGCATCTGTTCTGGCAGAGAGGCTGAACCTGAACGTGATCGTTGTGAACCGTGTGAAGGCTGCCGCACTCGCTGAACACCGCGTGGGTGCTGCAAAAGACGCTCAGAACGTTCTCTTCGTTTTCGTAGACAGCGGTCTTGGCTCCGCAGTTCTACTGAACGGGAAGATCTACGAGGGCTTCTACGGCAAGGCGGGGGAGTTCGGTTGGATGGTCACAGACCTCGATCGTTCGGAACCTGAGTTGTGTGAGATCGAAGACTTCGGACATCTGGCAAGACGTTTTTCCGGACATGCGATCACGATCAGGCTGAAAGATGCGAATGTGAACGTCGAGGACATCTTCGATGGACAGATCGATGGGGAATTCGAGCACCTGTTGATCAGCGGTCTGAGGCACATCGCCGCGGCCCTTGCGAACGCGATACTGCTTTTCGATCCACAACAAATCGTCATCAAGGGCAGGATCGGGCACAAACACTACGAACGCATCGTGGAACTGATGATGCCAACTTTGAAGCAAATCCTTCCACCCCAGTTTCACGAGAATCTGAATCTGCACAAAGGCTTGATCGAAGATTTCGACGTTGCGCTTGGAGCCGTTTTTGCCGTTCAGCAGAGGTTCATGGGGCTGTGATTCGAATCTTCAGGGAGGAGGTATTTGTATGAAGAGGTTGCTGGTCGTTCTTCTGGCAGTCGCTGCGATATCGATCTTCGCAGACACCGTGCTCATGTGGTTCACCGATGGGCCTGATTTCGACATCATCACGGCCCAGACTGAAAGGTTCACGAAGCAAACGGGCGAAAAAGTAGTGATACTGAACCTGCCCTACTATCTGGAGTACAAACCCAAACTCGCCGCGATGGCGAAGGCCGGTTCTCCACCGGACGTGGCGAGAGAAACGGATCTGCTCCCGTGGGTGGATTACGCGATCGATCTGAAACCGCTGGTGGAGAAGTACACAGGAATGAAGTTCGAACAATGGCTCGAAAACGTGTCCTTCTACAAAGCAGGTTTCAAGAAGCTCTACGAGAAGTACAACAAGGTCGTTGGTATCCCCTACACGTCTGACGCGCACGCAATCTTCTACAACAAAGAGATCTTCAGAAAGGCTGGCATCGAACCGCCCAAGGACAGGCCGTGGACCATCGACGAGTGGTACGCAGCCATGAAGAAGATCAAGCAGAGCGGTGCGGCGAGGTACGCGCTGGTTTACGACTTCAGTCCTTACAGGTTCTCGAACTTGCTGTACGTGTTCGGTGGAGGCATATGGGACAGGGAAGGAAAGAACATCATAATCGATTCGAAGGAATCCATCGAGGCGCTCGAGTTCTTCGTGAAACTGCACGACGAAGATCTGATACCCAAAGCCGTCTGGTTGACGGGTGATGCCCCTGCAAAATACTTCCAGAACGGACTCGCAGCGATGTACGTGTCTGGAACCTGGATGCTCGCACAGTTCAGAGAACAGTTGAAGTTCGACTGGGGCGTGATCATGTGGCCGTACAAACGTGAGCGCGCCGTGATGACCGGAGGAAAGTACATCGTGCCGTTCACCGAGAAGGGTGCCGCTCTGGCGTTCTTCCTGACGAACGAGGAGAATCTGGCCGAGTTCGCGGGCAAGCTCTACCTCATACCGGATCGCAAGGATCTGGCCGACAAAGTCAAGATCGAAGATCCGTTGATCAGTGAAGTGTACGCCGTCGTTATGAAGGATCTGGCCGAATCGACACGCGGTAGTATGGTGCCCGACTGGTACGATCCCGACACCGCGGCGATCGTTCAGGCCAACAGAACGGTGATAAACGACCACATCAAAGCCGCGATAGCGAAAGAGAAGACACCGGAGCAGGCCTTCAAAGAACTGGCCGCGATACTGAGAAAAGCCGCTGGAAAGTGATTCAGAAGGGCCCGGGCAGCACGCCCGGGCTTTCAAAGGAGTAGATGGGACTTGAAGAGACAGTACTACGCCTGGTTTTTCCTGTTACCGAACCTTGTCATATTCACGATCTTCGTCGTTACACCGGCCCTGAGCAGCTTCTACTTCTCCTTCACGGACTACGACATGCTCAGGTTCTCGGGAAAATTCGTGGGCCTTTCGAATTTCCGTTACCTGTTCGGCGCCGAAAGCGGTTTTTCAAAGGTGTTGGCGAGGACCTTCATCTACTCTGCCATGGTGGTTCCACTCGCGTTCTTCACCTCTCTGTTCCTTGCGGTGATAACGAGTTCTGACCTCATCAAAGGCAGGGCTTTTCTGAGGGCGCTGTTCTACTGGCCCTGGTTGCTATCTCCATCGATAATAGGCGTTTCCTGGAAATGGTTTCTCGACTACGATGCCGGTTTGATCAATATACTCCTTCTGAAGAACAATCTTTCACCGATTCCCTGGCTTCTGGATCGAAGGCTCGCCTTTCTGAGCGTCGTGCTGGTCACGGTCTGGAACGTCGCAGGTTATTTCATGGTCATGTTCAATTCGGCATTGACAGCCATTCCGACGGAAGTTTACGAAGCGGCCGCCTTAGACGGTGCAGGCCGATGGGTGAGGTTCTGGAAGATCATCTTCCCGTTGCTCAGACCCACAGCTGTACTGGTACTCGTTCTGAGCACGATCATGTCGATGAGAAGCTTCGAGATCATCTACGTGTTCACCGCGGGAGGTCCTGGAACGGCCACCACCGTGCTTGCGCAGAAGATTTATTACACGGCGTTCCTCGAACGCAAGCTTGGCATGGCTTCAGCCATGTCTGTGATCCTGTTCGCGATCCTGGTGACACTATCGTTACTTCAGTTCAAGATCCTGGAGGAAGAAGTATGAAAAAGGCGCTGCTGATCGTTCTGAACGTTTCAGTTTATCTCTTCGCTTTTTTGTACATCTCACCCATCGTCTGGACGATCTTTTCGAGCTTCAAAGAGGAAAAAGATCTGTTCTCATGGCCTCCGAAGCTGATCAGCCAACCCACACTCACCAACTTCGTTCAAGTGCTGCACAGGACTCAGTTCGGCCTGTTCTTCAGAAATTCTTTCGTGGTTTCTCTGTCGGCCACCCTCGTGACTGTGTTGATAAGCGTGATGGGAGGGTACGCACTGGCTAAGTACCAGTTCAGATTCAAAAACTACGTTTCTACGTTCATCCTCTCCACGCTCATGATTCCACTTCAGGTCATCATGGTGCCGATCTATCTGGTACTGTCCAAGCTCGGCATGATAAACACACTGTGGGGACTCATCATACCACCAGCGGCAACACCGACGGGGATCTTTCTCGCGCAGAAGTACATGATCTCCGCGATACCTGATTCCGTTATAGAGAGTGCGAGGATAGACGGTGCCAACGAGTTTCAAATCTTCTTCAGGATCGTTCTGCCCCTATCGCAACCACTCGTCGCCGCGCTTGCCGTGCTGTCTTTCACCTGGCGATGGAACGATTTTCTGTGGCCACTGATCGTCGTGGGTTCACCGAAGCTCTACACGATACAGCTCGCGCTCGGTACGTACGCGGGCGAGCACATCGTGCAGTGGGGTCCCTTGCTGGCCATGACGGTTCTGTCCATGGTACCGGTTCTGATCGTCTTCATCGCCCTGCAGAAATATTTCGTCAAGGGCATCACGACGGGTGCGATCAAGTGAGGGATGAAGATTGAAGTACACTTTCCTGAACAATTCCATCGTTTATGAGCACGAAATTCCAAAAGAGTACGTTCTGTCAAACCTGGAACTGACCATGATTCTGAAAGATGGAATGCCACATCGGTTGTTCTCCTCAAAGAGTGGCCTTTTGATCGAATTCCTCAACATCGAACTTCAACGACCAGCCAAATGCTCCCTCTGGCCGAACGGATGTGAGTTCGAGAGTGGAAGGGCGAGCTGGAAGATCTTCACTTCAGCCTTCAGTCGATCGATCCTGTGGGAGATCGCGGGGACGAAGAAACTGTCGATCGAATTCAAAGCCCCCTTAGAGAAGGAGTTCAAAGTTCCGTTCGGTGCAACCTACAGCTTCAGAAGTCCGCTCAGCGTCGCGGTGAACGGCTCTGAAATGAACATCTCAGGGCTCGTGACGATCGAAACACTCAACTGCAGGATCGAAAATTTTCAAAGAAAAAACGACAGATCGTTCAAATTCGAACTGACAGCTGAAGAAGGTAAAAATTTGAAGATTCGCTTCACCACCGAGAAATCAAGCCACGATGAGCAGAAAGAGAACCTCGCTTACAACGAGTTTTTGAAAAGGCACGTTCCTGAAAATGTGAACGAGCCGGTGAGGAGTCTCGCCCTCTTCGCACTCCACACGGCGCTCAGCAACTGGAAAGATCTCGGGGAAAATTTCGCCTTCGTCGCGGGTGTGAACTACTCTTTCCCGCCGAGAACCTACTTCAGAGACTCTTTCTGGACCTGTCTGAGCGTTCTCGGTGTGAGGACCGATCTGGTGAGGAATCAGATTCTGACACTGGCCAGCGCCGTCCACGACGATGGTTGTCCCAGCGGCGTCATGTTCCTGACGGAAGAAGAGAAGACCTTGCTGAGGGAACTAAGGAGAGAAAACCGTACGATAATGGAGAACGTCAGGTACAACAACGACTGGTGGAGTGACCATCACGATTCTGGCTTTCTCTTCGTGCTGTTGCTGTCAAAGTACGTGAACGTCACTGAAGATGTTTCGATCCTTAAAGAGCGTGTCGATTCTGATACCCTCTTGGACAAAGTGGTCAAGGTCCTAAGACACGCTGAAAAGTTCGTTCGAGATGACCTTTTCATGAAACCCTTCGATTGTAAAGACTGGGCCGACAACGTGTTCAGGAACGGATACGTCAGTTACGATGCCGCGCTCCACGTCGCGGCACTCAGGGAAGCTTCGAAACTGCTCTCGCTTTCTGGCATGCACGAGACCGCGAAGCGTTTCGAGGAGGACTATCTGAGGGCGAGAAGGCGGTTCAATGAGGTCCTCTTCGACGATGGAAAGGGTTACTTCGTCGATTTCATCGGTAGTTACGTTGAAGATCACATCAGCCTGGACACGGTGGTTTCGATCGTCTTCGATGTTGCCGACGAGCGAAGAGCCATCTCTTCTCTTTTGAAGATGGAGCAGTTTCTGGAAACGAGGAACAACCACCAGCAGCCTTACGGAGACTGGGGTGTGATGACTGTCTGGCCCCACTACAGAAAGAGATCGCATCTGTTTGGAAAGAGCGCGTTTCCTTACAGGTACCACAACGGGGGTTGCTGGCCGTATCTGAGCTGTGCGTACGCGCTGGCGAAGGCCCGATTCGGTCTGGATTACACCTATCCTCTGCTCAGCTGGTGGAGATACTCGCTCGAAAGGGGCTGGGTGAACCTGGTTGAGTACTATTCACCGTGCTTTCATAGAGGATCTCTGCATCAGGCCTGGAGCGGTTACGCTGCGGCCGTGATCTCACAGATCGAACGGGGAGAAACGGAGGTGTCGAAATGGTAGAGAAGTGGAACCACTTTCCAGTTTACATGTGGGCGGGCCCTGGAACGATCAGGATAAACAGGGTGAAGTTTCCTGGCACGGCGATCGATGAAAAGGTGCACATCGAAGGAGGCCTGAAGATCGGGGCGAGGCGGTTGAACCAGATGGGCTACAACTGGGCCTACTGCACGTACAACTGGGGCTTTCCACCCGAGATCGAGAAGGAAGACCACGAGTACTTCAAACGCACGGTCTCAGAGTACCACGAAGAAGGATTGAAAGTCTTCGGATACGTGCAATTTTCGAACGTCGTCTTCGATGGTTCTCACGTGACGAAGAGATGGTACGCGATGGATCAGTACGGAAACAAGATCAACTACTACTCGGGACGGTATCTGACCTGTCCCACGGACGGAGAGTGGAGGCAACATCTGGCTGAGATCGTGAAGGGCATAGTCGAAGCCGGGGCCGACGGAGTCTTCTTCGACAACGTGTTCGGTTCGTGGTTCGGTTTCAGACCGTGCTACTGCGACAGATGCCAGAGACAGTTCAGAGAGTTCGCAGAAAGTTTGGGCTTCAAAGTCAAAGGCATCCCTGAGTACCTATCTGAGAACGTTGAGTCGAGGGCTTATCTGATCTGGCGAAGAAGAGTGCTTTGGGACACCTTGAGCCAACTTTCAAAGCTTGCGAGATCGATCAATCCGAACGTGATCATCTCTTCGAATTCGTTCGAAGCGTGTCTGAGCAAACTCGCAGTCATGGCGGGTGTGGACTTGAGGGATGCCTTCAGGGTGCAGGATCTGGTCATGATAGAGAACCACCAGCTTCCGAGAAAGTTTCAAAACTTGCAGATTTTCAACACGATGACCTACAGGATCGCACACGCGCACTCCAGTGGGAAACCAGTCACTTCGGTACCCTACATGCTCGGCATAGGTGCAGACGCAGTCTATCCCATCAGAAACTATCTGCAGGGAATGGCAGAAGCCTACGCCAACGATTCGATCATGGTTTTGAAAGGCACCGAATATTTCCACAACGGTCGATGGACGCTCCTCACGGCCGACGAGTTCGAAAACGTTCGGAAGCAGATCGCAGATTACCACAGCTGGTTCAAAGGCGAAAACGGTGTCTGGAAAGACTGCTATGGAAAGAAGACCGGCAAGATCGCGATCTTCCATCCTTACGATTCGCTCACGTTCCACTGGGAGAGAACGTATTTGCCCTTCTTCGCGGCGCAGCACGAACTGATCAGGCACGGAATAGATTACAGGGTCGTGTGGAACGATTTCGACGGTGTGGAAATCTTACTGGTACCACCCATATTCGAAGAAACCGAGCTCGAGAAGATCAAAAACTTTGGTGGGAAGAAGATCTTCTTGGGTTATTCACCTTTCGGGAACGAGAAGATCGTCTGGAAAGAAACCTACGATAGGCTCGTTCAGAGCGTCAAAACAGAAGAGCAGCTCATGCTCGAGCAGATACTTTCCCTGCTTAACTTCTCTGCGTACTTCAACGATCCGAACTGGAGAAAGAGGATGGAGAAGGCCAACTTTCTGTTCTTCAACTATTTGAACTACTGCTATACCTTCTCGCATCCGTTCGAAGCGGAAGAACTGATCGAACTGGTGAAACCGTACCAGGCATGGTCGATCGAATCCGACGGTTTTCTCATCGTCAGCAGTTTCGAGCGCGACGGAACACTGAAAATCCACGTGGTCAACCTGGAGGACAGACAGGTGAACTTGGATCTGATCCTTCCGAAAAACTGGCGCGTGGAGAAAGTTGAAAGCTACAATTACGAAGGATCCTTCGTCCACAGGATCTACTCAGTGACCACATGAAGTTCTTTCAGTCTTCGTGGTACGCTTGAAGAACCATTCTATCAGAATCGGCTGAGAGAGGAGCGTGAAAGAGAGTCCAAAACCGATGCCGAGGATGAGCAAAAGCGAAACGTTTCTGAACAGGGCAAGCTTCGAAAAGCTGAGGACGCAGAAACCTCCGATCAATCCCAGCCCGTTGGCGAGTACCGGCATGGAGATGTTCTTCACGGAGGCAGAAACGTCCCTCGTCCTTCTCATATCGTGTGCGAGGTGGATCGAGTAATCGACCACCAATCCCACGAGGATGCTGGCAACGATGGATGTGGCCACGTCGAGTCTCAGCCCCAGCAGCGCGATGAAAAAGAAGTTCAGAATCGCGGTGAGCAGAACGGGAACGACGATCAGCAAGGAGAGAAGGACGTTTCTGAACGCGAACAGGACCGAGCCAAAGATCAGCAGCAAAGAGACAGACAGGCTCTGAGCCTGACTGGTGACGATGCTCGCATTGATCTGATCCACGATGAACGCCGCACTCGCAACGGTGAAGTGGTAATCTGGATAATTCTTCAACACCTGTGTGATCCTGTTCTTCAGTTCTCCGGCCTTCCTGTAAGCTTGCTCCGTCATGTTCACGACGATCCTGACCGTCTTGCCGTCGGCCACGAAGTAACGTATCGCAGGCTGAAAACGTGACAGCAGCACCAGACTCGGTACGGGATAGCTCACGGGGAACTGAACCGACGATACACCTTCAATCTGGCGCAGCTCGTTCAGAAGTTCTGAGATGAGCTGAGAATCTTTCGCCGTGAAGAGGCTCTCTTTCTCGACCATGATGTACACAGGCTCTCTGTAAGAAAACTGCTTCGTGAGGATGTCCAGAGCTCTTCCGACATCGCTGCCCTTGGAGAAATAAGAAGCCTGGTCCATGCCGACTTCTATCCGTGACAGAGATAAAAACGTCACCACAACCAGGATCAACGAAACCATCAGCAGGACGCGTCCAAGCCTTTCATTTCCGAACCCGAGCAGGACCGTTCGGTGCTGGACGGCTCTCTCTTCGCGCAGAAGTTCGTAGCCAGAGGTGAACAGGATGAGAAACACGAGTGCGAGACCCGAAGAGACCATGAGTCCAAGATGCTTGAAAGCTGTTATCTCAACGAACAGGAAAGAGAGAAAGCCGACGCAGGTGGTCAACATGGAAAAGAAGATCGGTCTGAACATCTCTTGTCTCACCCGATCTTTGAACCTCACCACGCCGTTGTAAAAGTGTAGCCCGTAAGCCGAACCGATGATGAGCAGGAAGCTCACACACATGACGCTCATCGTGTTGAGCTCGATACCGGCCGAACTGACCACAGCGTACACGATCAGATTCGCTTCGACTGGTATCAAAAGTGAAACCAGGCTCGCCTTCAAAGATCTCGTCTGCAGATAGAAGATGAGCAGTATCACCAGAAAAGTGATGGCCGGATAGATGGAGATCTGATGGATGATCTCGCGGAAAAGGTGTTTGTTTATCACAAGCTGGCCGAAGGCGAGGGCGTTCAGATCTTGAAAATCGTTCAAAACCTTCTCTATCTCACTCAAAGCCTTGTCCTCGTTGTAGCCTGGACTCAGCGTGCAGTGCAAGAGCACGTACCTTGCATCCTTCGAGATGAAGGAGCTCGCTTCGGGATCGGTGAGGATCTCTTCGTCGAGTTTCGAACCATCGAAGTAAGGTTTCCTGAAGCTGTAGTTGAGGACGCTGAGCACGTTTTTCACGCAGGGAAGGTTGGAAAGTTGGTTCTGAAGTTCGTTGAGTCTGAGCAGCGCCTGGGCTGCTAAAAAACCTTCAGGATGGTGTGCGAGCACCACGAATTGAGATCCATCGTTGAATTTCTTTACGATCTTGAAAAAGGCCTTCAGCTCTTCGTTGTCTATCTGCTCTATACCGGCCCTGGAACTGTATCCTGGCAGAAAGACAAAATAACTGGCGTTTATGCGCGCCTTGAAGTAGATGATCACACCTGAAACCACACAGACGATCAAAAACAAAACTGTGAACGCGTACCTTCGTAGCCACACGGATCTCATTCTACTCATGACAGTTTTCATCGACGTTTCTCTCTCGACAAAAATGTTCACCAGGTGCGTTTCGTTCTGATCAGTTCCCAGAGCTGTTTGGCGAGCTGTGGAGATCGTTCGTTCACACTGCTCAGAAAATCGAGCATGGCTGAACTATCCAGTTTGGAAACGAGTTCAGCGAGCGTTTCAAGACTCAAATAACCTTCCTCGAGCCACCGCATGATCCTGTCCACGTCGAGCGTCAGCGATGGCAGGGTGGTTTTCACTGTCAGACGAGACTGCACGATCCAATTCGGCATTCTGCCACGGTAGTTGTAGTTGGACACGAGTTGGGACCAGATCGGGGCAGCGTTGGCACCCCCCGTGAGGTTTTCACCGTCCACGGCCACCGCCATGATGAAGGTTTGATCACCCCCGACGAACCAGGCTGTTTTGGAAGAAGTGCCCGTCTTACCCGCAACAGGAACTTTCTGCCGTGCGCGCACGCCGGTTCCCCTCTCGACAACTTCACGCATCACATTGAGCAAGACGACTGAAGATTCCATAGGAGTGATTTTTCTAGCCCTGACAACGTGGATCACCCTCACCGAAGCTTCGTAAACGACTCTCCCATTGGGATCTTCGATGCGCTGCACGATGTACGGCTTCAGAACGGCACCACCATTGAAGATAGCTGCGTAAGCCTTCAAAATCTCTTCAGGTGCCGTTTCGAGTGTACCGAGGGCGATCGTCATGTCGTCTGGATAATAACCTTCGATCTTCAGCTCGTTCTTGAGAAAATCGATCACCTTTTCTCTTCCGAGTTGCATGAACAGGTTCACCGAAGGTATGTTCAGAGAATCAACGAGCGCCTGCCTCATCGTGACGACGCCACGGTAACGCTTGTCGAAGTTCTCAGGAGTCCAGTCACCGATCTTCAGTGGCAGATCGATCAACTCGCTGTCCACCGACCAGCCTTCCAGAATGGCGAGATAGTAATACAAAGGTTTGATCGCCGATCCGAGCAATCTGCTGCCTTCAGGATAGGTCAGACCAACACCTTTGTAAACCAGCACCGCGCCGGACATTGGATCTATCGCTTCGACGATGATGTTTGGAGCCAGACCCAGCGCGGCCTGCGAAAGCTTTCTGTCCAGAGTCGTGTAGATCCTGTAACCCTGTCTCAGCTCGTCCAGGCCGTAACCGATGTCTTTGAGCTCTCTGACCACCCTCCAGAACACTTCTTCATCCATGTTGAACACAGGCTTGCCTGAATAATTCATGCTCTCGAGCTCTTCCAGCGACTGACGATGAACACTCTCGCTTATGTAACGTTCCTCGAGCAGGGCGTCCAGCACCGTTTTCGCCTTGCGCTTCGCGATCTGCCAGTCCCTGAGCGGGTTGAAGTTCTCGGGTGAGCGAAGCACGCCCACCAAGAGTGCCGCCTCGTTCAGATTGATCTCGCTCAGATCTTTTCCAAAGTAGTACCTCGACGCGCTGGCGAATCCGTAAAGCCCGTTGCCCATGTACACAGAGTTTATGTACATCTGCAGGATTTCTTCCTTCGTCCTGTGCCTTTCGAGCCAGAGTGCGATGAACATCTCTCTGATCTTCCTCTGCCAGCTCACTTTCGGTGAAAGGTACAGGGTCCGTGCGAGTTGCTGCGTGATGGTACTGCCTCCCTCGCTGATCGACATGCTGCTGATGTTCCTCACCACGGCCCTCGCGATGCCGAGAGGATCGATGCCCACATGGAGATAGAAGCGTTTGTCCTCAGAAACCAGCAGGGCGTTCAAAAAGTACGGAGGAACGTCCTCGAGTCTGACCCAGAAAGACCGCGGTAAAGACATCGGTGTGCCGTCCGAATACATGAGCAATAGACCCGTCGGTATGCGCGACTCAGGCGATGGCAGATCCTTCGTGAACTGAACGTAGAAGTAGGAAAGTACCACGATCGTGAGGAAAAACCCACACAGAAAACCTATGAGTCTCCAGCGCATCTTTCACCACGCTCGAGTGCGAGCAGATTCTTCTTCCATTCGAGTCCGCCGCTGAAACCCCCGAGAGAGCTCTTACCAACCACCCTGTGACAGGGAAAATACAGAGGTAACGGATTGCGTTTGAGTGCCTGGCCGACGGCCCTCGGAGAGGTATTGAGCCTCTTCGCAAGTTCGCCGTAACTGATCGTGGAACCGTAGGGAACATCCCTCAAAGCCTGCCAGACTCTGAGCTGGAATTCCGTTCCACTAACCTTCACGGGAAAATCCAGCCGGGTCCTGACACCTTTGAAATATTCGTCGAGCTGTTTCACGACGACTTGGTCCGGTTTCACAGTCCCTTCGCATCTTTCACCGAGCTCTATGCCGCACACGCGCCCTTCTTCCAGCTTCACACAGATGGGACCGAAGACAGATTCGTAGCAGAAACTCTCCACGAAGGTTTCCTCCCAAAATCCAATTTATAATATCACAGAGGAGGAAGGGCCTTGCGTCCACGCTTCAGAGAGTATGGACTCTCTTTCGGGAGACTGGAGCCTGGAGAGAAGAACCTTCTGAGCGATGTGGCTGGTGTGCGCGTAGGGCACGTCAGTATCGTCATGGACGAACCGACCATCGTTCGCACCGGTGTGACCGTGATCGTGCCGAGTGAGAAGATCTTCGAAAAACCTGTTACTGCGGCGTGCGCCGTTCTGAACGGCTTTGGAAAATCGGCAGGCTTGATGCAGATAGAAGAGCTCGGACAGATAGAAACCCCCATCGTGCTCACGAACACGCTCAGCGTCGGTTATGCGTTTCAGGGTGTGGTCGAACTCGCCGCTAAAAAGAAGAGGTTCAGAACGCTCAATCCGATCATCGGCGAGTGCAACGATGGTTTGCTGAACGACATACTCTATCCCGCGGTGAAACCGTCTCACGTTGTGGAAGCTTACGAAAAAGCTAACGAAGCCTTCGAACTCGGATCCGTCGGTGCCGGTACCGGCATGGTTTGCTTCGGGTTCAAGGGTGGGATCGGCAGCGCCTCGAGGAAACTGAAGGATGGACACGTGCTTGGGGCACTGGTTCTTGCGAACTTTGGTAACTTCGAAGATCTCACGATCCTCAACAAGAGAGCGTGTGAGCACGTCAAAATGGGCGTGGTGAGAAAGAACGAAGGTTCGATCGTGATCGTTCTGGCAACGGACGTTCCACTCGATTCGAGACAGCTGAAAAGGGTTGCGAGGCATTCTTTCCTGGCTCTCGGTATGCTGGGTTCTCCGGGTCATCACGGCAGCGGGGACGTGTGCATAGCGTTCTCGACGCAGAAAGGGTACGTGAGTGATGATAGAGAGCTGTTCGACGAACTCTTCAGGGCTGCGGTGGAAAGCGTCTACGAGGCCGTGTGCGACGCTCTGTTCTGCGCGGAAACCGTCGAAGGTTTTCTGGCCAGGGCGGAAGCGATGCCGATCGAATGGCTCCTGGATGGGGGTAGATCCGGTTGAAGGACACGAAGTTCATAAGGAACATCTGCACGATCGCCCACATAGACCACGGAAAGACCACTTTCGTCGACAGGATCCTGGAAATAACCAAGACTGTCGATCCAAGGAAGATGCACGATCAGTTCCTCGACCAGATGGACATCGAGAGGGAACGTGGGATCACGATAAAGGCTCAACCCGTCAAGGTGATCTACAACTACGACGGTCAAGATTACGAGATCAACATCATAGACACGCCGGGCCACGTCGACTTCTCCTACGAAGTGAGCAGGAGTATGGCCGCGTGCGAAGGGGCCGTACTCATAGTGGATGCCTCGCAGGGAATAGAGGCGCAGACCGTGGCACACAGCTATCTGGCCATCGAGAACGATCTGGATATAGTGCCGGTGCTCAACAAGATAGACCTTCCGAACGCGAACGTTGAAGAAAGCCTGCAGCAGGTGGTGGACCTGCTCGGAGTCTCCAGGGAAGAAGTGCTCAAAATGAGTGCGAAGACCGGTGAAGGTGTCGAGCAGGTCCTCAGAGCGATCATCGAGAGGGTCAGGCCACCGGAGGGAGATCCAAGCAAACCTTTGAAGGCGCTGATCTTCGACGCGAAGTACGACAAGTACAGGGGAGTCATCGTGTACGTGAGGATCTTCGATGGGGTTCTGAAAAAGAAAGACCAGATGCTGATCATGTCGACGAACCGGCGTTACGAAGTCGAGGAAGTGGGTGTCTTCACCCCAACGATGGTTCCGACAGACAGTCTGGGACCCGGCGAGGTCGGTTACGTCATTGCGGGTATAAAAGAAGTTTCCGAAGCCAGGGTCGGTGACACGATAACGAATGCGCTGATGCCCGCAGCCGAACCGTTACCCGGCTATCGCGACGTGAAACCCATGGTCTACGCGAGCGTCTTCCCGGGTCTGCCCGAGTACTACGAGGAGCTGAAAAAATCACTCGAAAAGCTCAAACTGAACGATTGGGCTTTGACCTTCGAACCGACCACATCGCCCGCACTCGGTTTTGGATTCAGGTGTGGCTTTCTCGGACTGCTGCACATGGACGTGGTGAGAGAAAGACTCGAGCGCGAGTTCGAAATGAGCGTGATCATGACGGCTCCCAACGTGGAGTACAAGGTTCTGCTCAGAAACGGTCAGACGCTGATCGTCAACGATCCGGCGAAGTTTCCCGACGAAGAACTCATAGAGAAGGTCTACGAACCCTACGTTCGACTCTCCATCATCACGCCCACCGATTACATGGGTAACATAATGACGCACCTGCAGAACGAGCGGAGGGCCACGCTCCAGCACACCGAGAATGCGGGAAAGAACAGGATCATCATGTATTTCAAAGCACCGCTTTCAGAGATCATCACGGACTTCTTCGACAAACTCAAGGCGATGAGCAGAGGTTACGCATCCATGGACTACGAGATGCTCGGTTTTGAAGAATCCGAAATCGTTAAGATCACGGTCCTGGTGAACAGAGAACCCGTCGACGCCCTCTCGACACTGGTCCACAAGAGCAAGGCCTACGCGGTCGCGAAGAAACTCGTGGAGAAACTCGCGGAACTCATTCCGAGGCATCAGTTCGAGATACCGATCCAGGCCAAAGCGGGGGGACGCATCATCGCGAGGGCGGACATCAAAGCGCTCAGGAAGGACGTGCTCGCCAAGTGTTACGGCGGCGATGTGACCAGGAAGATGAAGCTTTTAGAGAAACAGAAAGAAGGAAAGAAGAAGCTCAGAGAGATCGGTCAGGTGAGCATCCCCCAGGAAGCGTTCCTCGCGATACTGAAAATAGGCGAGGAAGAAAAGTGAGAAATCTGTTGGAATCATACCTCAACTTTTAATCTTCGGGCAAACCACGGCCCCACACCGGTGAATATAATCATGACTGCCCACCGATTGGGGTGTTGCCTTTGAAAATACTTGGACTCGACCCCGGTTTTGGCACGTTCGGATACGGCGTCATCGAGGCTTCGAAGAACAGGTTGCAGCACGTTGCTCACGGGGTCATCATCACAGAGAAAGATGAACCTATCCAGTTGAGGTTGAAAAACCTTTACCATCAGATCAAAAAGATCGTCGAACAGTATTCACCGGATGAGGTGGCCGTGGAACAGCTGTTTTTCTACAGAAACGTGACCACAGCGATCGCCGTCGGAGAAGCGCGGGGCGTATCGCTTCTCGCGGTGGTCGAGTGTGACGTTCCGATCTTTGAATACACACCGCAGATGGTCAAAAAGGCCGTCACCGGCAGTGGGAAGGCGACGAAGGCCGACGTTCAGAAGTGGGTCATGCTGTTGCTGGGACTCGAAGAAAAACCGAGGCCGGACGACGCAGCCGACGCGCTCGCGATAGCGATATGCCACGCGCATCTGAGAGAGTTCGAGCGGAGGTTCTCGCCATGAAAAGAGTGTTCGTTGAAAGCCCGAAAACTGATCTGAAACAGATAGCCGAATCGCTGGGAGTGAGTTTGGAAGAATCGTGTACGGTTCACGACGTCACTTTCGACGCGATCACCAACACCCTGCTCATCAGGGTAGACAAGCAGTTCTCCCGCCACCAGGCACTCTGTGAGAGACTCTCTCAGGAATTCGGTGCCCACGTTGTTTTTCAGTTCGCGGAGACCACCATAGAGCTTGAAAAACTCAGAAAAGAGCTGAACGGTAGCTTTCCGTACGTTCACGATGTCGTCGTTTTCCAAGATAGAGTGGTACTGAAGGTGACCGGAGACTTCGGTAGAGAGAGGATCAACGGAAAACTGGGCGATGTCAGCAAGAAGATAGAAGCGCTCACGGGTGTGAAAAGGCCCATCGAGATAGAAGTGGTGCAGCCTCCCATGGAGATCGTCGAACAACCCGTCGTTGTGGTTGAAGAAAAGCCGAAGAAAAAGCGAAAGACATCGAAATTTCACACCCCATCGAACTTACCGGCGGAACCTGGCAAGGTCAAGGTCGAAGGAACCGTCTTCAAAACGGAGCTGAGAGAGGGCAAGAAACGCATCCTCTTTGTGTACATAACAGACAAACTCGATTCGCTCATGTGCGTGTTGACGAACAGCAACATAGACAAGTTTCTCGCCACGGTGCAGGAACAGGACCGCGTGCTCTTCGATGGAACGCTCAAGTTCGATGAGAGTGGAGAACCCACACTCTACGTCGATGAATTCGAAAGGCTTGAAAATCATGACAGGACGGACGAAGCTCCACAGAAACGGGTTGAACTGCATGCGCACAGCAAGTTCAGCGATCTGGATAGCGTTCTCGACATAGAAGCCTACGTGAAGACCGCTGCCAGATGGGGCTGGAAAGCGATCGCGCTCACGGACCACGGCGTGGTGCAGGGCATACCGCAGTTCTTCGAAACGTGCAAAAATTATGGAATAAAGCCCATCTTCGGCATCGAAGCGTACATCGTGAACGACGCGGAACCCATCATACTGAACGGTGAGGACGTCGATGTCCAGTCGAGCCGATACGTGGTCGTGGATCTGGAAACTACGGGACTCCACCCCATGTTCAACGAGATCATAGAGATCGGTGCCGTCGCCATCGAAGACGGAGAGATCGTTCAGGAATTTCACAGATTGATCAGACCGAAGGAGAAACTCGACAGTTTCACCGTTCAGTTCACCGGTATCACCGACGAGATGCTTCAGGATCAACCGCCGATCGAGGAGGTACTCAAAGAGTTTTTGAAATTCTGTGAAAACAGCGTGCTCGTCGCCCACAACGCGAACTTCGATTACAGATTCCTCAGGCACTACGTTGAGAAAGTCTGTGGCGTTCAGTGGACCTTGCCGGTCGTGGATACGCTCGCGTTGGCGAAGAGGCTGGTCCGACTGTCGAGTTACAATTTGGAAAAACTCGTCTCTCATTTCAAAATAGGTACCTTCAAGCATCACAGGGCGCTCGAAGATGCGAAGGTCACCGCGAAGGTGTTTCTGGAGCTTTTGAAGATCCTGAGAGAAAAAGGCATGGTGAGCTTCAGAAAGATCGAATCTTCTCACAAGGAAGCGCTCGTCACCCAGTCCAAACCCTTCCACGCCACCATCCTTGTCCAGAACAGGGAAGGTTTGAAGAACCTTTACAGACTCGTCTCCGACGCGCACGTGAAGTACTTCCACAGCGTGCCCCGTATTCCGAAGAGCGAGCTCCAGACGATGAGAGCAGGCCTTCTGATCGGAAGCGCGTGCGTGGCGGGTGAACTGGTGCAGGAGATCCTGTCCGGGGCGAACGAAGAAGAGATCGAAGAGGTTGCGTCTTTCTACGATTTCATAGAGATCATGCCGCTGGACCTGCTGCCGACGATCAACGATCTCGGACTGTCACGCGAAAAACTCAAGCAGGTCTACAGAAAACTCTACGAGATAGGAGAAAAACTCAAGATACCCGTCGTGATGACGGGCGATGTGCACTTCTTAGACCCGGAGGATGAAAAGGTCAGAAAAGTCCTCATGGCTCCCCAGAGCGAAACGATCCAGGAACAACCGAACGCGTACCTGAGGACCACCGAAGAAATGATGCAGGCCGCTCTGGAGATACTGGAGGACGAAGCGAAGGCGCACGATGTGGTCGTCAGGTACCCAAACCAGATCGCGGACAGCATCGAATTCATCGTACCACTCGAGAAGAAGCTTCACACACCGAAGATCGAAGGGGCGGAGGAGCAGATCAAGGATCTGACGATGCGCAGAGCCATCGAAATCTACGGTGATCCACTGCCCGAACCTGTTCAGAAGCGGATCGACAAGGAGCTCAACGCGATCATAAACCACGGTTACGCGGTGCTCTACCTGATCGCGAAGAAGATGGTCGACAAGTCCCTCTCCGACGGTTACGTGGTGGGTTCCCGCGGTTCGGTCGGCTCCTCGCTCGTTGCGCACCTGCTCGGCATAACGGAAGTCAACCCGCTGCCACCGCATTATTACTGCAAAGAGTGTCATTACATAGAGTTCGATGAATCCGGACGCTACGGCTCCGGTTTCGACCTGCCGAGGAAGAACTGTCCGAAGTGCGGTAAGCCACTCGAGCGCAACGGTCAGGACATACCCTTCGAAACCTTCATGGGTTTCGAAGGAGACAAAGTCCCGGACATAGACCTGAACTTCTCGGGGGAGTACCAGGATGAGGCCCACAGGTTCGTTGAAGAACTGTTCGGGAAGAACTACGTCTACAGGGCGGGTACGATAAACACCATAGCGTCGCGGACGGCCTACGGTTTCGTGAAAGCCTTCGAAGAGAAGCTCGGAAGGAAAGTGAGAAAGGCCGAGATGGAACGACTCGCAACGGCGATCACGGGTGTGAAGAGGACCACGGGACAACATCCCGGAGGTCTCATGATCATACCCAAAGAGTTCGAGGTGTACGATTTCACACCGGTGCAGTATCCTGCGAACACGAAGGAAGCCAAGGTGTTCACGACGCACTTCGATTACGAATCCATCCACGACGATCTCGTCAAGATAGACGCGCTCGGTCACGATGATCCCACCTTCATCAAGATCCTGAAGGACTTGACAGGTATAGACCCGATGAACGTACCCATGGACGATGAGAAAACGCTCAGGATCTTCTCGAGCCTCGAACCGCTGGGCATCAAACCCCAGGATCTGGACAACAGGACCGACGTTGGGACTCTGGGAATTCCCGAATTCGGAACGCAGTTCGTCAGGGGTATGCTCACAGAAACGAGACCGAAGAGCTTCGCCGACCTCGTCAGGATCTCCGGGCTCTCCCACGGTACGGACGTCTGGCTCAACAACGCACGCGACTGGATAGAACAGGGCAAAGCCACGCTGTCCGAGGTCATCGCTTGCAGGGACGACATCATGAACTACCTCATCAAAATGGGTATGAACGCATCCAAAGCTTTCAAGATCATGGAGAACGTGAGAAAGGGTAAGGGTTTGAGCGAGGAAGACGAAAGACTCATGCGCGAGCTGGGTGTGCCCGAGTGGTACATAGAATCGTGCAAACGCATAAAGTACCTCTTCCCGAAGGCGCACGCCGCCGCCTACGTGAGCATGGCGTTCAGAATCGCGTACTTCAAGGTTCACCATCCTCTCGCCTTCTACGCAGCCTTCTTCACTCTGAAGGGAGAAGAGTTCGACATAGACGCGGCGTTGTATGGGCCAGAGCTGGTCAGGAAGAAACTGGCAGAACTCTCCACCTTGAGCGAAAAAGACGTGCGCGACAAGGCGGCAGAAACAACTCTCGAAGTCATGCTGGAAATGTTCGCGCGTGGCTTTTCTTTCCTGCCTCCGAACATAAACAAATCGCACGCGAAACTCTTCCTCATAGAAGGAAAGAAGCTCAGGATCCCATTCAACAAGCTTCCTAACCTTGGGGACAACGTCGCCGAATCCATAGTCAAAGCGAGGAACGATAAACCCTTCAGCTCCCTCGAAGACATCTTGAAGAGGACGAAGCTGAACAAGGCACACCTCGATATCTTCAGAAAGTACGTCGAGCTCGAAGGCCTGCCGGAGAAGGAACAGATCAGCCTGTTCTGAAAAATCTGTACAATAGTCTTAAGGAGGTAGTTCACCCCTTTTCATCGCCGGGTGAACTCGGTGCGTGATGCAACGGGAAATCTCGCAGTACTGCGAGAAGGTCGCAGCGATCCTGAGGGCCTACGGGTTGGAACTGAACGAACGCAAGATCGAGCTGATCGCACGCTACTTGCTCGCGCTGATCGAAGCACCGATGAACCTATCTGGGATCGACGATTTTGAAGAGGCTGTGCACAAACACGTTGCTGACATTCTTTTGCCCATCGAAGGCATTGAGGGCGATCTGCTCGACGTCGGAACCGGTGGAGGGGTACCGGGTGTGATCCTATCAATAGTTTTTCCGACGAGGACCGTCTTGGTCGACTCGTCGAAGAAGAAGACTGCCTGGCTCTCGAGGACTGTAGAAGCACTCGGCTTGGGGAACGTGGAAGTGGTCTGTGCGAGGGTGGAAAACCTCGCCGATCGATACAGAGAGAGCTTCGACTACGTTACCGCACGCGCGGTGGCAACCTTACGGATTTTGCTCGAACTCTGCGTGCCGTTCTGCAAAGTGGAAGGATCGTTGCTCTTTTACAAGGGTCCAAACTGGTTGGAAGAGGTAGAGCAAGCGAAAAGGGCGATGGAACTGTTGAGAGTCCACCTGGAACAAAACGTTGATTACGAACTTCTGAGCGGTGAGAAGAGAACGCTTTTGAAGTTCAGAAAGCTCGCACCGACCGAGCCAATCTATCCGAGGGACACGAAGAAGATTTTGAAACGTCCCCTGTGAGGGTGAAGGTATGTTGTTGCTGAGAACGTGGAACTTTCCTGGAAAGACGAACATGGCGATGGACGTGGTTCTCGCAGAGACGGTCAAAGAACCTTTGCTCAGGCTTTACACCTGGGCAAGACCGACGCTGTCACTCGGGAGACACCAGAAACGGATCGAACTGAACGTGGATTACATGAGGCAGAAAGGCATAGAATGCGTCGTCAGACCCACGGGCGGCAGGGCTGTACTGCACCAGGATGAACTCACGTACGCGTTCGTCGTGCCAGCCTCGCACGAACTCGCTACGAAGAACCTTGAGGAGTTCCATCGAACCGTGAGCGAGAGGATCTTTCTGGCGGTGAGAAGGCTCGGATTCGATGTGAAGATGGAAGTTCGAAAGAGAACGACGGCGAAGAGTCCCGCGTGCTTCGATTCGCCAGGCATGTACGAAATAACACTCGATGGGAAAAAGCTCGTTGGCAGCGCGCAGATGAGGACCAGAGACTTCGTGCTCGAACACGGCTCGATACTGCTGAAAAGCCACGTCGAAGAATACGCACGATGCCTGAACCTGGATCCGGACAGTTTGAAAGAGAAGTTCGTCGGCCTTCAGGAAGTGAAAGATGTTACCCTGGAAGAGCTCGAGAAGAGCTTGATCGATTCGTTCTGTGAGTCGTTCGGACCAGCCGAAAGTTTCACACTCAGCTTCGAGCTCATGAATCGAATCTACGAGAAGGAGGTTCAGTTCGGTTGCCCGGTAAATTGACGATCGTCGGTACTCCCATCGGCAACATGCTCGACATGACGATAAGGGCCATCAAGGCGCTGCGAGAAGCGGACGTCATCCTCGCCGAGGACACCAGAAGGACGTTGAAGTTGCTCAAGTTCTACAGGATCGAGAACAAACAGCTTCTTTCCTACGGCGTTCACAACCAGACCAAGAGCATACCGATGATCCTGAAGCTCCTCAGCGAGGGGAAGAAAGTGTGCCTGGTCACCGATTCAGGGATGCCGGGTGTCGCCGATCCTGGAGGTTACCTGGTCGATGCGTGCTGGAGGAAGGGTATCGAGCTCGACGTCATGCCGGGTCCCAGCGCCCTGACGAGTGCGATGGCGCTGTGCGGTTTCGACACCTCACGCGTCATGTTCGTGGGTTTCCTGCCGCGCGGCAAGAAGAGGAGAAAACTCTTGAGAGAATTGAAGGGAAAAAAACTCGTTCTCATCTTCTTCGAGGCGGCGATCAGGATGCAGGCAACGCTGAAGGACATACTGGAAATCTTTGGAGACTGCGAGATCTTCATCGCCCGGGAGATGACGAAGATGTTTCAGCAACTGTACAGAGGAAAGGTCAGCGAGGCGCTGGAGCTTTTTAAAGATGTGAAAGGCGAGATCACCGTGGCCTTGAACCTCAAGGGGAGGGAGGAAGCTTGAAGAAGGAAATCGAAAAGCTCCTCAGGGAGATCTGTTTCATCGTGAAGGTCGAGGGAAGGCTCGTGCTGAAAGAATACCCCATCACGAGCGCCCAGTTCGACCTGTTGCAGAGACTTTACTTCAGAGGACCCATGAAGATGGTCGATCTGAGCCAGTCCCTCGGCATAGCCAAGAGTACGCTGAGTGGAATCGTAAAAAGGCTCGAAAACACTGGATACGTCGAAAGAAAGCGTGGGGCGGACAAAAGAGTCTACATGCTGTCCGTCACGGATGAAGGACGAAGGATCATCGAGAACGTGATAGAGAGACGGGTGGAATTCATAGGTAGGGTTCTGGAAAGGGTCGGGGAAGAACGCTCGAAAGAACTCCTGAGACTGCTCGAAGTCTTGAGGAAAGAGATGGAAAAATGCAGAAGCTCTTGATGGTGTTTTTGCTGGTTTCTCAACTCTGCATCGCCGTCACGCTGGTGACGAACGTCCCGAACGTCGAAGTGAGGCTGGGCTCTGTCCTGCTCGCCGTGACGGACAGAAACGGTGTCGCACAGTTCGAGGTGAGCCTGCCAGCGACGCTGACGCTCGTGAAACCAGGTTATCTGACCAAGTCTATCTTTTTGAGCGATCCAGAAAAGACTTACTTCGTCCAGCTGCAGGCTTCTGCGAACTTGCTGATCGAGAGTGTGCCGGACGGCGCGTCCGTCTGGATCAACAAAGTTCTGGTGGGTCGAACGCCTCTCGAAATGGAACTCGAACCTGGAAACTACGAGATAACGCTCCATAAGGAAGGTTTCTGCAGGACGAAAAGGTCCGTATCGCTTCAAGCCCACGAGAAGAAAAAGTTGAGGATCGAACTGTCGAACACCCCAACGGTCCAGATCGTTTCGAAGCCCGCCGCGAAGCTGTGGATCCAGAACCAGTTCGTCGGTGAAACTCCGAAGAGTTTGAAACTGCCCGCCGGAGATTACCAGATAAAACTACAGGCGCCGGACCACTTTTCCCTGGTGCAGGACATCAGAGTTTCCGACGACGAAACTCAACAGTTCGAATTCACTCTCACACCGAGCGCCAGATTGCTCGTTCAATCCAGCGTCTCACACGCGATCGTTCAGATAGACGATCGGGTGCAGCCTCAGAACACGGTTTTCACAGACCTTCCGCTCGGTGAGAGGACGATCCTCGTCAAGGCTGTAGGTTACGAAGAGAGATCGATCACGGTCGAACTCAAGCAGGGACAGAACTACCTTTACGTACCACTCGAACCGAAACTCTTTCGACTCGATGTCGTTGCGCCAGAAGAGGCTTTGATCTTCGTGGACGGAAAGAGCGCTGGACGCGGACCGACCAGCGTGAAACTGCCGCAGTCGATCCATCTGATCGAGGCGAGGCTCGGTGAGAAAAGGTGGATGGGTCTGGTAGACCTTTCAAGGGACGAACGAATCGAAGTGAGGTTCGATGTGGCGACCGTCCTCCTTCTGGGCGACAGAAACGTCGTCTACACTGTCGAGGGCATAACTTACAGACCGCCATCTTTGATCTACCTGCCTGAAGGTTTCCACACGGTGAAGGTCGAAGCAAGAGAGAGAACGGTCGAATTCTCCGCCGGCAAACTGTACACGTTCTCCCCGGAAGATCTCGGTTATCTCTGCATCTTCAGCGACAGCGTCGTCGAATGCTATGTGAATTCAGAATTTGCAGGTCTTTCACCTGTGTTATTCTATCCAGTGAAACCTTCTGTTGTGAAAGTGAGCACCGTCGGCTGGGAAAGGGAAGTGATCGTTGAGCCAGGGAAAACGATCAACGTCACGGTGGGAGGTGATTGAAGTGAGGAAGATGGTCGTTCTGTTCGCATTGATCGGTTGCTCTCTGTTCGCCCAGCTGAACATCAAGGATGTTTCTCCCGTTCTGGACATCTACGTTCCCGTGTCGTTCGTGATCGAAAACAAAATTATGGAACTGGACGAGAACGGAAACTTCAGAGGAGGCCTGTTGACCACCAGGTTCGACATCGCACAGTACATATACAGAACGATCAAGAACTTCCAGCTGGACGAGCTTTCCAAAAGACTTTCAGCGCTCGCAGAGTCTCAGAAAGAGGTCTCCGCGAAGATGCTGGGTATCGAATCAGCCTACAAGACCTACGACCAGAGATTGAGAGAGCTCGAAACGGCCACGGTGAACATTCAAAGCCAGCTCGACAAACTCTCTCAGGAACTCTTCGCACAGGTGCAGAAGCAAATCGTGGATTACATCAAAGCCCAGGAAGCTCAACTCGCCAGGATAGACGCACTGGTTGAAAGGGTGAACTCCGTAGAGAAACTCAGTTCAGACCTGTTCAAACAGGTTCAGGCGCAGCAGAACGATCTGGAAAAACTTTCGAGAGAGCAGACGAACATCAACAACCAGATCTCGAGCCTATCCCAGCAGCTTTCCACGCTGAAGTCCTCCGTCGATGCGCTTTCGAAAAGGCTGGATCAGACGTTCGCAGAGTTGACGAACTTCAAAGATTCCACGAGGAACGAATTCAACGCCTTTTCGAACCTCGTCGATCAGAAGATATCCGCCTCCGAGAGCAAGCTCAGCGTAACGTTGAAGAGCCTGCAGAACGAACTCGCGCTGCAGAAAAAGGAGCTCACGGACAGAGCCGAGGAGGTCAACAGATTGAGACAGCAGATCCAAGATCTCCAGAACAGACTGATCGCGCTGGAGAACTTCGCCTCGAAACAGCAGGTGGAGGAACTCAGAAACCAGATCCAGGGTCTGGTCGAGAGGGCTTCGAAGCTCGAGCAGGATTTGAAAGTCCTCGAAGAAAACCTCGCGTCTCTGGACCTTTCGAGGCTGAAGAGCAGGATCGACGAACTCGAGCTGAAGAACAAAACCCTCCAGTCCAACCTGAACACGGCCTACATCGTTGGGGCGGCGGGTGTCGCGATCGGACTGATAGCACTCATATTCTCTATGGGAAGGTGAAGCTTCGTGAGAAAAACGCTCTCGATCGTTTTGTTGCTAACCCTTCTGGTCCCGACGTTCGCCAAAACCGTACACATCGTTTCTAATTACGTCAAACCCGAAAAGGAGAGAGCCTATTACGAAGGGAACGTGAAGGTTGAGGTCGAGGAAGACAAGCTGAAGCTTCTTTGTCAATCCATGCTCGTGACGAAGCTGCTGAACGAATGGAGGTTGATCGACGCGACCTCAACGTTCGTGGAATTCGAGAACGGCGAGGCAACGGCGACGAACTTGAAGTACGATCTGAAGACCAAAACGGGTATGCTGGTGGGCAACGTTCAGGCGAAGATAATCGACAAAGGAAGCTCCGACGTCGTCCTTCTCAACACCGAGAGATTGTCGATCGATCTGGACAAAAACGTTTTTCAGACGGACACACCAGTTCGCGTCGTGAAAGGGAAGATCGAAGCATCCGCGAACGCCCTGTTTTACGATAGAAACTCCGGATTGATCAGGCTGACGGGTTCGGTGGTCCTTGTGGACCACGAGAAGAATCTGAAAATGTGGGCCGACGCTGTCGAGATCAAAACCGCTGGCGATGAGATGAGCGCGACGAACGCCAGGGTTGAACTCGTTGTGGAGGAGTGATGAAACTTGCTGGACATACGCATGTTTAGGGAAAACGCTGAAAAGGTGAGGACCGCCCTGAAGAACAGAAACTACGATCCTTCCATCGTTGATGAGATCGTCTCGCTGGATACGAGGGTGAGGTCGCTCACGAACGAGGTGAACCAGCTGAGGGCTCAGAGGAACAGCATCTCAAAACGCGTCGCCCAGGCCAAAGCCCGCGGCGATGAGCAGGAAGCGAACCAGCTTATGGAAGAAGGAAAAAAGATAGGTGAACGCATCGACGCGATCGAGAAAGAACTCGACGAAGTGAAAGAGAAGCTGAACAGACTGATGCTCTACGTGCCGAACATCCCGCACGAATCCGTACCGATCGGGCCGGACGAGACGCACAACATCGAGGTCAGAAGGTGGGGAGAACCGAGGAAGTTCGACTTCGAACCCAAAGCACACTGGGACCTGGGACCCCAGCTGGGCCTGATGGACTTCGACAGGGCTGCCAAACTCTCCGGTTCGAGGTTCACCGTGATGTACTCCGCATTCGCAAGGCTCGAGCGCGCACTCATAAACTTCATGCTCGATCTCCACACCAAAGAACACGGCTACACCGAAGTCTGGGTGCCACACCTCGTCAAGCGGAGCACGATGACGATCACGGGCCAGCTACCGAAGTTCGAAGAAGAGGCGTACAGGATAGATTCGGACGACCTGTTCCTGATACCAACGGCGGAGGTACCCCTGGTCGCCCTCAGGGCCGATGAGATTTTAGAAGAGAAGCAGCTTCCTTTGCTGTACACAGCGTACACACCCTGTTACAGGAGGGAAGCGGGCAGTTACGGTAAGGACGTGCGAGGCATGATAAGACAGCACCAGTTCGACAAGGTCGAGCTCGTCTGGCTGACGACACCTGAGCGTTCCTTCGAAGATCTGGAGACGCTCGTCAGGCACGCGGAGGAAGTGCTCAGGAGGCTCGAGTTACCCTACAGGGTGGTACTGCTGTGCACCGGCGACATGGGTTTCGGCGCGGCGAAGACCTACGATATAGAAGTCTGGTTGCCCTCGTACAACGCGTACAAAGAGATCTCCTCGTGCAGCAACGATACCGACTTTCAGGCACGCAGGGGAAACATCCGATACAGAAGAAAAGACGGAAAGCTCGATTACGTCCACACACTGAACGGTTCGGGCGTGGCGATCGGGAGGGCGCTGGTGGCGATCGTGGAAAACTACCAGAGGCCAGACGGAAGGATAGACGTTCCGAAGGCGTTGCAGCCATACTTAGGTTGCGAGGTGATCCCCTGATTGCCCCACCTCTTCTACGGAAAACCGAACGGTGAATTCATCGTCCTGGACGCGCACGAAACACAACATTTGAAGGTCGTCAGGATCCGGGAGGAGCGAGAGGTATTCATCACAGATGGAGAGGGTAAGCTGTACCGTTGCCAGATTGTGAACATAGGGAAGAACGAATCCATCGCGCGAATAATGGAGTCTAAAGAGAGAAGAGAGAAAATACTGCCAGTGACCCTGTGCGTGGCATCGCAGCACTGGGAAAGGCTCAGGTGGCTCGTTGAAAAAGCGGTCGAGGTTGGAATAGCGAGGATCGTGGTTTACAAACCGAGCAGGGGTAGATCCTACAGCGACAAGGTGGAGAAGATAAAACTCGTGATCAGAAACGCCGCGAAACAGTGCGCAAGGTGTAGATTTCCAGAGCTTCAGGTCCTGGACAATCTGGATCTACCCGTAGAACCATCGAAGACGTTCGTGCTCCACCAGTCCGGCGAGCCTCTGACGTTGACACAGGCGGCCCAGTACAGAAACATCGTCGTGGGCCCGGAAGGTGATTTCACCGAATCGGAACTGGAATCGCTGCGCTCCAAGTACAGGCTGTTCAATCTGGGAGAAACCATCTTCCGATTTGAGACCGCGGCCCTGCTCGTGATGGGTTTGATGTATTTTCTCAACGATCCTCTTGAGGAGGGATGATCATGAAGAAGGGTGAAAAGGTCCTTTCCTTCGTGAAGTTCGAGAAAGAGCTCGAGAGTGCTTATCGTGAGAGATTGTCCGCCGTGAAGAGACCGGAAGAAACGGGCGATGTTTTCGTTGAATTCGCGCTGAAGCTTTTGAACAGAGTGAACCCATCGATCACGAGGAACCACTGGGACCACGTTCGCTTCGAGCCCGAGACGGAGAACGGTTACAAACTGTCGAAAGAATTGGAACAGATCATCGGTGAGGAAATTCTAACCAAAAGCGACCTTCCGGCGATCCTCAAGAGGATGGCTCTCAACGCCGCGCACAGAAGGAAGGCTCTCCTCTCCAACACCGAGAGGACCGATCTGTTCAGATTGCAGGAAAAACCAGAGCAGCGCTGATCCAGGCTCAGCCACTCCTCTGTTTTCGTGCGGTACGATCGGCGATTTCCAATTTCATCGCAACGCGAGTCATTTGCAATTCAAAGTTATGATCGATCCAGCGATCATCGCTGCACCCATGGTGATGAACACGAGCCTGAACGAAAAAGTCGCGAGCCAGCCGGCGAGTAAGGGACCGAAGAGGCTCCCGAAGGATCTGACCGATGTCAGCAGGCCGAGAAACTCCGCTCTCCTGTTCACGGGCACGTTCTCTATAACGAATTTCGTCGCACCGTTGATGAACGTGCCGAATCCGAGGCCAGAGACTGCGTAGGCCACGAGGACGGTCAGTTTGGAATCTGCTGGAACGAACAGCAGCGCCCCGATACCAGAGGCGAACATACCCAAGGCCGCGACGTACTTGCTCGCGATTCTGCGCATCAAGAGGGCTGCAAGGAAGTGCGAAGGTATTTGCATGAAAGGATTCGCAGAAGAAAGAAGGATCGTTACGGATTTGCTCAAGTTCATCTCTTCGACCAAATAAACGGCGATCAACGCGAAGGTGCCACCTATGCCGAGCTGTCTCAGGAAGGAGCCCAGATACATCGCCCAGAGATTGTTCTTCTTCAAAATGTGTTTCGAACTTATCGCGGAGAAGATTCTCTGAAGGTTCGTCCGCTGAACTTCGTATCGCTGGTGTGGAACTACCACGGATTTCTCGATGAAGTACAGCATCGTCAACGCGATGAAGAACAGTATCAGCATCACCTGGGTGACGGAAAAGAACCTCAACAAGGGTGAGACCACGATCCTTCCAAAACCCAGTCCGAAGGAGTTCACCGCGTTCACCAGGCTGACGATGACACTGCTGTCGAGCTTTGAAGATTCAACGAATATTGCCATCGAGATGGGATCGAACGCACTCGAGAAAAAGGTGAAGATCGTCGCCACCAGGAAAAAATGCACGGCCCGTCTCGCGAGGGTGTAACCCGGTAGAACGATCAAAGCGATCAGTATCGCCACTGAGAGAACTTTCTTTCTGCTTCTGGATTCGTCGCTGAGCGCTCCCCAGAAAGGTGTTGCAAGGCTTCCAACGGCGCTGTTGATGCTCGACAGCAGGCTTATGGAGAACAGGTCTATGGATAACTCCCTCATCCTGAGCTGGAGCAACATGTCGTAGTTCAGAATGCTGAAATTCCTTATCAAAGAGGCAAGGTAAAGACTCAGTCTATTCCCACTCGATCGTCGCTGGTGGCTTGGAGCTGATGTCGTACACTACCCTCCCTACTCCTTTGACGCTGTTCAAGATCCTGCGCGATATCAAGTCTAACACGTCGTGTGGAATTTTCGACCAGTCAGCGGTCATACCCTCAACGCTGTCAACACACCTTATCGCGAGCACGTAGTCGTACGCCCTCCTGTCACCCCTGACACCGACCGATCTTACTGGCAGCAACACCGCGAAGGCCTGCCAGACCTTCTCGTACCAGCCCGTTTCTTTCAATGTCTCTATGAGTATGCTGTCGGCCTCCCTGAGTATGTCCAGCTTTTCCTCATCGATGGGCCCCACAACGCGCACCGCGAGCCCTGGGCCTGGAAAAGGTTGTCTGTGGATCACGTCGCGAGGGATACCGAGCATCTCTCCGACGATCCTGACCTCGTCTTTGAAGAGGTTTCGCAGAGGCTCGACGATCTTCAGATCCATCCTTTCCGGTAGTCCTCCAACGTTGTGATGGCTCTTTATCGCCGCAGTTTTCTTACCGGACCTGGCGCTCTCGATCACGTCGGAATAGATCGTGCCCTGAACCAGGTGGGTCGCACCGTAACTTTTCGCTTCCTGCTCGAAGACCCTTATGAACTCTTCGCCTATGATCTTCCTCTTCTTTTCCGGATCGTCCACACCCTTGAGTTTGCTCAAAAATCTCTCTTTTGCGTCTATCTTCACAACGTTGAGCCCGAGCATGTTCTTGAAGACCCTCATCACTTCCTCCGCTTCGTTCTTTCTCAGCAGACCGTGGTCCACGAACACGCACCGCAAGTTAGATCCAACCGCTCTGTGTACCAGAACACACGCCACGGAGGAGTCGACACCACCCGAGAGCGCCGCGATCACCCTCTTGTCCTTCAACTCTCTTCTCAGCTCTTCCACCTTCCGGGTGATGAAATCCTCCAGATTCCAGTTCGGCTTCAGCCCACATATCTTGCTGAGAAAGTTCTGCAGCATCTGCCTTCCAAGCTGAGTGTGACGCACCTCGGGATGAAACTGCAACAGCCAGAACCTTTCAAAATCGCTGGCTGCAACGATCATGCCGTTTTTCGAATAAGCCGTCGCTCTGAAACCATCGGGCAGAACTTTCACCACGTCCGAGTGGCTCATCCAGACCGTGGTTTCTCTCGGAACGGATTCGAAGATCGGATCTTCCTCAACTATTTTTATCTCCGTTCTTCCGTACTCCGCAAGTTCACCGCGTTCCACCTTTCCACCGAGCTCGTGCGCGAGCAGCTGCATTCCATAACAGATACCGAGCACCTTACCGCGGTACTCACCGAACCAGGCTGGAAGTTTCGGCGCATCGGGTTCGTACACGCTGGCCGGTCCTCCAGAGAGAACGAGGGCCCCCACGTCGGACGGGTCCACATCCTCGTCCAGCTGAACCACCTGGCTGTAGTAACCGAGTTCCCTGACAACACGCGCGATCAGCTGTGTGTACTGTGATCCGTAGTCCAGTATGAGAACTCTCATCTCTTTCTCTCCCCGAGCTGCAGAATTTCTCTGGCTTCCTTAGCCGTCGCGATGGGTCTTCCGAGTTCCTTAGCCAGCCTCACGACCTTCTCCACGAGCTCGGCGTTGGATTTGGCGAGCACTCCTTTCTCTATGTAAATGTTGTCTTCCAGACCGACCCTCACGTGGCCACCCATGACTATCGCCATCGCCGCCATGGGAAACTCGTGTCTGCCTATACCGGCCACAGACCAGGTGGCGCCCGGTGGAAGACTGTCCACCATCGTCACGAGGTTCCTCGCGTTTGCGGCGATCCCTCCCGGAACTCCCATCACGAAATCGAAGTGGAGATGCCCCTGAACCAGCCCCTTCTTGACGAGCACCATGGCGTTGTTTATGTGCCCGAGATCGAAGCACTCGAACTCAGGCATGATACCTTTCCCCTTCATGACGGAGGCGAACTTCTCTATCATTGGCATGCTGTTGTAGAACACGTCGTTTCCGAAGTTCACGGTCCCCGTGGTGAGTGTGGCCATATCCGGATCGGCTTCGAGAGATTGCAACCTCTCCTCAGGAGTCATCCAGACGGCACCGCCGGTGGAAACCTGGACTATGATGTCGGGACACTTCTCCCTTATCAACCGAACGGTCCTCTTGAAAATCTCGGGATCCTGGGTTGGGTTGCCGTTCTCGTCCCTCACGTGCAGATGGACTATGGAAGCACCCACCAAGTAGGCTTCGTACGTTTGCTGGGCGATCTCTTCGGGCGTGATGGGGATGTAAGGAGTGTCCTTCCTCGTGACTTCAGCCCCACAGACGGCAACCGTTATGATCAGCTTATCCATCACTTCGACCTCCTCTGTCTATCTTTTGGAACCACACACACGGCGACGGCTTTCGCGACGAGCAAAGGTGGATCGAGCACGTCGCAGGCTGAGGGTTGCTCTGGAATCTGCGCGCTGGTGATCACCTTGTAAACTTCAAACTTCATCTTTCGCGAGGTGTTACCAACTTCGACGATTTCACCGTACACTTCGAGAAAATCTCCCGCGAACACGGGCTTGAGAAACTCCACACTCTCGTAAGCCCTCAACAGACCCTCGTCGCCGTCGTGCCTGATCAAAAGCTCCGTCGCAACGTCTCCCATTAGCTGCAGTATCCTCGCGCCGTCGACCAACCCTCCCGCGTAATGCGCGTCGTGCTCGCTCATGCGTACCCTCAGCATCGCCTTCACGAAACTCACCTACCCTTTCTTGAGGAAGAGTTCCGGCTTTTCTTTCAACAGCTTTACGAACACTTCGGCAAGGTTGGGATCGAACTGAGAACCACTGCAACGTTCGATCTCTAAGATCGCCTCTTCGATCGTCATGGCTTTCTTGTAAGGTCTGTTGGTCGTCATGGCGTCGAAGGCATCGACCACAGCCAGAATTCTCGATTCGAACGGTATCGCGTCACCCACAAGACCGTCCGGATAACCTTTGCCATCGTAACGCTCGTGGTGGTGTCTCGCGATCTTCGCGATCTCTTCCAATCCAGCCTCGTTCAGTAGCTCAAAGCTCTTGACTGGATGTATCTTCACAAGCTCGTACTCTTCAACCGAGAGCAAACCGTTCTTGTTCAGAACCTGTTGTGGCACGAAGATTTTGCCCACATCGTGTACCATGCCCGCCCAGAACAGGCATCTTATGACGCTCCTGTCGAGCCCAAGGTTTTCTGCGAACAAGCTCGCATAACGTGCGACGTTTTCAGAATGCCCCCTCGTGTAGTAATCGTAGTACTCGAGCGCCTTGACGACGACGCCCAGAAGCCTTCTTTGAAAGATTCCCTGTTCTCTCACGTAGCTTCTCAGAGAGAGCAGCGTGGCGACGAAGAGTGCGAACTTCTCAACGTACTGTTTCTCAACGACGCTCACACCCTCAGAAAAATAGAGCAGAACACCGTGCACGGCATCCTGAGAGGCGATCGGTACGAGTGCAACACAAGATGGGTCTTTTTCATCACAAAGCCGCGCGACAGTTTTCAGAATTTCGGCGCGTGCAGACTCAGATGTGAAATCGAAGCTTTCGTCGATCCTCTGAATCACTGGATCTTTTTCGTTCGTGAGGCACACCAGCGTCTTGCCAGGTTCACTGACAGATCTGAGCACGACTCCAGCGGCCCTGGAAGCTGGCAAATAATCCTTGAACGTTCTCAAAACCGACAGCAGGAACTCTTTTTCCTGAATCGTTTCGAAGGTCAATCTGTTCGTCAGATCGAGAACGGCCTGGAAACCTTTCTGGAAACGTTCCACCTGCTTTGTCTTTTCCTCCAATCGCTTGTTGAGGTTCATCAGTTCCTGGTTCATCGCTTCGAGTTCCTGGTTGGCCGCCTGAAGTTCTTGATTCATCGCCTCGATCTCTTCGTAAGAAGCCTGAAGTTCTTCGTTCTTCTTCCTCAATTCCTCCGTGCGCAGAGCGACCAGACGCTCCAAACGCCTGTTGATGAGGAGTAGAGTCGTGAAAATTGAGAAGGCGCCCACCGAGCCAGTCAGTATGAACCACCACAACCAGGCCGGAACGAAAAATCTGGGTTTGACGAAGAGGTTGATGATCCTCTCCATCTCTCCCTTCGGCAAGCGGTCCAGGGCCGCGTTGAACTTTTCCACGAGCTGTGGTTTCGTTCGTGCGAAGGCAAAGTACGCCCATTCGACAGAAAGCGGTGGCAGACTTTCGAACAGATGGTAAAGATCGTGCTTTATGAGATAGTAACTCGCCGTAAGATCTTCCATGAGGAAAGCATCTATTTCCCTGTTTTCAACAGCTTCGATCAGCTGCTGGAAACTTTCGAAGCGTTTGACCAAGACCGAAGGATTCTTTTGCCTCAAAAGGGCTTCGTTCGCATCGCCTTCGACGACCCCCACAACGAAGGCGCTCAGCTCTTTGAAATCTTTCACCTTCAGTTCTTTCTTGACCCACACGAGGCTCTGAACCTTCAGGATGGGTTTCGAGAACAAAAACATCTTCTCTCTTTCTGGCGTTTTGAAGATCAGATTGATCATGTCCGCCTGCCCCGTCTCCACGAGTTTCAAAGCCTCAGAGAAAGGCATCAATTCGATGTCGAACCTCAGATCTGAAACCTTCTCGATCGCTTTCAGTATTTCCACCGAGATACCCACCAGTTCCTGCCGCTCGTTTCTGTAAATGAACGGAGGGTAGAAATCACCGCTGACGAACTTCACCTGCTCGCAGAAACAAAGCGTGGCAAGGAGAAAACAGAGCAACGCAGCCGTCCTTTTCATCGACGATCCCCCATTCACCCCGCATTCAATACTTTTCAAATCCCATTTTACAACACGCGTACGGAGAACTGTGGTAGAATATTTCCGACAAAAAGAGTCCAAAAATTGGAGGTAAAGAATGATGGCGATCACGCTCACTCAAGTGGATGTCTGGACGGCTTTAGCTCACGGTTTCATATCCTTTCTGAGCCCGTGTGCTTTACCACTGCTTCCATCTTTTCTCGCGCTGCTGTTCTACGATAAGAAGGCCGCATTTTTGAGGATCATCGGCTTTTTCTTGGGCCTTTCCGCCACGTTCGCGAGCTTGGGCGCCCTATCGGGAACGCTCGGTGGTTTCTTCGATAAGAACCTGCTCCGTTACGCCGCAGGCACGCTTGTCATCATCATGTCGGTTCTGTTCCTGCTTCAAATACAGCTCTTCAGGCCGAAAGCCATCAAGCTCAACAGGTTCAAAGCGGGTGGAATCTTCTCGGGTATCGGTCTGGGGCTCGGTGTGGGGCTGGTGTGGATTCCCTGTGCGAGCCCGGTGCTCGCATCCATCCTCGCCATCGCTGCCACCAGGGGAACGGCCCTGAGAGGGGCGCTGTTACTCTTCATCTACTCGCTCGGAATCTCTGTACCTTTCTTGACGATCGGAGGGGTTGTATCGAAACTTTTCAGCAAGGTGAGCTTCAAAACCCCTCTGTGGGAAAGGGTATTGAAGTACGCAACGAGCGCTCTGCTTTTAGTCCTCGGGTTGCTCATTCTCACGGGAAAGGCGTTCGTATGAGAGGAGTGATCGCATGAAAAGGTTCTCGGTGATTCTTTTCACACTCGTCGCCGTTTTCAATCTCGCACAGAACGTTCTTCTGAACGACGTGGACGTTGCGGCGAAGCTGGCGAAGATCGAACAGAAAAAGCTGGCGATCGTTTTCACGACCCAAACCTGTCCGTACTGCGCGAAGCTCAAGAATGAAACGCTCACCGACAGAACCGTGAAACAGCTGATCATGGCGAACTTCATCTTCGTCGAGGCCATGTACGACACCAGGAAAATCACGAACATCTTCGGCCAGCCGATGAGTTACGCGCAGTTGTTCGACTATTTCAATGTCAGTGGCGTTCCGACCACATGGTTTTTGACCAGCGAGGCCACGCCACTGGTGTACCTACCAGGTTACGCTCCGGCCAACGTGTTCACCCAGGTACTGAGGTACGTTTATCAGGAGATCAAGGAAGATTTCTCGCAGTACGCGAAGAAGAAGGACGATTTCATGGGTGAGAAAAAGCTCTTGAAGGTAACGTCAGAGGAAGCCGACTTCGTTCTGAAGAACGATCCGAACGCCGTGTTCGTCGATTCGCCCATCGACAAACCCGATGTCTTCAAAGTTCACATCACGAGAAAAGAAGACATCGCGAACAGACTCGTTGAGCTCGGCGTCTTCCGGGTACTCTTGATCAGTGATTGAGCTTGCCGGTTTCCTTTTCTGCGGGGGCCTGTCTGGCCCTCTTTCGAAAATTCAGAAACAGTCCGAGAACGAGAAGGATCAGCCAGACGAAGATCAGCGCAAAGACGATCGGTTGACTCTCGAACAGTTTCGACACTTCCTGTTTGGGACTCTTCGTGATCCACACGTACAGCCAGCCGACGGCAGAGAAGGCCAGCAGATAACTCGCAACGAGTAGAGATATGACAGCCAGCACCTGAGCACTTTTTCTAACCGCTATCAGCCCGCAGATCAGTCCCAGTACGATCCCCACCCCTACCGGGACGAGCACGTTGAGGTCGAACTGACCCACGGTGCCGAGTTCTCTTCCCCGAACAACGATCAGAGTTATGAAGTAACCGAGCGCACCGCCCGCGAGAAATCCCACCAGAAAGACGAAGATTTTGTACAGACCGTACAGCACGGCTCCGCACAGAACACCGAGGACAACCACGAAGATGAGGTTCAGCGTGGAGTTCTCGATCAATTTTTCCTGCAAACCTTTAAGAAATTCCACCTTACCCATCCATTCGATGAGCAACGGGCTGAGGAAGAATCCACCGAGCAGGAAACCGAGCATCGGCATGAGGATGTTCTCCAAATATTTCGCGGCCAGGACGACGAAGACACTTATGGGTACGACGAGGTACCAGAGTTCGAGAACCACGTGAGGCTTGAGAAATTCTGAATTCACTCACTCATCCCCCTCGCACACTTTTATTTTATCAGAACGTCGTAGTAGAATTGTTCTGGTGCTGCATATGCTTCAAACTGTGAAGATGCACTTCGTGGAGCATTTCAGAGTGCCGGTGGAGAGGTTGTGGAACATCTTTGTCTGTCCAAACGGTTGGGACCCGTGGTTCACGGACGGTATGAGCATGGAGCTCTTCGAAGGCGGGCAGATCCGCTTTCGATGGAAGAGGATCACGGCAGACGAGGTGGTCGAAGACAGGGGCGTTGTGGTGTTCATACAACCACTGAAAGTTTTCGAGTTCTGGTGGTACGAGTACGAAGACGGATTCAGATCGAGAGTGAAGATGACGTTCACGCCGGACGGAAACGAAGGAACCTGGTTGAAGGTCGAGGACTCTGTTCTCATCGACGGTGAGAGGGAACTACCGATCGCTCTTGGCTGTGCTTACGGCTGGGGACAGATGCTCTGCCTGGCGAAGGCTTACGCCGAGCGTGGTTTGATCCTCATTTAAGACGTATTAACCGTTCGGCAAAATTGTTTGGGTAGCATAATATACGAGAGATACACGAACGAACCGATCAGGAGGTGGTGCAGATGCCGTTCTACAGGTACGTGTGTGAGAAATGCGGTTCAGAAAGACGAGTCTTCCACGGCATGAACGAAAATCCTTCCGTCGTTTGTGACTGTGGCACGCAGATGAAAAGATCCATAGGCAGGGTCGCCGTGGTGTTCAAAGGTAGCGGCTTCTACGTCACCGACAACAGAAAGAACGAAAGCAAGAAAGAGGAGAAAAGCGAAGAAGCTGCGTGATGGGGCAAATGCCCCATCAAAATTTTGAAGGAGGCGGAGTGCATGCAGGTTAAAAGGATAGACCACGTGGGGATCGCGGTGAGAAACGCTTCAGAAAGATTGAAGTTCTACACCGATTTCCTCGGTTTGAAGGACGTCCACACGGAAGAGCTTCCCGAAAGGGGTCTGCGCGTCTACATGATAAAGGTGGGAGAAAGCAAGATCGAGCTTTTGGAGCCCATCAACGAACAATCGGAGATCAACAAGTTTCTGGAGAACAAGGGAGAGGGCATCCACCACATCGCCTTTAACGTGACGGGGATAGACGAAGCGGTAGAGCTCGCCAAGAAGTTGGGTTTCCAGCCCCTTTCTGATGCTCCAAGACCCGGTGCAGGCGGAACGCGCGTGCTGTTTCTGCATCCAAAGTCGGTCGGTGGAGTCCTCGTCGAACTGGTGGAAGGCCACCATTGAGGGGGAATAGGCATGGAAGAATTGATCAGAAATCTCAGAGAACTCGAACAGAAAGTTGAGCTCGGTGGAGGAACTGAAAGAATAGAAAAGCAACACGCACAGGGTAAACTGACGGCCAGGGAGAGGCTCTCGCTCCTGCTGGACGAAGGATCTTTCGTGGAGATAGACAAGTTCGTCAAGCACAGGGCCACGGCGTTCGGCCTGGACAAGGAAGAGCTTCCCTGTGACGGCGTTGTGACGGGGATCGGAAAGATCAACGGAAGGATGGTCGCGGTCTTCTCGCAGGACTTCACCGTGATGGGTGGATCGCTGGGCGAAATGCACGCGAAGAAGATCATGAAGCTCATGGATTTGGCGATGGAGCTGGGTATTCCCCTGATCGGCATCAACGATTCGGGAGGAGCGAGGATTCAGGAAGGTGTGGATTCACTGTTCGGTTATGGGGGAATCTTCTACAGGAACACGCTCGCGTCCGGTGTGATACCACAGATCACGCTCATCGCCGGACCGTGCGCGGGAGGAGCGGTGTACTCACCCGCGATAACGGACTTCGTCGTGATGATCGACAAGACCGCCAAGATGTTCATAACCGGTCCCAACGTGATCAAGGCCGTCACCGGTGAAGAGATCAGCCAGGAAGATCTCGGCGGTGCGTACGTCCACAACTCCAAGAGTGGAAACGCGCACTTTTTGGCGGCCAACGAACAGGAAGCCATCGAGATCATCAAAAAGCTCCTTTCTTACATTCCGCAGAACAATCTGGAGGAACCCGAGTACATCCCCGGGGACTATTCGCTTTCCATGAGCGAAGAGATCAACAACGTTGTACCCGTGGAGCCCACGAAGAGTTACGACGTTCGGAAAGTCATCGAGATGGTCGTAGACGAGGGTAGCTTCTTCGAAGTGCACAAGCATTACGCTCGAAACATCGTCGTGGGCTTTGCGAGGATCGCGGGTATGAGCGTGGGAATCGTTGCGAACCAGCCTTCGGTGCTCGCAGGTTCGCTCGACATAGATTCTTCCGACAAAGCTGCCAGGTTCGTACGCTTCCTCGATTGCTTCAACATACCCATCGTAACGTTCGTGGACACCCCAGGTTATCTACCCGGTGTACAGCAGGAACACGGCGGTATCATAAGGCACGGCGCGAAACTTCTGTTCGCTTACAGCGAAGCAACCGTGCCGAAGATCACCGTTATACTGAGAAAAGCTTACGGGGGCGCGTACATCGCGATGGGCAGCAAGCACCTCGGAGCAGACCTGGTCGCCGCATGGCCAACGGCTGAAATCGCGGTTATGGGGCCTGATGGGGCCGCAAACATCATCTTCAGAAAGGAAATAGAGAGCGCACCGAACCCCGAGGAAAAGAGGAAGGAACTGGTAAAACTCTATCGAGACACGTTCGCGAACCCCTACGTGGCGGCATCTCGTGGATACATAGATGCGATCATAGAACCAGCCAAGACGAGGGAGTGGATCGCGAAAGCTTTGGAGATCTGCCGAACGAAGGTCCAATCTCTGCCCAAGAAGAAGCACGGCAACATCCCCCTGTGAGGTGAGGACGGTGTCTAACATTACAATTCTCGTCGTTGGCATGGGGTCTGTTTTCCTCACCTTCGTCATTCTGTACATCATCTTCGTGATAATGGGAAAGATCTTCACGGCGAGACAGCGCAAAGTTTCCGGCACCACGACCACTGCAACAGAAACGAGTGTGAAGGTCGAAGAGAAGGCCGAGCCAGAGTCCAGTGAACCCATCGAGGCAGCCATAATCGGCGCAGTGATGGCCTACATGAGCTCGGAGCAGAAGGCAACAGTACAGCCAAAAGGAAGAGTCTTCACCCTTGAGGAGAGAACGATGAGTTGGAGAAAGAGCGGATGGAAAGGAGCGAGAGGATGGCGCGCAAGTTCCGGGTGGTGATAAACAACAAAGAATACATCGTCGAGGTTGAGGAGATCGGAGGTTCTCCGATCGTTCAATCCGTTCAACCAGTGGTTGAAAAACCACAGCAGGTTGAAAGACCACAGCAGGTGCCAGCACAAGCTGCGAAGCCAGAGCCCGTCAAGGTGGAGCAGCCAAAGGAGCAAGCCGCGCCGAAAGCTGGTGGCGTTGAAGTCAGAGCACCCATGTCCGGGCTCATCGTCAAGGTGCACGTGAGCGAAGGTCAGCAAGTGAAGCGCGGTCAGAAACTTCTGGTCCTCGAGGCCATGAAGATGGAGAACGACATCATCAGCGAGCACGAAGGCACTGTGCTCAAGGTTCTCGTGAAGGAAGGAGACAACGTCGAGACCCAGCAAACTTTGCTCATCATAGGTTGAAGAGAGGTGAAAGTATGGAACTCAAGGTCGTCAGCTTCGCCCTCGGCGAGGAAAAGTTCGCACTCGACATAATGAACATAGACAGCATAGTGGAGGTAGGAAAAATCGTAAGACTGCCCGAATCTGCCGACTATGTCGAAGGCATCATGAACCTGCGCGGTAACGTGATCCCGATCATCAACCTGAAGAAAAAGTTTTCCATGCCGGACACGGGCAGATCAAGCTCCGCGAAGATCGTTGTCGTCAACATGAAGGACAAAAAGGTCGGCCTGCTGGTCGATCAGGTGCACGAGGTGCTCACTCTGAGCGACAAACAGATAGAGCAACCTCCAACCGGTGTTGGGGGCACACGCGCGAACTTCATACTGGGAATAGCCAAACTGGGAGAAGAACTTCTGATCATACTCAACGCGGAAGAGATACTCTCTAAGGAAGAGAAGATTGCGCTCGAGAGTCTGAAGGTCTGAAAAACCTCACGAACCAGATGTCTGGTTCGAAGAAACCTTCGCTGGCGCTGAAACCAACGAGTCGTCCATCCGGTGAGAAGGATGGATAGAATGCGTCTTGCTTCAATTCTTCTGTGAGGCACCATTTTTCGCCCGTCTGCAGATCCTTGACCCATATCGCGTAGTAACCGAGACAGTTGCACGAATAGGCCAGGTACCTTCCGTCTGGTGAGATCGCAGGATCGTGTTCGTTGTAAAAACCATCCTCTATGCAGACGACACTTCCTTCGGGAGTGAGTGCGTAGATTCCAAAGTTCGCTTCTTTCAGTCCCACGAAGTAGATCGTCTGACCGTACACGGTGGGAGAGAACACCATGTCGAAGCCTTCTATGTTCAGTTTGCTGCGACGCCGAGCGAGTGTGGCGCGGTACATGGCGTTACCGGTCTCGGTGTCCTGCACGTACAGAAGGGTGTTCGCGTCGAACCAGGCTGGCGAATAGGCCGGCGCGTTGCCCGCAGAAATGAGGACGATGTTTTTCGCGTAGTCCTCGATGGGCATAACGTAGATGTTCCAGAAACCGTGGAGCGATCCCTGAAAGGCGAGCCTGGTACCGTCTGGGGAGAACCTCGGAAAGTACTCGCTGCTGCCATAAACGGGCAAAATCCTGAGACCTCCCTGTTGCAAATCCAGCAGGGCTATGTTCCTGTTACCACCGAGTCTGTCGGTTATGAACGCAAAATATTTACCGTCTGGACTGAAACTGCTGTACTCGTCCACAGAAGGATGGTAAGTGATGCGCAGGTATTTTCCAAAGGCGTTCTTCACCAACAATCTGAGTGCGGCCTTCTCCAAAGGATAGTGCACACACTCTCTTACGAAGTCCCGGTAAGGCCTCTCTTCCTTCGGCGAATAGCTGCAGCTGTAAACCACGTTGCCAGACTCCACCCAGCTCGCGTAATAGCTGTTCTTCGTCGCATCGTAAGTAACGGAAAAACTGAGGGTGAATTCCTCCCGAACTTCTATGTGCTCGTTCGCAGCCAACTTCACCTCGTCCGCTTCGAGCACGACACGCACGTTCTCAGGAACGAGTAGAAGGATCGATCTGGCCACATCGTCCAGAACCTTCTTGCTCTGTTCGTCTGAGGCCAGAGCGATCTTCAGACCAACGTATGCAAAACAGCTCACCACGAACGTGAGTAAGAGGATCACCAGAGGCCTTCTCATGTTCTCCGCTCAAATTCTACACCACGTTAAAGGAGTTTGCACCTCGGCCGATCAATAATATAGGTAGAGAAGGGGTGTTGAACATGAGCATCGACCCTGTGAAGATGGACCCTCAGCGCAACACGAGTCTGGAAAGGGTTCAAACCGGGAGTTTGAAACAGCTACAACTGAACGTTGAGAAGATCGCAGAAGAATCGTCCAAGAAACAAGAACAAGACAGTGTCGATCTCTCAAAAACGATGGAATCTCTCAGGAAAACGTTCGAAAAATTGAGCAGATTCTTCAAAACTGAAGCCCAGTTCACGATAGAACGTGAACTCAACATGATAATCATCAAGATAAAGGACAGAGAAACTGGCGAGATCGTCAGGCAGATCCCACCAGAAGTGGCCGTGAAGATCGCGAAGAACCTTCAAGAATTGATAGGCATACTCTTCGACGAGAAGGTGTGAACGATGGATGCAATATCGAAGATCGCTTCGAGCATTAACTTTCGCTACAGATCGTCGAACATACAGTTCGGGGGTTTGGCATCGGGGTTGAACACGGCCGACATAGTCGATGCGTTGATGCAGATCGAAGCCAGGCCCGCTGAAAGACTGTACCAGAAATACGAAAGCCTGGGTTTGAAACAGAAAGCATACCAGCAACTGGAAGAAAAACTCGAAAGTTTCGAGGCCTTCCTGTCGAGCTTCAAACTCCAGGCGACGCTTCTGGCCAAGAAGGTTTCCATTGAATCAGAGAAGATCTCCATAAACGCTTCCGCCGCTGCCGTCGCTGGAAGTTATCAAATCAAGGTTCTGTCCGTCGCGAGCAGAAGCTCCATGGTGAGCGGAAGAACCATAGGACCCGATGTGGATCTTTCCACCAGGTTCGGCGATCTGACGTACAGGTACAACCCAACCGATTCGGTTTTGAAGATCCAGCTCGGTGCGACGGTCCACACCGTCAACATCTCCACGGGTGACACGATCTCAGACATCATCGATAAGCTCGACGACATCTTTGGGTCTGGTAACGTCAGATTCGAGGATGGAAGATTGGTTTTGGAAAGTGCACAGGCTTTCGCGATCAGGACAGAGAGCGGTACGTTCGGTTTCGTCTTCAACCTCAACGATGCACCCGTCGTTCAGGAAAACGGAAAATACGTTCTTCGCAGTACGGCGCCCGTCGGTGCCGTCTCGATTTATAAAACCCTCTCACAGATCTCGACTTACAGGGGCGTTTCTATCGAGAGCGGTACGTTGAAGATCAACGGAACAGAAATAAGCTTCAACGTGAACATGACTTTGAAACAGCTGATAGATGCGATCAACACGAGTGAAGCTGGTGTGAGGGCCGAATACGATGCGAACTCGGACAGGTTGATCATCACTTCGAACAAAACCGGTCCGAACACGATACTGCTGGAAGACAACGGAACCAACCTTCTTCAGTTGCTCGGCCTGGACATTGGTCAGTTCAACATCGGTGGCACGACACACGTTCAGTTGAGCAGCGACGGTGTGAACTGGATCGATCTTTATTCCTCCACGAGCGAACTCACTTACATGGGCCTGTCCATAAAGGTGAAGGAGTTGATTCAAACTCCTGTGAGCTTCAGCGTCGAAAACGATACGGACTCTGTGGTTTCGAAGATAAAAGAGTTCGTCGACAGATGGAACCAGCTCATGGAGTACATCTACAACAAGTACAATGAGAAGCCCGTGACGGGCAAGAACGAAGAGGAGCTTTCTGAAGAAGAAAAGCTTCAGGGAGTGCTTCAAAGAGATCCACTTTTGAACGAGATCTTTTTCAAACTGAGAGGCTTCATAACGACGCGTATAGAGGGTGACATTTCTTATCTGTGGCAAATCGGCATAAGGACGAGCAGTTTCGGCTATCAAAACATGAAGATGGGGAAACTCGAGCTCGACGAAGACAGATTGAGAACGGTCCTCACGGAGAGTCCTGAGAAGGTCTGGGCCTTCTTCGGTGACACGAACGGCTTTGCACAGCAGGTGCAGTCTTATTTGAGAGAACTGACGAAGTTCGGAGGAAGAATAGACAGTATCGCGGGCATCAGCGGAACCATCACAAAACAGATGAGGAATCTGGCGAAACAACTTGAAAACATGCTCGAACGCTTACAGAAACGGGAAGCCTACCTCTGGAGCAAGTTCTCAGCGATGGAAGAAGTCGTATCGAGGATGCAGGCACAGGGTGCATGGCTCGCACAGTTCTCGAGCTTGAGGAGTAACAGCCGTTAAGATTTCTTCGACAGCGTTATCTCGAACTCGTTCGGATCGGGATTGTTGAAGGTCAGCTTGATCTTTTCTTTGTGCGTAACTATCATGGACCTGATCTTCTCCGCGTAGCCTGAGAATCGCTGGTGCAGGTTCACCTTCACCACATCGTACTGGGAAAGATCCATCTTCCTCAGTTCGTTCGACAGTCTCTTGAGCACGACTGTGGGAGACAGAACCCTACCGGAACCTTTACAGACGGGGCACGGTGAAAAGAGCAACTGTTCGCTCGAAGGGGTTCTTCTTTTGCGTGTCAGCTCGAACAGGCCAAGGCGTGTGAATCCAAGAAGTTCGACGTGTGCCGGATCCTTTTCGAACGCCTCCCGGATCTTTTTGAACAACCTGTCGTAATACTCTTTGACAGGCATGCCGATGAAATCTATCACGACGATTCCACCGATGTTGCGTAACTTGAGCTGTCTGGCTATCTCCTTGGCCGCTTCCACGTTCGTGTTGAACGCCAATTCTGCCTGGTTCTTACCAGAGGTGAAGCTCGCCGAGTTGACATCGAACACGGTCATCGCTTCCGTCGTATCGAGCGCCAGATATCCTCCACTGGGAAGATCTATCGTGCGCCTCTGCAAAAGGTTCAGCTGCTGATATATGTTGAACCGCTCGAAGAGGTCTCCATCAACGAAGTGCACCGCTATGGACTTGCTGATCTTTTTGACTTCCTGCTTGACCCGCTCGTACACCTTCTCTTCGTTCACATAAATTTCGTCCACGTTCTTGTTCAGACGTTCTCTGAGGATGTAGTCTATCGCTGTCGGTTCACATCTGAGCAGTTTCACCTTTCTCGATTTTTTGAAGCTGAGTAGCAACTGCTGCCATTCCTGCCTCAGCGATTGCAACTCTTCTTCTATAGTCTCCACGGGCATCCCTTCCGCGGCCGTTCTTATGACGATCCCTTCGTTCTTCTGAACCTTCGAAAACAGCGATTTCAGCCTTTCCCTCTCCCGTTGGTCGGCTATCTTCTTGGAGACACCCCTCGCACGTGACAGTGGAAAATAAACCACGTACCGTCCCACGAGTGAAAGCTTGCACGTAAGCTGCGGGCCTTTCTGTCCCACCGCGTCATGTTTGACCTGAACGAGAATCTTTGAACCTTCCTGAAGCTGTTTTCCTGCCAGCACCTGTTGAACGTAGACTTTGCCGACGTCCGAGACTCTTAAAAATCCATTCCTGCTCTCGCCTATGTCAACGAAGGCTGCGTTCAGGCCGGGCACGATTTTCTGTACAACGCCAACGTAGATGTTGCCAGCTATGGTCTCGTTCTCCTCGCTGAAGACCTCCTGAAGTTCTCCATCTTCGAGCATGGCACCGCTGATGAGATCTTCTTGAACGTTTATGATCAGAACACCCGGCACGCTGTGAAACCTCACTCAAAGAATTCGTAAAGGCTGATTTTGCCGTCCTTCCTGAGGAGTAAGAGATTGATCTCATTGGTTTCACTGTTCCGGAACAGGAAGAATTGTCTGTCCATCGTCTTGAACTGAAGGATCGCTTCTTCCAGAGGCATCACGTTCAGTGGCAATCTTTTCGTTTCGGCCACATCCTCCTCCGTTTCCTCAACGACGGCTGGTATTTCCAGATGCTTGGGTTCTCTGTGTTTGTCCCTGATGGTCGATTTGAGCTTCTTGACCTTCTTTTCGAGCGCATCGCACAGGGCATCTATCGCCGCATAAAAATCTGGATCCTTCTCCTGCACGACGATCACGTTCCCCCTGAGGTTGATGTTCGCCTTCACCACGTAGTTCACGGCATCTTTCTCGGCCTTGATCTCCGCCGATACGAGTTCCTCGTCTTTGATCACCCTGTCGACCTTTTCCAGCCTCTTTTCAAGGTACTGTTGCATCGCGGCCGTTGCCTCGAAACCCCGTGTAGTGAACCTGTAGTTCATGCGATCACCTCCCGAGCAGTTTCTCCCTGGCTTCGATATAACATTCGAGCGCTTCGAAGTTTTCTTGCATCTTCACGAAACTGTGACCATACAAAGTGACGAGAGAGTAGATCAGATACGTGGTATCGTAAGTTCCCGAAAAACACTTCGAGACTTCCAGATGTTTTTCGGAAAAGAATTTCTGTTCCTTTTCCTCGAGCGAAACCAACATCGAGAACGTCTGGTGCTCGAACAGACACAGACCAACGAGCAAGACCAAAAATCCAAACGGAACCACGAGCGTTAGGAACAGACCGGCAACAGAAATGGCGAGCGCGAGCACCGTCCAGAGTTCCTCGCCGCCGAGAATCAATGAAGCGTAATTCGGAAACCTCTCGGACAGTTGCTTCTGAAGTTCACGTATCAGACCACGCCACTTGAGAAAACTCAGGAGCAATCCAAAACCACTCAGAAACACCAAACCCTGTGTGACTCCAAAGAACCTGTTGACCAAAGCAGACCACGTCGCGACAACCAGTACTGAAGCTATGAGCGCAAGGAAATTTGCAACGACGAAGAATGCGGCACAATATGCCATCAGATGCTCCTGTGGTTTCGACCTGAAATCAAAAAGCTCTTTCAACTGTTTCACGCCTCATCCCCCCAGGAACTGAAACAGTATAGAGATGGCGAGCAAAACCAGACACAGGACTATCAGCCAGAGCGAGTTCTTCTTCAACTCAACCGACACCTTTCCAAAGGAACGTAGAGCGAATATGAGCAAAATCACCAAGATGCACGAAAGAACAATGATCAGCATCATTGCTGGTACTTGATGGAACCCTTCGTGGCGAGTATGATCTCCGCATCGTCGGTGTCAAAGATGCCCGCCGTGAGATTTATCGCGATCCCTTCCACGGCGAGTTTGAGATTCTTTCCGGTCACGACCGTCGGAGGGCTTATGATGATCCTGCAACCAACTTTTTCGAGGTTCATGGCGAGCGCACCGGCGATCATGTTTCCCAGTTCCCCGATCGCACTCATGGCCAGTTCGTCAAGGTTATCGTACTGCAGGTTCATCATCTTCGAAACGATCTTCAAAGCCGTGTCTGGACTGAAAGAGTATATCAGGTTGCCTTCCGTGCCACCACTGAAACCTATGACCGTCACCATATCGTACTTCGGTTTGATCTCCTTCAACACTCCAGGCTTTCCCACAGACGGTGTGATGTTCAACAGAGTCTTCAACGTACCAACAACCGCAGCTATCAACGCGTTCACGATGCGTGCGTCCATTCAAAATACCTCCTCATTCCCAGTGATCAGAGAGCTTCACATCGACTTTGAGCGGTACTGATAATTTTACCACTCCCTCCATGATCTCTTTTACCTTCTCTGCAACGAACTCCGCCTCTTCGCTCGGCACCTCGAAAACGAGTTCGTCGTGCACCTGCAATATCATCTTCGTCTTGAGATCGTTCCGTTTTATGAAATCGTGGACCGCGATCATCGCGAGCTTCATTATATCGGCCGCCGTACCCTGTATGGGCGTGTTCACGGCGATCCTTTCGCCTTCCTGCCGGACCGAAGGATCGGAGGATCTGAGCTGGGGTACCTCGCGCTTCCTTCCGAAGAGCGTTCTGACGTGTCCCTGGGTCTTGGCGAAGGAGATCGTCTTCGTGAGGTATTCCCTGACTTGTGGGTACAGTTCGAAGTATTCCTTTATGAAAGCTTCGGCCTGCTTGTAGGAGAGCCCCGTGCGCTGTGAGAGACCGTAGGCGGTCACACCGTATATGATGGAGAAGTTCACCATTTTACCTATGGACCTTTCACGTGGACCGACGTCCTCTTCTTTGATCCCGAAGATGCGGGCAGCCGTGAACGTGTGAACGTCTTTGTCCTTGATGAACGCCTCGATGAGGTTCTCGTCGTTGCTCATGTGCGCGAGCACCCTGAGCTCGATCTGTGAATAATCGGCGCTCAGGATCTTCCATCCTTTCTCCTGTGGCACGATGGCTTTGCGTATTTCTTTGCCTTCTTCCTGTTTGCTCGGAAGATTCTGCAGGTTTGGATCGCTACTGCTCAGTCTTCCAGTTGCCGTACCGGTTTGGTGGAAACTGGTGTGGATCCTGCCTGTCTTCGGATGAACGAGTTTGGGAAGCACGTCCAGATAGGTGGATTTCAATTTTTGATATTTCCTGTAGGAGAGTATCAACGGCACGATGGGATGTTCATCGACGAGGTCTTCAAGAACGTCCGCCCTCGTGGAAAGCTCGCCACCGGGTGTTTTGCCCTTAGGTTTGATCTTGAGCTTTTCGAACAGCACGTACGCAGTCTGCTTTGGAGAGTTCAGATTGAACACTTCGCCAGCCAGTTCGAATATCTGTTTCGATATTTCGTCCATCTTGGCGCTGTATTTCATAGACAGATCTTTCAGATAAGAAACGTCCATGTACACTCCTGTGAGCTCCATCTCCGCGAGGATGGGGATCAGGGGCAGTTCGATCTTTTCAAAAACCTCCATCAAGCCCTGTTCGTGCAACCTCATGTTCAGAAGTTCGTACAGCCTGCGCGTCACATCCGCATCTTCTGCGGAATACCTCGTTGCATCCTTCACGTCGACATCCGCGAAAGTCACCGCACTGAACAGAGGAGAAGAACTCTTCACCAGTTCTTCGAAGCTCATCATCTTGTAGTTGAGAAATTTCAAAGCCAGTTCATCCAGTCCGAACCTCTTCTCGTCGGGATTGAGCAGGTACGCCGCGATCATCGTATCGAACGCCGGTACGTTCGGTCTGATGCCGTGCACCATGAAGACGGAGTAATCGTACTTCAAATTCTGCCCGACGATCCTGGTGGCTCTGTTCTCCAGAATGGGTTTGAGACCGTTCAAAACCTTTTCCAGGGAAAGGTTGGGTCCCCGCCTGTGTCCCACAGGGATGTAGTAACTGGTCTTGTCGGGCAGGGCGATCGATACACCCACCAGATGTGCGTCGAGTGGGACCAAAGAATCTGTTTCGGTATCTATCACGATGTACTGGCTGCTGTGCATGCGTTGCAGGAGCTGTTCGAACTCCTGTTCTGTCGTGACAGTTTTGTAGGGCGTTTGCTCCGGTTGCTGACTGTACAGACCGAGCTCTTTCATCAAGCTTGAAAACTCGAGCTCCTTCAGAAACTCAACGAGCACGTCCTGCTTGAACCCTCTGTATCTGAGTTCTTCCCAGTCCAGACCGAGTTCCAGATCTACCATGAGCGTGACGAGCTTCTTGCTCTTGAACGCATCGTCTCTGTACTGCAGGAGTAATTTTCCTATCTTGCTGTTCTTGTCGATCTTGTCGTATATCTCTTCCAGACTACCGTACTTGTTTATCAGCTCCACGGCTGTTTTTGCACCTATGCCGTACACTCCCGGAACGTTGTCGACGGCATCCCCCGCGAGTGCCAGCAGATCGACGATACGCCTCGGTGGCACCTGAAACTTTTCCACGACCTTTCGTTCGTCGTAGAGTTCGAGCTCCGAGATACCCTTGATCGGTCTGAAAACCTTTATCTTTTCACTCACTAACTGCAACACGTCTTTGTCTCCACTCACGATGTAGATCTCTTCGAAACGACTTTCTCCCTTCTTTGCGAGCGTTGCGATCACATCGTCCGCTTCACAGCCTTCGTATTCGAGCACCTTCACGCCGAGCGCTTCAACCCCGCGCTTTATGTAAGGCAACTGCTGCACCATCGCGTCAGGTGCGGATGGTCTCTGAGCTTTGTACTCCGCCAGCAACTCGTGACGGTAGGTCTTAGTCTTTTTGTCCATCGCGAAACCTGTATAGTCCCCTTCCCTGACGTGTTCCCTCAGGAACTTGATCATCATGCGCATCAAGCCGTAAGTGGCATTCGTCGGAACGCCACTGCTCGTACTCAGTGACTGATCGATCGCGTAGTAAGCCCTGAAGGCCAAACCGGTGCCATCAAAGAGAAACAGTCTTGCCATTCCTCTCGAGCTCCCTCAGCTCTTCCAGGATTTCGACCGCCTTCCTGAGGTGCGGAATCACGATCGAACCTCCGACGACCAGCGCCACGTTGAAGATCTCGAAGAATTCCTCATCGCTCGTTCCAAGCTGGAACAACCTTATCATGTGGTACGCGATGCAATCGTTGCACCTGAGCACCATCGAAGCCACGAGCCCGAGCATTTCCTTCGTCTTCGTATCCAGAGCGCCTTTTTCGTACACCTGCGAGTCGAGGTTCATGAACCGCTTCGTGTGGAGATTTCCCTTCTCCTGTATCAGTTTGTTCAACCTCGCCCTGTAATCGATGAACTCCTCTATCATTCACGCACCTCCAACCTTCATGGGAACATCGTGACTGAAAACGATCCAATCGCACTCCTTAGACATCTTCGTGATGAATTCTCCCGCTGCGTCCTTCTTGTAACCTTTCATGTATTCGAAGTACTCGATCCTGCTGTAACATATGTCCCCGGGCATCAGGATCTTTCCCATGTTCTCGGTCTCTATCAGCAAAGAGATGTGTTCTGAAGAATGGTACGGCGTGTGAAACACTCGCACACAATCGAAGAGCACGTCCCCATCCTTCAGTGTATGAACTTCCTTCCACCTTTCCAGAACCATGCTGTAGAAAGGCCCACTCATCGGTCCGAACGCCGCGTAGTTCTTGTCCTTGTATCTTTCGTGGACGTGGACCGTAGCGTTCGTGAAAAAGATCGAGCAGAAAATGTGGTCCATGTGCACGTGCGACACGACGAGGTCCGTCACGTCCTGTGGTTTGATGCCCCTTTCTTTCAACGCGCGTTCCAGAGCCTCCCAGCTGGGAAATCCCCCAGGTTCAACGAGCACGAGTCTCTTCCCATCGCTCAGCAACGCCACGGTACAGTACGGTGCCATCACGTAAGGTGGAAATCTGATGCTTCCACCAGGTACGAGAACCTCGAACTTCACCGAGGATCACCCCAGAAGAAAACTCAAAAATGCGATCGCCAGACAATAGTCGGCGAACAGTCGCAATTTTCGTATCGTGACTATCTTTTTCAACACAGCGAGCGCGATCAAACTGCTGACGAAAGAAACCACGAAAATCGGACTCATCACCACGTCCGCTTGCCTCAATTTCAGCAAACTCGCACCGAGGAGCACAGGTATCGCCATCAGGAACGTGTAGCTCACGGCTTCTTCCTTCCTGTAGCCGAGCAGTGTGACGGCGGATAAGACCATTCCGCTTCTCGAAACTCCCGGCAAAACGGCAACAGCTTGGAAGAGCCCTATCAGGAACGCGTGCTTGATGTTCATCGATTCCAAGCTTCTGTCTCCCTCTTTCAACGACGCCAGAAGCAAGAACATCGCGGTGATGGAGAAAAACAGCGGTAGAAACGTCGAATTTTCAAACACCCTCTCAACGTGTTCTTCGAAGAGAAAGCCCACAACTGCCGCCGGGACGGTGGAAACAGCGAGGTTCACAAGGATCCTCCATGTTTTTAAAACTCTCAAAATATCTCCGCGAACGAACAGGACCACCGCGAGCAAACTTCCTGCGTGCAGGAGCACAACTGTCCGCAGGTTCGCATCGACTTGGAAGAATCTTGAGAACAGAAGAACGTGGCCCGAGCTCGAAACGGGCAGAAATTCTGTCGCACCCTGCACCGCCGCCAGGAGCAATTCTTTCAGAAGCCTTCCTCCTTCACAACTTTCAGAAATTCGATTCCAAGTTCCTTGAGAAGTCTTTCTATCTGTTTAGGCTCCGAAGCATCCACCTTTATGGAAACGCTTCGAAAACCGTCACGTTTGACCGTGTTCACCGCGAGTACGTTGATGTTGTTCAGCGCGAACACGTCAAGGACCTTCTTCAATTCTCCAGGCTTATCCTGCAGCGTGAGCAGTATACGAACACCCGGTTCGTCCATTGCAGTTATGGCGACGAAAGCTTCGAGCACTTCGGTGAGCGTGATCACACCCTTCACCTTCATGTCCGAGTCGACGACCGCCAAACAGCGTTCCTGGGATTCTCTGAAAGTGAGCGCGGCTTCTTCTATGTAACTGTCTTCGTGGGTGAAGAAGTCGGGAAACACGACGTAATCTTCCACGGACGATCCAAGGTCAGCGTTCGCGATACTGTTTTTGTAAACGAAGCCGGTGAACCTTCCTTCTTCGTCGACGGTCACACAATAGTCGGTTTTGTATTTCCTCATCTGGTTGAGAGCTTCCTGCACCGTCGCCTTCACGCCGATGGAGGGAAAATCATCGTTCAACCAGTTCCTCACGAACATTCGATCGCCCCCAGATTTTGGAAAATCTTACCGCTTCTATCCTAAGAAGATTCTACCATCCTAATTCTAAGTTAGTAGTAGTAGTAAATAATAGGGGGTGGTAAATTCCGTAACGCAACTCGTTGCGTAAACGAAAATGCGCTACAGAAGAGAGAATTTGAAGCGTGACAGGGTGGTAAGTTGCGTGGTAAATTGCGTGGTAGATTTCTCGGAGAAAATGGTAAATTAGTACCGAGATAGGCTTCAGCTCAAGATTCTTTGCGTGGTAAATTCTTTGAATGCTTGGTAGAACTGAAGGATCGATTTCTGACTGTGTTTATCCACTTTTCAATGAAGTCGAGATATTCCTTTATCCATGACAGTTTGGAGAAATCTACCACCAGAAAAATGGCTTGTAGGGCCAAATTTCGACGAAATCTACCACCTTTACATATGTTGTGGTGCGTAATCTACCACACAACATGTAGTAGGTATCAACAGTTCGTCTGTCGTTGTGGTAAAATGTATGCGAAAAAGTTCCTCAGGGTGGTGAACGTTCGTGGCCAAAGTCATCGTCGTTACGTCTGGAAAAGGTGGAGTCGGCAAAACAACCGTGACTGCCAACCTCGGTTGCACTCTGGCAAAACTCGGTGAAAAGGTGTGCGTGATAGATGCGGACATCGGCCTGAAGAATCTGGATGTGGTGCTCGGACTGGAGAACAGGGTCGTTCACACCTTGCTCGACGTGGTCAACGGTAAGGTGAGTGCCCAGGAGGCTCTGGTGAAACACAAGCAGCAGCGCAACTTGTACCTCCTGGCGACGTCCCAGGTTGCAACCAAAGAGATGGTCTCACCAGAGGATATGAAGGCGGTCGTGAAGGCCCTCCACCCCCTGTTCGATTACATACTCATCGATTCTCCAGCGGGTATAGAGAGAGGTTTCAGGAACGCGGTCGCACCGGCCGAGATGGCTCTGATAGTCACCACCCCGGAGCTTCCAGCGCTCTCGGATGCCGACAGGGTCGTTGGTCTGTTGGAGAACCTTGGATTCGATGAAAAAACGATGAAGGTCGTGTTGAACAGGTTCAAACCGAAGATGGTCAAGGCCGGTGAGATGCTCACCGAGCAGGACGTTGCCTCAACGCTCGCGCTCGAGATCATTGGGGTCATCCCGGACTGCGAGGACGTCATAATCGCCACGAACAAAGGGATTCCCGTTGTACTCAACGGAGATCTGAGTATAACGCGCGTCTTCGAGAACATCGCGAGACGCCTCAAAGGGGAAACCATACCGCTGGATCAGGATCTGATGCAGGTGCAGGAAAAAGGTTTGCTTGCCTTCTTCAGAAATCTCTTCGGCCGAAAGAGGAGCTGATGGTGATGTGGTTCTTCGGCCTCTTCAGCAGAAAGAAAAAGCGTGAGAAGAGCAGAGACACAGCTTACAAGAGACTCGAAGCGATTCTCGAAAGGAGAAGACCAGTTTCTGTGACCGAAATAGTTCCCAAGAGCGAGTTCGAAGAGAACTCTGAAAAGATAAAGGAAAAGATCGTCACCTGGGTGAGCGACACGTTCAAGGTTTCCCCTGAGAGGGTCAAGGTCGAGTTCGAGGAGCACAACGGTTATATAGTCATCATAACGAACGTCATGTTCGAGTGAAGCTGTCATGAAGGGCTTTTCTCTCAGAACGAAGCAGAGAGTCGAAATGGTTGATATCACGGACCAGGTCCAGCAGATCGTGGCGGAGTCAGGTGTGAAATCCGGTATCTGTTTCGTTTTCGTACCACACACCACGGCGGGGATCACCATCAACGAGGGTGCCGACAGGTCCGTTCGGATGGACATCGTGGAGAGGCTGTCACACATCGTGCCCGCCAACGCGAACTACCATCATCTGGAAGGTAATTCCGACGCTCACATAAAGGCGAGCTTGATAGGTTCTTCTGTGACTGTCCCCATCGAGAACGCAAAGCTCGCCCTCGGTACCTGGCAACGCATATTCTTCTGTGAATTCGACGGTCCGAGGGCGAGAGAGGTGTTCGTTCAGATCGTTGAAGCTAAATCCTGAACGAAATACACGCGCGGGCCAGGGATCCCGTTGAAGTTCGTGGCGTACTCAACCGTGTATGCCCCCGCGTTTATGAAGTACAGAATGTCATCGAGCGTAACGTTGTACGGGAGCATCGCATCGTCGTAGATCTTGTCGACGCTGTCGCACGTGGGACCTGCCAGAACGAAGGGCATCTTCTGTTCGTTCTCTTTTCCTTCAACGACGATCTCGTAGCGGAAGTTCTCGATGGTTTCCATCAGACCGTGGAAGACTCCGGCGTCTATGTAGACCCATTCTTCGCTCCCGCGCCGACACCTCAGCAGGACCCTGGTGACCAGTATGGCCGAGTCGCCGACCATGGAACGACCGGGTTCGGCGAAGATCTGAAGATCGTTCACTCCGTACAGGAACTCGTTGACAGCCTGCATGACGGTACGACCGATATCATCAACGTCCGGGATCGGCTTGACATGTTTCACAGGCATGCCTCCACCGATGTCGAGCACGTGCAGGTTGATCCCGTACAATTTCTCAGCCCAGTAGAAGACTCTTGCCACACTCTCGATGGCGTTCCACCAGCTTTTGGGATCGTAATTCTGCGACCCGACGTGGAAGCTCACACCCACAGGATGGAGTCTGAGCCTGGCAGCCTGTTCTATGAGCTGCACCGCGCTCAGCGGGTCGGTACCGAACTTCCTCGAGAGTGGCCAGTCGCTGTGCCTGTTCTCAACCGCAACCCTGATGACCACCTGAGAGCCCGGAGCGTTTTCGGCGATCTTTTCCAGCTCCATGGGTGAATCTGCGACGAACAGGTTCAATCCTATGTCGTACGCGTAAGCGATGTCCCTTTCCCTCTTTATGGGATTGGCGAAGATCATCCTGTCTGGCGTGATCTGAAGGCTCAGCAGTTTGTTGATCTCACCCACGGAGGCTACGTCGAAGTTGCTTCCAAGATCTCTGAGCCTTTCGATGATCCTCGGATGGCTGTTGGCTTTCACTGCGTAGAAAATTTTGCAGCCTGGAATGGCGTTTGCCAGCTTTCTGTAGTTGTCTTCAACGATGTCGAGGTCGATGAGCAGAAAGGGAGTTTCGAGCTTCTTCGCAGCTTTTCTGACAAGTTCGTTCACCGTCATCCTTTCACCATCACCCTCTGTGAGATCTTTTTACAGATATCTTCAAGAAAATCTTTATCGGTTTCATCGAAGCTGTTGAGTACGTGACTGTCGATGTCCAGCTCTCCGAAGACCTGTCCGTTCACGAGTATGGGTACCACGATCTCCGACTCAACCTTCGGACTGCAGGAGAGGTAGTTCGTCTCCTTGGACACATCTTCAACTATGAAGGTCGTCTTTCGCTGAGCGGCCTGTCCGCATATGCCCCTTCCGAAGGGAATCCTCACGTGCTCGGTCGGTTCACCAACGAACGGTCCCAGGACGAGCTCGTCGGGTTTCGACGTGTCGGTCAGATAGAATCCAACCCAGTTGTAGTGTGGAACGTTTTCATAAAGGATCCGGCAGACGCTTTCCATGACCTCTTCGATCCTTTCCTTCTTGAAGGCTTCTTCGATGTCGTTCGAAAGCTTCTGGAACAGTTCCTTTTTCGAGAGATAATCACCGTATCTTTCGTTCCTCTTGAAACTCAAAGCTGCCTGGTACGCCACGTACGGAAGCTCATTCAGCAGATTCTTGTTCCAGAGACTGAGAAGATCGATCATTATCACCCACTCGCGCTTACCTCTGACCGCGACCCAGTCCTTTACGCCGAGCAAGCCGGTGAGCACGATCGTGAACTCTTCGCGGTTGAGTTCGAAAAGCTCGTGCTTGGCCGTGATCAGTTTCGAACAGTGATACTTCTGTTCGTGAGAGATCGAGTGCCAGTGCTGCATCAATCTGTCGAGGTTGCGTCTCTCCATGTTCTTCAAGAGAGTGACTGTCCATTCTTGTGACAGGTTCAACGCCTTTTCGTACTCGTCTATCAGTGGCTCGTGTCTGGCTCTGAGGATCTTCCAGTAGTCCGGCCACTGGTTCTTGTCGTACTGGAGCATTTCGAAGAAGTCGTCCGCTACGTTTTGAACAACCTTTCTCATACCTTTTCCCTCCCACAGGTTCCAAGCAATTCTTGAAGCGTTACTCTCGTGAGAGTTTCCCTGATGCAATCCATCACCTTGTCCCACACCAGGGTTTTGATCGTGCAGGTTTCCGTACCCGCGCGGTTGCACAGCTCCCGGCTGCATTTTGTGATCTTTTCCAGATCGTCAACCGCGGCCACGATGTCGTAGGCCGTGATCTGGGAGGGATCCCTCGCGAGTTCGTATCCTCCACTTCTACCTCTCTTGGCTTTCAGAATACCCGCCTTCCTCAACTGGAGCACGATCTTTTCCGCGAACTCCTTCGGCACCTTTGTACCCTTGCAAACGTTCATGAGCGAGGTCAGTTTTTCACACCCTGCGATCGAGAGAATTATTCTGAACGCGTACTCACTCTTGATGGTGAATGCCAGAAGAATCACCTCGTGTTCGGCGCAACGAGGTACACGTCCACCTCGCTGCGCATGTTCTGTAGGGCCAGTTGCGGACTGTTGACGTAGATGTCGATGATGTTGTTCTTTATGAGCAATCCCGTGTCCTCAACGACGAAAAGCCCAAAGTTCGGTTTATCGGCGAACTGTGGTATGTACACCACGCTTCCCAGGGGGATCACCGATGGGTCCGCGGCGAGAGTTCTCCACTCCCTGGGGATCGTTCCGAGCGTCGTGACACGGAAGGTTGGATGTTCGGGTAGTTTTCCATCGTCCCATTCAGAATAGAAAGTGGCTTCGAATTTTCCCACATACTTCAACAGGATGCGCAGAGGATCCCTCGGCTCTCCATCTATCCATATCTCGAAATGGAACAAACCGTCCACAGTTCCCAGAGTCTGCCCTCTGCTCACCCAGCTGTTGGCGGTGACACTGACCGTCGAAAGGTTTCCATAAACCGCGAGTATTCCGTTCCCGTGATCGATGCGCACGTAATAACCACTTTCAGTTTGCATTATGCTCACGATCCTGCCAGGCAGGATTGAAAACACGCGAGAACCTCTTTCCAGGCTGATCGTTATGCCCGTTGTCACACCTGTGCCTGTGGGCCGTCCGAAGGTCGATACCACGTCCTCTAAACTGAGAGGTTTTTCCAGAGGATAGGCGAACAACTTGCTCCTGTCCTCTATGGGGATCTTTATCCTTTGGCCGACGAGAAGCTTGTTTGGATCCTGAATGTTGTTGAGTTCCACGATGAGTCTGAGTTTGTCCTGACCAAGCCCGTAGGCTTTCATTATGCTCGAAAGTGTGTCGTTGGGTTTCACCACGTAAGTGATGTAATCCTGATCGAGTCTGAGAAACCTTTCTCTGTCGTACTCCCTCACCACACCGCGCAGCATCTCGAGCTCTAAGTTGAGTTGTTGAACGAGCGCCGTGGTGTTCGCGACGTACTGCTGCAGGTCTGCTGGACTGGTCAGGGCCTGTCTTGAAGAGATTTCTTCGAACTTTCTTTCCATCTCACGTCTCAGACCGACTTCGAGCTCCTGCATCTTCGACTTCACCTGGAAGATCTCTCTTTCCAAACCCGTCACATCGACGATGGTAGCCTGCGGGCTCATTGAAAGTGCATCGAACGCGTTTTCAAGTGCTCTCAGTCTCGAGGAGAGTTCGAGCAGTTCGCCTATCTGGTTCGATATCGACGTGACGCTGTTTTCGAGCTTGCTCAGTCTCTTTGCCGTTTCTTCCGCGTTCACCTGGGACAGCAGTTCCTCGGTGTTCCTGACAAAACGCTCGTAAGCGATCTGTTGTTGTTTCTGTGCCGTTTCCAGGTCAGAGATTTTGTATATCAACTGTCTTATGTCGGAAACGTTCAGGGCCACAGACAGTTGATTGAAACGCATCTCGAGCGAGTTGATGCGCGCCAGGATCTGGTTCACGTCTTCCTGAGAAACGATTGGTATATTCCTCTGCTCGCTGATGAGTTTTTTCGCGGTCGAAAGCTCGTCGGAGATCTTCTTCACGTCGCTTTGAAGATTTTCAACGGCCTTCTGGTTCGTGTAAACGCTCCTTTCGAGTGCTGCGAGCCTGTACTCGAAGTCGTCGAGCTTTCTGTTGATCTGTTCGAGGATGTCTCTGTCGTACTGTGTGCAGGCAAAGAGCAGAATCACCAACAGAAATATCGCGGTAAGCCTGATAATTTTCATCCCGCAAATGAGACCTCCTGCCATTCCTGTCTGGCCTGTTTCAGATAGATCGAGTCGCTCTTGCCGAACCTTTTGAACAGTTCGGAGAACCAGCGCACCGCTTCCTTCTTTTCTCCCAGGCGCTTGCTAGTCTCACCGAGGTAGAAGAGCGCAGCGATCTGGCGTTCCTCCGTCAAATCTTCCTCACTGTAACTCTTCAAAAAGAGTTCTTTCGCATGTTCCAGTGCTTTTCTTTCCTCATCCGAAGCATCAGCGTCCCTGTACAGCCAGGCCAGTTTCAGAAAGCATTCGGCGGCGCGAAACAGCTTTCTCCTTGCCACGTACATACCCGCAGCGATGTTGTACTGCAGTGCCGCATCTCGAACGCTCTTATTCTCAGTCAGATCGATCTTGACCTGTTTCACACGCTCGGACACTTTCGCGACCGCTTCGACTTCAGAAGCTGTTAACTTCTCGAAATCGTCTTCGAACGATGTGTACAAACAGTTTGGACAGCTCACCAGCTGAAACATCAGCGCGTTGACACCTTCGTAGACGGGTTTCAAATCTGACTCACGACTCCTGATCCTGATCGCCTCGCTGAACAATCTTACGCTTTCAAATTCTCCTTTGCACACCGGACAGACGTAACGCTTACGCCAGAACGTCCGCAAAATCCATCCTCCACACGCCCGCAAGGATTATACTCCGTGGCTTTCAAGAGAACAACGCCTCGACGAACTGTCGCGCATCGAAAGGTCTCAGATCTTCAGCGCTTTCTCCAACACCGATGAATTTGATCGGTAAAGAAAGCTGGTGTTTTATCGCCAGGGCGATACCACCCTTGGCGGTTCCGTCGAGCTTGGTGATGACAAGACCGGTCACGTTCACCATTTCTTTGAAGACGCGCGCCTGCATCAGGCCGTTCTGTCCCGTCGTCGCGTCTATCACGAGTAGAACTTCGTGTGGTGCACCTTCTACGAGCTTTCCAACGACCCTGTGGATCTTTCTGAGCTCTTCCATGAGGTTCTTCTTTGTGTGGAGCCTTCCTGCCGTGTCGATGATCACGATGTCTTTGCCCTTCGACTTCGCGTGGTTCACCGCATCGTACGCCACAGCCGCGGGATCTGAACCTTCTGTGTGCGCGATCACCGTGCAGTTGATCCTTTCTCCCCACACTCTGAGTTGCTCGATCGCGGCGGCCCTGAACGTGTCTGCAGCGGCCATCACCACGCTCTTGCCCATCGACTGAAACTGTGCGGCGAGTTTCGCAACCGTCGTGGTCTTTCCAGAACCGTTCACACCCACGACGCTTATCACGCTCGGTGAACCTGTCAGGTTCAGCGATGTGTCGCCTTCGAGCAGTTCGATCAGTATCTCCTTCAAAGCGCTTACAGGATCTTCCACTCTCTGTTCTTTGAGTTTTTCGATGATCCAGCTCGTCGTTTCGTGGCCAACGTCGGCAGCGATGAGTATCTCTTCGAGTTCTTCCAGTGTTTCTTCGTCTATTCTTCCGCTCCTGAGAAGCTGTTTTATTCCCTCGAAGAAAGCCTTCTTCGTTTTTTCGAGCCCCTGTTTCAACCTCTCGAACAGACCCACGCTCATCTACCTCTCTGTGGATCGTACGAATCCAGCATTTTCATCGCGACCTGCACGATTTTAGAAACCTCCGCTTCAACCTTGTTCTGGGTCTTTTCGTTCCTCAGCTTCAGTTCCACGAAGCCTTCCTGCAACGATTTTCCAACCGTGATCCTCAGGGGGAAGCCTATCAGGTCAGCATCTTTGAACTTCATACCCGGTGAAATTTCGCGGTCGTCCAGCAACACTTCGATGCCCTTGCCGTTCATCTCCCTGTAGAGTTGTTCGGCGAACCTTCTCTGGCTCTCATCGTTCGTGGAGACCACCGTCACGATGACCTCGTACGGTGCGATGGATCTGGGCCAGATGATGCCGTCTTCGTCGTTCAACTGTTCCACGACGGCGGCCATGGTCCTCGAGACGCCCCAGCCGTAGCATCCCATGATGAAAGGTTTCAAATTGCCCTCTCTGTCCATGTAGTAAGCCTGCATGGACTGTGAATACTTCGTGCCGAGCTTGAACACGTGCCCGAGCTCGATGCCCTTCATCGCTCGAAGCGGCTTACCGCAGACTGGGCATGGATCGTTCTCGGTGGTGAGTACCAGGTCGGTGTAGTAATTCGGGACGAAATCCCTTCCAACGTTCGCGTTCACGTAATGGTGATCTTCCTTCATGCCTCCAACGACCACGTTCTTCAGATACTTCACCCCGTGGTCTGCAACGATGGGTACATCGACACCGATGGGCCCGATGAAGCCTATGGGTACTTTGAACTTCTCCAGAACCTCGTCCGGAGTGGCGAGCCTCAGAGATTGGTCTTTCATGAAGACCTTCAGCTTCTCCACGTTCAGTTCCCTGTCTCCCTGTACGAGCGCCATCACGAAGCCGTTCCTGCCGACGAACAGCAACGATTTGACGATCCTCTTCGGTTCGACGGACAGAAAGTCCGCCACCTGCTGGACCGTGCGCACGTTCGGCGTGTGGACCAGCTGCAACGGTTTCTCTTCCTCTTCCATCTTTTCGTACTCTCCCCTGTACGGTGCCTGCTCGTCGCTCGAGGCGTAGCCACAGCCATCGCATTTGAGCAGGTTCGTTTCCCCAACCTGCGCGAAGCTGACGAACTCGTGCGATTGGCTGCCCCCGATCGCACCACTCGCAGCCTCTATGACCATGTATTTCAGACCGATCCTCTCCGCGATCCTGCCGTACGCGGTGCTGCAGGCTCTGTACGCTTCGTCGAGAGATTCTTCGCTGTCGTGAAAGCTGTAACCGTCCTTCATGATGAATTCTCTCGCGCGCAGCAATCCAAACCTCGGTCTGATCTCGTCGCGGTATTTGGGACCTATCTGGTAGAGGAACAGAGGGAGCTGTTTGTAAGAACGCACCTCGTCTTTGACGAGGAACGTCACCATCTCCTCGTGCGTGGGACCGAGCGCGAAACTTCTACCGTGCCTGTCCTTCAACTTCATCATCTCTTCACCGTAGTCGTCCCAGCGTCCGGTCATCTGCCACAGTTCGGCAGGATGAATGATCGGCATCGTGATCTCCTGAGCCCCTATTCTGTCCATCTCTTCTCTGATGATCTTCTCTATCTTGGAAAGAGTCCTCCTCGCCAGCGGTAAGTACGTGTAGACCCCCGCAGCCGCCTTCCTGATGAACCCCGCACGGTGAAGGAGCGCATGGCTCACCACCTCTGCGTCCGCAGGGGCTTCCTTGACCGTCGGTGCGTAAAGCTGCGAAAATCTCACGAGTCACACCTCCGTCTCGTGAAGGCTTTCAAATGTATTCTATCGTCTTTACAGGTTCGAAGACACGTGGTTTCATCACGGTTCAGTTAACTGAATTTGACCTGTCCTTTCAGGAACAGCTCAAAGAAAAATCCCCCACAAGGGGGGGAGAATCCTGGACACGATCGCACCGTTTGATCACAGTTCGTAAATTCTCTCCTTCAGAAACAGTTGACCCTTCAGGCGGATGTCTCTCGAAGAAGCACCCACACGCAGTTCGTACTCTCCATTTTCGACGATCCATCTTTCACCATCGAAGCTTGCCAGGTCCCTGACGGGTATTTCGAGCACTATTCTCTCCTCTTCATTCGGTGAGAGGTTCTTCGTCTTGTGGAACGCCTTGAGCTCCTGGAAGGGTTTGTCGATCTTTCCCTTGGGCGCCTTCACGTAGATCTGTGCGATCTCCTTTCCGGCCCGCTCGCCGATGTTCTTCACCGTGAAGGACACCTTCAGCGTGTCGTTCTCGACCGAGACGCTCAGATCGGAATAATCGAATTTCGTGTAGGAAAGTCCGAAGCCGAACTCGTAGGCGGGTTCCACTCCGAAGGTGTCGTAGTATCTGTAACCGACGTAGATGTCCTCTTCGTAGACCACCCTCTTCGGATCTTGTCTCGGTTCGCCCGGGAAGCTCCACGAAGGTACATCGCTGTAGTCCATGGGGAAGGTCGTTGGAAGCTTTCCTGAAGGATTGATCCTTCCAGCGATCGCGTCGGCCACGATGCGACCGGTTTCCTGACCTGCCTGCCAGACGAGCATCATCGCGTCCACTTCGTCTCGCCAACTCGCCACTTCTATGGGTCCTCCCACGTTCAGAAGTGCGATCACTCGCTTTCCACGCCGGTGGAAAATCTTGGAGACGAGCCGTACGAGCCGCAGTTCGTCATCGGAAAGATAGTAATCACCTTTGACGGGCTTTCTGTCGTAGCCTTCACCCGAGATTCTGCTGATCACGACGATCGCGACATCGTTCCTTTCGGCCAGTTTCTCGATCTCCTCTTCGGACAGAAAATCCTCGGGCAGTTTCGGCTTGATCTGCGTTCCCCACTGATCCAATCTCGGTTTGTATTCCTCCTTTTGACGCATCGTGTTGACGTAGTCTTCGTACGTCTTTGCGAGCTCTTCGTCGATTCGAAGCGTTCTCTCTCTGAAACCTTCGAGGATCGAAACGGTGTACCTCGGATGCGTGTCTCCACTTCCCGTTCCACCCTTCACGGTCTCGATCTGCCCCGTTCCGAAGATCGCGATCCTATCGTTTTCGTTCAGCGGTAAAGCTCGAACGTTCTTCAGCAGCACCAGACCCTCCGCGCCCGCTTCGTAAGCGATCTTGGCGTGCGCTTCCAGGTTCGGCCTGTTGGAGTAGCTGTAGTTTTTGAAGGAAGGACACTTCACGAGAACGTTCAGAATGTTCCTGACACATTCGTCCAGCTCTTCTTCGCTCAATTTTCCTTCCCTTATGCCCTGCAGGATCTCTTCCATCTCGTCTTTCCTCTGCGGGTTCACTTGGTAAACCTTCCCCGGCATTATCATGTCGTTGCCGGATTTGAGCTGGGCCACGGGATCGTCACCCGCGTACCAGTCCGTCATGACGAAGCCTTCGAACTTCCACTCCTTTTTCAAAACTTTTTTCAGCAGCCATTCGTTCTGGGAACAGTACTTTCCGTTGAGTTTGTTGTAGGCGCTCATCACGGTCCAGGGTCTGGATTTCTTCACCGCGATCTCGAAACCCTTCAGATATATCTCCCTCAACGCCCTTTCGGAAACGATGGTGTCCACGGTGAATCTGTTGGTCTCCTGGTTGTTGGCTGCGAAATGTTTCAGACACGCTCCAACACCCTGAGACTGAACCCCTCTGACGAACGCGGCCGCCATCTCGCCCGAGAGGACGGGATCTTCAGAATAGTACTCGAAGTTCCTTCCACACAGCGGATTCCTGTGTATGTTCATCGCGGGTGCCAGGAGTATGTCCACGCCGTACTCTCTGACTTCCTCACCCATCGCCCTTCCCACTTCTTCCACGATCTCCCTGTTCCAGGTGGAAGCCAGCATGGAGGCGATGGGGAAAGCCGTGGCGTGGTAGGTGTGCGGATCGTTCTCTCTCACCGGATTGATCCTCAGGCCCGCAGGTCCATCGGCCAGACGGATGGAAGGAATGTTGAGTCTGGAGATTGTGTGTGTCTCACCGGCGACCCCGACCACCTTGGAGTGTGGGTTTCCGAAAAGACCCGGCAGACCAACCCCAACGACGAGTTTCACCTTCTCTTCGAGTGTGAGCTGGGAGAGGATTTCATTCGGATCCATCCTTTCGCCTCCTTCTTCTCTCTTTCGATACTAAGAGCACCAGCAATGAAGCCGTCACGATCAGAAGAACGAAGTTCAGATAGAACTCGAACGGTCTGATTCCGCGCCAGAGATAGTAAGCCAGTACGAACAACTCCAGAACGAGTGCCCAGCACAGTACGGTCAACAGTGCGCGGAGAGACATTCAGATGTCCTCCAGTTTCCTGTAGAGCTTTGGAATGCTGGCGACGAGCGTCTTCGTGTACTCGTGTTCTGGCTCGAGCACGACCTTTTCGGTGTGCCCCTGTTCCACGATGCGGCCGTCTTTCATGACGAAGATCCTGTCCGAGACGTAATAGGCCAGGCCCAGATCGTGCGTTATGAAGATGATAGAGGTTCCGTACTCCTCTCTGAGTTCCAGCAAGAGTTTTATGATTCCTCCCCTGCACGATGCGTCGATCATGGAAGTCGGCTCATCCGCAACTATGAGTAGAGGCTTCAATATCCAGCATCTGGCGATCATGACGCGCTGTTTCTGCCCACCGGACACCTGGTGCGGGTATTTTCCCAGAACGTCTTTCGGATCGATGCCGACCTTGAAGAGCGACTCTTCGATGATCTTCATTCCTTCCTTCTTGCTCGGTTTCTTCTCGATCAGTTCTATGGCCTGCCACAGTGTTCGCTCGATCGGATAGAAAGGATTGTAGCTGGAGAAGGGATCCTGAAAGACCGCGTGCACCTTGCGACGAAAGTCCAAAAGTTCTTCTCTACCGTTCAGACCCTTCCAGATATCTTTGCCTTCGAAGAGGATCTCACCGGAAGTTGGAGGAACGAGTCTCAAGATCATCTTCGCTGTGGTCGTTTTACCCGAACCGCTCTCTCCCACGAGCGAAACGATCTCGCCTTCTTTTATCTCGAAAGAAACGTTCTTCACTGCCTCGATCCGCTTTCTGGAGAAAAACCCAACGTTGAACACCTTGGTCAGATTCTTCACGATCAGTCTGCTCATGCTTTCTCCCCCGTGTACAAAAAACAGGCCACTCTGACGTTCGGCTCGATTTCAACGAGCGCAGGTTCCTGTTTCACGCAGATATCCATCGCGTAGGGACATCTGGGATGAAACCTGCATCCAGTTGGTGGATCCACCAGGTTCGGTGGTGCCCCCGGGATCACCACGATGCCTCTCTTTTTCACTTCCGGTTCCGGTGTGAGGACCGAGTTCAGTAGGCCCTGACTGTAAGGGTGTAAAGGCTTTTCGAGGATTTTGTTCATGGGAGAGATCTCGACGATCTTTCCAGCGTACATGATCATCATCCTGTCTGCGATCTGTCTCACGGTGGCTATATCGTGCGTGATGAAGAAGATACTCCTTATGATTCCCTGTCGCTTCATCTTCATGAGCACCTTGAGAAACACCTTCTGGTTCACGACATCGAGCGCGGAGGTTGGTTCATCCGCGATGAGTAACTTCGGGTTCAAAAGCGTTGCGATGGCTATGACGGCCCTCTGCTTCATGCCACCGCTGAGCTCGAAAGGGTATCTCTTCAGCCACTTCAGGTCGAGTCCGACTTCCTGGAACCTCTCTTTCGCCTTCGCAAGCAACTCCTTTTCAGAGATTCCATGCGATTCTGCGAGGTGCTGTATGTAAGTTTCTATCCTTATCGTCGGCATGAGCGCGTTCATGGCGGACTGTGGAATGATCGAGATCTCCTTGCCCCACAGTTTCTTCTTCACCTCTTCTCTCGATAAGGCCGACATCTCCCAGGTTTGGCCGTTGGATTTGAAAAAGATCTTGCCACCGATCAGCGTGAGTGGACGATTGATGTTCATGAACAGAACGTTCGAAAGCGTTGATTTGCCGCAACCAGATTCACCGACAACTCCGACGACTTCGTCTTCGAAGATCTCGAAGGAGACTCCGTCCACCGCCTTGACGAATATCTTTCCAAGCTTGTAGTAGGCTCTGACATCCTGCGCCTGCAGCAACGTGTTCACGCTCATTCCTCCCTGAGCCTCGGATTGAAAACTTCGTCCATCGCCGTGCTGATGATCAGCAAAGAAGCTGTGATCGCGACGATCGCCACCCCGGGCGGTACGAACCACCACCACAGGCTTCTTCTGACCGCTTCCATCAGCACCGCCCACTGGAGCATGATCCCCAGAGAGATCCCCTTGGTCGGTCCAAGGCCGATCAGGCTCAGCGCTGCTTCACCCAGTATTCCACCGTTTATGAACAGAACGAAGGCCATGAACGCGTAAGTCGCTATGGTTGGGATGAGATCTTCGACTATCAATCTCAGATCTGAGTAACCCGCAAGCACCGAGAGCTGAACGTATTCTCTCGACATCACGCTCATGAGCTGTGCCCTTATGGCCCTTGCGAACCACGGCCACTGGAAGAATCCGAGTATCAGGGCGATCATCTCAACGCTTCTGACCCTGAAGTAGCTCGCTATCAAGATCGCCACCAAGATCGATGGCGTCGTCAGGACTATGTTCGTTATGGCCATCAGAAGATCGTCCATCACGCCCCTCTTGACCGCCGAGAGGGATCCCACTATCGTTCCGATCACCAAGGAGATGAGTGCCGCCAGAAAACCTATGTAGAGCGAAGAGCGTATCCCGTTGAGAAGTTGTGCCAGGATATCTCTGCCGTAGGTGTCCGTACCGAGTGGATGCGCGGCCGAAGGTGGTTTTTCGTAGTCCCAGGTCATCTCCATTGGATCGACTCTGTAGATCACTGGTCCAAGCAATCCTAACAAGAGGAAAAAGAGAAAGATGCAAGCCCCTGCGATGAACCTTTTATTTTTGAGAAGCGGTTTGATCATCGTCGCGAGCATGTTTACTCCTCCTGTCCGATTCTCACGCGTGGATCTATCACGGCGTACACGAAATCGACCAGGAAGTTGGCAAGATAGATGGACGCGATCAGTATCACGAAGATGCCTTGTATGAGTGGATAATCCAGCGTGGTCAGTGCTCTGAACAACAGATACCCCGTACCGGGGTAGTTGAACACGATCTCCGTGATCAGAGAACCACCGAGTATGCCTCCCAGCTGCAAGGCGAGTCCTGTTATCTGTGGCAAAAGAGAATTTCTGAAGACGTAGTTGAACACCCTCTTGTCCTTCATGCCAATGTATTCTGCAAACATGGCGTAATCGCTTCCGAGTTCGTAGATGACCATCAACCGCATTCCGATGGCCCATCCTCCGAGTGCCGAAACCACGATCGAGGAGAACGGCAGTACGTAATGCTTCAGAACGCTCAGAACGAACGTCCAGCTCCAGTTCGGGATCATTCCCTGTGGATACGCACCCTGGGTTGGAAGTATTCCCAGCCTCACACCGAAGAAGAATATGAACAGCATTCCAAGCCAGTAATAAGGAATCTGAGACACCACGAGTGAACCGTTGAGCACCAGCTTGTCCACCCAGGTGTTTCTCCTGTACGCGGCCAGCGCACCGAGGCTGTTGCCCAGGATCCACGCGACGATCGTTGCAGGTAGCAGCAGCATCAGCGTCCAGGGAATGACGGGTATGACCAGGTCCACGACCTTCCTCGGATAGAAGGTTATGGACGTTCCAAGGTTTCCTCGAAACGCCTTGCTCACGAATTCAAAGTACTGTACGTACCAGGGTTTTCCCAGTCCGAACTCTTCCATCAGAGCCCTTTCGGCGGCCCTTATGAGCTCGGGCTTCGCCTGCGCGACGCGCGAAAGGTTCGACAGTATCTGTGCCAGAGGATTACCCGGAATCGCCCTTGGAAGTATGAAAACGATCGTCGTGGCAACGATGTAGGTGACCAGGAGGAAAACGAAGCGTCTTGCAAGGTATTTCACTATCGATCTGGAAGCCATGCGTTCTCTTCTCCTTCTTCAGGTTTCGGATTTTAAAAACAACCCCGGCCCCGTGTGAAGGCCGGGGGATGGCTCACTTCGCTGAAGCCTGAAGGTCACCGAAGATCTTCGCGGTCGGAATCAGGAAGCCTCCCTTGTCTGTGGTTTCGAACCATTTCGGAATGGGCTGTGGGTTGTTCTTTGCAGAGATTCCGAACAGCGTTGGCAGGGTGTTGGCGTGCCACGGTGATGGTCTGAACCAGTACGGATTGTTCTCGGAAGGCCAGTTGATCCAGTACTTCTCCGAGTATTCGTACCAGTGAGCGGTGTAGAACGCTGGAACGCTCGGCATGTCTCTGAGAATGATCTCCTGGATCCTGTAATAGGCGTTCTTTCTCACTTCAGGATCGAGCGTGGAGACCGCAGAGTCGAGCAGCTTTATTATCTCGTCGTTGTCATACCTTTCCCAGTCTCCCGCCCATGTCACTTCGCCGACGGGTGCAGACAATCTCTTGTCGAGAACGAACCTGTAGATGTTGAACGGATGATCGAACCCAGGTCCAACGCTCCAGGAAATGATGAGGTCGAACGTTCCTTTCGTCATTCTGTCAGCCCAGACCGAATAATCTGGAAATTCCGTAACGACGTCGATACCGATTTCTCTGAGGTTCTTTGCGATCATTTCGCACATCATCATCCAGTCTGTCCAGCCGTAAGGGACAGAGATGGTGTAGGGGCCGAGTCTGGTTCCGTCGGGTGCGACCCTGATACCATCGCGGCCTTTCTTGAATCCAGCCTCGTCGAGTATCTTGTTGGCTTTCGCGAGGTCTGTCGGTATTCTTCCATCTGCCGTTCCAAAGGCCTTCTTCCACAGATCGTAGTTGATGTACTGCTTGTTGGATTCGATCAGATCTATGACCATGGACGGATGGGCCTGGATGGAGTAACCGAAGAAGGCTTTCTCAAGCATTTCCTGGTACGGAATGGCGTAGGCTATAGCCAGCTTGACGTTCGGATCGTTCAAGGGATACTTCGTCTGGTTCACGTACAAAAGGATCAGAGCGGCGGGCAGGAAGTAGGGCTTCTGTTTGAACCAGGTTCCGATGGGCAGTTTCTTCTTTTCCCACAGTTCCCAGACGCTGGGTATGAACAGTCCTGCCCAGTCAACTTCACCCTGCTCAACAGCGAGGCTCGCCGCCGGGTTATCCTTGAAGATCACGTGTGCGATGTACTTGGGCCTGGGCAATCCGAATATGTCCTTACCCCACCAGTCGTCGATCCGTTCGTACACCAGGATGTTCGGATCGTAGTAGAAGAGTTTGTACGGACCAGAGACCACCTGTTCTTTCGGATCGTCGTTCACCCAGTCTCTGATGTTGATACCCTTCTTTTCAAGGTTTTCGTAAACATGTTTCGGCATCGGGTCTGTGCCGAGCGCGTAACTCAGGAACTGGAAGTAGTTCAGATTGTCTGTTCTCGCTTTGAACTCGACCACTTTCTTGTCGATCGCCTTCACGTACTCGATGTAGTCGTTCCACCCAGTCCCGGGACCTATGCCGAGCTTCTTGGTGAGTTCAAACGTGTAGACGTAGTCGTCTGCCGTGATGGGAGTACCATCGCTCCATTTTGCTTCCTCTCTGATCTTGATGCGCAACGTCTTGTCGTCCACGAACTGGTAGCTCTCCGCGATCATGGGTAGCCACGCATCTTTTCCAAGATCGTAGATGAACGCTGGTATGAACAGGAACTGATCCGTACCCCACGTCGACTGAGCCGCGTACAAGTTCCACGTCGTCGCTGGTCCCCAGATCGCACCAGCCACGTAGACTGTTTCCTCTCTCGGTAACGATACCTGAGCGAGAGCGCTCGCGAGGACCAAGCTCAACAGGATGAGGACAAGATACTTCTTCATAGAACCTTCACCCCCTTCTGAGAGTCGTTTCTAACCTTACGTTAAATTTTCACGAAGACGCCTTCAGATTTTGTGCAAGAATCTTTCCTGCTATGAAAGATTACCATATGTTTGACGCACGCAACAAGACATACCTTGCGTCAAAAGAACGAAATATTACTCTCCAAAAACCATTAACTGCGCAACATTGGCTCGAATCAAACTTAATCTCCCGTTTTCTTGTGATATCTCCACGTTACATGTCAAAACGATAGTAGATGGGCCTTCGCCATAGAAGGCCTTCGGTTGCAAGAAAACCCCCGGACTCTGCCGGGGGTTGAAGGTCACTTGGTGACCTTTTGGAGTGCTTCCATGATCTTCGAAGTCGGTACCATGTAACCTCCCTTGTCGACAGTCTCGAACCAGGATGGAACGGGCTTCGGATCGGCTTTCAGACAGATACCGAACAGAACGGGCAGGGGGCCTTCGCCGTCGCCCGGTGAGCACCTGTACCAGTACGGATTTTTCTCCGACGGCCAGTTGGTCCAGTATTTCTCTGAGTATTCGTACCAGACCGTTCCGTAGAATATTGGAATGCTCGGGAAGTCTTTATAGATGATTTCCTGAATCTTGAAGTAAACTTCCTTCATCTTCTCGATGCTTAGTGTGGAGACGGCTTTATCGAGCAGTTTGGTGACTTCCTCGTTCTTGTATCTCTGCCAGTTGCCAGCAGGGTACGGTTCTCCGACAGGTCCGGTGAGCCTGTAATCCATGACCCATCTGTAGACGTTGAACGGGTGATCGAAACCGGACCAGGCGCTCCAGCAGATCAGCATATCGAAGGTTCCCTTGATCATCCTGTCCCACCACACGGAGAAGTCAGGAAATTCCGTAACGACGTCGATACCGATTTCTCTGAGGTTCTTTGCGATCATTTCGCACATCATCATCCAGTCTGTCCAGCCGTAAGGGACAGAGATGGTGTAGGGGCCGAGTCTGGTTCCGTCGGGTGCGACCCTGATACCATCGCGGCCTTTCTTGAATCCAGCCTCGTCGAGTATCTTGTTGGCTTTCGCGAGGTCTGTCGGTATTCTTCCATCTGCCGTTCCAAAGGCCTTCTTCCACAGATCGTAGTTGATGTACTGCTTGTTGGATTCGATCAGATCTATGACCATGGACGGATGGGCCTGGATGGAGTAACCGAAGAAGGCTTTCTCAAGCATTTCCTGGTACGGAATGGCGTAGGCTATAGCCAGCTTGACGTTCGGATCGTTCAAGGGATACTTCGTCTGGTTCACGTACAAAAGGATCAGAGCGGCGGGCAGGAAGTAGGGCTTCTGTTTGAACCAGGTTCCGATGGGCAGTTTCTTCTTTTCCCACAGTTCCCAGACGCTGGGTATGAACAGTCCTGCCCAGTCGATGTTGCCCTGTTCCAGTGCCAGACTCGCCGCTGGATTGTCTTTGAAGATCGGGTTCGCCAGATATTTTGGTCTCGGTAGGCCGAACACATCCTTACCCCACCAGTTCTCGATCCTTTCGTAGACGATGATGCTGGGATCGTAGTGGAACAGCCTGTACGGCCCAGAGACAACCTGAGACTTTGGATCGTCGTTCACCCAGTCCCTGATGTTGATCCCTTTCTCCTCGAGTTTCGAATACACATGTTTCGGAACCGGTCTGATCATGAACGCGTAGGAGAGGAACTGGAAGTAGTTCAAGTTGTCTTCTCTGGCTTTGAACTCAACAGTTTTCGCATCCACAGCCTTCACGTATTCTACGTAATCTTCCCAACCCGCGCCGGGTCCTATTCCCAGTTTCTTCGTGAGGTTGAACGTGTACTCCACGTCCCAGGCCGTGATGGGAACACCGTCGCTCCAGAATGCCTGATCTCTGATCTTGATGCGCACGATCCTGTCACTCAGAAACTGGTAACCTTCGGCCAGGATCGGAAACCAGATGTCTCTACCGGGTTCGTAAAGGTACAGAGGCACGTACAGAAACTGGTTCGTTCCCCAGGTGGGCTGAGGTGAATAGAGGTTCCACGCCGTTGCCACCGCGAAGGAACCCACCGTGTAGAGCGTTTCGTTCCTGGGTAACTGAACCTGCGAGAACGCCGTGACGATCGATGCCAGGAACAGGATCACAGAAAGCCATTTTCTCACTCGACACCCCTCCTTTGAGAAGATTGAGGCTACAGTTTCTGTTTCAACGATAACATTAACGTTCATACAAATCAATCGATGATTCATGATCCAAAGAAGAGAAAAAGCAAGCATGTTGAAGATAAATTTAGAAAATGGAACGTGCTGTCACGGAATGGGTGTAATTGAGTTATTTCCAAAGGTTTGTAGCGGTTTGGGTGGAGACGATAACACATTCGAAGGAGCGCCCGTGACGACCAGGCGCTCCGATACAACCGTTGAGATGGTGCATCACTGAACCTCGACCAGCGCACCCAGGAACTGACTTCTGTAAAGTTCTGCGTAGAAGCCTCCCTTGGCGAGCAACTCTTTGTGAGTACCTTTCTCTATGATCTTTCCTTCGTTCATGACGAGTATCAGATCGGCGTTCTTTATCGTCGAGAGCCTGTGCGCGATGATGAAGCAGGTCCTTCCTTTCATCAAATCGTCCATGGCCTTCTGAATGTAGGTTTCGGTCAGCGTGTCCACGTTGCTCGTGGCTTCGTCGAGGATGAGGATGTCCGGGTTGGCTAAGAACGCCCTCGCGATGGTTATGAGTTGCTTTTCACCGTAGGATATGTTCGTCGCCTCTTCGTTGATCACAGTATCGTACCCATCCGGTAGTGCCATGATGAAATGGTGCGCCTGCGCCATTTTGGCGGCCCTTACGATTTCTTCCTCGGTCGCATTTTCCTTACCGTACGCGATGTTTTCCCTTATGGTACCGTTGAAGAGCCACGTGTCCTGAAGCACCATGCCGAAGCATCTTCTCAGATTGTTCTTGTGGATGTCTCTTATGTCTATGCCGTCGATCTTGATGCTACCTTTCTGTACCTCGTAGAATCTCATCAACAAATTCACGAGCGTAGTTTTCCCGGCTCCCGTTGGACCGACTATGGCGATCCTCTGACCGCTCTTGACATCCACGTTCAGATCCTCGATGAGCGGTTTCTCCGGTACGTAACTGAAGTAAACGTTTTCGAACTTGACATCGCCTTTCACTTTTTCGATTTTCAACGCGTTCGGTTTTTCAGGCTTCTCTTCTTCCTCATCGAGTATCTCGAAGACCCTCTCCGCCGCGGCGATCGTCGATTGGATCAAATTCGCTATGTTGGAGATCTGCACGATGGGTTGTGTGAACTGCTGAGAATACTGTATGAAAGCCTGAACGTCTCCAATCGTTATGGCCCTCTTCGTGACCAGGATACCGCCAACCACCGAGACGATCACGTAGCCCAGATTACCGATGAAGCGCATCAATGGCATGATCATGCCAGACAGAAACTGCGCCTTGTGGCTCGCATCACAGAGTCTCTCGTTGATGTTTTCGAATCTCTCTATCACATCACGTTCTCTGTTGTAAGCCTTCACCACGACGTGGCCCGAATAGACCTCTTCAGCGTGCCCGCTCAGTTCTCCGAGTTCTTTCTGCTGCTTTGAGAAGAACCTCTGAGAGTGCTTCGCGATGATGACGGTCACGATTATGCTGAGCGGCAAGGTGAGGACCGTGACGCCAGTGAGTATGGGGCTTATCGTGAGTATCATGACCGTGACACCCACGATGGAGACGATGCCTGAAACGAACTGGACAAGGCTCTGCTGGAGCGTGTTGCTGATCAGATCGACATCGTTTGTGACACGGCTCAGGATCTCGCCGTGGGTTCGGGAATCGTAGAATTTCAAGGGAAGTCTCGAGAGTTTCTCAGAAACGTCTTTCCTCATCTTCCTCACGATCTTCTGGGAGACGCCCGCCATGATGAACTGCTGTAGATAGCTCAGCAGACCGCTCACAGAGTAAAGAACGCTCACCTGGATCAGGATCTTCGCCACGTAAGAGAAATCTATCTTCGCGTTTGGAAGTCTGAGCATCTTCGCCATGATTCCACGAAAGATTTCGGTGGTTGCCCTGCCCAGAATCTTTGGAGCCATTATGGTGAGAACCGTGGCGGTGATCGTCAGAGCCAGAACGATGATGATGGCAGGTAGGTACGGCCTCAGATAGGCGAGCAGTCTTTTCAGCGTACCCCTGAAATCCTTCGCCTTTTCCACAGGTCCAGCCAAAGGTGGTCCCCCAGGTCTGGGACCTCTCACCGGCAGGTTATGTGTCTGGACGTTTCTTTCACTTGCCATTGTGCTCACCTCCAACCACGGCTTCTTCTTCGGAGATCTGCGACAGCACGATGTCACTGTACACGGGACACGTTCTCATGAGCTGTTCGTGTCTACCTACACCTTCCACCCTGCCATCCTTCAGAACGATGATCTGATCTGCATGCATGATCGTCGCGACTCTCTGCGCGACGATGATCACCGTTGCGTCTTTCAGCTCTCTCATCAACCTCGAGCGAATCTTGGCATCCGTTCTGAAATCGAGCGCCGAAAAGGTGTCGTCGAATAGATAGATTCTGTGTTTTCCTGCGATGGCGCGGGCGATCGAGATCCTCTGTTTCTGTCCTCCGGACAGGTTGGTTCCACCCTGCGCCACGGGGGCGTTGAGGCCTTCGGGCAACTTTTGGGTGAACTCAGTCACCTGGGCGATCTCGGCGGCCCTGAGAATGTCTTCGTCTGTTAGCTCATCTCTGCCGAACCTTATGTTCTCGGCGATCGTGCCTGAAAAGATGATCGGTTTCTGTGGGGCGTAACCTATCAACCTTCTGAGCTTCTCCAATGGAATCTTTCTCACATCGACCCCATCGATCTTCACGGAACCTTCGGTCACATCGTAGAACCTCATGATCAGATTGAGGATGGTCGTCTTTCCAGAGCCCGTGTTCCCGATGATCGCAGTTATCTGACCGTTCTTCGCGGTGAACGATACGTTCGAGAGTGCCGGTTCTTTCGCCCCGGGATAGTAGAAGGTCACGTTCTCGAACTGGATTACACCGTTTCCAGAAGGTTCCTCCACCTGTTCTGGTTCTCTTATGGACGGCTCGGTGCGCAGCACTTCCAAGATCCTCTGTGCAGACACCGAAGCACGGGGTAGGAACACGAAGATGAGCGAAATCATGATGAAAGAAAAGAGCACCTGCATGACGTACTGCATGACGGCCATCATCGTGCCGACCTGGAGCTGTCCCATGTCTATCTGCTTGGCGCCGAACCATATGAGAGCGACGATCGTGAAGTTCATGATGATCGTCATGATCGGAAAAACGATGGCACCGATCCTGTTGACCTTCAACGCCGTTTCGGTGAGGTCCACGTTCGCCCGTTCGAACCTTTCTTTTTCGTACTCTTCTTTGTTGAACGCCCTTATCACCCTGATGCCGGTGATCCTCTCCCTCAAAACGAGATTCAGACGGTCTATCTTTTTCTGCATGCTCTTGAACAGGGGCATGACTTTTGCGAATATGAGGTACATCGCGAGTGAAGCTGCGGGAACGGAGATCAGGAGTATCATCGTGAGCTTTGCGTCCTTCGAAATGGCCATGACGATGCTCCCGACGGCGATGATCGGAGCCCTTATGACCATCCTCTGGATCATGATGAGCGCTTGCTGCACCTGGGTTATGTCGTTCGTGGTTCGTGTGATCAGGGATGCGGGACTGAACCTGTCGATTTCAGCGAGGGAGAAGCTCTGAACCTTTTTGAAAAGATCGTTTCGAATGTCCCGGCTGGCACACGTGGCCGATTTGGACGATGTGAAGCTCATCAAAACGATAGCGACGACCTGAACTAAAGAGACGAGGAGCATTTTTGCTCCAACCTTCCATATGTAATCGACGTTGCCTCTGGCGATGCCTTTATCCACGATCTGAGACATGAGGTCTGGCAGATACAGCGTCACGTAAGAATCGACTATCACCAGCGAGATCGTGACGATCACCAGCCAGAGGTACGGTTTCAAATATTTCATGATCTCAACCATTCGCTTCACCTCTCAAGCGGTTCTCAAGGTTGGCGATGATCCTGCTGAGGAAACTTTCCAGCTGTTCTTTCTCTGAATCGGTGAAACCTTTCATGATTACGGTTTCCATACTCTGCGAATGCTGCTTCAGAAAATCGCAGTACAGCTTGCCTTTCTCTGTCAAATAAACCCTCTGGAGTCTTCTGTCATTTTCATCCTGTTCTCTGCGTATCAAACCTGCCCTTTCCATTCTTCTCAGCATGATCGCGACCGTGGCAGGTTTCACGTTCAGTTCCTCGGCGATTCTGTTCTGCGTTACGCCTTCATGCTTCGCAACGATCATGAGCATGGGAGGTTGACCCGGGTGGATGCCGTGCTTTTCCAATTCTTTGTGGAGGATCTGGAACTGGAGCCTCTGGATCATGAAGAACTTTTTCAAAATGCTTTCGTTCATCCGATCACCCTTTCCTTAGACGCCAAACAATTTGACGTCAATATTTTAGCGCATCCCTCCGGACGGATCAACCTTGGGTATTGACATATATATGCTTGTGATATATAATATCCGTGGGAGGTGACAGGAATGTACGGCCCACACGGGCTGGGATTGAGGTACAGGCATGGTTGCGGCTGGCATGGCTGGCACTGGCATGGACGTGGCTTCGGCTGGATGTTCTGTCCGTGGCACAGACATCACAAAGAATTCTTGCGCGAGTACAGAAAGTGGCTCGAGGAAGAGATAAAATATGTAGATGAAGCGCTGAAAGAGAGCGAAACGTCCAAGGAAGAATCGAAATGAGGCACCGTTGTGGGAGAGGTCACGGGGGCCATCTTCTCGAGGCCCTCGTGCTGTTGTTCATCGCGGATCAACCATCCCATGGTTACGAGATCGCCAAGAAGCTGGGCGAGCTCGGTGTCGAGTTCGACGGCGTCGGCCCCATGGGAAACCTCTACAGGTTGCTGATGCGGCTCGAGGCCGAAGGGCTGGTTCAATCCGAGTGGGACTTCTCCGAGGCGGGTCCCGCCAGGAGAAGATACACGATCACGGAAGCTGGAAAACGATGGCTTTCGCTTCTGGCCGAAAGGCTGGAGTTTCAAAAAAAGCTTCTGGAAGAGTTTTTCAAAAGGTATACGGAACTATTTGGCCAGCGAAGACAGTGAAAGACAAGCCCTGAGCAGTCTGTACGCTTCGAGGTAACTCTGTGCCGTGAAACGCAGCGTCCTGGCGTCGAGCCGTTCCACGTTTGGAAGCAGAGACGCGGCCTCTGCGAAGGCCGAATTGTAGAAGGTGAGCTTGATCTCAACGGGTTCCTTTTCAACCGTAGGTTCGAACCTGTGCAGTTTGCTCAGTGCCTCTTCGACACCTGCTCTGAGCTTCTCTTTCACGACTTCGAACGGATAGATCTTCGCCGCATACCTTCCCACAGCCTCTTTGACAACTACCCCAACGAAATCGTTCAGCTCCTGCTTCGCGCACTCTATGGTGAGCTGGTCCCCACTCACCAGAACCACTGGGACGTTGAAGCAACCCGCGATCCTGGCGTTCAGGCCGGCTTCGCTCATCTTCTTTCCGTTGACTTCCACCGAGAATACCCTTCCGGTGTACGTGTGATCCATGATCGCTGGCGCGCTGCCCGCCCTCGCATGGTAACCGATGAAAAACACGGCATCGAAACTTTCGTCTATGCCCTCCATCATGCTCATGGGTTTCGGACTGCCGCTGATCAGGACCGCTTTCGGGTGAAGTTCCTCGATCAGGATGTTGTCCATCGTGTTGTGTGAATCGTTCACAACCACTTCTTTCGCACCACACTGGATGGCGGCTTCCACGACCGCGTTGATCTCGCGCGTCATGAGCTTTCTGAACCTCTCGTACTCTCTGTTTTCAGGCGACACGTGTCCCAACCCCACGACCCCTGAGATGCCTTCCATATCGGCAGAGATGTAAATCTTCATCCTCTTTTCCCCCTTTTCGCGCACTCTTCCACGAAGCGCCTGAACAGTTCGAAATGTTCCCTGTAACGGTTGAACATCCTTTCAGGGTGCCACTGAACCCCGAGGACGAACCTGTCGTCGTTCGACTCCACCGCCTCGATGACGCCATCGCTGGCGCGTGCGGTGATCCTCAGCACCGGTGCGACATCCTTCACGGCCTGGTGGTGGAAGCTGTTCACCGGCAGAATTTCCGTTCTCACGATGGAGAACAGAATGCTGTCTTTCTCGATGAAGACTCTGTGTGTTGGGGCGTGAGCTGGGGCATCCTGCTGGTGTTTCAGCACGTTGCCCAGCTGCGTCTTTATGTCCTGATAGAGCGTGCCGCCGAGCGCGACGTTGATCAGCTGAACGCCCCTGCAGATACCGAAGATCGGTTTGTTCTTCTCGTAGAAGATCCTGCAGAGAGATATCTCCAGCTCGTCCCTGTCTGGCGTTATCTGTCCGAGGCTCGGCAGAGGCTCCTCGTTGTAGTGTTTCGGATCGATATCGACACCACCGGAGAAAAGAATGCCGTCCAGCAGTTCGCTCAGCTGAGAAAGGCTTTCGGGCGTTTGCAGAGTTGGTACGAGGATGGGCAAACCACCGGCTTCCTCGATCGCCCGAAAATAGCTCGTATTCAACCTGATCGATTCCTCATCCATAGAGCAGGTGATACCTACGATCGGCCGCACGGTTCTATATTAACTCAAATTGAGCGCTTCGTGGGTATCGAAATCGAAGAGCATCAAATCTTTCAACTCGACGCACAGATGAAGTTTTTGACCGATGTGGAACTTTTCTTCGGAAGGTCTGAGAACCTTCACCATCGTCTGCCCGATCGAGACCGTCACGATCTGTTCCCTACCCATGGATTCCACTTCGTAAATCTGAACCTCAACGCAGAGGGTGTTCGGTATCGCACGCTCGAGCAGAAGCGCCTTTTCCGGTCTGAAACCGACGATGAGTTTCTTGCCTGAAAATTTCTCCAGCAAAATTGCCGGCGCTTCGATCGGTCTGCCTTCCATCAGGAACGTCTTGCCATCGTGCCCAACCTTCAAAAGGTTCGCGGGTGGATTTCCAACGAAACTTGCGACGAAGGTGTGCTTCGGACTGTAATAGATCTCGTCGGGGGTGCCAACCTGGACGAGCTTGCCGTTGTTTATCACCGCGATCCTGTCTGCAATGGCCAGAGCTTCCGCCTGATCGTGCGTCACGTAAACAGACGTGATGTTCAGATCCTTTTGTAGCCTTTTCAATTCCGTTCTCACACTGATCCTCAACAGAGCGTCGAGGTTACTCAAAGGCTCGTCGAAGAGCAAAATTCGAGGTTGCTTCACCAGTGCCCTCGCTATCGCCACACGCTGTTGCTGACCCCCACTCAGTTGCCAGGGGTATCTGTCGAGCAGCGAATCGATCCTCAGCATGCTGGCGACTTGAAGGACCCTTTCCTGGATCGTTTTTCTGTCGAGCTTTTTCAGGGTCAAAGGAAAGGCTATGTTCTCAAAAACCTTCATGTGTGGATAGAGCGCCCAGTTTTGAAACACCAGTCCCACGTTTCTTTCCTTCGGTGGCAGGTTTGTGACGTCCTCATCGTTGAACAGAATGCGACCCGAGGTGGGCTTGTAGATACCCGCGATCAGATACATCAACGTGGTTTTACCGCTGCCCGAAGGACCGAGCAGCACGACGAACTCTCCTTCCTCTATTTGAAGGTTCACCCCATCGAGCGCGGTCACCTTACCGAACTTCTTGGTGATGTTTTCGAGCACGATGCGTGCCAAAGCCCTTCACCTCCTGATACCGCCAGCGTAGACCTTGAACAGCAGCCGTTGAGAACTTATGTAGAAAAAGATCGTCGGTAAGAGGTAGAGCGTTGCCGCGGCGGCCAGCAGCGGCATGTACGCCATCTCGGCTTCCAGGTTGGATTCGATGAAAGTCGCGAGCGTCTTGTCTATGAGAAAGGTTCTCACGTAGATGATGTCCTGCCAGCCGGCGAGGAATCCGAAGATCAGTATGGCCACCACGCCGGGTTTTATGAGAGGCATCATGATCTTCGCCCAGGTCTTGAACCTCGATGCTCCATCGACGAGGGCGGACCATTCGATCTCCCAGGGTAGCAGATCGAAGAAGCCCTTCATGAGCCATACCGACAACGGAACTTCGAGCGCGGCGCGTGCCACTATCACGTAGAAGAAGGAAAAGTATCTCAACGCGTTGAGATTCGTCGGCATCCAGAGCCTGTAAAGAAAGTAAACACCCACGATGAGGATGGAACCAGGCAGCGCGTGCAACATGAGCATGGTCAGCAGAATGAATCTTCTACCTGCGAACTTCATTCTGGAGATGGCGTAACCAGAAAGTGTCCCTACTGTGGTTGTGACGGACGCCACACCGAGCGCCACGATGGCCGTGTTCAGCAAATAAAGGAACACGTTTTCCCTCAATCCGCCCGTGATAGCGATCCTGCCCTGGAAGAGTAATTTCCAGTTCCTCATCGTGAAAGTGACCTTCGAGAAATCGAAGTTCGTCACCATTTGGTTCGCAAAGCTCGAAAGGATGAGCATGAAGAAGGCCATCAGAACGGGTACAGACAGGGCTATCAGAACGGTCGAGTAAAGGATCTGCCTGCCCTTGCTTCTGACTTCCACGTCGGTCAGACTCATCAGATATCACCACGCGGTTCCACCATGAGTTTTCCAAACCCAAGGATCCTCAGCGTCATCAAACCGAGCAGTCCCCCGACCAGCACGAGCAGAGTACCCGCCGCAGCTGCCAGTCCCTGGTCGAACACACCCGTGAAAGCGAGATCGTACACGTAGAGTGCCCAGGGTGTTCCGTAAGATTTGTTCACCAGCCTCCAGCTCACCAGAAGGTAGGTGTGTGCGTAGGAGGTGAGCAGGCTCAAAAGTTGCCAGGTCGTGACGTACATGATGTGCCATTTTATCTGAGGTATCAGAACTTTCCTGCAGATCTGCCAGTCTGTAGCCCCATCCACCCTCGCGGCGATGACGAACTCACCTGGGATGCTTTTGATCGCCGACGAGAGCACGATCATCCCGAAGCTCACACCCACCAGACCGTTGACGAACACGATCACGCTCCAGGGACCGTACGGAACGAATTCCTGACCCCAGGCGATGGGCCGATCGATCAGACCGAGCTTCAGAAAGATCGAATTCAACGTTCCAACACGGCTGCCGTGGAAGAAGTAGTACCAAACCAGTCCGTACACAGCGATGGGTGACATTCTCGGCAGAAGCCATACGGTACTCGCTACAAAATTCGTTTTCTTATCCACGAAGAAGGTGAGCAAGGCGAGTATCAGACCTCCAAGCACGTTCACAGTCAGCGTGCAGAGAACGAAAACCGCCGTAGTGAGGAAGACGGCCCTCACCGAAGGATCGTTCGTGATCGCGTGGAACAGTTTCTGGTAATTGTAAAGACCCACTAATCTCGTCGCGTAACGCTGTATGTTCCAGTTTCTCAGCGGTGTGAAGCTGGTGTAGACCGTCAGGATCAGCGGGACAACGTAGAACAGCAGGACAACGATGAGAGCTGGGGCCAGGAAGGCCCACAGCTCCCACTTTCTCGAAAACTTTCCCTTCATTTTCCGCCGAATCTCCAATCCTTTGGAATATCGTTGATGATCTTCACACCGGCTTTGAGATCGAGATCGGCGTTGATTTTTCCGATCGCGTAATCGATCGCTTTAGCAGGATCCATCTGACCTCTGAGCACGTAGTCAACCACTTCGGCGAAGATCGCGGCGAGCTTCGCGTACATCGGGTGTACGGGCGGGAAGTTGGTGTGCTCGAGCATGTACGAAACCTTCGAGAGGAACGCGGCGTTGATCGGATTGACTGTCGCCTTGACGATGCCTGCGATTTTTTCCTTCACGCCCGGATCCAGATCGACCTCGAGGTTGTAGAGTTTATCGAGCCATTCTTTGCTGGCGAGAAGCTCGGCCGAAGGCTTTCCAACCGGCAGATGTGCACTTATGATACTGTGTATGGCGTTTATATCTGGATCCGAAGCCTTCGCAACGATCAGGAACGCGAGCTCATCGTAGACGGATTTCAGGGCGCTGTACTTCGGGTTCTGTGCTCCAGCCTTCGAACTGACCATCCACATGAAGGGCTGGCTCAACGTCACAGGTTTCTTTCCAGGTTCTCCAGCCGGGAACAACGTGTAGTAGAACCACTGTTCGACTTCTTCAGGTTTCAGGCCCCTCATCTGCCCAGTCTTTGGATCGGTGTAATAGTCCTTGGTTTGCCACTCGGTCCAGTACCAGGTGCCGCCGATGTCGAAGAGCGTCTTTCCATCGACGATCGCGGGATGCACCTGTTTGGCCCAGTCCCAGGCCATCATGTCGGAAGGCAACAATTTTTCGCGTGCGAAGGTCCATTCGATCGTCAACCACTTGTATATGGCTTCTTTGTCGAACACGAGTTTTCCGTCGACCGGATCGTAGAGTTTGCTACCGAAGGCGAGGATGAACTGCATCAGATCAGGATGCGCAGTACCCCTTCTGTGTATCAAACCCCATTCGGAAGCTCCAGTTTGAACAGCTTTCTTCGCCCATTCGTAGACATCGAACCAGGTGAACTCACCTTTCAAGACCTTCTCGTCGAGACCCTGCAGATCGAGTCCAACCTTCGCCGCGATGTCCTTTCTGATGTAGAACGGCCTGGCTTCTGTGTCCTGCGGCAAACCATAGATTTTTCCCTTGTACTTGGCCACCTCGATGTGCGATGCGAAGAAATTGTTCAGAATTTCTCTGTGTTTTTCAAGATAAGGTGTCAAATCGAGCAGGTACCCTTCCTCGGCGAGCGGAGCTATGTAGACGTACGAGTTCACCAGGAAGTCTCCCGCGGTTCCGAGCGGCTGCTTGCTCAGGAATTCCTGATACATCTGTGTGAAGTCCAACTCGTAGCGGGTCTCTCTGATCGTGACCTTCACGTTGATACCGTTTTTGGCCCAGATTTCGTTGATGCGCCTCGCAGCCTCGACGATACCCAGAACCCTCAGCACGCTGTTCGGATCTCCAGAACCCCAGACCGCGTAACGTACCTCGTTGATGCCGTTCTTCTCGAGCGCACGACCCACCTGAACGATGCTGTCCTCGATGCCTGCGAAGAGTAAAACCGTCACGCAGAACAGTGCGACCAGAAGCCACCTTCTCACACGCAACCCCCCTTCAGGAGTAGAATGGGTATGAAAGATGAAACCAGATTTGAGAACCTTAAGAATTTCTTGATCTGAGCAAAGATTCAGCCACCAGCACCATCGGAGTGCTCTCTGTGTCCAGAAAAGGGCTATAATAACTATAGCAAAAGTTACAAAAGGTGTCAATGTGTTACGAAGAGTTTCGAAAAATTGCGAAAAACTGTGGGTGGCAACTTTGGTCAAAGGTTTTGGCATAAACATCGACACAAGACGTTTATCCGGTTCTTACGAGGTTCTCAGAGCGGAACTTGAGAAATTTCAGCGTTTTGGGTTCGATTACGCAGAGATACCCCCTGCGGGTCTCGATGTGATCCTCGATGGCAAGATAATTTCAAAGCGACTAAACCCCATCCAGCAGATCCTCAAAAGCTTCGATCTGAAGTTCACAGTCCACGGTCCCGATCCGGTGAATCTCTCGTCGGGCAGAGAAGAAGATTTTTCGATCCTGTCGGCCACAATAGATTTTGCTTCCTCCGTCGGTGCAGAAAGCGTGGTTTACCACTGTGGCTGGTTCGATGAAGATGGCGAGAGAAAGAAGAGAGAGATAGAAAATCTCAAAAAACTCTGTGACAAGCTCGAGAAAGTGTGTGTGTCTCTCGTTGTGGAGAACACGAAGCAAACGATCGAGCAGACACTCGAGATCGTTCAGGCCGTGAACCATCCGAACGTGAGACTCTTGATCGACGTGGGACATCTGTTCTTGAAGCTGAGAGGGAACGAGAAGGAATTTCTGAGACAGATCTCCCTTGGACTTCCTCACGCCTTCGAGCTCCACGTGCACGACAACTTCGGCAGACCTGAGGAAGACTACGAACCCTCGGTCGCTTCATCACCGTTCGCTTACCTCTACGGAGTGGGGGACCTGCATCTGCCCATAGGTTGTGGAAGAATACCTTTCGAAGAACTCTTCGAGCTGGTCCGCGAGAAATTCGATGGCATCGTCGTGCTCGAAATAAACGACCTGAACCGGTTCGAAAAGGATATTCCTGAGAGCCTGGAAAAGCTGAGAAACCTGTCGGCCGCTGGGGGTGTTCGACATGCTTGAGTTCCTCATGTGCGGTTTGCCTGAGAACGTTCGGCGTGCAGAGCAGATGGGTGATTGGGAAAACGCCATAAGTCTGATCGACAGGTGGCTGAGGGACACGCGCATCAGCGAGGTGCAGAGGCAACGTCTCGAATACGAAAGGTTCAGGATCAGGAGGTTGCTCGCGGCGCATCCGTACGATGAAGCGGAGGCACTGGAAAAGGCGCGGGAAATGATCCGGGATTTCGATTACGATGAGTTTTACAGGCTCATAGACGAAGGTTGCGTCGATTTCATCCTCGTCAACAAGAAAAGGAGATTCTTCGAAAGGTTCGTTCAGAACATCGCCTTCGCCCGGCCGGAGTACAAGTCCAGGATGCTGACCGATCCCGAAGAGGAAAAGAACAGACAGTTGATCGAGGAGAGGATAAAGGCGCTCGCCCACGGTTCGGCCCCGAAGACTTACAGGGTACGAATAAAGTTGAAGGCGACGCTGGATTCGCCAGAGGACTATTTCAGAGTCTGGCTGCCCTTTCCAAAGGAAGGCTTTCAGATCGAAGATGTGAAGCTCCTGTACATGAGCGAAGAGAACTACTTTCTGGCCGACAACGATGTTCCTCAAAGGACCATCTTCTTCGAAGGCACGAGCAGAGAGTACATCGTCGAGTTCGAATACACTGTCCGCGAATGGATCAACAGGATCGATCCTTCAGCGGTTCAGGAGTGCGACGTGGACGATTTTCTTGGGGAAGAACCTCCCCACATAGTCTTCACACCTTACATCAGATACCTGGCTCTCAAGATCGTCGGTGGCGAAAAGAACCCTTATTTGAAGGCCAAGCGCATTTACGACTGGATCACGAGCAGGGTGAGATACTGCTACGTCAGGCCCTACGCAACTTACGAGAACATATCACAGTACGTGGCTGAAAACCTCAAGGGCGATTGCGGTTTTCAAGCTCTGCTGTTCATAACGATGTGCAGGATCGTGAATGTTCCTGCGAGGTGGCAATCTGGCTGGTACGTCACGCCGTACTTCGTCTCGCCGCACGATTGGGCGCTGTTCTACGTCAAACCTTACGGCTGGCTTCCGGCCGATCCTTCCTTCGGTGGCGCGAGGAGGTACGATGAGAAGCTGCGCAGCTTCTATTTTGGAAATCTGGACGGCTTCAGGATGGTCGCGAACGATGATTTCATGAAACAGTTCACACCGGAACCGAAGTTCTACAGGGAAGACCCCACGGACAACCAGCTCGGCGAGGCAGAAACGCACAGCAAGAAGATCGGTCTGGAAACTCACATCAGCGTGGTGCGGTTCGAAGGCTGGGAGGTCTGAACGATGGGAAAGATAAAGGATGTTCGGCTGACGTTGAAAAAATACGTTTATCACAAACCCTTCCACATCACAGGAAGCGTATCTTCTGAGGCGAGCAACGTCGAAGTTGAACTGTTTCTGGACAGCGGTGCTGTGGGAAAGGGTGAGGCGTCCCCATCCTTCAGGGTCAACGGTGAAAGGGTCGAAATGCTTTTGGCGATGGAGAACTTTTTGAAAGAGAGTCTGGTGGGTCTCGATGTGCGCAACTACGCGAAGATCTTCGAAATCACCGACAGACTTCTGGCAACTCCGAGTCTGAAAGCCGCCGTACAGTTCGCCGCGCTCGATGCCCTCTGCGAGGAACTGAACGTATCCGTGGCGGAGTTTCTCGGAGGGGCGAAGGAGGAGATCGAAACCGACAAGACTGTGGGCATAGACACCCTGGAAAACAGGGTGAAAGACGCCGAAAAGATTTTCAAAGAAGGTTTCAGAACGATCAAGATCAAGGTGGGTGAAAACCTCAAAGAAGACATCGAAGCGATGCTCGAGATCGCAAAGGTGGCTAAGGGGGCGAAGTTCATAGTCGATGCGAACATGGGTTACACACCGAAGCAGGCGATCGAGTTCGCGAACGTCGTGTACCGCAGCGGTGTGGACATAGCCGTCTACGAGCAGCCCGTGGTCTGGTACGACGTTGAGGGTCTCAGGTTCGTCAGGTTCCACTCTCCGTTCCCGGTGGCGGCGGACGAATCTGCAAAACGAAAGTACGACGTGCTGAGACTGATGAAGGAAGAGGCGGTGGATTACATCAACATAAAGCTCATGAAGAGTGGACTGAGCGATGCCATGGCTATAGTGGAACTCGCGAAAGCTTCCAATTTGAAGCTGATGATCGGTTGCATGGCTGAATCGAGCCTCGGGATCAACCAGAGCGTCCAGTTCGCGCTCGGTACGGGTGCGTTCGACTTTCACGATCTGGACAGCCACCTGTTGCTCAACGAACCTTCGTTCAGGGGAAAGTTCGTTCAGGAAGGTCCAAAGATGAAGTTGAGTCGGGGGTGATCGAGATGAAAATAAAGGATCTGGTCGGACTCTACGCTCAGAGAAAGTTCAGACCGAAAGAGTTCGTCGAGGAGTGTTTCAAAAAGATAGAGGCGCAGAAACACCTGGGAGCTTTCATAAGTCTCGACTACGAAGGTGCCATGAAAACGGCAAAATTTCTGGAAAACTCGTTCAAGAACAGAGAAGACCTTCCCCCACTCTACGGAGTACCCATCGCCGTTAAGGACCTGATCGACGTTGCCAGTCTGAAGACCACGGCGGGAAGCTTGTTCTTCAAAGACAACGTTGCGAAAGAAGACGCGTTCGTGGTGCAGCAGCTCAAGAAGGCCGGTGCCATAATCGTTGGAAAGACGAACCTCCACGAGATCGCGCTCGGTGTGACGAACAACAACCCGCACTTCGGTCCGTGCAGAAACCCGCACGATCCGAGCAGGATCTCCGGTGGTTCTTCCGGTGGATCTGCGGTTGCCGTCGCCACGGACATGGTCGTGGCGGCCCTCGGAACGGACACCGGCGGTTCGATACGCATTCCCGCGGCGCTGTGCGGAGTTGTTGGGTTGAAACCCACCTACGGAAGGGTGAGCGTGAGGGGTGTTCTGCCGCTGTCGTGGCACCTGGACCACGTGGGACCTTTAGCCAGCTGCGTCGAGGATGCCTGGACCGTGCTGAAGGTGATCTGCAGGTACGATGAGAGAGATCCCTTCTCGCTGAGAGCACCCATCAGAGAACCAGATTTTGAAAGGTTTCCTGAGGGAATAAAGGTTCTGAAGCCTGTGGGTGAATTCATTTCCAAAGCCGATGAGAGAATTCTGAAAATCGTCGACGAGGCGGCCCGCGTGCTGGAAAAGCTCGGAGCCGTCGTGGAAGAGAGACCCCTCGAATGGTTGAAAGATGCCGCGGCGGCCAACGGTTTGATCACGCAGGCGGAGGCGGCGGCATTCCACAGAGAAAGGTTGAGGGAACATCCAGAGCTGTTCGGAGAAGACGTCAGACAGAGATTGATGGAGGGGGCCTCCGTGAGTGGAACGGATTACGCGCTGGCGAGGAGAGTTCAAACGATCGTGAAGCACAGCTTCAGAGAATTGTTCAAAGAATACGACCTTTTGATCCTTCCGACGGTGCCCATCGTCGCTCCTCCGATTCAAGGAGAGGGTGCGGTCGAAATGGCCAGAAGGCTCACACGTTTCACCGCCGAGTTCAACATCTCCGGCCTGCCCGCGCTGAATTTGCCGTTCGGTCGTGTTGATGGTTTACCAGCTGGAGTGCAGTTCGTCACGAAGTGGTGGAGGGAGGACTTGCTGGTCCAGGTCGCCCACGCAGTCGAAAAGCTTGTGAATTTCACACGATCCTGATCGGATGGATTGAGTGATTTCGTCTCCGCGAGTTGAACATCATCGTCGCACGATCGTTACTCTGTTGCAAAATACCTCTCCGTATCTACATAGTGGAGAGCGCTCTCAAGGCCGGCCTGAGGGTTCGAACCTGGAAGGTGAGACCGTAACGGGCCATAGGTCTACCCCGTCGGTCCTCGCGAGCTCGGCTCAATCAATATTTTTTAAGGATTGTTGTGTCACCGCGTGAAGTTCTTCACCTGCGAAACCAGATCCTCACTCGCCACTTTCTCGAAGTGTTCCCAGAGCCCGGGATCTTTCATGGTCACCATGGCGATGGCCTGGACGATGTCTTTCCTTATGTCTTCCGTGAACCGTTCATCTTCGTACGCCTTCGCGAGCACTTCCACCGTTCGGAACGTTGGAACGTGAGACAGCGCCATGATCACCTGGGTTGCGAGTTCCTCTCTGTACTCGTCTTCGAGCAGATAGTAAGAGAGCACGTCGAGTATCCTCTCACCGTCTCCGAGTTTGCACATCGCTTCGTATATGACGAGCTGAGCAGTTTCATCGTCGTACCTGCACAACAGGTTCATCAAATCCTTCTTTATACTCGCTTCACCCAGGTCTGAGAGAATGTCCACAAGATAGAGCAGTACCACGTCGTTCTGCTGACCTGCCTTCAAATGTTCTCTGTACTTCTGCAACAGAATCGGTCGCGCCGAATCACCGAATCTGTAAATGATCTGCAGAACGATCTCTCTAACCTTCTCGTCCTCGTCCGTGAGCAGGTTTATCAGGTTGGGAATGGCTTCGACACCCTTTTCCGTCATTATCCTCTCAACCAGTTTTTCGACATCGTCGTTCATATCCATCGCAGCTTACCACCCTTCTCGACCAGGAGTTTCCGCTCGAAGTACTCGGCGAACTGCGGTTCATGCGTGACGAAACCTATCACTTTGTTGAGTTTCTCGAGCCTCTTCAGGGCGTCTGCAACCTTGGTCTTGTTGTCACTGTCAAGACTCGAAAAACCTTCATCTATGAAGAACGCTTCCATCTCACCCGTTGCCTCTTCAGCGATGCTCATCGCGAGTGCGATCGAAACGAGAGTTTTCTCTCCCCCCGAAAGCCCGCTCGCATCCCTCTTCACTCCCTCGTCCCTCACCACGAAACCGTCCTCATCGATCGAGAGTGAGAACCTTCCGTCGGTCAGAAAATCCAGCAACTGGTTCGTGCGTTCCACGATGTTTCTCAGCACGAGGTCCGCAACGTAGGATTGAAATTCCCGTGCGGCGAGCGTGTCCTTCACTAAGGACAACACGGTGGACAGTTTACGGGCCTGCTCGAACTTCTCTTCCAGCTCTTTCAGCTGAGCCTGCAGGAGTTTCCTCCTTTCTATGGACTGTTCGACGATGGCTTTCTTCTTGATCTTCTCGTCCCTTTCACCCTTCAACCTTTGCAATTCCTGCCGCAGCGATTCTGCCATCTTCTGGCACTCTTCCTTGCTCGTCTTCAGAGATCTTTTGAACTGTTCTATCTGAACCTTCAGCTGTTCTATCTCGGCTTCGATCTTCGAAAGTCTCTCCTGAGCGCTGAATTTTGGCAGTTCCTTCGCGACGTACTTTTTGAAGGTCTCAAAGTCCATGTTGATGCCTTCGAGCGCCCTGAAGAATTCTTTTTCGATTCTCTGTTTTTTCTCTTGTGCCACGTCTCTCTCTTTCGTCTGGTTCTCGAGTTCCTCGTCAAGTTCCTTCAATCTGCTGTGGAGTTGCTGCTTCGTGCCGTCGAGCTTCGAAAGTTGTGATACCAGGATGGACTTTCTCTCCAGCAATTTCTGAAGTTCAGCGGAGAATTCTCTGAGTTTCTTTTTGAGTTGCGGTGAGTAACCCATCTGCAAGAGTTCCTGGACGATCCGTCCTTCTTCTTTCGAGACCGCTTCGAGCTCTTTTTCAAGTGAATTGACCTCTCGTTCGAGTTTTTCTGCGACCTCCGAGAGGTTCTGTAGCTCAGCGAAAAGCTGAGCCTTTTTTTCTTTGGTCTCGTCGATCGAATCTTTCAGCTTCCTGTAGCCTTCAAGGTCGTATTCGAGTTCCTCCACCTTCCGCTTGCTGTAGATCCCCCCACAGACGGGGCATCTGTCTCCATCGTTCAGCTGTTGTGCTATCTGGTCCGCCATCCAGACGATCGCCGAAGGCTTCATCTTTTCGAACTGTTCGATCAGCGAATCCAGCTTTCGTTCGAGCTCGGTGTGTTCTTTCTTTTTCTCTTCGATTCTTTTCCTCGCCTTCTCAAGCTCATGTTTCTTGCTCGACAGTTGCTGTTCGAACATCATTTTGCGCTCTTTCAAGCTGGACACGTTCTGCACCAGTGGCTCGCTCTGCTCGTCTATCTTCGAAAGTTTCTCGATCTGTGCCTGAACCTTTTGAACCGCACCCTCACATTCGGACAGTTCGAGTCTGGTCTTTTCGATCTCCTGTTCCAGCCTCTGTGTTTCCTGAAGGATCTTCGTTCGGCTCGCCCTGAGCCTTTCAAGGGCATTCTCGACTCTGTTGAGAGATTCACAGGCGTGGAGCAGTTCCCGATAGGGCAATTCCAGCGATCTGGCGGTGGATATCTTCTTTTCCTCTTCGATCGATCTGAGCAGGTTCTGTCTTTCTTCGAGCTTGGCCTGAAGCATCCTTTCGAAGCTTTCCATCTGCCGGTGTATCTGAAGCTCCTGCTCTATCTCCCTCAGCCTTTCTTCCTTCAGTGTCAGCTCTTTCTCCAGAACTTTGATCTCTCTCTCCAGCGTCTCGAGGGGAGTCTCTCTGATGTGAGACTCGATCTTTTCTATCTCGTTGTTCAGATCGTTGATCCTCCGCAGGAGTTCGTCCCTTTCGTGCTGGGCATCCTTGAACGCGTCGCTGACTTTTTCGACGATCTTTGTGAGTTTCTTCTTTTCGAACAGAACGTCGAAGACCACCTCGTTGATCCTCGAACGCGTGGCGGTGAGCAGGCTCGCGACCATACCCTGCGGTAACAGGAAGGTGCTTATGAAGCTCTCGTAACTCGTTTCCATGGCTTCTTTGAGTTTTTCGTCCACCAGGCTACGCTGTGAGGCCACGATCTTGTCGTTGACGGTGAGGAGCGCTTCGCTCACCCTGTCTCTCATCCTGATGCGTCTGATCACCTCGTACTTTTTCCCTTTCCTCAGGAAAGAAAACTTCACCGTACACTGATCGGCTCCGGATCGAACGTAATCGAAGGGGCTCCTCTTTCCGTAACGAACACCGACTCCGTAGAGTGAGAAAACGATCGCCTCGAGCAGGGAAGACTTCCCCGCCCCGTTCTGTCCGACGATCAGGAACACGCCATCTTTGAAGTCGAGCTCACAGCTTTCTATACCAAGAAAGTTCTCGATCTCAATCCTGAGTGGCCTCAGCTTGCTCGACCTCCTTCAATATTTCTTCCACGATCTTCACCATTTCATCTTCGAAATCTGGATACTTCTGTTTGACGTAGTCCCTGTACATCTCTATCAAAGTCTTTCTCTCAGACGGTGCGCTGATCGATTCCTGTTGCCCCCACACCGTTTCGAATTCGACCTTCACGACGGATTCGTACCGTTCCAGCAGATGCTTCCTGACCTCGTTCGAAGGGGAACATTTGAACAGTATGCGTGCATAGCCAGAGAAGTTTTCCAGATCGGACTCTATCCTGTTCAGGTTCGAAAGGCTGTAGTCTTCGTACTCGAAGGTCTTCAGGGTTGCGTGCGGCGTCCTCACCGCTTTAACGATGGTTCTTTGAGATATTTCAACGAGCAACGCGCCTTTTATATCTTTCTCCTCACCGAAATCGAGAGCGATGGGCGAACCACAGTACCATCCGACAGGTTGCTGCGAGATCTGCATCTGATTGTGCACGTGCCCGAGCGCCACGTAATCGAAATCCGTGGGAAAGCTGTTCGATTTGAGCTGGTACTGAATGTTGTTCTCCCTCTCGGATTCGAAGCAACCTTCCAGCATGGCGTGCGCAACGAGAACGTTGGCCTTGTCTGGTTTGACGTACCTTTTGAAATCGGCAAGATAGGAATCCAGAAAATCCCTCATCGCGGCGATGGGATCTCTCGTTGTCCCCAGAAGCCTCTGATAGTCCACGTACGGTAAAAAGAACAGAACGGCTTCTTGAAGCTCAACCGTGTCCGGCCTTTCCACGATGTACAAGTTCTTCAAATTGAAAGTCTTCCAGTGGTTCAGCCCCTGCCAGTCGTGGTTGCCGAAGACCACGAAGGTGGGCGCGATCGAGGCGAACTTCGCTACGGTTTCGCTCAGAACGTTCAGAGCTTCGATCCTCGGATTGACCCTGTTGTGCAGCGCATCCCCTGCGACGATCACGAGGTCGACCTTCTCTTTTTCCGCAAGGTCGACGAGAAAGTGAATCGCCCGTTCGGTCTCTTCGAGCCTGTCGATGGCTTTGGAACCGATCCAGGATTGCAGTCCAAGGTGCCAGTCTGATGTGTGGAGGATCTTCATTCAGCTTCCTCCCAGTTTGAACACGTTCTCTTCCGCGGGGAACGTTCTGTTTCTCACTTCTTCGGCGTACTGAGAGATCGCCTTCAGCGAGATCTCGTACAGATTCGCGTAGCGTTTTGCGAACCTCGGCTGGAAGGCCGGGTTCAACCCGAGCACGTCGTGCAGCACGAGCACCTGTCCATCGCAGTATCTGCCCGAACCGATACCGATCGTTGGTACGCTCACGCTCTCGGTGATCTGTTTCGCCACCTCCTCCACGACCATCTCGAGCACGATGGCGAACACCCCGGCCGCCTCGAGCGCCTTCGCATCTTCGAGCAACTTCTTCGCGGTTTTTTCGTCTCTACCCTGCACCCTGTAACCGCCAAAAACGTTCACAGACTGCGGCGTGAGGCCCAGATGCCCCATCACGGGGATACCACTCTCGACCATCCTCTTTATGAGGGGTGCGAAAACGGCACCTCCTTCGAGCTTCACCGCGTTCGCTCCACCTTCTTTCAAAAACCTTCCCGCGTTCCTGATCGCCTCGTCTGCAGAGCATTGGTAAGAGAGAAAGGGCATGTCACCGATTACGAACGCGTCCGGGGCACCCCTCCTGACGGCCTGCGTGTGCCTGATCATGTCGTCCATGGTGGCGGGCAGTGTATCGGAAAAACCGAGAACGTTGTTCGCGAGAGAATCCCCAACCAGTATGGCGTCCACACCGGCCTCGTGCGCGATGCGGGCAAACGGGGCATCGTAGGCGGTGATCACCACTATGGGTTGCTTGCCTTTCAAAGACATGAATTTCTGAACGTTCATGCTCACAGCTTTCCCTCCCTTATCCTCACGAGGAGCTCGACCATCTGATCGTAGAGCTGGGCGAACTCTGGGAACGTCTCCTTGAACAGTCTTCCTTCTTCCTGAACCACTTCCCAATCTTTCCTCGCTACGGGTCCCGTCAGAGAACCGGCAACACCTTTCACTCTGATGTTCTCAGCCACACTGTTCATGAGAACGCTGATCAGCTCGCGTGAATCTTTGATACCACTCTTTGCGTACATCTTCTCAGCGAGCGCCGCGAGTCCCACCGCGAAGTTCGAACAGAGAACCGCCGCGAGATGGTACATGGCCTTTCCATCCTCGGACAGAAGAACGTACCTGCTTGGTATATCCTCAACCAATTTTATCGCCTTTTTCAATCCCTCTCCGTCTCCCTCAACACCGAAGATGCAGTCTGGAAGGTTGCTGTAAGCGACCGATGGATCGGCGAAAGAAAGGTTCGGATGCATCGACGCCCTGTGGAGGCCCAGAATTTCGGCATCTTTGAAGATCTTCGAGGAATGAAAGCCACTGAAATGTATCAGGCAGGTTCCAGGTTGGATCTTCTTCTTGATCGTCTCGTAAACTTGAAGGATGGCCGAATCCGGCACGGCGAAGAAGACCACATCGAAGAGCCCTTCGACTTCTTCATAAACGGTCGGAATACCCGTGCCCAGTTCTTCGACGAAGCGCTGGGCTTTCTCTCTAAAGCGCGATACGACGAAGCGGACTCTGTGGGATTTTTCGATGAGCCTTCGACAGATGGCGAGTGCCACCTTGCTCGTACCCAGAACGTTCAGTTCCACACGCGTCCACCCAGTTAAGTTTTAACACGCGCAATCAACTTTTGCTACGTCTGAGATTGAGCAGATGTTTCAGCGTGAGCAGGCTCTGGGTGATGTCTTCGTTCACCACGACCACGTCCTCGGGTACCTCGAGCTGGACCGGGGCGAAGTTCCAGATGCCTTTGATACCACACGCGACGAGCAGGTTCGCAACCTCCTGTGCGGATTCTTCGGGAACGCAGATCACACCGATCTCAACGTTGAACCTCTTCACGACGCGTTTCAGATCCTTCAGTGGCAGAACGACCAGGTCAGACACGAACTGGCCTATCTTCTGCGGATCGTTGTCGAAGATCGCAACGATCTCGATGCCGTACCTCGCGAAACCTCGATAGTTGGCGAGGGCGGAGCCGAGCCGGCCCGCCCCCACTATCACAACCGTGGTCTCTCTTTTGACCGCGAACAGTTCGTCCAGTTCTTTCTTCAGCTCCTCGACTCTGTAACCGAGTTTCGGTTTTCCCGTCGTCCTGAGATAGCTCAGATCCTTCCTGACCTGCTCAGGCTGGAGTTTCAGCATTCTGGCCATCGTTTCAGAGGAGATGTACTCCTCCTTCACGTCGAGGAGCAGTCTGTGGTACAGCTTCAATCTTTCAAACGTTGGTCTGGGAAGCATCACGAATTCTTTCCTTGAGCTGTCTTTCAATTTCTCTTTCCACCTTTTCGAGGTCTGCCTCACTCACGAGTTTATCATTCACGAGCACGTTGGGTGAACGGTCGCAATGCTCCAGGCAGAACGTACCCATTATCTCAACGCCGGAATACTCTTCGCGTTTCGCGAGCTCGATCAGTTGCGAGAGCAGCCTGTACGAGCCTTTGAGGTAGCAGGACGTTCCGAGGCAGACTTTGACCGTGACTTTCTCGCCGTTCTCGGCAGGGAGCACCTCGACATCTTCGTGCACGATGCGCTTCCTGGGTCTGTAACTCGTGTGGATCAGTTCGTGCAGCGATTCGACCTCTTCGTAAAGTTTTCTCATGTGGTAGTTCTCCGACGGCGAGATCAGACTCCTCACTGAGACGAGCTCTTTCAAATGTTTCGCCCTGCTCTGTCTCGCCTGCGTGTCGTTCGGATAGGGCTGACCTCCCCCACCGACACAGCCGAAGTTGCACGCCATGACCTCGACTGCGTCCACGTCGAGCCTGCCTTCGAGAATGTCGTTGACGATCCTCCTCGCCCTCGATAGGCCGAAGACTATCAAGCCTTTGATGGTCCTTCCATCCTTCGTCTTCACTTCAGTGAGCCTTATTCCCTTTTCGAGCTCGAGAATCTCCTGCCTTTCGACACCTGTTTCGTCGTTGATGACACTGATCACGCTCGAAAGGACCCCTCCGCTCTTTCCAAAATCGAGTCCACCCTGTGAGGAGACACCGTAGGGACGATCGAACGGCTGCGGTTCGAGCTTGCTCAGATCGATTCGGCTCGCTTTGATGAGCTGTGCCAGTTCTCTACTCGTCAACACCAGATCGACGATGCCCTTGTGTTCTTCTCGCTCGGCTTCGAACTTCTTCGCTGTGCACGGCATGAACGACACCAGATAGATCCTGTCTGGATCGAGGTTCATCTTCTTTGCGTAGATCTTCTTCACGATGGTTCCAAGAGCTTGCTGTGGAGATTTCACGCTGGACAGGTTGTTCGTGAGCGTTGGGTAGAACTGTTCCACGTACTTGACCCACGCGGGACAGCACGAGGTGAAGAGCGGGAGTTTCTCGTTCCGTTCGATGCGTTCCAGGAGCTCGTGTGCCTCTTCGAAGGCCACGAGGTCGGCACCGAAGGCCACATCGAAGACCTTCGTGAATCCCACCAGCTTGAGAAAGCTCACCAAACGCTCCGCGATGAACGGATCTTTATCGATTTTGAATTCTTCCGCTATGGCCACCCTCACGGCGGGCGCGATCATGCCGATGACGGTCTTTCCGCTCGACAGCGCTTCGTAAAGTTTTTCCGTATCGTTCCTCACGTACAGTGCGCCCGTGGGACAGACGGAAACGCACTGACCGCAGTAGACGCACTCGGTGTCAGAGAGGTTCGCTTCGAAGGCCGTTGTGACGCGCGATTCTATGCCGCGGTACGCGAAATCTATCGCACCGACGGACTGCACTTCCTCGCACATCCTCACGCAGTCTCCACACAGAATGCACCTGCTCGAGTCCCTCACGATGGGACCGGAGGCGTCAACGTGCTGGAATTTTCGCAGTTCTTCAAAACGCACCTTTCTGATCCCGAAGTCTTCCGCGTACTTTTGCAGCTTGCAGCTGCCGTTTCGTTCACACACGGTGCAATCTCTGTTGTGGCTGGCGAGTATGAGCTCGAGAATACCTTTTCTCAACTGCTGGATCTCTGGTGTGTTCGTTTTGATATGCATGCCCTCTCTCGGCTTCGTCGTGCAGGAGGTGACGAGCTGACCATCGACCTCCACAAGGCACATCCTGCACGCGCCGTAGCTGGAAGTTTCTGACAGGTAGCACAGATTCGGTATCTCGATTCCGACGTTCCTGAGCGCCTCGAGCAGGTTTTCCGCGTTCGAATCTATCTCAACCGGCCTGTTGTCCACGTAAACCGTCATTCTGATCACCTCCGTCACGCGACCTTGATGGCTTTGAATCTGCACTTCTCAACGCACAGTCCGCACTTCACGCACTTTTCAGGGTCTATCGCGTAAGGTTTTCCCCTCTCGCCACTTATGGCGCCGTTCGGACAGGAGCGCGCGCACAGGCCGCAACCTTTGCACAGTTTTTCATCGATCACGTATTTCTTGAAAGCGGTGCACGAGCCGCTCGGACAGATCCCGCGCAGGTGTGCTTCGTATTCGGACCTGAACCATCTGAGGGTGCTCAGTATGGGGTTGGGTGCGGTTTTGCCCAATCCACACAGTGAGGCTGTCTTGATGAGTTTTGCGAGGAACTCCAGATTCTTCAGATCTTCCTCGCTCGCCTTCGCGTTGACGAACTTTTCGAGGATTCTGTAAGCCTGGGCGGTGCCTTCACGGCACGGCACGCACTTGCCGCAGGATTCTCTCTTGGTGAAGTCCAAAAAGAACCTCGCAACTTCAACCATGCATGTTTTCTCACTTATGACGACGATGCCACCGGAACCGACCATCGCGTCGACGGACTTGAGCGTGTCGTAATCGAGCGGCATGTCCAGATGTTCCACGGACAGACACGCCCCGGAAGGACCTCCTATCTGAACCGCCTTGATCTTTTCGTTGTTCGAAAGGCCACCACAGATGTCGAATATGATTTGTCTCAGCGTCGTTCCGAACTGCACCTCGACGATGCCGGTCATCTTCACGGGACCCGTGACGGAGAACATCTTCGTACCGGGAGAGCCTGGCGTTCCGAGCCTTCTGTACTTCTCAACGCCGTCCCTGATGATCCTCGGAACGTTCGCGTAAGTCTCCACGTTGTTGATCAGGGTGGGATAACCCCACAGACCTGCCTGCGCGGGGTACGGTGGTCTTGGTCTCGGCATACCGCGCTTTCCTTCGATCGATGCGAGCAGGGCGGTTTCTTCACCGCAGACGAAAGCCCCCGCACCTTCCTTTATCTCGAGGTCGAAAGAGAAGCCCGTCCCGAGGATGTTCTCGCCCAGCAGGCCGAGCTTTCTTGCATCTTCGATGGCCTTCTGGAACATCTGAATGGCTATGGGGTATTCCGCGCGCACGTACGCGTACCCTTTCTGTGCCCCCACAGCGTAGGCCGCGATGATCATGCCCTCCAGGACCAGGTGTGGATCTCTTTCGAGCAGTGTTCTGTTCATGAAAGCGCCCGGATCGCCCTCGTCACCGTTGCACACGACGAACTTCACGTCAGATTTACTCTTTCTCGTCGCCTCCCACTTGAGGCCCGTTGGGAAACCCCCACCGCCTCTTCCTCTCAGTCCGGACGCTTTGATCGTCTCGATCACTTCTTCTGGTTTCATGCTCGAAAGGACCTTCAGTAAAGAAGAGTACCCTCCCCTGCCCATGTAGTCCTCTATGCTGTCGCACTCGCTCTTGCCTATGTCTTCCATGATGTAGAAGTTCTGCCTTTTGTAAAGCTGGGTGTCCTCGAGCGATTTGACGCGCTGGTTCGTTTCGAAATCGATCAGAAGCAGTTCTTCGACGATTTCTCCCCTCTTCAGGGTGCGTTCCACGATCTTTTCGACGTCGTCAACACCGACGTGTGCGTAGAAATAGCCGTAAGGCTGAACGACCACGAGGGGACCTGAAGAACACCGGCCACAACATCCAGTTTTTCTCAGAATTCCGTCGTGCTCATCGTCCACTTTGAAGACGTTCACGTTGAGCTTTTCGCGCTCGAGCACTTCCTGAAATTTCCTGTAGACCTTCTGCGCCCCTTTCGCGCTGCAGCCAGTACCAACGCAGATGTAGACTGAAAGATTGCGAAGCTTTGCGTTTCTTATCTCTTTCTGCTTCTCTATGAACTCGTAAGCTTCAGTTAGATTTCTGAGCATCGCCATCACCCCTCAGGCTTCGAAGGATTTCTTTCACCTTTTCCGGCGTGAGGTTGCCGTAGACTTCACCGTTTATCACCATCGCGGGTGCGAGCGCACACGCTCCGAGACATCCAACACAGTCCAGACTGAACTTGAGATCTTTCGTGACCTCGCCCGGTTTGATGCCTATCTCTTCCTCGATCGCCTTGATCAGGCTCGTAGAGCCTTCCATATGGCAGGCCGTTCCATCGCAGACCAGGATCGTGTATTCTCCCTTGGGCTTCAGCGAGAACTGGGCGTAGAACGTGGCCACACCGTACACTTTGGCTGGCGGTAGTTGCAGCGCGACGGCGACGTAGTGGATCACGTCTTTCGAAAGGTAACGGTGAAGTTTTTGAACTTCCAGCAGGATCTTGACGAGGTTCTCTCTTCTGTAGTTGTACTTCCTCAAGATCTGTTCAACCGCTTCGTATGTTCTTTCCAAAGCCTTCACCTCCTCAGCAGTACTCCACGTTCACGATCTTTCCGCGCTCTCTCAGAATGCGTGCGATGTCATTAACCAGCCTGAACTTGAGCGAAACATCGTGGCTGAACAGGGGATTCTGGTGCGCCGGGTTGATGGCTCTACCCACGACGAAGTTGATCTCGTCGGCTTCGAGCAAGAGATTCAAAAGCATCTGCGGAGCGAGGCTGAGCGTGTTTTGCTGGCCTTCGAGGTATCTGAATATGTGGGTGAGCGTGACGATGCCTTCGGTGACGAGCTCGAAACCTTCGAGCTTTCCCACAGGCGGAGAATCGAAAGAGATCGTGTCGAGCTCGATCTGCACCTTCTTGCCGAGAACGCGTTCGAAGATCTGTGCCGTGGTGCCACCGCAGATGACCTTCTTTCCAGGCATGCTCAGAAAGCGTTTGACCATCGATTCGTCCTTGCTCTTGTCCTCTGGAGGTCCCACGAAGATGTTGAGCACGTGCAAGGGCCTGAAGTGTGCGACCATCGCGAGAGCATCGTCGCCCCTCGTTTCTCTGTCCAGATGTTGTGCGAGTTTCACGAGGTGGTTCACGATGTCGGCGGGCAAAAGTTTGTATTTCAGAAGCGACTGGATCTCTCTCAAGATGTTCTTCACGCCGAAACCGAGTGGAAACTGAACGGTGCCCATTCCTGCCTGAGAAACTCCGTCGGTCATCACGAAGAGCAGGTCGTTCTCCTTCGGTGTGATCCTGCTCAGCAGGATCTTTCTTCCCTCTATGGTTCGTTCCTCTTTCTCGAGTTCGATCGTCTGTCCATCTCTCAGATAGAGGACCACGGGGAATTCGTACTCCACAACTGTGCATTCGTTGGCCTTCGCGTCGTACACCATGCAGCAGAAGTTCGCGTAGCTTATACCCCTCACTTTGCAGATGGGCAACGTTTTCAGTATCGACGTGACCACCTCCTCGAGCGGAACACCGTGGAAGAGCATCGTGGCGGCCATCTTTGCCGTGAGCGTCGAGAGTATGCTCGCTTTGATGCCACTGCCAAGACCGTCCGAGACGGCGGCGACGACCCTTTCGGAACTCTTCTTCACACATATGGAATCTCCGCAGATTTCTTCACCGGCTTTGTTCTTCTTCGCATGATCTATCTGGCACGTGAGCATGCCTCATTCCTCCAGGGTCTTCCTCAGCTCGGTGAAACTGACCTTTATCTCTGCGACCGTTTCACCGAGCAGTCCTGCCACTTCCTGAACCACCCTCATCTGCTTGACCAGCATCTCTTCCATCTTCCTGAGCGTCTCTTTCTTGATCCGCCTGAGTGTCTCTTCCTGCTCTCTTTCTTTCGTGATGTCCACAAGGAGGTACACATCCGCTTTTTCTTCCGGAAGGATGAAGAACTTGACGTAGTAAACGTGTGAATCTATCTGAACGGGCTGGCCTTTGAAGAAGGATTCTCTCAGCCTCGGGATCAAATCTTCGTGATTGCCCCTCAGAAGGTTCAGGGCGGTCTTGTTGCGGTAAATTATCCTGCCGTCTTTCACCATGATGATCGCGTTGGGTGATTCTTCAACAACCTTGTGCGTCGCAGCCTTCAGTTTGTCGACGAGGTAGGTGATGCACATCTCTTTTTCTGCTTTGCCCAGGATCACCGCGATCGCTTTCTCTCTGCAGCTGTTGTATCCACACGCACCACAGTTCAACCTCTTGTTTTCATCCGCTTTTCCCATCTCGATCAAAACTTCTTCGATCCTCGCCTCATCGATTTCGTGTTCTTCCTTCTTCGCAGCAAAAGCCCTCTCGAGGTTCAACTGAACCTGGAAGGAAGATTGCTGGAGCTGAGACATCCTCCTCGCGTGTTCAACGATGCGAGACCGTTTTTCTACGAGGCTGAGATCTTTTCTGATCGCGGGCCCATTGATGCATCCCCCGTGGCACGCCGAAGCTTCGATGAAGATTTTCCGTTCAGAAGGCGTGAAGTTCTTGAAGAGTTCGATGAGATTCTCCACACCCTCAACGACGATGTGCGCATCGAACTGCGTCTGAACCGTGTAGCTGATACCGCTCGAAACCGGATACATCCTGGCCCTGGATGGATACGGACCTTCCGGAAACTGCTCGTCGAAACGGGATGGATCTATTCTCTCTTCCTCGATGAAGGCGTCGAGCTCTTCGAAGGTCAGGATGACGTCAACGGTTCCTTCAGCCTTTTTCGCGACGCAGGGACCGATGAACACCACAGGCAGTTCACCGTGAAGTTTCTTCAGAAGCTTCGCGTGCGCGACCATCGGAGAATCCACGTTTGCAAGGTGAGGTAGCACAGAAGGATAGTGCTTCTCCGCGAGCTCGACCACCACGGGACACGCCGTGGTGATGACGGTTCCACGTTCCTGGAAGATCCTCGAATATTCCTTCGAGACGATCTCTGCACCGAGTGCGGTTTCCTGCACGATCTCTGCGCCCAGAGACTTCAACACCGATACGATCCTGTAAGGCTCGTCGTAATGGGCGAAGAAAGAAGGTGCGATCGAAGCGAGGAAAGGTTTACCGCAAAGCTTTTTGAATTCCTCGATGTTCTTCGTGTAACCCTTCGCTTTCTGGGGACAGACTGAAACGCACGTGGCACAGTGGATACACTCTTCTTCCTGCACGTGAGTCTTACCCGCGCAGAACGAGATCGCCTTGACGGGACAGTTTCTCAAACACTTGTAGCAGTAAAGACAGTCCGCCTCGTTCGAAACGATCAGTGGCATGTTTTCACTCCCAGAATCTGTTCGAGCTTCTCCACCGTGACGTTCGTGTGGATCTGACCGTCTATCTCAACGCAAACCCCTTCGGAGCACTTTCCAAAACACAGCGAACCAGAAATGTCCAGGTTGAGCCCCTGCTCCTTCAGTTGAAGGAGTTTCTCGACGATCCGGTACGAACCCTTTAGATGACAAGAACTTCCCATGCACACCCTCACCCGCATCGCACCACTCCATATCGTGAAATCTTTATCGTTATTTTTTTCACGATTAATTCTAAGCCACTTCCTGCAACCGAAGGTGACTTCAGGGAAAAGTTTCGACGACAGCTATGTGAAATAATTCGCAAGTGTGCAGAGGTTTTCACAACGCACTTATTGTAAAATCTTTCTGTGCGGGAAGGAGGGATATCCGAGTGAAGTGCAGAAAATGCTCGCAGACGGCCGTCATACACTTACCCCAGCACAACACCGCTTACTGCGAAGGACACTTCAACGAGTATTTCTTAGGAAGGGTCCAGAAGGCGATAAAGACGTATTCGATGATAGAGAAGAACGAACGGGTGCTCGTCGCCGTCTCGGGTGGGAAGGACAGCGTCGCTCTGTGGCACGCACTGGTGAAGCTGAACTACAGATGCGACGCCCTGTTTCTCGATACAGGTATGGGTAGGCCGAGGCTCGAAGAGCTCCAGCGGCTGGCAGAGAGCATCAACAGCAGGTTCATCGTTTACGATGCGCACGAAGACCTGCTGGGTCTGGACATACCCAGGATCGCGAAGCTTTTGAAGAGACCGACCTGTTCGGTCTGTGGTAACGTCAGAAGGTATTTGATGAACAGGTTCGCCGTCGAGAACGGCTACGACGTGGTGGCGACGGGGCACAACCTGGACGACGAGGTTTCCTTTCTGCTCGGAAACATTCTGAACTGGCAGGAGGGCTATCTGACCAGACAATCCCCAACGCTGCCGAAAACTCATGCAAAATTCGCCAAGAAGATCAAACCGCTCGTTTTGCTCACAGAGAAAGAAACTTACGCTTACGCACTTTTGAACAACCTTCCTTTCTCCGAAGAAAAATGCCCGTTCTCGAAGGGGGCAAGCTCGCTGCTTTACAAGAAGGTCCTGAACGAGATAGAGCTGGTGCAACCGGGCACCAAGCTGAGGTTCTACACCGGTGCACAAAAGTTTTTCAAGGAAGAGAAAGAGCCCGTAGAGCTGCGTGAGTGTGCGGTGTGTGGCTATCCGACGACTGAGGAAGTCTGCAGTTTTTGTAGAATGAAAGAGAGGCTGAAGAATGCCCTGGGAGAACAGGCGCTTTGAACTGTTCATTCCCATCATAGTGGCTTGTTTGATGATTGTAGGACTTCTCGCTCTGTACAGCGCAACGAGGGATAGCGGCCTGTACTTCGTCCGCAAGCAGATCGTCTGGGATATCCTCGGCATCGCTGCGATGTTTGCGATGCTTCTGGTGAGGGAACGCTATTTGAAGATCGCCGGTACGGTGCTCTACGTTGCTTCGATGTTTTCGCTCGTTCTGGTCCTCTTCTATGGTACGATCTCTGGTGGGGCGCGACGCTGGTTCGATCTGAAATTCGGTTACTTTCAACCTTCAGAGTTCGCAAGACTCGCCCTCCTGATACTCAACGCGTCGTTGCTCTCCCAGCCGAACAAGAAGAATTTGTACACCTCTTTCCTTTTGACCACGATCTGTGTCGGTCTTGTGGCGATAGAGCCAGATCTCGGAACGGCGCTCCTGATGGGTGGGATCTGGTTCTCCATGGCGCTCGTCAGTCAGGTGAAGGCCAAGAGCTTGATGAGGATCGTGCTTGTGACATCCTTGATGGTGCTTTTGCTCTTCTTCTTCGGCTTGAAGGATTATCAGAGGGACAGGATCGTGTCGTTCTTCAACCCTGGAAGGTACGCTCAGGGGAGCGCGTACAACATGCTCCAGTCGATCCACACGGTTGGTTCTGGTGGAATTCTGGGAAGAGGTTTCCTCAAAGGACCCGCGACCAGACTCAAGTTCGTCCCGAAGAACCACACCGATTTCATATTCTCGGTGGTGGGGGAGGAGTTCGGTTTTCTGGGAACATCCCTCTTGATCATTCTCTACTTTCTTCTGTGCTGGAGGATAGTGAAGGCGATCAAATTCGCGAAGGACGAGTTCTGGAGAATCCTGTGTTCCGGAGTACTCGCGACCTTTTCGCTCCAGGTGTTCATAAACATGGGCATGTGCATGGGACTGGCACCGGTAACGGGCCTGCCGCTGCCGTTCGTGAGCTACGGTGGTTCAGCGACGCTGTTTTTATCGATCCACGTTGGTCTGGTCATGAAGGCTATTGCGATCGCGAAGAGCGGAACGGAGCTTCAAACTTGAGGGGGCGTGGATGATGCCTGTCACAACGGGAAGTGGAGGAAGGAGAAAGAGGGAGTTTCTCACAGACTTCTTCGTTTTCTTGTTGATCAGCATTTTCATCTGTGGCTTTGCACTCTCCATCGTGTCTTTCTTCTACTATCTGAATCAGAAGAAGCAGAGCGAAAGAACCATCGCGGATCTGCAGCGAAAGATAGATACTTTGTCGACGCGCGTTTCCAAACTCGAAGATCTGTTGAAATCGACCAGCATCGAAAAACTGATAACTTCGGCGAACTATCTTGCCAATTTCTCTACCGATTTGGAGCGGATCATAGAAGAGCTCGTGGACGATCCCACCACGGGCTACATAAGATTGTTCGTCATAGGACAGGAGAACGTCTGGGTGACCTTCAGGAAGGGCAACGAGACTTACTTCTCGAAGGAATTGAAACCCGGCCTCGCTCCGTACAAGTTCTACTACTTCAAAGAGCCGAGCGTTCAGACCCAGTACTCCATCAAGATCCCGCGGGACTGTTCCATCGTTATGGGAAAACCTGGAGTGGTTTACTTCCTCGTCTACGGTGTGGGAACCACGAGGCATCCCACGAAGGTCGTCATATGGAAGGATACCAGGGTGGACAATCTCGAGAGGGATTTTTCACTCTACATACCGAAATGACTCCGGCCGAAGGTTCGAAAAGTGTAACGAATTCCTTATCATTTCGTCCGTTGCCCTCTCGCCCCATCAAGCTTGAAGAGTTTTGACCTTTCCTTTAAAGAATAGCACGGGACATTTGCAAACCGTGTACGATCACATCCGCACGGTGAAAAAAACGTAGGCTGTCACCGAGATCGATCTCAAACACCTGGAACAGGCGATCCTGGACAGAGCCTTCCGTGGAGAACTGTGATGGACCCAAATGTCTGTGAAAGTTGCAGTTTCTTGGGAAAGATGGTCAGGGGGTTCGATCGAGGTTCGTTTCGAAAGCAAAAAAGGCGGGAACTTCAGCTCCCGCCTCACTGTGCGTCCACGATCTTTGTGTAGAGCTGGGCCATCTTGAGCGTGACTTTTGAAATCTGATGAAACGCGTTCTGGGCGTTGTTTGCGACGTTCAGGATTTCTTCTTCGAACCTGGTTTTCTCTTCTTCCGGAAGCTGGTTCGATACATTCTCGAGCTCTTTCAACATCGCCTGGAACATCCTGGCCGCATTGCCGAGAGATTCTTCGTACATGCTGAGCGACTTGAAGAACCCACCCACAAAGCCCACCCCTTTCGATACGAAGATTTCACCTTCAAGTTCGTTCGGATAGATGATCATCGTCATCTCAGGATCAAGTTTCTCGAAGAGCTCGTCAAATTCTATGAGTATCGACGGTATCACGTACATCATCTTTCCGTTCGCACACATGCCCCTGATGGCTACCACGATGGATTTATCATCTTCTGCTTCGAACTGCATCATGCCGTTGAAAGCGCAGAATTTTTTCTCAATATCGACGTGGATCGTGTGCACGGTCACCGTCGCACTCTTGGCAGATTCGATCTCAAACTTTGCAGGATCTTCAAAGTAAGTTCCCCTCGAAAGTCTCGGGCTCAACTGTTTCAGAACTTCTCTCTCCTCGGCTGTCAAGGTCCAGTACGGCTTCATGATTCACCTCCTTCCCAAACGGTTTAGAAGAATAACGATGGCGGTCGGTCGTAGCGTTACGGGGTGTGGCTCAAGTTGGTGTGTACACTTTCCTGCAAAACGGTCTTGAAAACCGCGCAGGATGAGCGGGAGTGATAAAACTCATCAAAGGTCGTATAATTACGTTTGGAGAGAATCTGTGAGGCGTGAAGATGCTTTTGCCGACGAACACCGTGCGGTTGGGAAAGATCCGTGAACGTTGTGGCACGTGCATCGAGGATTGCCACGGTACTTTGAAAGTGAATCTGCGAAACTTTTCCACGGACGCGAGCATGGTCAAAAGCACGCAAGATTCGTTAAGAGCGGATATTCAAAAAGCGGTGAACGGCTCGGCGGGACCATCTGGTGAGCACCACACGGACATAAAAACAGACAGAGGGCCTGCTGGCGCAGACCCTCTGTCCTTTTTGGTTCCATCCAAGGGGGGATAGGGGGGCTATCCAAAAGAACATATTAATCCAAACTCGTTACAGGGTGATGAAACGAATTGTACGGAAAATTTAATGGAGGGATGAAACGTGAACGTGATCCGAAGGAAGCGTCGTCTGGCGCCCGGCGTGTACGACTTTCTGATCGAGAATAAACATATAGTTAAATACGCACAGCCTGGACAGTTCGTCGTGATCAGACTGCATGAAAAAGCCGAGCGCATCCCCATAACCATCGCTGGGAAAGAAGGAGATTGCTTCCGCGCCGTGGTCAGGGCCGTGGGCAAGAGCACCTACGAGCTCTGCCTCGCCGAAGAAGGAAGTTCGATCATGGATGTGGCAGGGCCGCTGGGAAGACCGAGCGAGATAGATTTCTACGGGAACGTGATGCTCGTCGGCGGCGGGGTAGGTATCGCCACACTGCTGCCCATCGCCGAAGCGCTCAAGGCCAAAGGTAACAGGCTCTACGTTGTGCTCGGTGGGAGGAGCAAAGAGTACGTGATCATGCTCGAAGAGTTTTCTAAGCTCGCTGATGAGTTGATAATCACGACGGACGATGGTTCTTTCGGTATCAAGGGTGTCGTCACGGACGGCATGCAGCTTCTGTTCGAAAGAGAGAAGATAGACATCGTCTGGGCCGTGGGTCCAACGATCATGATGAAGTTCTGCAGCATGAAGGCGAAGGAACACGGTGTGAAGATCTGGGTGTCTCTGAACCCCATCATGGTGGATGGAACTGGGATGTGTGGTGCGTGCAGGGTGAGCGTGGACGGGAAGATCAGATTCGCCTGCGTGGATGGGCCGGAGTTCGAGGGAGACCGGGTCGATTGGGACGAGCTTTTGAAGAGGCTGGCTCAGTACAGAAAGGAAGAGGAAGAGAGCCTGAAGCTCTTCATTCAAAAAGTGGGTGATCTGTCGTGGCTGTGAAACCATCGCCGAAGAAAACCCCCATGAGAGAACAGGACCCGAAGGAAAGGATCAGGAATTTCTTCGAAGTGCCTTACGGTTACAGCGAGGAGGAGGCGGTCGCGGAAGCGAACAGGTGTCTCCAGTGTCCCGCAAAACCGTGCGTGAGTGGCTGTCCCGTCGGAATAGACATACCCGCGTTCATAAGGAAGGTCAGGGAGAGGAACTTCGAAGAGGCGGCGAAGATCCTGAAGCAGTACAACAACCTGCCCGCGATATGTGGAAGGGTGTGCCCGCAGGAGACTCAGTGCGAGGCCAGGTGTGTGGTTGGCAAGATCCCAAATTCGGAACCCGTGGCCATAGGCAGGCTTGAAAGGTTCGTGGCGGACTGGGAAGCCGAACATGCAGTTCAAACAAAGATCGAGATCGCACCTGCCAAGCACAAAAAGGTGGCCGTCGTGGGCTCGGGCCCGGCGGGTTTGACGGTCGCGGCCGACCTTGCCAGAAAAGGCTACGAGGTGCACATCTTCGAAACTCTGCACAAAGCCGGTGGGGTTCTGGTTTACGGAATACCCGAGTTCAGGCTTCCGAAGTCCATCGTCGAGAGGGAAGTGAATTACGTCAAATCCCTTTCAGTTCAGATCTTCCTGAACATGCCTGTCGGCCGGGCGATACCGGTGAAGGATCTGCTCGCAGAGTACGACGCCGTCTTCATAGGTGTTGGGGCTGGAACACCCAAGTTCATGGGCATCGAGGGCACGAACCTGAACGGTGTCTATTCGGCCAACGAGTTCTTGACGCGTGTCAATCTCATGAAGGCTTATCTGTTCCCGGAGTACGACACGCCCGTGCGCAGGGGTAAAAAGGTCATCGTCGTGGGTGGGGGCAACGTCGCGATGGACGCGGCGAGGAGTGCACTCAGGCTCGGTGCCGAGAGCGTGACCGTGGTGTATCGAAGAACTGAAGAGGAGATGCCCGCCCGTCGGGAAGAATACATCCACGCCGTGGAGGAAGGTATAAAATTTTACTGGCTCACGCAACCCATCAGGTACGTCGGGAACGAGAAGGGAGAACTCGTGGGGGTCGAGTGCATCTCGATGATGCTCGGTGAGCCGGACGAGTCCGGTCGGCGCCGCCCGATCCCCATAGAGGACAGCAGGTTCATCCTCGAAGCCGATACCGTCATAGAGGCCATCGGTACCGAGGCCAACAGGTTCCTGCTCAGTCAGTTCGACGGTCTCAAATTGAACAGGTACGGCTACATCGTCGCCGACGAGAACACCGGTGCGACGAGTCTGAGGAAGGTCTTCGCCGGTGGAGACATCGTCACCGGTGCCGCGACTGTCATCGAAGCCATGGGTGCCGGAAAGAAATCGGCCGAGTGGATCGACAGGTTCCTTTCCGGCGAATACGATCCCTGGAAATGAGGGAGCAGTATGATAGTATGCATCTTCGTGAACACTTCTGAACAGTTCGAAGAGAAGGTCAAAGCATGGTTTTCGGAAAGATCGATCCAGGCACAGTACGTCAAGAGCGATGCGAACGTGGACAGATTGACAGAGTTGCTCTTCGAATTTGCCCGGAACGACACAAAGCTCGTGCTCGTTCTCGGAGGAGTCGACGTCGAAAACAAGGCGTTTTCCAGCATAGCGGTGAAGAGGATCATCGACGGAAGGATCTACACGCTCGAAACGTACCTCTGTGAGTACATCGCCGAGAACTGTCCAGAGTGCATGCTCACCTCACCGACGGTGGGCATCAGGAACAGAACGCTCATAGTCTCGTTGCCAGATCACGAAGTGAGTTTGAAGGTACTGGACGTGATAATGAAGGCGTTGAAAAGAGGCGGCTGAGCCGCCTCTTCATTTGCTGTACACGAGCTGCCCGTCGATGTACACCCTTTCCACGACCGATTTCATGTCGAACGGGTGGCCGGACCAGACCACCAGGTCCGCGTCCTTACCGACCTCTATCGAACCGATCCTCTCTTCCAGTCCCAGTATCTTTGCGGGGTTGATCGTGAGCATCTTCAAAAGCTCTTCTTCTTTCATGCCGTAGCGCATCGCGGCCGCTGCCTGCAGTGAAGCGAATTCCAGTGGTATCACGGGATGGTCGCACATGAGCGCCACCAAAACCTTCTTTTCGACGAGGATCTTCAAAGCTTCCATTGTCATGTGCCTGAGCTCGAGCTTCGTGGCGAAGGTCATGAGCGGACCGGCGACCACGGGGATCTTCTTGCTCGCCAGCAGGTCTGCCACCCTGTAGCCCTCGGTGCAGTGTTCCAGGACGATCCTCAGGTTGAACTCCTCCGCCAGTCTGATCGCGGTGACGATGTCGTCCATGCGGTGAGCGTGGATCCTCGCGGGAAGCTCGCGTTTGAGGAGCTTTTCCCCAACTTCGTACTTCGGATCTCTCTCGAAAAATTCTTTTCCTTCCTTCAGCACCTGTTCTTTCTTCTTCATGTAATCCTGCGATTTGAGAAGGAAGGTTCTTATCACGGCCGCCGTTCCCATCCTCGTCGTTGGCATCATTTTCTTTTCAGAATAGACCCTCTTCGGGTTCTCCCCGAGCGCCATCTTCACCCCTGCGGGATTGACGAGGCACATGTCCATGACCGTCTTTCCTTTGAACTTCGCGATGAACCCCATACCTCCCACGGGATTCCCACTGCCCATGACGACGAAGGCTGTCGTGACGCCACCTGCGAGCGCCTTTTTGATGGACTCGTCCTCCGGGTAGAACGCATCGATCGCCTGCAGGTGCGCCGTAACAGGGTCGGTCGTTTCGTTGCCTTCACTCTCCGTCGGTCCCAGACCTTCAGGGTACAGTCCGATGTGTGCGTGTGCGTCGATGAAACCGGGAAGCAGGAATTTGCCTTCAAGATCGATCACTTCGACGGATCGCGTCGGCTTGATCTGACCAACCTTGCTGATCTTTCCATCCTCCACGAGCACGTCGCCCACGAAGGGTTTAGAGGTGATGGGAAAAACCGTCGCGTTCTTGAACAGCAGTTTCATCCGTCCACCCCCGATCGTTCGCTTCACTCACTTTATGATAACACGTTCACGCCTTGATCGCACCCTGGGTTAGACCTTCGACGATGTACTTCTGTGCCAGCATGAACACCACGATCGTCGGTAAAAGCGCCACGACGATGCCTGCTGCCATCACGTTCCATTGAATGCCCGCTTTGGAAACGAACGAATACAGCGCGACGGGTACGGTCATCTTTCTGTCCGTGTGCAGAAACAGCACCGCGGTGAAGACCTCGTTCCAGCTGTTGACGAAGCAGAAGCTGAATATCGATCCAACGCCTGGCAAAAGCAGTGGAACCACGATCTTGAAGAGTACCTGCAGTCTGTTGCAGCCATCTATCATCGCGGCTTCCTCGATCGTTCTCGGAAGGTTCTTCAAGAACGCTCGCGCCATGATCGTGCCGAACGCGGATCCAAAGCCTGTGTAGATGATGATCACCGAGGTGAGCGTGTTGGTGAGTTTGAGCTTCGAAAACATCGTGAACTGGGGTATCATGATCAGATAGGTCGGCAGCATCTGCACGAAGAAGAGAAGGAGGATCAAGAACGTCCTCAATCTGAATTGCTCGCGCGTGAGAATGTAACCCGCCACGAGGGAAAAGAGCGTCGATAGTCCTGCGGAAGTTGTCGCGACGATGAACGAGTTCTTGAAGTACACGTTGAACCTGGCGAAGCTGAAGAGGTATCTGTACGCTTCGAACGTCGGCTTAGAAGGCAGATACTTCACCGGAAAGGTGTAGACTTCCGTGGCCGGTTTTATCGACGTGAGGAATATCCAGACCAGTGGAAAGATGGCCACGATGAGGAATATGGAAAGACCGACGATCCTGAGGACGACCTGCAGCCTTCTCTCCTTCACAGCTCGAACTCACCCCGCTCGAGGAGCACCAGATAAATGATCGCGAAGACCATCAGGATGGCAGTCATGATCATGCCGAGCGCCGATGCCAAGCCGAAGTTGTTCCTGTAATAAACGATGTTTATCATGTGCACAGAAAGGATGTTGGTCGCTCCCGCCGGACCACCGCGCGTCATGCCGTAGATGATGTCTGGAAAGTTCATCACCCAGATGATCCTCAGCAGGATCGTGCTGTATATGGTGGGCCGAATGTACGGCAGGGTGACGTAGAAGAGCTTTCTGAACACACCTGCGCCGTCGATCTGCGCCGCTTCGTAGAGTTCGCTCGGGATCGACTGGATCGCCGCAAGGAGCATGATGGCGAAGAAAGGTATCCCGTACCAGACGTTCACCAGGATCACCGAAAACATCGCGAACCTTTCGTCAGAGAGAAAGCCTATCGGCACTTTTATCAAACCGAGCCTCATGAGGATGTCGTTCACGATGCCGAACTGACCGTTCAAGAGCCACGACCAGAGCAGACCTATGGCGAAACCCGAGAGCGCCCACGGATAGAACACCAACCCCATGTACAGTCCCCTACCGGGGAAGGGTTTCGCTAAGAGCAGTGCCAGGATCAGACCGAACAGGAACTGAAACGCCACGGAACAGGCGATCCAGACGAACGTGTTCCAGAGCAAACGTGGAAAACCAGGATCGGTGATGATCGCTCTGTAATTGCTCCAGCCGACGAACCTCGGATTGTTCAAATTGAACACCGTGAGCCGCTGAAATGAAATTACCCCCCCGCGGACGAGGGGGTAAAGGTTCACGAAGAAGATGAGGGCGAAGGTCGGAACCAGCATCAAAACCCAGAGCCTTTTTCTCACTTCTTTCCGAGCCCTGCCTTCTTCCAGAAGTCAGCCCAGATCTTCAGGGCTTCTTCCGGTTTCATCTTGCCCAAAAGCACCTGCTGCATGGTGGTTTCGTGCAGTTCGTTCCACTCGCTCCAGGCTTCGTTGTCCAGCGGATACTTCGTGAACTGATAGTGCGCTTCGTCTTCGAACATCGCCGTCCAGCCGTAGAAAGTCTCGCTCTTGAAGTAAGGATCGATCTCGTAGACCCTCATGTCCACGGGCAGAGCACCGTAATCTCTGCACCAGTAGGCGTTGATCTCGGGTGAGTTGAAGAACTCCAGGAACTTCCACGCCAGGTCCTTATGTTTCGAATAACTCGTTATGCCCCAGCCCGCGAATCCGATCGTTGGATAAGCCTTTCCGCCTTTTCCGATCGGTAGCGGTGCGGTCTTGTAAGTTCCTTCCTTCATGATCTCGTTGAGCAGGCCGACCGTGTCCGGATCCTGGAACAGATAGGGCGTGACACCGGAGGCGAACGCGTTCACCTGTTCATCGAAGCCCCAGTTGATGGAATCCTTCGGTGCGGTCTTGAACAGTTCGATGTAGAACTTCAAGCCTTCGAGCGCCCTGGGATCTTCGAAGATGAGCGTTCCATCCTTCTTGAGATACATGCAGTTGGGGTCTATGTCGTCGAAGAACGAGGTCATCACGATGTCGATGAACGCTGTGGGATAGCCTTTGCCTCTGAAGTCGAAACCGAACTGACCGATCTCCGGTTTCGTGAGCTGTCGGCAGTGTTCGAGCAGTTCATCCATCGTCCTGGCGGGTGGCGTGATACCGTACTTCGAGATCACGTCGGGTCTGTAGAAGAGCGTCTTCACGTAGATCGCGTTCGGTAAGAGGTACGCGGTCCCTTTGTACGTCCTCGCGGCTTCCAGAACGCCGGGAACGAGGTGCTTCGTCAGCTCGGACTTCGCGAGGTAAGGTTCCAGCGAGAGCAACTTTCCCATGCTCGCGAGCGCACTCAAAGACCAGTCTCCAACCTCAACTATGTCGAGCGGTTCTTCCGCGCTCACCATGAGATAGATCTTCTGGTAGGCCGTTTCGTATGGTGGGGAAATGAGCTCGATCTTCACGCCCGGATTCTGTGCTTCGAACTTCGAAATGATGTCTTCGAGCACTCTGGTTCTGAGCGGGCTGGTGAACACCTGAATCATTCGGAGCGTCACCTGCTCGGAGAGCCCAACCGCGCAGAACAGAAGAGCGAGCAAAACAATGGCCAGCTTCTTCACACTTTCACCTCCCGAAAGTTATTTTACACAGGTGCTTGCCAGTTCGACGCACAGGGAGAAGATCGTGGAAGGTGGGAATGATCCTTCAACGTGCCTCCATTCTTCCATCTAAAGTGGCGTCTGAGAAAATGTATTTTCCGATCCTGCTGTTTCTGATCTTCACTTCGCAATGTTCAACCTGAACGGCGAATTCCACGTCTTCCAGTACGCAGTCTTCCAGATGAATATCGGTTATTTTCGAATTCTCCAGACCTTTGATCCTGACTCCGTATTTTCCACGGATTCCCTTGAGGTTTTTCACGAAGATGTTTCTCACCAGCGGTGGATGATCGCCAGTTTCGTTGTCGTAATCTGTGTGGATCACGATGAACTCTTCGGACACGTACACAGCGACGTTGTTAACGAAGTAAACGTCCTCGACGAAACCGCCCCTCCTCGGGTTCGACTTTATCCTCAAAACTCTCTCGAGGTTCACGAAGAGGTTGTTCGCCGCGACGAGCTTTCTCGCCCCACCCGACATCTCGCTTCCTATCACGAAACCTCCGTGGCTCTTCTCTCCGAACACCGTGTTGTTCCTCGCCAGGACGTACTCGCACGGCACGTTGATGCGCCTTCCATCCTCGTTCCTTCCGGACTTTATGACGATCGAGTCGTCGCCCGTGTCGAAGAAGCAGTTTTCTATGAGCACGTACCTGCACGACTCGGGGTCTATTCCGTCGTTGTTCGGGCCTCTGCTGGAGATCTTCACGTTCCTCACGATCACGCTTTCGCACAGCACGGGGTGGATGCACCACATGGGAGAATTGATCAGCTCGAAGCCTTCAAGTAGCACGTTTTTGCACCGATAGAACTGAACGAAGCTGGGTCTGAGGAAATGACCCTCACCGAAGATCCTCTCTTCCACAGCCACGTTGTTTTTCACCATCTGTGTCAGTTTCGCCACGTCTGGTCCCTGGTGGGGCATTCCCGCCTTCCAGCCGAACTCCTCTTTACCCTTCCAGGTCCACCAGTTCGTCTCGTTCGCCTGCCCGTCGAGAACGCCACGGCCCGTGATCGCTATGTTCTTCTTACCGTGCGCGTAGATCAGGGGAGAGTAGTTGTACAACTCCATGCCTTCGAACCTGGTCAGGACCACGGGAAGGTACCTCTTCGGATCGGTGTGGAACTTCATAGTGGCTCCTTCGAGGTGGAGCTCGATGTTGCTTTCGAGGTGTATGGGACCTGTCAGGTAGACGCCTTCTGGAACGAGGATCCTTCCGCCTCCAGCGCTCGCGGCCGTCTCTATCGCTTTCCTGAAAGCATCGGTGCAGTCGCCCTTTCCGTCGGCGACCGCACCGAAATCGAGGATGTTGAACTCTCTGTCCGGTATCTCAGGTTCGGCAATGCTGTCCAGAATCTCTCTGATCAGTTCTTCCATTCTTCCTCAGGAAGCCGGACAGCTCATCGGTATGTCGAAGATCAGCTTGCCCGCACCGGCACCTTCCACCACGATCGTTGGAACCTTATCGGCGGGATCGAGCGTGTATTCGTAGAAGTCTGCCGGGTTGAAGACGGGTTTGCCTTCTTCGATGAGCTTCTCCTCAGCAGGCTTGCAGTAAGTGAAGACGTTCTTCGCCTTGTCCTTGCCGAGCGATATGTACCCTTCCGGGGACGTACCCGCCTTGACTGTGGTGGGCACGAACGCGATGTTCGCGCCTTCCATCAACGTGGCACCGAAACCCATGAAGTTGTTCGCTTCGACGTGCACCCTCGCTTCACAGGTGGAAGCGACGCCGTACTGTGGCACAACGTTGCCAGACACACCGCACCTGAAACCTGCACTGTAGAAGTTGTTGAACACGTGCACCATACCGAACCTGACCCTCGGCATTCTCTGTATGCAGTTCTTGAAGTAGTTGTGGTGGTAGGTCACTTTGTAGGCTTCCTTCGCCTTGACTGGATCTTCCTTGTCGCTGCTTCCAACGAGCGAGACTTTGTCGTGGTCGATGAACACGCACCAGGATACTGTGACGTAGCTGGAATAGTTCGTTATGTCGACGGCCCCATCGTTGCCGTTCACGAACGTACAGTGATCGATCCACACGTGGTGTGAAGATTCGATGCTTATGTAGTCGTAGTCGTACATCTTACCCTGCGGATCGTCCTCCATGTAGAACCCTTCGAAGTGGATGTTCCTCACGATGACGTTCTTCGCATTCTTGATCACGAAACCGCCACCGATGATCTTCGCGTTGTTGATTCCCACGATGGTCTTGTCAGAGGTCACGTTTATTTCTTTTTTGGGCTCGAACACGATGGTTCCATCGACCACTATGATACACTTACCTTCTTTTTTCGCCCACGCTTCGAGTTCTTCCGCACTCTTAACCAGAACGATCTCTCCACCACAACCGCCGGTTGTTCCATCCTGGCCGAGCGCACTGACCGCGGCGAATCCGATCGGCCTGTCGCACAGATCCGCTTTGATCAAACCGAAAGCCAGACTCACCAGCACGAGCAACCCCACAGCGAGAAGTTTCCTCACGAGAACACCCCCTCAAACAAAATTGCCTTTCCAAAATTCTGTAATTGTGTCCTTTCACAAAAAATTTTATCACAAAAGGTCAAATCCATCAAAACCTTCCGAAGTTCAAGGGCGGTTCAGCGGACGAACCTTCCTCCCAGGAACATCGTGAACCAGGGCACGTAAGTGACCAGCAAGAGGATCGCGATCATCGCTAAGTAGAACGGTATCGAAGCTCTTGCCACCCTCTCCATGGTGCTCTTTCCGATCGCACAGCCGACGAACAGCGTTGTTCCGACGGGTGGCGTGCACAGGCCTATACCGAGGTTTATCATCATGACGATTCCGAACTGGATCGGCGACATTCCGAGCGAACGGACCAGTGGAAGAAGGATGGGAGTGGTTATGAGTATGAGTGGTGCCATGTCCATGATCATGCCGAGGAACAGGAGCATCAGGTTGATGAGCAACAGCAACACGTACTTGTTCGTTGTGATGCTCGTCAGGGCGCCCGCGACTATCGCCGGCACCTTCAGATAGGCCAGGAGGTATCCGAAGGCGGAAGAACTCGCTATGATGAACATGACCATCGCGATGACCACCGCGGTGTTCTGAAAAGTCCTCAGCAGTTTCCTGAGGTCCATGGTTTTGTAGACGAAGATCGTGATGATCAGAGCGTACACAGCCGCCACGACCGAAGCTTCGGTAGCGGTGAACACACCGAATATGATTCCTGCGATGATGATGACACCGACCAGCAGTCCCAGTATGGAATCTCTGGTTATGATGAGCGCCTCCCTCAATCCCACCTTGCCCGCCACCGGATAGTTCCTCTTTCTGGAGATGATGTACGCAACGATCATCTGTGCCACGCCCACCATGATGCCCGGGATGTAACCCGCCATGAACAGTGCACCGATCGAGACACCGCCCGCCGCGAGCGAGTAGATGATCATGTTGTGGCTGGGCGGAATGATGATGCCCAGGGTGGAGGAGGTGATGGTAACCGCGATGGAGAAGTCCCGGTCGTAACCCTGCTGGACCATCATGGGTATCAGGAAAGCTCCGATCGAAGATGTGTCTGCCACGGAGGAACCACTCACACCGCCGAAGAACATGCTCGCGAGTATGTTCACCATCGCGAGCCCGCCGCGAACCCTACCTATGAGGATGTTCGAAAATTCAACTATCTTCTGCGCGATCCCGCCTTCCGCCATGATCTGTCCAGCCAGTATGAAGAAAGGAATGGCTATCAAAGAGAAGGCGTTTATCCCGGCACCCATCCTCTGGAAGATCACCATGACGGGAAGCTTCAAATAGATCGCAGTCAGGAAGGCAGGAATGCTCAGACAGAACGCTATGGGAACTCTGAGCATCATCAGCAGTACGAAGGAACTGAAGAGTACGATCCTTCCTGCTTCTTCCCGTGAGAAGTTCTGCGTGATGGGGAGCCTGAGCATGAACGCGAGGAGCACACCCAGAAGAAAGATCATGAACGCACCGAAGATGTAGGCGAGGACCCTTCTCATCGCTTTCCCTCACCTTTCAACATCATAAGCTGGTTTATGACCTTCAGGGCGGCGCACGCAACCACGAGAACACCGCACACGGCTATCGGCAAATACATCCACGCCACCGATATACCCGTCGCAGCCAGCCTGTTCGGAAGACGCTGCACCATGGTTATGGTGTAGCGCGTCATCTGAATTCCGAAATAACCTATGAGCAGCATGATCGCAATTTCAACGATCCTCTGGAGTTTGATCGGAAACACAGATAGAAACACCTCAACGCGCATGTGTATGTCGTTCTTCAAGCCGATCCCCGCGCCGAGCATGGCGATCCAGATCATCGTGACCAGCGCGATCTCTTCGGTCCATTTCGGGGGCCTGTTGAAGAAATACCTCGCCACGACCTGGTAGAACACAATTATCACCATGAACATGAGTCCCACGATGGAAAAGCCCACCACAGCGTTCTCGATCCAGTTCAGGATCTTCTCCAGCGCTTTCTTCATCCTGTCCACCTCGAAAAACCGGGCGCAGCTGCGCCCGGCTACTCATTTAACTTCCTGAATCCTCTTGATCAGGTCTTTGTACTGTGGGAATCTGTCGTAAACGGCCTGAGCGAGTTTCTGGAAGGCGCTGATGTCCGGTTTGAAGATCTTGGCTCCGCCTTTCTGCACAGCTTCGAGTGCCTCTTCTTCCATCTTCTTCCACAGGTACTTTTCGTACTGTGCCGAAGCTATGGCGGCCGTCTTGAAGATGAGCTTTTCTTCCGGAGTGAGCTTGTCCCAGAAGGCTTTAGATATCAGCAGGATCTCGGGAATTCTTGTGTGCCCATCGAGACAATAATAGGGTGCGACTTCGAAGTGGCGAGCGGTGTAGTAAGATGGCGGGTTGTTCTCTGCTCCATCCACGACACCCGTTTGCAGCGCCGTGTAGACTTCGGCGTACGCCATGGGCACACCCGTCGCACCGAGCGCCTGCATCAACGCGACCATGACTTCGTTCATCTGGACCCTGATCTTCATCCCTTTCAGATCTTCTGGTTTCTGCACGGGCTTTCTCGTGTAGAAACTCCTCGCACCGGCATCGTAGTAGCACAGGCCCACGAGACCGATCTTTTCAACGCCTTTCAACAGTTCCTCACCGATCGGCCCTTCGAGAACTTTCCAGAAGTGCTCCTCGTCTCTGAACAGATAGGGCATCGCGAAGACTCCAATGGGATCGTAGAACGTCTGCAATGGGGCAACGGAGACGCGTGTCATCTGGATCACGTTCATGATCGTCTGCTCGATCGTTTCTTTCTCATCTCCGAGCTGTCCACCGGTGTAGACTTCGATTTTGTACTTTCCGTTGGTCATGATCTCGATGATTCTGCCCATCATCTTGACAGCCTCTACCGTTGGATAACCATCCGGATGCACGTCCGCTGATTTGAGCACGATCGGTGCGGCCAGACCTACAGCGAACATCGCCGAAACCAGTAAGACCACGAGCAACCTCTTCATACAAACACCTCCTCACACAGATTGGGGTAGATAATCCTCCCTTATGGGCGTGAATATGTCCAGAAGGACCGCGTCCGTGAGGGCTTCCACCTGGTGTTTCACGTTGCTCGGAACGTAGATGGCCGAACCTGCCTTCATGTGGTACTTCTCTTCTCCGACTCTGTAGATGAATTCTCCCTCCACAACGTAGCTGATCTGCTCGTGAGGATGACTGTGAAGATCTCCGACGCTACCCTTTTTGAAGGTTACGTGGGTCATCATCATCTTCCCAGCCCACACGAGCACCCTCATCTCGATGCCTTCCTTGACCTTCTTCGGAGTTACCTGATCGAGATGTGCGAACACGTTCATCTGCTCATCCACCCTCCATCCACGAAGATTACAGACCCCGTTACGTAATCGGAAGCGGAGCTTGCGAGGAACACCACCGCACCCTTGAGATCTTCCGGCAATCCCCACCTGCCCATGGGGATTCTGGAGAGTATCTCGTTGTACCTCTTTTCGTCTTTTCTGAGTGCTTCGGTGTTGTCGGTGACCATGTAGCCTGGAGCGATCGCGTTCACGTTGATACCGTACTTCGCCAGTTCGTTCGCAAAAACTCTCGTCAATCCGAGTATACCGTGCTTCGAAGCGGTGTATGCGGTGGTGTAGATACCACCCTGGAACGAGAGCAAGGACGCCACGTTGATGATCTTTCCTCTCTTGTTGTGCTCGATCAGATACCTTGCGAACCTCTGTGACAGAAGAAAGACAGATTTCAGATTCACGTTCATCACTTCGTCCCAGTCTTTCTCGCTGTACTCGAGGATTGGGGCGCGCCTTATTATCCCGGCGTTGTTCACCAGTATGTCCACCGTGCCGAACTCTTCCACGGCCATATCGACGATCGTTGTGACCCTTTCAGTCTGGTTCAGATCCAGCTCGATGGCTAAATATTTTCTGCCCAGAGATTCAACCGCTTTTTTCGTTTCTTCTTGCTGCTCTTTCGATCTGCTCACCCCGACGATGTCCGCACCCGCTTCTGCCAGTGCGATCGCCATCGCCTGGCCCAGCCCCCTCGAAGATCCAGTCACGATGGCGACCTTACCCTTCAGTGAAAAGCTCTCGAGCACGTTCATCTTCTTCACCTCACAGAGAGAGGTTATCCTCGATGTTCTTTATCATCTTCGTTGCCTGGTCGATGAACCTCATGTCTGGATCGACGTAAGGAAACTGCATCCTCTCTTCTCCCGCCAGGAACCACAGATAGTACACCGTGAAACCTGGGGCAGCGACGGCGGTGTGATAGCCTTTCGGAATGAGGTGCAGCGTGTTGTCCCTGATGACACCGGCAAAATCTATCGTTCCATCGTCGCTGTAATGCCTTGCCAGTCCCCAGCCTTTCGGATGGTCCACCCTGTAGTAGTAGACTTCTTCGAGGAAGACCTCTTCCGGTGGGTTGTGTCGCTCGTGCCTGTGCGGTGGATAGGTGGACCAGTTTCCGGAAGGTGTGAACGTCTCTCCGACCATGAGCTTCACCGCGGGATGCTTTTCATCGACGGCTATCTGGTGGAACGTCCTGGAATAGTTTGAGATGCCCCATTTGCCGCTGTTCACCTGGGAAGGAGTTATCAGATAAGGTTCGATCCTTGCAGCTCCACCAACCAGCGCTTTGGCGAGCGCAACTTCGCAGCCGAAACCGAGCGCTTCGATCGAGAAATCCATTCTTGGCGGTATGTAGACTGCGTAGGGTTTGCCAGAAAAAACGTTCCTTCTTTCGCCGATGTTCTCGAAGATTTTGTCTCTCACCTTCACTGTGCACTTTCCACCGAGCACGACGAGGAAGATTTCGAAATCCCGGCTGTTCGAAACGTGGGAATTCCCGGTGGGAAGAACGATCCTTTCGAATCCCAGATACTTCATCCCGTTTTGAGGTGGCTCACTCACGAAGTGCGTTCCTTCATTCACTTTCAGGAAATACTGGTTCATGTTTCACCCCCTCACTGATTGCTATTTTATCGCCAATCATTCGTTGTCTCACTGAATCTGTCTCTCAGGTATAATAAAGCAAAGACACTGGGGAGGGATAGACAATGAAAAGATGGATCGTGCTGTCACTCTTTTTCCTGGCAGTTTTCGCATTCTCAGTCCAGAAACTCTACGTCTCAACATGGGGATTCAACCTGGATCTGCTGGACAAAAACATCACGAAACCTTTCCTGGAAAAGTACGGTATTCAGATCGAGCGAGAACTTGGAAACAATTCTGTTAGATTGACCAAGCTGATCTCGCAGAAGAACGATCCCGTCATCGATGTTGTTCATTTTGCGGATTATTTCGCCATGCTCGCCGTCAAGAACGATCTGTTACAACCAATCGATGTTACGAAGCTGAGCAACTACAAAGACATCTACGATTTTGCAAAAGATCCACTGGGAGGAAATTACGCGGTTGGTTACACCGTGTACAGTCTGGGCATCGTCTACAGAACGGACAAGATCAAACGACCCATCACATCCTGGAAAGACTTCTGGTCGAAGGATGTGGCCGGTCATATCAGTTTGGCTGACATCACGACAACGCAAGGACCCCTTTTGATGATGCATTTCAACAAGATTTTCGGTGGTGATCCCTACGATCCAGATCTGAAAATAGCTTTCCAGAAGGTTGCCGAACTGAAAAAGAGTATCGTGACGTTCTACAAAACCTCGTCCGAGCTCATCAACTTGTTCAAGATGGGCGAAGTCTGGATGGCACCGGTTCCACGCTTTTCCTGGGGACAATTCCTGGAAACGGGTCTTCCACTCGCCTGGGTGATTCCTGAAGAAGGTATGCTCGGTTTCACGAACGTGGTTGCTATCGTGAAGGGTGCAAAGAATCTGGACGCCGCATACAAATACATCGATTTCATACTGAGCTATGAGGTGCAGCTCGCAGAAGCGATGGACCTCGTCGATTCACCCGTCAACGTGAAGGTTAAGGTTCCACCAGAAATAGCGGAGAAACTGACCTACGGCGAAGATCACATAAAATCGCTGGTGTTCTACGACAGAGGTTTCGTCGTGGACAACTACGACAAGTGGATCAACAAATGGAACGAGATGATAGCACAGTAAGCCATGAAGAGGTATCTACTCCTGTTGCCGTGCCTGGCGTTTTTGATCGCGTTCTTCATGGTCCCGCTCTTCGTAACGTTTTTCGAGAGCGTGTACCAGACCGGCAAAGGCTGGGTCGTGTACAGGTATCTGGATTTCTTCAGGCAGAAACTCTCACGCACGGTCTACGTTCGGAGTGTGCTCATGAGTCTTTCCGTCACGATCGTCGCTTTGCTGATAGGTTACCCAGCCGCCATGGCCGTGATCAGCGTCAGGAGCGATTCGCTCAAAAGTTTGTTGATGACTCTGCTCGTGTTCCCGATCATGACCAATCCTGTGGCGAGAACGTTCTCCTGGCTGGCTGTGCTTGGAAGAGAAGGCTTGATAAACAATCTACTCTTATCGTTGAGAATCATTGATAGCCCCGTGCGGTTGCTGTACACGCGCGGGGCCGTTTTCGTCGGCTTGCTCCAGTTGTTTCTACCGCTGATGGTCATCTCGCTCGTGAGCGCGCTCGAAAACCTTCCGAAAGATGTTCCGCTCGCTGCCAGAAGCCTTGGTGCGAACAGCTTTAAGCTCTTCACGAAGATCTATCTGCCATTGACGAGTGAGGGGATCGTGACCGGATCGACCCTGGTTTTCACCGGTTGCATCACTGCGTATGTGACCCCGGCGGTGCTGGGCGGTAGCCGCGTGCTGATGCTCAGCACTCTTCTTTACCAGAAGGCTTCTGTGACGCTGGATTGGACGATGGCGACTGTCATAGCGGTGATAATGTTTCTCAGTACCCTCGCTGTTAATATTCTGTCACGCGCGTTCAGCACTCTCGGGGTGAGAAAATGAAGCACAGCAGATGGCTGGGTGTGGCGCTCATCGTCGCTCTTTCGATCATGCTCGGACCGTTTCTGATAATCTTTTTCGCCTCCTTCGAACCGACCTCAACATTGAGGTTTCCACCAACGGGCTTCACACTGTTCTGGTTCAGAAAGGTTTTGAGCATGAGCATGTTCCAGAAAAGCCTCGTTTTGAGTTTGCGCATAGCCCTCGTAGCTTCGCTGCTGTCACTGCTTCTGGGGATCCCAGTAGCGTACGCCACCTCGAGGTACAGCTTCAAAGGGAAGAGGTTGATCGAACTCATCGTCACTTCCCCAGCGATAGTGCCCGGAATGGTCGCTGGTTTAGCGTTGCTCAGGTTCTTCGTACTGATGCGTGTTTTCTCTGTTGAGACGACGCTTTTGATAGGTCACACCGCCATCGTTCTGCCGTACGCCGTCAGATCGGTGCTGTCGAGTTTGACAAATTTACCAGTCAGCATAGAGGAAGCGGCCAACAGTCTCGGTTCTCATCCCGTGAGGACCTTCTTCCTGATCGTGTTGCCAAACATCAAAGTCGGTGTGATTTCCGCGTTCATAATGTGTTTCATCACTTCCTTCAACAACGTTCCCATATCTCTGTTTTTGAGTGGGCCAGGAGTGAACACGCTTCCCATCGTTATGATGACGTACATGGAGTACTATTACAATCCAAGCATCGCGGCACTCTCAACGTTGCTCATAGGTCTGACACTCGCCATAGTGCTGCTCGCCCAGAAATTACTCGGCGTCTCCAAACTCGTGTGAGGGACGGTTGAAATATGTCTTTCCTGAAGCTGGAAAATCTGACTGTCGCCTACGGAAAGGATGCCCCGGTTCTCAAGAATCTGAATCTTTCAGTTGAAAAAGGAGAATTTGTGTCTCTGCTCGGTCCGAGTGGTTGCGGTAAGACTACGACTCTGAGAACGATCGCAGGTTTCTTGAAGCCACTCAGCGGAAGGGTTTTGATCGGTGGCAAAGACTACACGAACGTTCCAACGCACAAAAGAAACATTGGGGTGGTTTTCCAGAACTACGCGCTCTTTCCCCACATGAGTGTGTTTGAGAACGTTGCCTTCGGTCTCAGGATGAGAAAAATTCCCAGGCAGGAGATAGAGAAGAAAGTCAGGCGGGCGCTCGAAATGGTCGGACTCGCGGGCTTCGAGAAAAGGCTTCCATCAGAGCTATCGGGAGGCCAGCAGCAGCGTGTCGCCATCGCAAGGGCCATTGTGATCGAGCCGGATCTCCTCCTCATGGACGAGCCCCTCTCCAACCTCGATGCAAACCTGAGGATGGAGATGCGCAGTGAGATAAAGCAGTTGCAGAAGAATCTTGGGATCACAACAGTCTACGTTACACACGACCAGTCAGAAGCGATAGCCCTTTCCGACAGAGTGGTCGTGATGAACAGTGGAAAAATAGAGCAGGTCGCCACACCACAGGAAATCTTCTCGAATCCAAAAACCAGCTTTGTTGCCAGTTTCATCGGTTTTCAGGTACTCGCGGTCGGGACTGTCACCTCGATTGAGGAAAATTTTGCGGAAGTTCTGCGCGAAGGAAAGATATACAGAGCACGCATCACCGGTCGAGTTCAGCTTCAGGATAAGGTGATACTGTTTGCAAGGCCAAGGAAAATGAGATTGACCCGGCATGAAACACAGAATTGTTTTCAGGTTCAGCTGATTTCGGTGCTGTATCAAGGTGAGACGAGCCTGCTCGTATTCAAACTCGGCGAACGACAGTTCTCAGTTGAACAGGACTCGGCGGTGAGTCTGCCGGTGGGCTCTAATGTGTTTGTCCACGTCCCGCCTGAAGATCTTTTGGCGTTGAAGGAGGAATGAAAATGGAAGTGCAGAAGCACATACGCTGCAAACCGGGTGATGTGGGTGAGTACGTGCTCATACCTGGAGATGAAGCGCGAGCGGAAAAAATAGCGGCGCATCTTGAAAATGCCAGGTTGATCGCGAAGAATCGAGCGTACCACGTGTACACCGGCACACTGAACGGTGCGAAGGTGAGCGTATGTTCCACAGGAATTGGGGGGCCATCCGCATCGATCGCTATAGAAGAATTGGTCAGGGTGGGTGCCAGGACGCTGATACGCGTCGGTTCGGCCGGTGCGAGACAGCCCAACATGCCCATCGGAACCTTAGTGATCGCCACCGCAGCGTACCGCGGTGAAGGAACATCACAAGCTTACGCTCCCCTCGCCTTTCCCGCTGTGGCTGATCTCAGTGTCACACTGGCCTTGATGAAGGCGGCGAAGTCACTCGGTTACGAGTTCTACCACGGTATCGTTTTCACGAGAGATGCTTACTACGTCCAGGATGAGAATTTGAACAGGTTCCTGACGGAGTGCGGTGTGGTGGCCGCCGAACAAGAATGCGCCGTAACGTTCATACTTGGCAGTGTGAGGCACGTGAGAACAGGAGCCATACTGGCTACAGACTCGAACATCTGGCTCAAGCCGCAACCGAGCCTCGAGGAGAAAGAAAGATTGTTCCGGATTGCGGAAAAGAAAGCCATAGAGGTGGCGATCAAAGCAGTCGAGATACTCATACAGGAGGACAAAAATGAAAAGAAAGATCTTCCGTAACGCACGGATCGTCGATGTTCTGACGGAAAGCATCTTTGAGGGATGGTTCTCCGTCATAGACGGCAGATTCGAGTTTGTCGAGGAAGGTGACGTTACTATCAACGAACCTGCCGAAGTCATCGACCTGGATGGACTCTACTGTGTGCCAGGTTTAGTGGACGCTCACATGCACGTGGAGAGCAGCCTCATCACCTGTTCCGAGTTTGCAAAAGCTGCACTCAGGCACGGAACAGTGGCGGTGCTTCAGGATCCACACGAGATGGCGAACGTGTTCGGGATAGACGGAGTTCGATACATGTTCGAAGAAGGGCTCATGCAGCCTTTGAAGTTCTACGGTGCCATTCCGAGCTGCGTGCCACCGACCCGAGCCAACCTTGAGACGGCCAACGCTGTCATTTCTCACAGAGATGTTGAAGAACTCATCAAAATGAAAGGCGTTCTTGCGATCGGCGAAGTGATGGATTATCCTGCACTTTTGAGAGGGGATGAGGAGCTTTTAAAGATTATTGAGGCAGGTTTGAAACACAGTTTGCTTATTGAAGGTCACTGTCCTACGCTTTCGAAACTTGAACTCTCCAGGTACATCTTCAGCGGTGTCGGTTCCGACCACACTTTGACCAAACCAGACAAGCTGTTTGAGCAACTACGTAAAGGCATGTGTGCTATGATTCAGGAGAAATCTCTCAAAAGTGAAAACGTCGAGTTGATAAGAAAATTACCCGATAGATCGAGCATCCTCATCGTTACTGATGATGTTCCACCAACGAATCTGATCGAGGGGCATCTGAACCTGCTGGTTCGAAAAGCTATCGAACTTGGCTGGCCCGTTTTGGATGCCATCGCCTCAGCCACGGTACGACCTGCGAAGTATCTGGGCTTGAGGGATTTGGGAGCCATCGCGCCTGGCAAGAAAGCATGCTTCTTCGTTTGCGAAGATCTTTCCCAGCTAAAACCAGAACATGTGTTCGTTGAGGGTGCGGAATTGGAAGAGCTCAACTTTCCGAAGCTTTTCTTCCCGTTTCCTCGCTCGATTTTCATCGAGTCCTTCGACGAAGATGATTTCAAGCTCACGGGTGTGTCTGACGGCGTTCGAAGGTTGAGGATCGTCGTAATGAACGAACAGAACAGTCTCACCGATCTGGTTGAAGATAGTCTTCTGATTAAAAACGGCTTTGCTGAGGGGGATTTTGTCAACGTTGCGGTGTTTCACAGAAAGAGTACGAGGCCGAAGGGACACGTTGGATTGCTGATGGGCTTAGGTCTTCAGCGTGGAGCCTACGCTTCCAGCTTTGCGCACGATTCGCACAACATCTTGGTTGTGGGAAAGTGTGCTGAGTGTATGAGGGTTGCCGCGAACGAAGTTTTGAGAATGAACGGAGGCATCGTCTTTTACGATGGTGTCACCCTTCTGAAATTGCCCCTCGAAATCGGAGGCGTTGTCAGCAACCGCGACTTGAGCGATGTGGCAGACACCCTGAAACGGATCGAAACGCAGTTGAAGGCGAACGGTGTTAGGCATGCCAAACCTGTACTGTTCCTCTCGGTTCTCTCCCTGACGCTGAGCCCGAGGTTCAAATTCTCTGACCTTGGCATCGTTGATGTCGATTCACAGAGGCTGCTATCGAACCTCGCTGTATAATCTTTCTGGCATGAAGGATCTGCACGGAAGGAACGTGGACTATCTTCGTCTCTCCATCACAACCGAATGCAACTTCGACTGTTTCTTCTGTTCTTCGAACAGCCCATCTGTCAGTGCACTGACGCTGGACGAGCTTCGAACCTTTTCTGGGATTTTCTCCGAACTTGGCATTCGAAGCGTCAGGCTCACCGGTGGAGAACCGTTGCTGAGAGCCGACCTTCCCCAGATAGTGGAGATGCTCTCAAAACGCTTCAGCATCTTCATCACCACGAACGGTTCGAGGTTGAAAGATTACGCGAAACTGTTCAAAAAGTACGGGGTGCAGTCCATCAACCTCTCGCTGCACAGCCTCGACGAAGAAACTTTTTACAGGATCACGAAGGCGAGCCTGAGCCACGTTCTGGAAGGTTTGAACAGCGCCTTGAAGGAAAAACTGAACGTCAAGTTGAACTGCGTTGTGAGCGAGCACAACGTCGACGAGATCCCCGAGCTGGTCCGTTTCGCGACGAAGTTGAAGTTGCCCATAAGGTTCATAGAGCTGATGCCCATCGGTAAAGACAACAGGGCCGTTCCGTTGAAGGAGATCTTCGAACGGTTACAGGTCTTCGACCTCAGACCCATCGATGTGAAACTCGGTTTCGGCCCGGCGAGTTACTACGTCACGAAGGACGGCAGCTACGTCGGCATCATCGCGGCGCTGAGCAAGAACTTCTGTGAAGCGTGCAACAAAGTGAGGTTGAGCAGCGATGGGAAGCTCTATCCGTGCCTCGGCTCGAGTTTCTACATAGATCTCAGACAGATTCTGATGCAAGACTCCAGGGAAAAACTCATCGAAGCGGTGAAAGCCGCTATTGAGAGCAAGCCCTTGAAGCATGCGATGAACGAAGGAATGGTCTTGAACGCCATGAGACAGCTTGGAGGTTGAAGGATGGAGAAGTTCTCTCATCTCGACGAGCACGGCAACGCGAGGATGGTGGATGTTTCCCAGAAGCAGGATACAGAAAGGATCGCGATCGCTCAGGCGAAGGTTCGAATGAAACCTGAAACGCTCGAAGCGATACTTTCGGGCCACGTCAAAAAGGGTGATGTGCTCACGGTTGCGAAGATCGCCGCGATCATGGCTGCGAAAAGAACGTCCGAGCTCATCCCGCTGTGTCACAACATCAACCTCTCTCACGTGGATGCGGAGTTCGAACCGGACATCGAAAGGGGGATTCTGACCATAAGAACCACCGTCAGGTGCGTGGGAAAAACGGGCGTCGAGATGGAGGCGCTCGTCGCGGCGTCGATCGCCGCCCTGACAGTTTACGACATGTGCAAGGCCGTCGATCGTGGCATGGTCATCGAGGAGGTCTGCCTTCTGTACAAAGCGGGTGGTGCGTCCGGTGAGTGGAAGAAATGAGCTCGTCGGTGTCGTTCTCTCGGTGAACATTTCAAAAGTGAAAGGTGTGAAGAAGGTTCCTCAAGGGCAGATAATCTTGATTGAGAACCACGGCGTTCTGAACGATGCGCACGCGGGTAACTGGCACAGACAGGTTTCGATGCTCTCGAAGAGCAGCATCGACAAAGCGAGAAGCTGGGGCTTAGACGTTTCTTTCGGTGATTTTGCCGAAAACATCACCGTGGACGGTGTGGACGTGTGGAAGCTGCCGATCGGAACGAAGGTTTACATAAACGATGCCATCCTCGAGGTGACACAGATCGGGAAAGAATGCCACGATCGCTGTGCGATCGCCAAGATGGTGGGAAAATGCGTCATGCCCGTGGAGGGCATCTTTCTGAGAGTGCTGAAGGGCGGAACGGTGAAGCCGAACGACAGGGTGGTGTTCGTTCTCCCAGAATGAAGAAGCTTTCGATCCTTCTACTCCTTCTCGGAAGCCTTCTCTTTTCAAGACAGCTCATCGTCGCCACGACCACGAGCCTCTACGAGACGGGCCTGCTCGATGCTTTAAAAAGGCTCTTCGAAGAAAGACACAACGTTCAGGTCGTGTTCGCAGCCGTCGGCAGCGGCATGGCTCTGGAAATGGGAAAAAGAGGAGAGGCAGATCTGCTTTTAGTGCATTCTCCAGAAGATGAAGAGCAGTTCATGAAAGAAGGCTTCGGCCTGAAGAGGGTCAGTTTCATGTACAGTGATTTCGTCATCGTCGGTCCGAAAAAGTGGCAGCAGAGAAGTTTCGAAAACGTCCTGTCCTTCATGAAGTACATCTACGAAAACCAACTGCCCTTCGTCTCCAGAGCCGACGGTTCCGGCACGCACAAAAAAGAGCAACAGCTCTGGCGAAGTCTCGGCATCGTTCCTTCAGGCAAATGGTACCACGCCGCCGGTGTGGGCATGTCGCAGACGCTCTTGATCGCCAGTGAACTTGAAGCGTTCTGTCTCACAGACAGGGCCAGCTTCGAAATGCTCAAAGACAAACTTGGCCTGAAGATCTGCCACGAGAATGATGAGATCTTGAAAAACGTCTACAGCGTCGTACTCGTCAATCCGAAGAATGGAAAAAGAGTGAACCACGAAGATGCAGAAAAATTCTTCAACTTTCTGCTGGAAGACGAAACGTTGAGCTTCATAGAGAACTACACCGTTGGTGGCATCAAACCCTTCAGGGTGTTCAAAAAATGAGCGAGCTCGTGGAAGTTTCTCTCAGATCCATCTACGTGAACTGTTTCGCAACGTTCATCGCCGCGCTCATCGGTGTGCCCGTCGCACTGATTTTGGACGTTTCGAAGTTTCGCTTCAAAAACATCCTGATCCTCGTTTTTCAAACGCTCGTGGGTATCCCACCGGTCCTGGTGGGTTTGCTCCTCTGGCTCTTGCTTTCAAGGAGCGGGCCGCTGGGAGGTTTGAATCTGCTCTTCACCACGACTGCGATGATCCTCGCGCAGATCGTCATAGCCCTGCCCATCATCGTCACAATCAGTCATTCGCACTTTGCAAGGGTGGATGAAAAGATCAGGCTACTGCTCTTAACGCTCGGAGCGAACAAATTCCAGTTCATGGCCGCGGTGCTGAGGGAATCTCTTTCGGGTGTGTTTTCTGCGATCCTCACCGCGTTCGGCAGGGTCGCGGGCGAGGTGGGGGCCGTCATGATCGTTGGTGGCAACATCCTTGGAAGGACGCGCGTGCTCACCACGTCGATCGTGCTGTACACGAACACGGGCCAGTTCGAAAAGTCGATCTTTGCGGGCTTGATCTTGCTCTCCATCGCTTTCACTGTGAACTTTATGGCGAATCTGCTCTCGAAGAAGGTGTAGCGATGAAGATCTACAGTCTTGAAGAGCTCAGGTTCAGCTACGATGGGAAGTTCTTGCTGCACATCGAAAGGTTCGAGATGGACGAAAAACGTGTCGGTATCTTCGGTCCGTCTGGAAGCGGCAAGACCACCTTCCTTCTGAACCTTGCCTTCCTTCTGAAAGGTGAATGGAAGATCTTCCGTTTTATGGGAGAAGACGTGAACGACGCCAGCCTGGAGAGGTTCAGACGCTCGGTGAGCTACGTGTCGCAGCATCCAGTGCTTTTGAAAAGGAGCGTTTTTGAAAACATCGCCTATCCATTGATGTTGAGAAAGTTCCCCAAGCACGAAGTTCGACGACGCGTTCTTGAGATCGCCGAACTGTTCGAACTTGAAAAGCTTCTCGACGCCAGACCCTGGCAGCTGTCCGGTGGGCAGGCCAGGCGCGTGTGCCTCGCGAGGGCCCTGGTGTTCGAGCCGAAGCTGGTCCTGCTGGACGAACCCACGGCGGACCTCGACGAAGACGGCAGAAAGATGCTGAACATAGCGATGGAAGAGTTCTCAGATCAAACCAGCTTCGTGATCGTCTCGCACGACGTCGACTGGCTGGCCAGCGTGTGTGAGAAACTATACATGATGAGGAACGGTGCGTTGAAGGAATACAGTACGAAAACTGAGAAAAATTGATTGGGGGTGTGGACGTTGCAGAGGAAATGTCTCCTTTCTGTGGCGATGATCGTGAAGGACGAGGAGCACAACATAAGACGTGCGCTGGACAGCATCAAGGATGTGGTCGATGAGATCGTGGTCGTCGACACGGGCTCGACCGATAGAACCCCCCAGATCGTCAGAGAGTACACCGACAAGCTCTACTTCCACCCGTGGAAGAACGACTTTTCAGAGGCGAGGAACAACTCTCTCAAGTATCCCACCTGCGAGTGGGTGCTGATACTCGATGCCGACGAAGAGGCGTCCGAAGATTTTAGAAAGAACATAAGAAGTTTCTTGGAGAGCCTACCACCCGACGTGAACACGATCTATCTCCCCACGCTGAGTTATCTCGACTGGGACTTCAAGCGCTCCGAGATCGCTTCCACGCCCCGCATCTTCCGTAACGGCACGGTGTACTACCAGAACATCGTGCACAACCAGGCCATCTACAAGCCCAAGGTCGTGAACGCGAACTTTCTGATCTACCACTACGGCTACATCTGGACCAGAAAGCTCAAAAAGCAGAAGTACGAAAGAACGGGCAGTTTGATCAGAAAACACCTTCAACAGTGCAAGAACGATCAGGAGAGGCTTTATTACTTGGTTCAGCTGTACAAGACCGAGAAGACCGGTGGAAAGCCGCACGAGGCCGCCTCGGTCGGCTGGGAAGCTTTGCAGCTCATAAGGAAGCTCACCTCCATCCCAGCGATAGGTCTGGAATTTCTCTATCTCTTCTCGATAGACCTTCTCAACGCCGGCCTGAACGAGCTTGCGGAGCAACTCGCCAAGAGCGCGCTCCAGGCCGTTCCCGAATATCCAGACCCCTACCTTTCCCTCATCCACGCGAGTTTCAAGAGGAAGGACTGGCAGGCCCTCTTGAAGCACTACGAAGACTTCAGAAAGGCTGTGGAACACGCCTCGGCGAACGTGGAGAAGTTCGGCTGGACGATCATGAGCTTCAAGGACATCCCGCTGGCCGACGTTCTGGCCATGATCGCCGCCATCGAAATCGAAGACTACGAAAGGTTCAACCGAATCGCGCTCGAAAGGTTCGAAAAGGACGAAGACGTGCGCGAAGACATGCTTCAATATCTTCTCAACAGATCGAGCGGCAAGGATGTCGAGAAAGCCCTGCCGGGTTTGAAGAAGCTTTTGGAATTCGCGAGGAAGAAGAATTTGCATCTGAACGCACAACCGCTGTATGAAAGGATCGTTGAAAGGCGTCTGCCCGTGAAGGTGGAGGAAATCGTGCTGAAACAGATCACCCCGTTCTCGTACTATCTGCTCAGACGGCTCGAGACGGGCGAGGACATGTTGCTCGATTTTCTCTGCGCGCGACAGCTCGAGAAGCTGGTCCGTGAGAACGGCGTGGGAGGTTTCCTCTTCGTCTACACGGTGCTTCCCGAAAGTGAAAAGAAAGCCTTCGTGGAGAGATTTCTGGAAGACGAAGATACCCTGATCAGGGGGATCGCGAAGGCGCTCCATGCGGACCATCTGCTGAAAGAATCCAAATTCCTCGAGGCGATAAGATCCTACAGAGATTCGATCCAGCTGGTGGCCGAGCTTTCTCGCTTCGTCAAGCCCATCGTGGAAGATCTCAAGACCAGACTGGATCCCACGATCGAGGGCGTCTACGAAGAACTGTACAGATTCTACGCCACGCAGAAGGAGTTCATGATAGATTTCAAAAAGTACGCAGGAAACGAAGTCTCGAAGCTCTATCTGATCTCTGACAGCGACGTAGCACTCTACGTGTCTGCAGTTCACACGGACGATGCCAGGAAGGCCGTCGAACTCCTCAGCAAGATCAAAGATCCATCGAAGTTCCCCATGTACCATTACAGGCTCGCGAAGTTCTACAACGAGTTCGATAAAGAGAAGGCCTTCGTGCACCACGTGAAGGCCGTCGAGGAGAACGAACGGCTCGCCGACATCGTCTTCGGAAGGTTCTTCTACAGCGGCCTCTATCCGAACCTCACGATGAACTTCTTCGACAAAAACGATCCCATCCTCTGGGTGGGCAACGTGTCCGAGAAGTTCTCCACGCTCGGCGTGATCCATCCAGTCAGGGCCTGGAAGAAGGCGAAGAACGGCCTCATCTACGCCGTGCCCTACCCCGCCGACGAGTCGATAAAGGCTTACAAGGACCTCGAGAAAGAGTTCGGCATCAAACCCTCCTTCAGGGTGACAGATTCGCACCTCAGAAAGGTCCTGCTCGAAACCAACTGGAGCAACGTCGAAAAGACGCAGGAACTGGAAGATTTCGCGCGCGTCTTCGAGGACCTCGGGATAGAACTTTCACAGAACGCGAAGAGAAGGATCGTGCTCGATGGGGTCGAAACTCAGCTCGAACTGAAACGCCTCGTTTCCGACGCGGAGGAAGCTTTGATCTTCCACCGCTTTCCGAACCTTTCCGACGAGAACGATCCGGTGTGGTTCTATCCGGCCTTCAGGCTCCTGCGCTCCTTCGCTCAGATCAAGAAAGAGCTCTCCAGTCTGGGTTACGAGATCGTTGATGAGTTCCTGTTCGAAAACGGCCTCAGGTGCGTGTGGGTGAGGCGAAAATAAAGTGTAGGGAGCAGACCTTTGGCCCAGATTGCCAGCTGACTCATTTCAAGAAGTGCCTGTCACTCAATAAATGTGCATCATGGACTTCGTGCCGTGAAAATTTTCGACCTCTGCCGGCTTTATCATAAAATGCCTTTTCTTTTTAACTGAAACTGTGTTAATATACTTGTTGAACAACACGCTGGGGGTGAAGGTTATTTACTACCGCTGTCCAAAGTGCGGACAGATCTACTACTCGGCAGCGACGCTCAGTGGAGACCAGCTCATCTGCGACCGCTGTGGTGCCACCATCGTTCCCATAACTGTCGAACAGTTCAAAAAGTTCGTCGAGGAAGAGAAATCGAAATCTAAGACGCTCCCTAACCAGTTCTGCTCCTCATGAACCCGTGGGGGGTCTCATAGAGACAAATTCTCATCGTTCCAGGTCCACCCCCGGCGCTTTCCTATCCTTCGACCAACCACCTTAGACTCTTCGCGAGCAAAGATCTGAATCTCTCATCGTTGAGACCCTCTTCATCGTGGGCGGGCGTCAGCGCGAGTATTTTGCCGCACTCTGAGCGTTTCTTCCATCCTGCGGTGGATCGACCGCAGTTCGATTCTGACCAGAGGAAGATTTCAACGTTGCCCCTCAACTCCACAAAGTAATGTTCGTCCACGATCTCGAACGAAGAACCGTCCGCACTGAAGTATTTGACCAGCGCTCTTTGGGGGTGGAATATGAACCTGCCGCCGACGAGTTCCGTGTAATCGGGTGGATAGCCTGCAAGGCCGGCGTGCCAGACGAACAGCTTCCCACCGTCTTTCACGTACTCGGTGAGCGTCCGCACCTCCAATTCGTTCAGCCAGCGACTGTTGTCCTCGTTCAGGTTCGATCTACCGATGACGACGAGGTCTGGTTCTTCATGGAGAACCAGATCGATGTTTTGATCCTTCACCAGATCAAGCAAAGCAAGGTTTTTCAGCAGAACTTCATTCAAGGCATCGTGAAATATCTCTTTTTTATGGTAGAGATCTCCAAGATATGTGAACACTTTCAGAGTGAACACCTCCGCAGAGATTTTTTCCATTTTGAGTGAAAATTCTCAAAGCTAATGGGTCGAATGTCCTTAAAGAAAATCCTTCGATGCTCTCATCATATCTTTGGGACCTGCTTGGTTCTCGTGGTAATTTTCTGGCATGATACTTATCTACGTACCTTTTAACAGCTTTTCCAACTGTTCGGTGACTAAGATCCCATCACCTTGGCCATCTCTTTTCGAGGTTCAGAAGCTTTGGAAAAAGCACGTGGGGTTCCGTCTGGTACCAGTAAGCCACCGTCGTGATGTCGTCCGTCAAGGGTTGATAGGTCCCGTCCGGCCACCAGCCGAGCGCCTGTACGATGACCTTCAAGCTCTTTTTGAAGAATATCGGATCGGCGATGTGCCATCTGTACATCACGTGCTTCGGTATCTGTCCCTCACTCTTCAGCCACAGTGGATATCCAGTGAAAGCTGTCGAATAGGTCTTTCCGAAACACCATGCGCCCCCGAAGTAATCCTCCGTTCCCGTGTAGCATATGCTCGGGTTTTGCTCGCCATCTATGAAGAATCTAACTTCGCCTTCTCCCCACCAGCCGTTGGAGAGCTGTTCCCAGGCCACGACGGTTCCGACGTATTTACCTTTTCCTTCGACTGAATCGAGTATCACGTGCTGGGGATTTTCTCTGCTCGTCATGCTCCTTCGCCACTGAGAATGGAAGTACGCCACGTCTTCTTCGAGCTTTTTTCTCACGAAACTGATCTGGTAAAAGAAGTGCGGTACGTCCTGATCGGTTTGGTTCTCGATCGTTATCCTCGCCCTCTTTCTGAACGGCATGGGCCAGTAGCAGTTGAACCCACCCGTTGGGTTGACACAAACCGGCAGAGAGTTCACCTCGAACCTCATTCCGAACGGGTTGACAAAAAAATCCCCCAGGGGAACTTCCACGGAGGGATTGGTTTCATCGTCCCAGTACATCCTCAAAACGCAGGTTCTGTAGGCCTTCTCGGTGACGGTGATCCAGATGTAAGTGATGATTCCTGGGCCTTCGATGTCTGCGAGTAGCGTTTCCTGTCTGGCCTTCAAATCGATGCACGGTCGAACCTTCCAGCCTTTGCCGAGCCTCCTGGCAGGATTGTCCGGGCCGGGTATTTCGAGCGCTCCCCTGTCTCTTTCCCCGGTGGGATTCTCGGCCGAGATGGAAAACGTTTCCGCATCCTCAAGCCCGTAAAGCCTTCCGAAGTCGAACACCAGAACCACCCCCGTGTGCTGTAACGTTCAGAACTAAAGTATTATAAGCGACGTCTCTGTGAGAGTGTTCGAACCGGGCGCATACCATCGTTGACGTCGAACCGGAGGCTGAAGCAAGCCTTTCTGCCGTCGCGCCGTTTCTCGATTTTTGAACACGGAGTCTGCTTGGTTTCGTGTTGGAGATTCAGAACCTGTGCGTTGAGAGCCGGCTTCACAGAGGTAGTGGACTTCAAACTGGGCGCAAGAAAGTGGGCATCGCTGTTTTGCACGTGTTGCAGTTGATGAAGTTGATAGATACGTACCTGGCTTCGATGTTGCCGAATCTGGTCACACCGTTCGGTATCTTCCCGATGTGACAGCACATCGAACAGTTTCCGATCGAGCCGAACAGTGCGGCATTCGTCCCAAATTTAACCTGCAGGCCTTCTTCCCGTTGCTCGATTCAAAGGATGCAGTTTATGTGTTTTGGTAGTATATAAGTGATTGGTTATATAAGAACGTGTTTATATGAAGCTTCACGAGCTGTTTCGCATTCTTTCAAACGAAACCAGGCTGAAGATTTTAGCCGTTCTTTTCGAGAAAGAGATGTGTGTTTGCCAGTTACTGGCAATCGCCGGAACGACACAGCCGAACATCTCGCAGCATCTTCAAGTTCTCAAGGACCGCGGTGTTGTCAAAACCAGCAGGAAAGATTCTTTCATCTACTATTCGATCAATGAAAGATTCATCGAGGAGCATCCATTTCTGATCCCGATTCTCGAACGTGCAAAGAAGGAATACGGAGTAAGAGTCGTAGAATCTTGTTCTTCACCGAATCGGTCGAGTGAGGAGTGAAAAACGTGTCGATCTTCTTGCTGATGGTGCTGATCTTTGTGGCTTTCTATTTCGTTCCGTTCGGACATCAGATTGTCGATCAGAGTATTCTGAACGGATTCTACTTGCTTCAAGAATATGCGCGTGAACATGTTCTTCTGTGTCTTGTTCCCGCGTTCTTCATCGCCGGAACGATATCGGTAATGCTCAAAAGAGACGCCGTTTTTAAACTCCTTGGTCCGAACGCTAAAAGGATCATTTCTTATCCTGTCGCTGCGATTTCCGGAGGCATTCTGGCCGTTTGTTCCTGCACCATTCTTCCGCTCTTTGGAGGGATCTACAAGAAAGGTGCCGGTATAGGACCTGCCACCACTTTCTTGTTTGCCGGGCCTGCCATAAACATCGCTGCAGTATTTCTAACAGCCCGAGTTCTCGGATGGGATTTGGGACTTGCCCGTCTCATCGCGACGATGACGGCGGCAGTCTTGATAGGTTTGATCATGGAGATGATCTATCAAGAAAGAGGAGAAGGCGGACTCGCGTTCACTTCCGATGACGATCAATACGGTGTAAGAGGAATAATATTCTTCTTGATACAGCTTGGATTTCTGGCAACGAGTTCTCTTGGTATCAACCAGACTCTCAAATATTCCCTGATGACATTACTCGGAATCTCCGCACTCTTCATGGCTTTGTTCGCTTTCAAAAGAGAAACCGTTCAAAACTGGTTGTACGAAACCTGGGATTTCGCAAAGAAGATACTTCCGTATCTCTTCATCGGTGTGTTCTTCGCGGGCGTTCTGACCAAGCTTTTGCCGCCGCAGGTGGTAACGGCACTCCTTGGAAACAACGATCTCTTATCCAACCTCGTAGCGTCCGTCATAGGAACTCTCATGTACTTCGCCACTCTTACGGAAGTTCCGATAGTTCAAGCTCTGCGAGAACTTGGAATGGCAAAGGGACCAACCCTTGCCCTTCTCATGGCCGGTAATTCCCTCAGCCTTCCGAGTATGATCGTTATCACAAAGCTTTTGGGAAAGAGAAAGGCTTTCACCTATTTTGGCCTTGTGGTAGGCTTCTCAACCCTGTTTGGAATGATGTACGGTGCGATCTGAGAGGAGGGACGGTATGGCGAGGAAAGTGGAGATATTTGGAAAAGGCTGTCCACGGTGCAAGCAGACCGAAAAAATCGTGAGGATGGCGATCGAAGAACTACGAATCGATGCGGTCGTTGAAAAGGTTCAGGACATAAACGAGATCATCTCAAGAGGTGTTGTCGCAACTCCTGCGGTAGCGGTGGACGGAAAAATTGTCATTTCCGGTAAAATTCCAACCCTGGAGGAAATCAAGCGAATTCTTCAGCAGGCTTGAAAACTGGACTCTGTTTGTGATAAAGCTGGCTTCACAGGCGGCATCTATTCTTTTCACATGTGCTTTCCTATCATACAAGAGCAGTTCACGTCCTGTCCCGAGGAAGGTTCAGAGCAAGCTAAAAGTACAAACTGTAAAGCACGCTCTTGAACGGTTCGTGATGGACGGCTCGATTTGGCTTGCGACTGCTAAAAAATTTTGGATCGTATTTGCGAAGATGATTCAAGAAGAAACTACTCCGTGCTCTTTATGCTCGGTCTGAATCTGGAAAGGGCCTACAAAGTCATGTCTGCAAGAAACTGTTGGCTGAAGCTGACGGTAGTCCACGTGGCTTTCGCTTTCCAACGCTGAATGGAATTGGAACGCAGGAGTGGTGCAAAGCATCGCGTGGACCTTCAGCACCTTTGAATTCTCAGAAAGCAAAGGACTGTGAGACTTCGACGACGAATTAACACTTCACCTGGAGTGAAAACAGCGCTCGTTGCACCCCATATTTGGTAGAGTAACTCACAACCGTGAGGCGTCAAAGCAGAACTTTCTTCAACCTTTAACTCACAGGCATTTTCTTCTCGTTTACTCTATTAAAAGCCTTAATTTCTCATAACACGGAAATGTTCCCAAGCTTAGACAGTTGCTGAACTTTTTCTCATTTCCACCGGGACATTTCGTTGCGAATTTCTTTGTGACGGAAAGATACTAAGATGTTTTGGCACCTTCAATCTCATCCAGAACATCTTTGACCATTCCTGCGTATTCTTCAGCGATTCTGTAGTTTTCCTTTATCCATGGTTTTAGTTTATCGTATCTGATCACTCTTCCCAAAAAATCGTGGTCGTTTATACTCTTCGAGATGGTTGACAGAACGATCCCTGCCTGTTGCATGTCTTTCGTCTCGCCTTGCCTTACGAGTTCCCTTTTTATTGTCTCTCGGGTCACGGTTCCAAGTTTCAAACAGAGAGGGAGCAGGACTTTTCTGATCCGGCGTGGGACATCTTTATTTTGAAGGAGATAATCTTTCAACGACTTCCTCAAAGTACTCTCTTCATCGTTCACGTGATGAACCTCTTCCAGACATTCAGAAATCCTTCTGAAGATCTCAGAAACGTTCCTTCTGCTCATTGTGAGGAGGTATTTCCCAACAGGATTTTCTTCTATAGCTCTTATGAGCGGTGATTTCAGGAATTTGATGATCTCTTCCACTTCCTGTGGTTTCAATCCGGCTTCCTGAATCTTCTCTCTTGCCGAGAGACTGTCTATCGAGAAGTATCTAAGATAACTCTTCTGAAGATTTTTCATCTCATCGAGGAGGAGTTTCAGCTGTTCAAGAAACCTGGTTCTGTCACGATGCCTCTCTATGACCTTTTCCACAGTTTGTGAAGAGTTGCCCGGTGTTTCGAAAAGTTCTCTGAGTTCGATCAAGTTGAAGGGAAAACGGGCATGTTCTTTCAAAATCTCTATCAAATCTTTCGTCTTCAAAAGCACAACTCTGTTCTGTTGAGCCCTCTTTTCAAGGTTTCCTCCGGCGAAATCGGGTCCGACAACGACCACGAAATCTGCTTTTGTTTTCTCTCTGTGATCTTTCAAGGAGAGCCAATCTATCTGCACATCATCGATTTTTCCGCGCTTGCTTGTTTTTCCATCCACATTTGCGCTGTACGACTTTTCTCCCACTTCTGCTTTCAAAAGTACATCCGTGTTTCCAGGCGTTCCTATGAGTTCCGTCTCGAATCCCAGGAAAGAAAAAGCAGCCCTCAAAGTCTCTTCAAATTCCGATGGTGACGCGCTTTTGTACTGTGTTTCTTCCAGCCTTCTGATCAGATCTTCAAGTTCTGAACCTTCTCTTCTTCTCTCTGTGCTGTGTTCCCTCAGTGCAAAGATTCCCCTTCCAACTTTAACAAACGTGGAAGAATCACCGCGTAACCTGAAGTCGTTGTACATAACCTCGTAGATTTTCCATCTCAATTTGATCAGATCTTTCGGAGAATCGATCAGCTTTTCTTTCAATGCTATTTTCGCTATTTCTAATGCGCTCATTGGTCTTTTTTCTCTCCCCAGAATGAGACGTGCCACTTCCTTGAAGTTCACGCCTATCACTCCCTGCGGTGTTTCTCACAGATATGTTACCACTTCAAAATCGGAAAGAAAAAAACTTCTGCGTTACTTCCGACCCCGGAAGTTGCTTCCGGTACCGGAAGTTACTTCCGCCCCCAGAAGTGATATGATAAGCATAGAGGTGGTCGACTTGCTCTTTTCTCTCACTCCTAAGACGAAGAAAGAAGATCTCTTCGGCAGGGAACGGGAACTGAAAGACCTCGAAAAACTGCTCGAAACCTACCCGATCGTTGTGATCACCGGCCTGAGACGGGTTGGAAAGTCTTCCCTCGTGAAGGTCTTTCTGAACGAAAACGATTTTCTACACATGACCGTGGACGGAAGAAGACTCTACGAAACATCGGAAGGCAACATCTCATCCCATCATCTCACAAAGCTTCTCGGAGAAGAGCTATCCAGAATATCGAAATCTCAGAAACTTCTGAACGTTCTCGAAAGGGTTCGTGGGATCACTGTGAGCGGAACATCGATAGAACTCAATCCGAAGGAGTTCAGTCTTTCTGATCTTCTCGAAAAGCTGAACGAAACGGCAAAGAGACAGAAGAAAAAGATAGTCATTTTCTTCGATGAGGCGCAGTATCTCAGATATTACGGCCATCGTGGTGGAAGCGATCTTCTGGCACTTTTTGCCTATTGCTACGATAATTTCGAGAATGTACGCTTCATCATCAGTGGTTCAGAGGTCGGCCTTCTTCACGATTTTTTGAAACTCGAAGACTACAGCTCACCCCTCCATGGCCGCGGAATAGGTTTTCTCACGTTGAGACCGTTCACCTTCGATCAATCCGTGGACTTCCTCATGGAAGGCTTCCGCGAAGTGGGAGAGAAGATCAACTTCGACGTGGAAGAAATCGTGAGAGAAATAGACGGTATAGTGGGGTATCTCGTCCTTTTCGGAGTGAAGTACCTCGAAAAGAAGGATAAAGATGAAGCACTGAAAGAGGTATTCCATTCTGTGAAGGCCCTTTTTGAAAAGGAAATGGAAGAGCTCAGAAAAAGGAGCGAAAGGTATCCGTTCATACTGAAGCAGATCGCAAGGGGTATAAACACATGGTCTGCTTTGAAAAACATCTTCCTCGCAAAAGGCGACTTCATCAGTGACTCCCGATTGTACTCTCTCCTCGAAACTCTGGAAAAGATGTCATTCGTAGAAAAAACGCAGAGTGGATACAGAATGGTTGATCCAGTTATCGAAAAGATTCTGGGTGAGTGAAACATAGAGTTCTGGCATCGCTTGCGAAACAGCATTTGAATGCACACTTGTCAAAGTTTGCAACGAAAGCTGAACCTCGAAGGAAAAACCTTAAAACCCTGTGATGATAAGGAGACACAACCATCATCCAGCCCGATGCAGTGTTGGCTGGATCATGATGATAAGATTCAATCTCTCCGCAAACTTTCCGTTTTTCTGATCTCTCTGTGCTCGAAGGCGACGGCCAATTTCTTATTCCATTTCTCTTCGGACACTGCCTGCGCTTCGTTCCCGCACGTTTTGTCCCTCGTTCTTTTCCCCTAACAACCTTTCTTGAATTACAGGTTGCCATCACTGTCCAGCTTCAAAATGTAGACATCTCCACCGGCACCGAACGATCCGGTATACCCAGCGACGATGTAGCCTCCATCCGATGTCTGTTGAATGGAATACGCTCTATCATAACTGCTGCCACCGTACCATTTTGCCCAGGTAATCACAACCGGTGTGCTTCCACCGCCCGGAGAAGTACAGCTGGCAAGAGCGAAGAGTAGGAAGAATATGGCGGTGATTGACAGAATCGTGACAAACTTGACCCTGTTCATACCACTCCCCCCTTGGTTCTGGAGTGTTTTTGTCACAATTATATCATGTTGTGTATCTGGCACTATTACTCATAGTTATCCCCCAGTGGAGTTCGAGCATGAAAAAAGCCCCACCGCCGGTGGGGGCCTTGAATCTATTAAAATTCGACCCACGGATACTCTTTCCTTGCCAACTCGTCCACCGCCTGAAGGAACGCTACTCCCGCCTCGGTTAGTGCGTCCTCTGTGATGAGCTTGGATATTCTGGCAAGGAGGATGGTGTTGTTTAAGGTCTCGGGATCAACGTTGAGTTCTTTCTCTATAACTTTCCAGCTCTCTGGATTTATTCTGATTCTCTTTTCTCTCATCTGAAGTCCACCATGTTTTCTGATGGCCTGAAGGAGTCTGACCACGAGCGGTGTCACCGGTACCTCCACGTCATCGGGAACGGCTGAAAGAGACCTCTTCATAAGCTGGCCAGCTTCTGTGAGTGTGGCAACGTTTGTGGGCAGGATCTCCACCAGATTCTTTGCTTCAAGACTGTCGAGTGCGGTTCTTTCCTCCTCAGAAAGGTTCATATCTTCGATGAAAACACCCGCCTTGTACGGAACCTTTCTGAGAACCTTCATTTCCGTGCCTGTTATGAGTGGTTTTCTCTCAACTTCGACGGAAAGCCTCGTGTAGAGGTGACCAGAAGAAGTGGGAGCAGCATCGCTGACAAGACCCTCTCTTCTTGCCTGTTCGTACCACTCCACGTTTGGAGCCGCGAACTCTTTCTTTGTCATGGTGATAGATTTCACACCGACGGCTGTAACACTCCTGAGGTTCTTCCTCTGATCTTCGAGCACTTCTTCACCGTAGCTGGTTAATTCGTACACGAGAGTCCTTCTTGCTCCGTGTCTGTGCTCTCTTGATCTCAAAAGGCCGAAACCTTCAAGGTTGTAGAGTGCAAGCTTCACAGTGAGATCCTTTCTCTTCCACTCCCAATCCACCTCTTTTTCTATCTGTTTCAATTCCGGGAAGACGTCTTCTTCCTTTTCATGCCTCTTCCAGAGTTTGTCGATCACTTCCAGAAGTCTCGCTTCGTCCTCCGAGATCTGGAAAGCGGGAGTCATGAGGTAAGGACCCTTTTTGTAGATCTTCCATGCGAGGTAGAGATGCTCCGCCATTGGGTGAAGTTCTCCTGTCCAGTCGATGAGCCCTCTTTCGAGGAGCACATTTCTCTCAAAGTCGCTCAACTGGTTTCCTTCGTAAGCTTTCGCCACGGTGTCCAGAACCAGTTCATCGAGAACTAGTTCATCCGTCACAAGGAGGCCTTTCCTGAGGGCCGCTCTTATCTGCTGCCCGAGCCCCGTGAGGGCGTAAATGTCAGACTTTGGAACGGAGAAGGCTATCATTCTCATCGCCTCGAGCTGGAGAAGTTCATCTCCACCCACAGGTAGCGTGCTGGACTCGCCCGGACCTTCTACCATTTTCCTCAGATACTCTGCAAGTTTCGAGCTCACGATCAACCTGGGATGTGAAGCATAGTAAACCTCATCGAGAGTGTAAGCGTAAGGTGTGAAATTTCCTTCCTTCACGAATCCTCTTTCTTCAAGCGCCTTGGCTATTTCTCCTCTCACCATCGACCGAGCCAGCTTTGAGTATCTGATCATGGAAATGACTTCGGAGCCGATCCATCTGAAAGAATCGTCCCATTCCTTCGGATCCTTCAAAACACCTTCTCTTATCATTTCGGTGAGAAGTTCTCCCAGAATGTTACCAGCAAAGGTCAAATCATACATCTCAACACCGACCGGTTTGACAAGCCCTGCGAGTTCGAGGTGCCACAGCGTTTCTCTGTCAAAGGCTTCCCATTCCCTTACGCTGAATTCTTCTCCCTTCTCGTAAAGCTTTTTCAGCACGAGTGCGTGCCTCTTCGTTACGATCATCCCTGCCACCTCCGCTTCTATGAATCTTCTCAAACATTTCAAATATTATTCTACCGCTCGATCGCTCACGTTTTTCTTCCGCTCAAACTAAACAGCGTGTCGCTGTTTTTGTTGTCAATACCTGTTCACGTGCGGTGAATTCAATTCCAGTTCAACGTTATCTCGTCTTTCGTTCACAGCCACGGACCAGAAAGCCCAGGATTTCAAAGGCGGTTCTGGACGACGAATGAACTCGGTCCGAACGGTGTCTTCCATCGAGCCGGCCGGATCGAGCGTGAATTTTTGCTCACACAACAGGCCCAATGTGGTTTTACCGTGCACCTTTTGCTGGCACTTTTCTGTTCGCTGAAAGAAGGAGATGGATGAGCAAGGGTTTCTTTTGGTGTCAAGCGAGGTCTACCCTCTTCCACAGCTTGTTCAAAAACTTGGTATAATATATTCTGAAGACATGTAATTTGTTTATGACAAACTGCTATTCAGGGGGAGGTGTACGTCTATGAAAAAACTGTTCGTTCTCGCACTTCTGAGCCTTGCGATCTTCGCGGTATCCAGCGAACTGAGCATGGTCATCTCGGTCACAGGACCACACCCAAGGAACTTCAACCCGTACTTCGCCGGTGGCACCGGTTACGCGGCGGCAGGGTTCATCTACGAAACGCTGATTTACTCCAACAACTACACCGGTCAGATCATACCGTGGCTCGCAGAATCTTACCAGTGGAGCCCCGACTACAGAAGCATCCTGTTCAAGCTCAGAAAGAACGTCACCTGGTCCGATGGAAAACCGTTCACGGCGGACGATGTGGTGTTCACCTTTGAAATGCTCAGGAAGTTCCCCGCCATGGACGCGAACCGTCTGTGGACCAGCGGTCTGGAGTCGGTCCAGAAGATCGACGACTACACGGTGAAACTGAACTTTTCGCGTGTCAACACGTTGATCATCTACGGAATCGCGGGAGTCTACATCGTGCCGAAACACATCTGGGAGAAGGTGGAAGATCCGAGCAAGTTCACCAACGAAGAACCTGTCGGCACGGGTGCGTTCGTTCTTGAAAACTTCACACCACAGGTCTTCACGTTGAAGAAGAGGGCAGATTACTGGCAGGCAGACAAGGTGAAGGTAGAAAGGATCAGGATACCGGCGTTCAGCGGTAACGAATCTGCACAGCTCGCGGTGGCGAACGGTGAAATAGACTGGGCAGGCATCAACTATCCGAGAATCGAAAACGTGCCCAACAAGGACATCAGGTTCTGGTTCCCGGAAGGAAACCCGGTGTTTCTGTTCTTCAACTTAGAAAGAGCTCCGTTCAGTGATCGCAGCTTCAGAAAAGCCGTCGCGAAGGCTATAAACACTGATGAACTCGTCAAAATCGGCATGACGAACTACGCTGTGAAAGCGAACCCGGTGATCATAAAGGCAGGTTATTCGTACCTGATCGACGATAGCCTCAGGTATCTGTGGTATCCTTACGATCCGAAGCAGGCCAAAGCGGAGCTCGAAGCGCTCGGGTTCAAACCCGGCAAAGATGGGATTCTGGTGTCACCGGACGGCAAGAAGCTCTCTTACGATCTGATCGTTCCGGCGGGTTGGACCGACTGGATCGCTGTCTGTCAGCTTCTGTCGCAACAGTTGAAAAAGATCGGAATCGAACTGAACGTGACCCCAATAGATTTCGGAGTCTATTTGTCCATGATAAGGGAAAAGAACTACGACGTGGCGATCAGCTGGGTGAACTACGGTGCGAACCCGTACACGGCGTACATAAATTACTTGCACTCCAGAAACGCTTACACCGGCAGCAACAGGGGTGGATGGATAGACAAAAGAACCGATGAACTGCTCGACAAACTCTCGCAGACTGCCGATCTGAACGAGCTCAAGTCGATCATGTCTGAGCTTCAGAAGATCGTGCTCGAGAATTTGCCGGCCATACCGCTTTACTACAATCCGGTGTGGTTCATATATTCAACGAAGAACTTCACGAACTGGCCCAACGAGCAGAACCCGTACGTTGAACCCAGAATCACCGGTATGGACAAGATCTACTTAGTCATGCACCTGCAGCCGAAATGAACAACGATGTGGCCGGGGGTTTCCCCCGGCCCTTTCGGAGGTGCGTTCGGTTTGAAGTATATAGCCCAGAGAATTCTCTTTTTTCTGATCGCACTCTGGACAGCCCTCACGCTCAACTTTCTGATTCCCAGGCTGATGCCTGGCGATCCTGCCGAAAGGATACTGATGCGTTTCGGTGCGGAGGTCAGCGAGAGCGCAGTCGAGGCCTTGAGGATCGCACTGGGTCTGGAGACGAACAAACCCTTGCTGGTGCAGTATCTGGAATACATAAAGAACAGTTTCAGTGGTAACTTCGGTATCTCGTTTCTTTACTATCCGGTTCCCGTCAAAAACATCCTCGCCATGTCTATGCCCTGGACGATAGGTCTGGTGGGACTGAGCACTCTTATCAGTTTCGTGCTGGGCACCTGGCTGGGGGTTTACGCAGGTTGGAACAGGGACAAACCTTCCGGTCTGATTTTAACCACGATGGCATTGGTGATCCGAGCCTTTCCTTACTTTTGGCTCGCGATGATGATTTTGTACGTTTTCGGTTTCGTTCTCAAATGGTTTCCTCTTTCGGGAGCCCACACCACCAAGGAATTTCTGACCGGCTGGAGGCTGGCCTTGAACGTGATCTACCACGCCGTACTGCCCTCGATCACTCTGATCTTCGCTTCACTCGGTTCATGGATCTTGACGATGAGGAACAACGTCGTCTCGGTGCTCGCGGAAGATTACATCGTGCTGGCTGAGGCGAAGGGACTTTCGGAAGAAGAGATCTTGAAGAACTACGTGATGAGGAACGCTCTGCTTCCAAGCATCACGGCTTTCGGTATATCTCTCGGTTTCGTGGTGAGCGGTGCCCTCTTAACAGAAATCGTCTTTTCTTATCCGGGAGTTGGTTATCAACTCTACAGGGCCGCCATCACACAGGATTTCCCGCTGATTCAAGCGATATTCTTCTTCATCACCCTGTCGGTGCTCGGAGCGAACCTTTTGATGGACTTCATCTACGTTTTTCTGGACCCACGCGTGAGAGGTTGATCGAGCATGCCGAAGAAGGTGCTGATCGGAGCTGGAATAGTCATTTTCTTCGTTATGGTTGCGATCTTCGCCCCGTTTCTTGCGCCGTACGAACCTGACGAGATGGTTTCGGTGCCTTATGAAAGGCCGTCGATGCGGTTTCTGCTCGGTACGGACAGGCTCGGCAGGGACATCTTCTCACAGCTGATCTACGGCACAAGGCTTTCTCTCTTCATAGGCGTGATGACGGGCCTTCTGATGACCCTCATTTCGACCACGATAGGATTCGTGGCAGGTTACTACGGAGGCTTGGTCGACAGAATCCTGTCCACCCTAACGGACGTTTTTCTCGTGATACCGGGTATACCGCTCATGATCGTGATATCTGCGTACATGAGGGTTCGGAGTTTCTGGACCGTGATACTGGTCATCGCGATCACGAGTTGGGGAAGTGGTGCCCGCGTGATGAGGGCCCAGGTTCTGTCCTTGAAGAACAGAGATTTCGTCATCGCGGCGAAGGTCACCGGCGAGAGGAACCTCAGGATAGTATTCTTTGAAATTCTTCCCAACATGCTGTCCCTCGTGGCTTCGAACTTCTTCAGCGCGGTTCTGTACGCGATCATCGGTGAAGCTTCGCTGTCGTTCCTGGGACTTGGAGATGTGAGCAAGATAAGCTGGGGCACCATGCTGTACTGGGCCCAGAGTGCGAACGCACTTTTGAACGGCATGTGGGCGTGGGTGCTGGCGCCGGGCCTTTCGATCATGACGCTCGCTGCGGCCTTCGCTCTTTTGAACTTCGGGGTCGATGAACTCACCAATCCGAGGTTGAGGAAACGTTGAAGGTGATGGACGTGCTGCAGGTTCAGAATCTGAACGCGGGTTATATGTTCAAAAAGAAAAAGGTCTGGGCGGTACGGAACGTGAGCTTGAACGTTGGAAAGGAAGATTTCCTCGGCATAGCCGGCGAATCGGGTTGCGGCAAGACGACGCTCGTGATGGCCATCCTGAGGCTCCTCAAGAGTCCAGGTTTCGTGGAATCGGGGAAGGTGATCTTCGACGGGGTCGATCTCTACCAGCTGTCCAAGGAGGAGCTGGACCGGCTGAGGTGGAAGCAGTTCTCCTACGTGCCGCAGAGTTCTATGAACTCGCTCAATCCCGTTCTGAACATCAGAGACCAGATGATGGACGTCATCCTCAGGCACAGGAGCATGACCAAACAAGAGGCGCTCCAGCTCATCGTGGACATGCTCCAGCTGGTTGGAATCCCCCCAGAGCGCGTCAAAAGTTATCCACACCAGCTGTCTGGGGGCATGAGACAGCGTGTCGTGATCGCCATGTCTCTGCTTCTCTCACCGAAACTCGTGATCTTCGACGAACCAACGACCGCCCTCGACGTGGTGGTCCAGCGGTCGATCATCGAGAAGATTTTCGAACTTCAGCTTCAGAAGAGATTTTCAGCCATATTCGTTACCCACGACATATCTCTGCTCTTCGAGATCACGAAACATCTGGCGATCATGTACGCCGGTGAGATCGTCGAGTACGGCCCCACGAGAGAAGTCTACGAAGAACCGCTGCATCCGTACACCGTCGGGTTGATCGAATCTCTGCCGAGCATCTACGGCGAGTTGAAGGAGTACAAGAGCATTCCAGGTAGACTCCCCGACCTGTCCCAGTCCATCGCGGGTTGTTCTTTCTACGAAAGGTGCCGATCGAGGATGGACGTGTGCAGACTCGAGCATCCCGGTTTGAAAGAGGTTAAGCCAGGCAGGTGGGTGGCTTGTCATCTGTACTGATCGCGAAGGGTCTGAAGAAAAGTTTCGACATCAGGCGCGGGTTCACGGTTCTGAAGCTCAAAGCTCTCAGAGGGGTCGACGTCGAACTGAGAGAGAAAGAGATACTCTCCATCGTCGGTGAGAGCGGTTGTGGGAAGACCACGCTGCTGCGCGTGCTCGCGAGGATCCACCTTCAGGACGAGGGCGAGATCTTCCTGCTCGGAAAGAGGGTGGAAAAGAAGCTCAGCAGGAAAGAAGAACTCGAATACAGACGGAACGTTCAGATGATCTTTCAAGATCCGTTCTCCGCACTCAATCCAACCAAGAGGATAAAGAGCATCCTCGAACGGCCCGTCAAGATCTTCAAGCTGGACAGAAACCTCATCGAAAAGACGCTCGAAGAGGTCGAGTTGCCGATCGACACGCTCCAGAAATTTCCACACGAACTTTCGGGTGGACAGAAACAGCGAATCGTGATAGCCAGAGCGATCCTGCCGAGACCGAAGGTTTTGCTGGCGGACGAGCCCACCTCCATGCTGGACGTTTCCATAAAGGCGGGCGTACTTAACTTGCTCCTGAAACTGAAAGAGGACCACTCCGTTTCGATGATCCACGTCACGCACGATCTCGCGGCGGCGAAGTACGTTTCGGACAGGATCTGCGTCATGTACGCGGGTTTGATCGTTGAAGAAGGTCCCGCACGAAGTCTCGTGGACGAACCGCTCCATCCGTACACGAAACTGTTGAAGCTGGCCGCCCCGGATCCGAAAAGGTTGAATTTCAAACTGAACAACACCGGTGAACCTCCAAGTCTCATCGATCCTCCTCCAGGTTGTCCGTTCATGCCGCGATGCCCCTACGCGAAGAAGGAGTGTGCGCAGTTCGAAGAGTTGGTCCAGCTGGACGACAGAAAGGTAAGGTGCATCATGTATGTGTGATCGATTTCATCGTGCAGCGAGTGATTGTGACGATACCTTGCTCTGTTTGGGGTGAATCAGCTCGAGAAGGAAAGCAAGAGATGAAATGTTTATTCCATACTATGAGGGCACAGTTTGAAAAATGTTTCTCACGCAAATGGTGATTTCGTCAGTGGTTCACGTTTGTATTCGCTCCTCGAGACTCTGGAAAAGATGTCCTTCGTACAAAAAACGCAGAGCGGATGCAGAACAGTTGATCCGGAGCTTGAGAAGATTCTGAGCGAATGAAACGGAGGAACTCGTTACTTTCCTTCCGTGGCCTTCCGGTACTCTTCTTCTGTGACAGGTCCGAACCACTCCGCAGGGCCGAGATGAACCTGTGTACTGATACCTATATGTACGAGTTCTTCATTGGGTGCTGCGCCATGCCAGTGAACTATGTTCGGTGGTATCTCCACCACATCACCTTTTTTCAACATTCTCGGGGGTTTTCCTCTTTCCTGGTAAAAGCCTCTTCCCCGGGTTACGATCAGGATCTGCCCTCCCGGATGGCTGTGCCAGTGTGTTCTCGCTCCCGGCTCGAACACCACGTTGTATACCTGTGTGTCGAATACCTTGTTTTCGTCTGTGACTAACATCTTCACCCAGACGTTACCCGTGAAGAAGTCGCTCGAACCTTTAGAACCCCTTTCAATGATATTATCTACCACGGTTGTACCTCCTCTTAGTGATTTTTCAGGTGTTTCAACCAGAATTCTGTTGCTTTATCAATCCATCCTTCTGCGATGGTACCTTCTCCAAGCCCAAAGCCATGTGAAAGCCCAGGAAAAACAATTATTTCTGCATCAGTTCCATTTTCCTTAATCCTTTTGATCCTGTCCATCATAACCCTGTAAGGTACGATTGGATCGTTCGTTCCTACAACTGCGAATGTTGGTGGTTCTTTCCCAGTAACATCTGTCAAAGCAGTATATTGCATTATTACAGCTGCCGGACGTGGATATCTCTTTTCTCCAAAACTCTCAGTACCATAGCTTCCGACCCACGCTACAACACGGGCTCCAGCAGAGCCACCCCACAATGAATAATCCTGCATGTCTATTCCAAGTTCATCAGCGTTCTCATGTAGAAACGCAATTGCTCTTGCAAGATCTTCACAAGCAGCCTGAGGATCTGGACGATAAATTAAAGCAAAAGCGTTGTATCCTCTTTTGCTGAGTTCAAGAGCGTGTGGAAAACTGTCTTGCATTGCTCCGACATATACAAATCCTCCACCCGCAACAATAATAGCTGTCTTTGCACCGTCATTACCACGAAAGAAAAACAACCCTGTGTCTTTTTTGCTTGGATCCTTTAATTTTTCTTCATCGGAGTAGATATCATAGAAAATAGTTTCCCCTGCATCAGCTCGTCTTTTAAGATAATTAACAATTTCTACCGTTTTGCTTGGATTGATATTGCTATACCACGTGAGGGAAAGTTCTCCAAGAGTATCTCCACTGTAGTAATTTTTGTTTGTTGGAAAAAGAAGTCTACCAAAATCCTTAAAAGCTGGATATTTAATTACCTCTTCAATTTTTGTATTTACAGTGAAATCCTTTTGAGATTGGCTCTTCTGCAAATTCGTCTTAGCCCCCGACAAATTGATATTATTTTGAACACCCCAAAATGTTTTCAACCCATTGTAGATATACTCCATCGTAGCCCTCGTATCATGAGAATATCCCTCCTTAACACGAAACGCAAAATTACCGTCATGTCTTTCATCGATATTGATAAAATAAGGGGACCTTTTCATAAGCTCCACTCTGGCTTTATCGTAGCTGTACGCAAAGTCATTTGTTCCTGTAATAATGAAGACAAAATAATCATTCAGATCATGTCCGCGAGCTGCGGCAAAGATCCCCTCATCATCCAGAGTGGTACCGCAGCTCATCGGCAGGAAATAGCGAAAGTAATCAAGGGCGTATTGGAATGTTCGCCAGGTTGCAACCGCACCCATGGAAAACCCTCCGAATCCACGATGGTCACGGGAAGCAGTTAGGTCCTCTCTTGACGTGCTTGCAGCATAAGTGCTGTAGGTCCCTTCCACTGCAGGGATCAAATCGTTCACCAATTCATTATGGTAGTTCCTTGTCAGTTGCATTGCCAGAGAAAAGCTGGCAGAATCCAGTCCATTCTCGTTCGTGTTGTTATAAGTCGGACACACTATTATTAGCGGCTTTATCTCTCCTGCAGCAATTGCATTGTCAATGACATTCTTAAGCGGAGAGGGTCTATCTGGAGTGCCGAGCATGGTGGTTTCATCTCCCCAACCACCGTGCATCAGATAAAAGACATCGTATTTTCGGTTTTTATCATAGCCATAAGGAAGATATACGATTGCACGTTTTTTAAGGGTCTTTGATCTTTCGGAGTAGGAGAAAGATTCATAGGTGTCATAATATAATTCCACCAATGTTCCTGGTTGAGATGATGGTCTGAAGTATTCGTTTGGAATCTCTTTCAATTCCTGAGGAATCTTTATATTCATTACTTCTGATACCGCATTATTACTTCCAAAGCCCAGAGTCCACACCAGAAGGGTCAACACGATCATCGAAATATTTCTCGTTTCTACCACCCCCAGAAAACTATATTTTCCGTGAACAGATCCATTTGACGACCTCCGGATCCCTGTGGGAGAAGAATGCGCTCTGTCTTTCATCGAGCGTTGCGATCCTTTCCATGTCTTCCTGCGTCAGTTCGAAATCGAAGATACTGATGTTTTCCACCATCCTCTCTTTCCTCACGGTTTTGGGAATGGCAACGATTCCTTTCTGAGTGAGCCATCGCAGAATGACCTGTGCAACCGTTTTGCCGTACTTTTCCGCGATCGATCTGAGCACTTCGTTCTGGAAAATGTTTTTTCTTCCCTCAGCGAAAGGACCCCAGGCTTCAGGCTGGATGTTGTAATTTCTCATGAATTCGACTTCCTCTTGCCTCTGATAAAACGGATGTATCTCGATCTGGTTCACCGCCGGAACTATCTCGCGATGAACCATCAGATCCATCAACCGATCGGGATAGAAATTGCTCACACCTATGGCTCTTACCAATCCATCTTTGTACAGCTCCTCCATAGCTCTCCAGGCACAGTGTACATCCCCAAAAGGTTGATGAATGAGATAGAGATCTATGTATTCGAGTTGCAGTTTCTTCAAGGACTTTTCAAAGGCCCTCTTTGCGGATTCGTAACCGGCATCCGACACCCACAGTTTGGTCGTGACGAAGAGCTCCTCCCTTTTGACAATTCCTTCGTCAATCGCGCGTTTTATCGCTCTTCCCACTCCCTCTTCGTTCATGTACGCTGCTGCTGTGTCTATGAGTCTGTATCCCACCTTTATAGCCTCATAGACACATTCCTCAGTCTGCTCTGGTGGTATCTGGAAAACTCCGTATCCCAGAATGGGCATTTCTACACCGTTGTTCAGGGTGATTCTTGGAACCTGCATGGTAACACCTCCCATCGATGAATTCATGCTTCTAAAGTTCTCATACCAACTTTTCCTGCTACCGTGAAAAAGATCGGAGAAAGAATCAGTATGGAAGCCGAAAGGAGTATGGCGTACTTCATCGAACTTGCCAACGAGACTATGTAACCATTCACAATAGAAGAAGCGATACCAGAAAGAAGAACAGCTCCCACGTAGATACTGCTCGCTTTTTCGAAGTGTTCCTGCGGAATGAGATCTCCAAATATCGCCCAGAAAGAAGGTGTTGAAAGCCTCCAGAAGAGGATGGAAAGCCCCATCAGAATGGATGTCAGAAGAGGATTGGTTGAGAGAGTGGAAAGTATTAAAAGAAAAGCCGACGGAAACAGACCGGCATACAGGGGAATTAACCTTCCACGCATTCCTCTCACCCGGTCAGACCACAACCCAACGAAAACCTCCAGTATGCTCGATACAACAGCCATGATTCCAAGTACAAGGGCTATGAAACTGTAACCCAGCTGGATCTCACGAACAAGGAAAGTGGAGAGCCAATTGAACATGAGACTCCAGGTGTAAACAGCGGAAAAATGACCGAAGGAAAGCCACAGAACGATGGAGAACACTCGTTTGAAAGAAACACGTGATCTCTTTTGAGAATCGTTCCACTCGGGCCTTCTCTGTGCCTTTGACTCCAGGGAGCGTTTCCACAGAATGTATGCAACAGGAACGTAAATAACACCGAGAAAGCCTCCAGCGATCATGGATCTTTTCCAATAACCACCTGCGAACGCAACAACAGCGTATCCGAGTGCAAGTCCGATCATAGAACCTGTGTTGTATATGGCAGTTGCGATTCCTCTTTTTCTGGAGTCCACATACATCCCCACTACTTTTGCAGCAAGAGGATAAGAGAAGGGAACAGCCAGGCTCCCTACTGACTTCACAACGTTTAGGGAGAAAAAGTCTTTCACGAAAGCAACAAGAATTGTTGGAACAGAGAGCATTATCATGACCAGAGCCATGGAGTTCATTGGATATAATCTATGAACAAATCTTCCAAAGAACATGGGTGAGAGAGCAGAAATAACCGTCCAGACACTCATAGCAGCTCCCATGATGCTCCAATCCACGCCGAATTCTTCCACAATGGAGGGAAGAACCGCTCCGAACACCGATCCCTGAAGTATTGAAAAACTGGTGAACCCAAGACATATTCCAAGAAGAATCCCCATCCTTTTCATCAAACTCTACCTCACAGATACGTCATCTTCTCCATCTCCTCAGGGTACCTTCCACCTTTTATTTCTATTCTTGAGAGAGCATCGTTTATTCCCTGGAGTTCTTCCGGTGTGAGTTCAACGAAAGCCCCTCCGATGTTTTCCAGAAGGTGACTCAGTTTCGTTGTGCCAGGTATGGGAACTATCCAGGGTTTCTGTGCAAGAAGCCATGCGAGAGCTACCTGTGATAGTGTTGTACCCTTTCGTTCAGCGATCTTTTTGAGGAGTTCTACGAGTGCAAGGTTTTGCTTCAAATTCTCTTTCTGAAAGCGTGGAATCCTGCTTCGAATATCTTCCTCATCGAACTCGGAGTTTTCACCTATGGCTCCTGCAAGAAACCCTTTGCCCAGAGGACTGTACGCCACAAAGCCTATTCCCAGTTCTTCGCAGGTGGGAAGTATTTCCTCTTCAGGTTTTCTCCACCACATGGAGTACTCGTACTGCACCACATCGACAGGACACACTTTATGAGCCCTTCTTATCGTTTCGGCAGAAGCTTCGCAAAGTCCGAAGTGCTTCACCTTACCCTCTTCTATGAGTTCCTTTACAGCCCCAGCCACTTCTTCTATTGGAACGGCTGGATCCACCCTGTGCTGGTAGAGAATATCTATGGCTTCCACCCTGAGCCTTTTTAAAGAACCCTCCACTGCCTTCTTGATGTGTTCCGGTCTGCTGTTGAGGCTTTTCCAGCCAGGCCTTCCATCTTCGTACAGCTCGAAACCGAATTTCGTTGCAATCACGACCTCACCTTTGAACGGTTCGAGTGCTTCGCCCACGAGTTCCTCGTTCGTGTAAGGACCGTAAACTTCTGCTGTATCGAAAAAGTTGATGCCGAGCTCCACCGCCGTTCTGATAAGTTTGATCATCTCTTTTCTGTCTGGAAGTTTCTTCTGACCGAAGCTCATTCTCATACAGCCGAGTCCTACGGCAGAAACCTCAGGTCCTCTCTCTCCAAGTTTTCTCTTCGGAATACCCATACTTTTCCCTCCTTTCTCTCTAAAACATACCGCTGTCTACTCAGGAAACGTTAGAAAGATATTCTCGAATATTTGCCTGATTTTCCATCAAGGGGTAAAATTTCAACAGAAAGGAGATGAAAGGAATCGTGGGTGAATTCGACCACGTTCGGAAAAAGCTGGTTGAAAGGATTTTACACCTCACAGAAAAGCAGCCCGTGGTGAGGCCGCTCCCTGGTCTGACTGTGGGCAGGAGAGAGTCCCCTACAGAACCCTCCACTTACATCCTTCCACCATCGATATGCATCGCTGTTCAGGGTGCAAAACGCGTTCTCATTGGAGAAGAGTACTACGTTTATGACGTGGAGAATTTTCTTCTCAACTCCTTCGACGTTCCCGTCATTGCTCAGGTGATAGAGGCTTCTAAGGAAAAACCTTATATCGGAATGACCTGGGAGATAGACATGGAGATCGTCATGGAGATCGTTGTTGAGCAGAAACTCAATACAAAACCAATCACATCATCCCGCGGTACATCGCTGGGGAAAGTCACTCATCAGCTCCTGGACGCATTCAGAAGGATGCTGGATCTCCTCGATGAACCGGAACACGTTTCCGCACTCCTTCCCGTGATAAAAAAAGAGGTCATCTACAGGCTCCTCGTGAGCGAACAGGGCTCGAGACTCATCCAGATCGCGTTGTCTGGAAGGAACGATGTGGTAACAGCACTGAATTATCTGAGAGAACACTTCAGCGAACCCGTGAACATGAAGGAGCTTGCAGAGATGGTGGGAATGAGTGTATCGAATTTTTACCACAACTTCAAGACTCTCACCGGCATGACTCCTCTTCAGTACCAGAAGAAACTTCGGCTGTGCGAGGCAAGAAAGCTCCTCATGGCAGGTCAAGACGTCACAACCGCAGCTTACCAGGTGGGATACGAGAGCCTCTCTCAGTTCAGTAGAGAGTACAAAAGATTCTTTGGTATATCTCCTTCACAGGATGCGAAGAGATTGAGGAACGGTCGCTTAATGGATGTGGTTCACTGAGGATCGGCAAAGAGAGGCTTTTGAGAAGATCCTTGTCCTATTCGTGCAGTAACTGGAAATTGGTATGTGTCCTCCTGTCGTGACATTACACCTCTACTTGAGAAATGGAAGCTTGCTCAACCTCGCGAAGGGGTGAGCACCAGGCCGGTTGACAGCACATCCTAAAAGCTTCTGAGAGTTGGCCTTCTGGTCTTCAGTAAGTGCTTTTAAAGCTATGCATGGTCTGCTGTCTTTTGAGACGTGACCGCACACAGAACGAGTCTGAGAGGTGTAGCTGGGGTCGATTTTCTCAGGTTGGACGCTGTAGTGGAGCTTTTTTCCACAAAGCTTCCACCGTTCTTGGAAGATCGGTACGATTCTGTCATCCTCCAAGAAATGTTCATAACACCTTCATGTTTTCCAGAGGCAGGGTTTGTTTTTGATGCTGTGAGCAGGATCCTGTCATTACCTTGAAACCATGTTATCATTTTCCAAGAGTAAAAATCGTTTGACAAAATCTGATATTTTTTGTGGCCTGGGTTTAATGGGATTTTTTTGTGACCGCCTTGGGGTGGTGGAATAGTGGAAATACTGTCGGAACTCAAAAAAGAATTTCGAAAAGCTTGGTGAGGTAAAGGTCGTTCTGTTCGATCCTTGTGCGAGGGACGATGCAAGAGAAGAGTCGGATATCGATGCTTTTGTGATACTGGACAGAGATAGTTCTGGATGCGAGCGCTTATTCGAGGAAGGAGTGGGATAGATACAGGAAAATCCTTCCTTTTCTCGTCAACGTTGAAAAAGAAGGTGTGATTGTATGGAAGAGCAAGAGAGTGTCTTGACGACGCAAAACTGCTTTAGAAAAGTGAATTTGAGCCTCGAACTCGAAAACATAGGAATAAGGGCTTTGACCAGTTCGGGAATGAAGAATCTATCCCTTTCAGGGGATTGGGGGGAGAAATCGTGAACGGTCTTTTGTTTAAGAAGGTAGATTACAGTGTAGGTGGACTGCTGGAGAATATCGATAGCGGTGAGATAGGTCTTCCTGATATTCAACGGCCCTTTGTTTGGGATACAACCCGTGTACGTGATCTGTTCGATTCTATGTACCGTGGCTATCCCATCGGAACGCTTCTTTTCTGGGAGAACGGTTTCCCTGGTGAACACCGCACTATTGGAACAGGCACCAAGCAGAGAATACCTCGTCTGCTCGTTGTGGACGGTCAACAGCGACTCACTGCCCTCTACGCTGTGATGAAGGGTGTGCGAATTGTGGATAAGAATTTTGATCAAAAACGTTTGAGAATAGCTTTTAACCCTCTGGAGGAAAAATTTGAGGTCACCAACACGTCGATAGAACGAGATCTCAACTGGATAGCTGATATCAGCATCCTGTGGCAGGAAGGCTTCAGGCTATACGACTTCATCTTTGATTTCATGAAAAGATTGGAGGAACGCCGTGGTCTAACTGAGGAAGAACGGCAGCGTATTCCTCGATCCATTCAAAAGCTGGTCAACCTCGTCAATTATCCAATGACCGCTCTGGAAATTTCCGCCAGTGCTACAGAAGAACAGGTTTCTGAAATCTTCGTTCGCATAAACAGCAGAGGTCGTACACTCAATCAGGCCGATTTCATCCTGACGTTGATGTCCGTTTTCTGGGACGAAGGCCGTAAAGAGCTGGAAGAGTTCTGCCGGCAGGCTAAGAATCCACCCTCGGATAACCGTCCTTCACCCTATAATCCATACTTCAAACCTCAGCCAGATCAGCTACTGAGAGTCGATGTGGCAATGGCTTTTCGTCGTGCCCGATTGGAACATGTGTATTCCATTCTGCGGGGCAAAGATCTTCAGACCGGTGAATTCTCTCCTGAACGTCGTGATGAACAGTTTGATCGCTTGGAAGAAGCACAGAATGAAGTTCTCAACCTGCAAAACTGGCACGACTTTTTGAAAGTTGTAAAACGCGCCGGATATATCCATCCCAATCTTATTACCTCTGAAATGGCGTTAGTTTACGCTTACTCCCTCTGGCTCATCGGCAAACAGGACTTTGGTCTGGACCAGCACACCCTTCGCGATTTGATGGCGCGATGGTTCTTCATGAGTTCGCTCACCAGCCGCTATTCCTCTTCTGCTGAAACTCGTATGGAACAGGATCTCGCATTGATACGAGGCTGTTCCAGTTCAGAAGAGTTCGTTCGGACACTGGAACAGGAAATATCGGCGGTCCTAACAAACGATTACTGGAACGTCACGCTCCCCAACGAACTGGCCACAGCTTCCGCTCGCAGCCCGGGTCAATTCGCCTTTTTTGCAGCTCTCTGTTTGCTCGATGCTCCGGTGCTTTATTCATCCATGAAAGTTCGTGACCTGCTCGATCCCACATCACAACCGCACAGATTAGCTGTGGAAAGACACCATCCCTTTCCACGCAAATACCTTGAAAAACTGGGCATCAAAGATAAACACGACATAAACCAGGTTGCCAATTTCGCACTGGTAGAATGGCGCGACAACGTTGATATAGGAGATCGCCCTCCCTCAGATTACGCACCCGAGTATGAACGTCGTTTTCCACCCGAGAGACTCAAAGAAATGTACTGGTACCATGCCCTGCCCGAAGCCTGGTACAACATGGGTTACGGGACATTTTTGGAAGAGCGCCGACGCCGAATGGCAGAAATCATTCGAAAAGGATTCGAGAGTTTGAAGTTAGAATTGGCAGTGTGATTGAAAAGCTGGATATCTTCCGTCCGAACGAAATGGCGTGTCGGTGTTTTCATTGTCGATTCCTGTTCACGTGCGGTGAATTTGATTCCAACTTAATATTACCGCATCCTTTACTTGCAGCGGCGGGATTTCGAACCGGTTCCGGAACAACGAACGAGCTCAACCTGAACGGTGTTTTTCCATCGAACCGATCAGATCGAGTGTCAATTCCTTGCTTACAGAATGGGCCTGGTGTGTTCTGACCGAGCTTTTATCGCAGGAGGTAGTGACAACACTACTCAGAAAAAAGGCCTTCGCTTTCGGCTGGCTTAAAACTAAAGCAAATCAGACATTTCTCAAGGTTCGAAAACTTTGAGGGGTATTCTTGTCTGTTCCTATCAAATTTAATGGAGAGAACGGTTCCTTTCAACACTCGCTTGAGATCCGGAGATGAATTTCTTTTTCACCTATCGTACCTCTTTTTCTTGCATCTTTCATTCAGTTCCTTCCTGCAGATACGCAGGCTTTGGAAACTTTAGTTTCAACGGTTGACGGAAAATGGGGTGACTGATCACAAGTTCACCTTTTTGCAAACGTGTGATGTTGGCCTTAACCGCTGGGTCTAGGAACCGATATACTGGTGAGGAAAGTTCCGCAGAGCTACTGCGACCAATAATCAATGTTGAGCAGTTTCCGACAACACGGTCATGTACAGCGCTCATGAATTGTTCCGCACCAAAGAGGATTACGCCGAGAGAGCGGCCACGTTCGGCGATATCCAGTATTTGCTCGATGATAGGTGACTCTTTCTCACGAGCAGGAGCGTATTTATTTAGTTCATCCACGAAAATAATCACCTTTTCTGGTAGATCTTCTCTCTCGCTTCCTTCTTCCGCGTATAAAGCATAAATGGTGCGCAGGATATCTCCAAAAACAAGAGTTTGCTCCTCATCTGCAAGTCGGGCTATATCCACAACGATGGTTTCACCACCACGTATTTTGGCAATTTCTTTGCTCAAATTTTCGACACCGTGAGGACGCTGTGAAACAAAAATTCCGGATTGGCGCGTCTTAACGATACGACGAAGTAAACGGCGAAATCTCGCTACTGAAATCGCTTTCACATCACCCACAGACTGGGCTCGTCCTTGCTGATCTACAAGAGGAGGGCCGTTCAGAAGGCTATCCCAATCAATTACGTTCCTCCAATTCCCGCTAGGACCCCACAAACCCGTTTTGGGATTGGAGAGCCCCTGCTGAATCTCTCCAATGAGTGCCCCAATGGTATCCCATGGGTCTGGGATGTTAGAGAAAAGCAAATCCAGTTTGTCATAAGTATCCTGGAGGGAGTAGGCGTAGAGGAACCAGTTTCGCTGGGGAATGCGAAAGCTGTTTGGTCGTCCCGTACTAGGAGTGTCCTTACCGTAGGGCAGCAGATAGCGCACATTAGTGAAAGGCTGGGGGGTAAGACCAAGTCTTTTCCACATCTCATGCTGCTCACGTAGCAGTTCCTCTTTTGGAGGTTGATCAATTGTTAGAAGGTCACCGTGCTTGACGTTCAATATGATTACGCCGATCCGGTCTTTATTTTCAACTGTTTGTAGAATTGATTGGATGAGAAAAATAGCATAGGAAGTCTTTGTTGCAAGACCTGATATGCCGGTGATATTCATATGGGCTCCCTCGGGGCCGAGAAGATAGCGACTATCCAAATAAACCACAGCGGTGGTTCCGTTTGACATCTCGATCAAACCAGCGGGTACACGATACTGCTTTGGTATCTGATCAATACTCAAAGCGGTATGAATAGCTGCTTCATCTGCAAATCGAACGGGACGATCATTCATAACAGGCATGTAAATGTTTTTGTCATTGGACAGAACTGCTACCCGGGCCACGGTCGTCCCCTGTCTTACTGTATTGGGGTTAGTGGACACCTGGCCGAAATCATTGGAGATGAAATTGGAAAGATGAGTTGGGGCATCAGTACTATGTTCAAGAGTTGTCACAATTCCGAAGGTACGACTCGAGCCTTGCGGTGCGATTTGTTCGGCTTCCACGATATCAAAGGGATTGACTATGACTCCAGGAGCCAGCCAGAAGAAGAATTCATCGGATGAGTTTGGCTGATTTGACGTAGCAGAAGACAGGCCTATTATGGGGCTCTCCTCAGACATGGTTTCTCACCTCCACTTAAGGAAATGATGTACAACTTCGCGTGAAAGAAAGTTTTCTTTCACTGTACACTCGGCAAGAAAGATTGGATACAAATGCACATGCCATCGACGATCCTGGCCATGTGGGGTAACGCTTCGCTCGGCTACCAGCGTACGGGAAATGAGATCGATGAGCTCTGTTGGTACAGGTTCTTTGCTAGGATTCACCAGTTCTACTTTGACCACGCCCATCAGTGGGTAATCCAAATGTTTTTGTTCGCGGAGGCGAACATACCAGAAAACCACTCTGCCGTCTCGCGCACTGAAGGCAGCAGTACGATGCTCCGTTCGCAGATCTGCAAGCAATTTGTAGATCGAATATCGCTCAGCACGCGGTCCTCGTCCAAACACAAACTGCGGATCCTTTCGAAAATTCTTGGCAACTCCAATAACGGGTTTAATTCGACCGTCTTTGCTCAACAGATCAAGTGTTGGATTGAACAGAAGTGATCCATCTACAATTAACCAGCTATCCTCAGAAAGTTTTGGTAGAACCTCCTTTATGACTTCGGATTCCAGGCTATGCATTACGTAACGCACCTTTCCTGCAGCTTTATTTCGTAAGTCAAAATCCGGGAGTGTTTCGCTGATAGTATCTTTCTCAGTAATATCTACCAACTTAATTCCAGTTTCAGAAGCCAGCTTTTCCAGTCTTGTCCAGAGTACCTCAGAAAGACGCCCCTTTGCCACTAAGAGAACATTTTCCATCTGCAAAACTTCTCGTCGCATTGTTCCATCGTCTTCACGTCTCAATGTGCAGGCTCCAACCTGAGCGAAATGAACAGGTGTGTCTCGTTCGTTCTCTAAGAGAGTCCCCAAGAAGTAGGAGCGGAAAGAACCATCCAAGAAGTAGCGGAAAAAGTGCTTTTCAATACGACCGATTGATGGCACTGGGCGGTACAAGCTTGGCATTCTTCTTAAGGAGTCACGCTCGAAAATTGTATCAAATATCAAGTCATCTTTATCGAAAATCTGATCTTCACGCTCTTCAAAATCAGGATGCACCAGATCTTCCTCGGCACCGCCGACAGCAGGAAGCACCTCCACACTTTCCGAGATAGTCCTAAGGATCCATCTTAGATTCTGCAAAGCGGTCATTCTTCCGCCTCCGTAGATTCTTCAGATTTCTCTCCCTCCAATTCACGTAAGCTTTGTTGAATTTCACGTAGTTCTTCATCTGTGATTCCCCATAATTGTGCTGCCACACGGTCGATTTTGGATTCAATCTGTCGTAGTCTGTTTTCATCTCCCGCTTTAACAGCTTCATGCGCTTCCTTTGAGAGTTTCGCCAATTTCTGGTGTGATGGCTCGGATGGGTTATATTTTGGAACATGGATATATTCTAGAACGTGCATGGATCCCATACTTTTACCCCCCTTCTGACTGTAAGAGATGGCAGCAAATTGGAAGGGGGACGAATTCACCAACGCCGCGATGTAATGTGCCTCTTCAGGGCTTGAGCAACTTACCAATGTAATGGTTTCTTGAGGAATAATAGGTTTACCTCCTGCTGTTTCAACGACTGCCGCCTCTATCTTAGCAACACGTGTCCACACCACCTTCCACGGAGCGAAGGTGTAGTCGCCTACATCGAACATCGAGTAAAAAGGACCCGTTTCAACCTCTCCTCCGTCCTGGCCGGATCGCTTAAAGTAACGTTCGTATACACTCCGTTTCCGTAGCACATCCTCAAACTGCTTGAGATATCCATATGTACGAGGATATCGTTCCTGTAGTTCTTGCTCATCGATACCGCGACGTTTCACAGGATCTTGTACCATCAGTATCATTGCAGAAGGTTCTGCCTTCCAGCGTTTCACATCTCGACCACGTAACAGCGGGTACAGCAGATCTGGCTCAATCGTTTCAGTTACTTCGTCCACTTTGACTTTAGCCCCTTCAGTAATATTTCGCACAACTACAAGTCCATCAGGACGCTTGAGCACGATTTCCATCCAATAGACAGAATTGGCACCACCGGTATACGCTCCTGCGTGAGCCTCATAATCAGATTTCCCCAAGATTTTACGAACACTCTTTAATGCCAAACGACGGGCAGTAAGCCAAGGTGAAGCGGGATCGTCTGGATCCACTGGCTCGGCGTAGAAATTCAAACGTTTGGTAGCGGATACTACTTCCTTTAACGTGCTGTTGTAAGTGAAGCTAGCTCCTTTCTTTTTCTTCCAAACTGTGTAAGACACAGGATATTTCGTTGGTCTTCCCTTTTCTAAGATCATCACAGCTGTACGATTGGAAGCGCCTTCGAATGGGTTTAGGTCTACCATATCGTCTACGTGTACAACCGAAATGGGGATCGGTTTTTCGTCATTATTTTGACGAGGAATGAGAAACCTTCGAAATCCCTGGCCAGCTGATGTTTTGAGCACAGACTGCGTGATTACAAAACCAAGTTTTCCACCGTTCCTGAGTAATTTATCCATCACAGCATACGTCATCAACATAGAGATATCTTTTTTCCCCTTGCCTAATATCGTATCGATTCCTCCATGCGGAAAGAGACCATACCGTATCCAAAGCGGTTTGATCGAATCACGATATTCATCTGGCAAATGTTCCCAATTCACCCAGGGAGGATTTCCAACAACATAATCAAACTCTCCAACAGTAAGAGGAGCAAAATTGTTTTTAAGGAGTCGCGCCCAAAGACCATTCATCCCCCTGCGATGCAGATCGAGCATTTGATGATATAGTTCACGCACAAGGGAAATAGTCCCATCATCCCAGCCATGATCTCCCAGTGGGATCTCACTTTGGCATCTCCGGATAAAGGCGTCAGTTTCCAAGTCAGAATGCAAACTCTCCTCGATGAGATCGCAAAAGCGGTTGAAATGTCCAGATGTACATATCGCGGCTGGGACACGAAAGGTTCCGATCGCAGTAGGAAACATATAGGCATCGTGAGAGAAAAGATTCTCACCCACAGCGGGTGTTCTCACTGAATCAGCCAAATAAACAGGTATCGTGACATCGCCTTGACGATGTTCAAGCAGATCCATTATGGCGAGCAAATAGTTCACCCGAGCGGTGATCACTGCCAACGGGTTCAGGTCAAAACCGACGACGTTTTTCAAAATGGCTTCAAGCAGTTCGCTTTCCGGTATCATCAATTTGCGCCCCAACTCGATCATTCGAGCAATTATAAGGATTAGAAAGGTTCCAGAACCGCAGGCAGGATCGAGAAAACGCGTGTTCAGTAGTTTCTTACGTAGAAACATTTCATTGCGCTCTGGATCTCCCATGAAGAACTTATAATCTACTTGATTCAGAAGCCTTTGTGCCAGCCAGTCTGGCGTGTAGTATTCACCGAGATTGTGGCGAATCGCTTTTGGCAGCAGATAATGATAAAGTTTTTTAAATAAGTCACGGGTTTCTTCTGGAACAAGTGTCAAGGTAGTATGGTCGTATTCATCCAAGCGCCGTATGATTTCACGAATGGCGTCACTGACCTCTGGAGTCCACGCATGTAGATACCACTCGAAGAAGTCTCCTTCCAGCAAATTCAGAATTCCATAAGCTCGGAATATGCCACCAGATTCCATTTCCTTCAGACTGCGGCGCAGTGTTTCATCATCAGCGCTTAATAACTTGCTGAAAGAAGGAGCACCGAGCTTAACAGCCAGATGCCGCGATAACGCCAGCCATGCCAGAAGTTTTACAAGCAATGCGAAATAAGTGTGTAGAACAAAGAAAAAGCGCTCAGCTTCTTTTGCATTTTGAATTTCAATACAAGCTTTTCGGACCTCTTCCTTCAGAGTTTCCAACTTGCGATCGCCAAATGCTTCCGAGTAGTCTATCGCTTCGCTGAAAAACATTTGCCATTGTTCAAATAGCTTGGAGACGATGGGATCACCATTGTCCAGTGAGCGGTTTAGTGCTGAGAAAAGCTCACGCAGAATTTTCTGAGTGCGGAGTTGCTTAATGGAAAAATCGATGTTTAAATTATCGGCGGTCAAAGCTATTCCTGAGGAAAGCCCAGCCAGCCATGTCAGAAAGCGTTCCAGTGAACACTTGTTTACTTCGACAGGCTCTTCAACGACCCAATGACCGTTTGTATAACGGATGAAAACGAGAAGGTATCCGTCAAACGCAACACCTGCTAAGCGTTCTAACTTATGCCTCTCCTTTTTCGCCAAACCTTCGATGTAATTCTTCACCTGCTGGACAGCATGTCTTGTGCCGGTGCTGGATAGATTCTTTTTAAGCACCCCGGGACGCTCATATTCAATCACGAACCGGCTGAAAACGGCGTCGGCGCGACCAGTCGCGAGTGTGTACTCAAAGCGCGTTACGGGTACTGAACCGATTCCTGTGCAGAACTCTTCCAATATAGGGTCAATTCTTTCACGGAACTCAGCTTCTGAGGGGTTCGAAGGCAATATACGTTCCAATTCGTAAAGGATCTTCCCTGCTGTTTGTGCAATTATCAATCCACGATCTTGTATCTCAGAAGGCATTTCAAATTTGCCCCCTTTCTCTTGGAAAATCACGTTAATCATTACCCTGCGTTTACAATTATACTACTGTGTGCATCATCAGTTCATCCCTTTTCGCCCTCAAAGTTCTGGTGCTTGAAACTTTCAAAATTACAATTCGCACCCAGAGATCTGAACCTGTAAAAACCCAAGAAAGTACGGAATTATGCCAAGGAGTGACCAGGGGAGTCGTAGTTCACAACTTCAGAATGCCTGACGAATCTGAGCTCTTTCAGATTTTCTCCGCCCGGTCCTGTGTAGATGCACGAATTGTCCTTCAAAATTCTCCCTGAAGCGTTCCCTGTGACACACTTCATGCTCCAGGTCTGAAAGTATCCTGATAGATATCCATTCCTCTTGAAAGAGCCAGGGATGATTTTAAAGATTGATCGTGAGCAATCCTGCAGGTTCTGTGTCGCCGTGTGCGATGCCGCTCCAGCTGGCATAAACTTGGGACACGATCGGATTGAGAGACGAAAAAAGACGATTGCCAGCTTTTTGAAATTGTTTTTCGTCAGCACAGGGACAATTATCATACCTAAACCTCGAATTAATGTGAAAGTGAAAAGCTCCGCGGGCATGAGAAGATCGTAGAGAAATCTCTCTTTCATCAGAGGAACCATCAGTGATGGAAAAACAACGGTCGCGATCGGGAGCTATCACCGAAAAGACAATACAATACTCGCTCGCATCGATCTGGTGTTTCTTCCAAGATTGCCCGGCAGTTTTCTTCGCGTTTTCGTGGTGCTATCTCAGAATCAATTCTCTGAAAACCATCCCGATTGGGCCAAACGATGTCTGCTCCGGTTCAAGAGTAAAACCTTTCGAACGATGCTAGAATCTATTGAGGAGTTATGAAGCCGTGACGGAATCGATCTTCAAGATAGCCTTTCGAAACTTCAGGATGCACATCAAAACTGCGCTGGTGCTCATCGTCGGGATCGGCGTTCCTGCGATGCTCATAGTCGGTGGTCTTTCCATAAACGATACGATCGCGAACTGGATCACTTCGAGCTTCTCGAAAAACTTCGATCCCGCCGATGCCTTCGTCGAGAACAGAAGGAACAACATCTTCATGAAGATGGCTCTGGACGAACAGGTTGTTTCTTCCCTGAAAGATTTCCCTGTCGTTGAGAAGATCCTTCCAGTTTCAGAAACGCTCGGCAGGATCGAGTTCGGTGAGAAAGCTTTGGATTGTTTGATCATCGCACTCAGGCCCGAAGATCTTCAAAGCTTTCTGGGAAAGAGGATCGAACTTTCTGAAAGAAGGGTCATCGTTTCGAAAACGATCGCAGACTTTCTGAACCTCTCCAGGAACAGCGAGATCGTCCTCAACATCGGTGCGGGTGAGGAACGATTCGTTGTTGGAGGGATCGGTGAAGAGGGCTTTTTGAACTTTCGCGGTGAGAACCTTCACTACGCTGGAACCGTCTTCGTTCACTTAGACGATCTTTCCAAATTTGTGAATTTTCCTACGAGGGTGTATTTGAACCTGCGTGGTGAGATAAAGGAACACCAGCTGATAGTCGAAGAACTGAGAAGAAGTTTGAACGTGAGAGCCGTCGCAATGAAAGCCAACTTGCTGAATTCACCGGCCACGAAGGCTCTGGGTTATCTGACGATCGCCTTCAGCGGTTTTTCCATTCTGGCATCCTTCGTTTTGGTCTATCTTTTCGCTCAGAGTTTCGTCGAAGAAAGGACCAGGGTCATGGCGACTTTGAGAATACTGGGGATGAAGACGCACCACGTAGCCGCAACCCTTTTGATAGAAGGTCTGGCTTACCTCATCGTGTCTGGAATCTTCGGTGGAGCGCTGGGCATCTTCCTGGCGAGGTACTTGCTGAACAGATTTCTGGCAACGACCAGCGTTTTCAGTGCCGGCTTTGGACCCGTCTTCAACGATGTTAAGCTCCACGTTTCTCCCCTCACGGTGTTTCTCGGTGTTTCGGCCGGCCTGATCGTTCCGGTTTTGATATTCGCAAGAAGGATCCTTCAAATAACGCGAAGATCTCCCGTACAGATGCTCTCAGCTTTTCAATCAGAACCGCGCAGCTTCACGTTTGGAAAGTTCAGAAAAATCGTTGGTGCGGGAATGTGTGTTTTCGGCATCGTTCTGGCCATCACATTGAAAAGCTTCTGGCTGTTCGGTCTGCTCTCCATCTTCGTTGGAACGTTCCTGATTTTCTTCCATCCGGCGGTGAGCTTGGTGCTTGGAATCGTCGCGATCGTTTTGGTGAGTTATTCGGCTCCGGGTGAAGCTGTCAGCGGATGGGAGATTCTTCAGAGGGGAGCGGTTTTCTTCGTCGGAAGCTGGTTGATCTTCATATACGCGATCGTGTTGATGAGGAAGTTTTTATCCAAATCGCTCGTGAAAACATCTGTTTCAAGCTTCATAGCGCTCACGTACGTTGAGAGGAACTTGAGAACTTCTTTCATCATAGCTTCGATGTTCAGTTTGATCGTCTTCGTCATGACCATAGTCGTGACGGTCCCGCACAACGTTCAGAACTTCGTTCAGGACCGGTTGAAGAACGGCCTTTTCGGCTACGACTTCATGGTGGTTCGAAACCCGTTGAAGCTGATCTTTTCAAGAAGCGAAATCGAAGTTGCGGAGGGCCTGACGAGCCATTCGAGGGTCTACATCGCGGAATTCGAAAACGATCTGATAGCCTTCGTCGATGAAAATTTTTTGAAGAGCGCACTGGTGCCGTTCGAAACGAACGAAGAGTGGCGTGAAAGATTGCTCGAACCTGGCAAGGCGATCGTTGGCTTTTCCCAAAAGGGAGAAGCCTCTAACTTGGTCGGTAAGACGGTCACAGGGAGGGTTAAATCTCCTTTCAGAATAGGCGGAACGAGAGTGATGGATTTTGAGATCGTCGATGCCTTCGACATGCGGAAGGCGATGGTGCCGGTCAAGTACGTTGCGTCGATCAACAGCGTACCGAAAGAGGTTCGTGTCATACCCGTGTTGCTCGCCAAGATCGAGCCTCAGAAAGTCGCCGAGGTGAAGAAATTTTACAGCAGGCTCTTCGACTTTCCGATCTACATAAACGAAGAGCTCAACAGGCTCTTCACCGGAATGAACATGCTCATTCAAACCGCGATCGCGCTGCTCTACTTCGGATTGATAAGCGGTTTCAGCGGGATCGCTTTCCATTCGCTCAGGAGCGTCATCGTCAGAAAGCGTTTGATCGGCACCCTCAGGGCCGTCGGGATGTCCAGCAGGAGCGTTTCTGCAGCTTTCATCCTCGAAAACATCGTCATAGCGTCTCTCGGGATCGTGGTTGGATGCTTCGCAGGTTATTTGGAATCGAGGGATGTTTCAAAATTGATCTTCACCCTGTTCGGTTCTGGAGAATTTTCGTTCCCGCTTTCGAACTTTTTGATTCTGCTTGCAGCCGTCTACGCCGTCGTGGTCGTTGTGGTGTCGCTTCCGATCGTTTTGACGAAGAAGAGCCCGGCCGAGGCTTTGAGGGCACCAGACTGAGGAGGAAGGAACGTGATAGTGGTCAAAAACCTCTGGAAGATTTATGGAAAAGGTGAAAAGAGAGTGGAAGCCCTCAGGGGCGTGGACTTTCAGATAGAACAGGGCGAGTTCGTGGCGATACTCGGTCCGTCGGGTTCTGGAAAGACGACTTTGCTGAACTGTCTTTCGGGCATCGATTCGCCCACCGAGGGGGAGATCTTCTTCGACGGAGTAGAATTTCACCGTTTGAGCGAGGAAGAAAAGACGAAGTTCAGGGCACAGAACATGGGCTTCGTTTTCCAGTTCTTCAATTTGATACCGGTTCTGACGGTCCTTGAAAACGTCGAACTGCCACTGAGGATCCTCGGCCAGAAGGGAAAGAGCGTGACGGATAGGGCGCTGGAAATGATCAAGAAGGTGGGGCTTTCTGGAAAAGAGGACAAGTTCCCATCTCAGCTTTCCGGTGGAGAGCAACAGAGGGTTGCCATCGCGAGGGCTTTGGTTCACAATCCCAAGATCGTGTGGGCGGACGAACCGACGGGCAATCTCGATTCAGAAACCGGCGCGGCGATCATCGAACTGCTCGAAACGATCCGCCTCGAAAACAGAACCACCCTGGTGGTCGTCACCCACGATGAAAAGATCGCTCAGAAGGCGGACAGAATCTTCGTCTTCAGAGACGGAAGGATACTGAGAACAATCAAAAAAGGTGAAAGCTCAGGCTGATGCGATCAAAGCCTTCACGGCGTTCTTCAGAGCGATTCATCGTCTCGATGTGATTTTCCTGATCGTTTCTGAATCTACCAGCTTACTTTTTTCATCTGTTTTCCAGAGCGTGTTCTCGATATCTGAACATGTTTTTCAGAGAAAATCAAAGCAACGGAGAGAAAAGAAAAGTTCCCCACGAAATATCTGTGAAAATCATTCTGATCTTCGGGATTTCTCTGTCCATCTGCACTTGAAGTGTGACGCACGATGTGATGTTTTTGAAGCAAAAGCTTCCAAATGGTTTTCCATTGGAAGCATTTACTCCAAAGGAGGTTTTACTATGAAGAGACTTCTGGTGGCTGTCTCGCTGATTCTTGCGACAGGATCTGAGCGATCTCACGCCTCGCAGTTATAGCCTCGCTTGTTTTTACACATTTGTGGGGGATAGGTTTGATCGAAAGTTTTATTTTCATATCACCGTGCACGGATGTCTTCATCGATAATCCAACCGAAAGACTCCACGGAGCCTTAATAAAGACGATAGCAAGCAAGTTCTCGATCGAAAAGATCCACGGGCCGTCTCGCGATCGCTTCTCTTTATCTCTCATCTACGATCTTTCCCTCGCTTCAGTCAGGCACTTCAAGAAGGGTGAAACTTATTTCTTCAGGATCACCTCGATGTCTGATGACATTCACATTGGTTTCCTCAAGCAGCTCGCGCTCAACCCGAAATTGAAACTGCGGGATGTGGATTTCGAAGTGATCGAAGTTCGAACGGCCACGGAGTTCAACTTTGACGAATCGATTATGGACACAATTTATTTCATTTCACCAACGACTTTCAGGATTTCCAAAAATCAAAACCTCCCTTTGCCTGATCCGGAGAGAATCGCCAGGAATCTATCGAACCTGCTGGGGGTTGCTGTGGACTTACCGCCACTGAAAGAAGCGTGCATCAAGACCAAAGCGGTGAGCTTTGCGAAACACGTTGTTATAGGCTTCACAGGTTACGTGCGCTTCGACAAACCGCTCCGTGAACTTCATCTGTTCCACTTTGCAGGAATGGGTTATTCCACTGCCAGGGGCCTCGGTTCAGTCATTGTCAGGGGTGTGGTGCCGCTGGATGAAGAAGTTTCCAGACGGCACCAGAGGTTCATGAACCATGAAGCGAAGAGATGTAGAGAATAAGATCAACCGTATTTACAGGATCATGAGCAAATTGATGAAAGGTGCAAAAGTTCACACTCGGCAACTCGCCGAGGAGTTGAACGTGACGCTTCGCACGGTCGAAAGATACATCGAGGAGATGAAGATGGCGGGTATTCCCGTAGTTAATCGCCGTGGGGTTGTCGAGCTGCAGAAAGACTTCGTCGTGGACCATGACTATACACTGTCGCTCACAGCGAGGCAGAAGAAGATACTCTTGCTGATCGTGGAGTTGGCGAAGAAGTATTTTGGTACTCTCTACTTCGATGATTTGAAGGAAATAGAGCTGAAAATCCGCGACTCGCTACAGCTGGATAGCTTCTTCTGGAAATACGCAACGAGGGTCGATTATTATTACCTGCTGAACCCGAAGTCTGAATTCATAGATCGAAACACCGTCGAAGCCTTAGAGGAAGCGATGGAGCGTCGCTACGTCGTTTCTTTCAACTACAGACATCCAATACTTGGATGGAGGAACTACACTGTCGAACCGTACAGGTTCGTTTTCACCGACGAGCACTGGTATTTATTCTGCCGAGAAGTCTCGAGAAACTTCGAGTTACTTCTGCGTGTGTCGCGCATACATCCGCCAGTGCAGGCCACGGGTAAGACTTTTTCAATGCCCACGACTCACGAGATAGAATCTAAGCTTTCCAAGGTCTGGGGTACGCACTTCTCGAACAACAGCTATCAGATCGAGGTCTGGTTCTCGAAGAAGGTCGCAAACAAGGTGCGGGAAACCATAAGGCATCAAACCCAGCGTATTCGGGAGCTTGGGGACGGATCTCTGATCTATTCTGTGAACATTTGTGGATACAGAGAATTCATCTCGTGGGTTCTATCGTGGGGGGCGGAGGCCAAACTGCTGTCACCAGAGTGGATGAGGAAAAAAGTGATCGACGAGATAAACCGTATGAGAGCCATCTACGCTCAAGACGACAGACATTAGTCGTTTTTAGAACACCATTTTCAGGTCGATTATATTCCTCGTTGAAAATGGGGGGTGAACTGAAAGATGACGGAGCAAGATAGGGCAAGAATGGTTAGAGCCATCCTGAACGTAGAGAAATTCTACGGGTCTCAATATCACACAAGCGGGCCAAAGGCTGGAAGATCTTTTGCGGATCACTTCGTGAACGTGGCTCTTGTAAGCTATCAGTTGGCAAAACTGTGTGAGAGTCTGGGAATACTTCCGCCTGAGCACGTGAAGCTTTCGTTCTACGCTGGTTTGATCCACGACACCAACAAGATCCTCGAAAGCACCTTAAGGCAGAGTGCGGACCTGGAAAGTATAAGGCAAATTCTTGAAAGACTCGATGTCGGTGACGAGGACGTTCTCCGCGATGAGAGTCTGAAAATTCTGCAGGCTTGTGTCGGTCTTCATCAAGCGAGTGGACTCAGCGGGATGGAACTTCTTTTCAACAAGGGTGCTTTTGACGAAAAAGCAAAGATCCTGACGAGGATTGTCAAGTTCGCAGACAAGTTTGACAACTTCAAGGACGTCGATCTGTCAATCGATGATAGTTTGAAAGCATCGTGCGAAGCAGTCCTCGAAGAGCTGAGCGAATTGACAAATAAAAAATTTCAGTTCACACACCTGTTCTACTTCAAGCTCAGAGAGTACAGGGGGGCTCTGACCGAAATCATCTACGAAGTGATGAACAGGTTGCTGGAAGAAAAATTCGAAATGGTCGCCATCGCACGGTTTCCAAACGGAACCGTTTATCTGTCAAAACGCAGAGTGAATTTCGATGAACAGAGTTACAAACAGTTTGTTGACGAACTTTCGGATAGGATTCTCAACGATTCTCCCTTTGCGAACGCCGTTGCCGATGCGGCAGCGACCTTCTCGCCAACTGGTGTCAGATTCTCAGACAGCGCTTTTGAACTGGACTGGCGAAGTTTGTTGAGCAGAATTTTATCTGTATCGAGGAAATCCAAATACGAAGCGAGCGCAGTTTTCGTGGATGGCTTGAGAAAGCTGTTCGATAAGCTCAAAGAGGAACTGTCCGAAAAGAGTGAAGAATACACAAGAGCTCGTGCTGTGTTCAAGGAAATTGTGGGTGTCGATCCTGATGATCCTAATGACCTACCAAGGTCGGGGAAACTCGAGGCTGTCTATTCCGAAATATCCAAAAAGATTTCCATCGAGAACGACCAGCTGGATGAACTCGTGCAAAAGTTAATGTCGCTCGAAGGAGTGTACAGAGTTTTCCAGAGCAAACAAAAGAGTCCAACGCTCCAAGCGGTGATGAGAGAATACCTCGAATCGACGCTCGAGCTGAACGGTTTCTGGTTACCAAGATCCGAGATATTCAAAAATGCATTCGCACATTACGGAAAATACGAAACAACCTGCTCCGTGTGTGGAATGAGTGCAGAAAAGGGTCGCATAGTCGAGATCAGATCGGCGGAGGGCCCTGAGCTGAAAGTTCAGTATTTCACGAACAGGCTCACAGCCCACGCGGTGAAAGAACCTCGAAGGATGGTCTGTCAGTTCTGCAGATTACAGTTCCTGGCAACGAAGGCAAAGCTACCATTCAGCGGTGAAAAGGAAGTTCTGTTCATTTTGATTCCGTCCAACTTCTATCCCCAGGAGTTTCTCGAGATACTCAAGGCAAGCTACGATGAGCTTGAGAATGCGCCATCAAAAGGAAGGCGCTCGAAGATCCCGCAGAACATCATGAACCTCATCTACGGACCTGCTGGAACGTCCAGAAAGCTTCCGCACACCGTTTTCGGCAACATGACATACTTTTCTTTCACCTCCTCGGCGGCAGATAGCTGGCAAAAACTCGCCGCTCTCGCAGCCTTACACGCTGTCAGGATCGTTCGGAACCTGCCGGTCAGGGTACTCGTCACTACGGACGTGCTACTTTTACAGGATGACATCGAATTCAGTTCCGACGTGTACATCAAGGATTTGCCCGCGGTTGCACAGAAGATTCTGGAAAGTTCCTCAAGCAGGGATATGTGGGCTCAGTTCGCTGGATATCTCGATGACGGCAGGGTTCTTGAAAAATTCTTTGAATTTGTAAAACAGCCGTCGAACATCGATAGAGCCGCGCTGGTGGGCAGACTGTGGGGAGAAACGATCAGGAACGATGTCGCGTTCAATCTGTTCAAGATATTCGGGGGTGATGAAATGAGAGAGATCCAGGAGATGGCAAAACTTGCAAGAAGCTGGGCCCATCGGAGAACTGACAGCCCGAAGGTGAGTGATCATCAGTACCTGAAGCCCTTCACAGACGCTTTCTCGGCCGTGAGGAAATTCGATCCGAAGCTGGGCGAAGACGAAAAAGACCTCGAAGCTCTCCTGCTGGAATCCGTTTCAAGGTCCCTACCAGAAAACGCGGGCATTGATCAGGCAAAGGCGTTCGTTGACGAGTTTCTAAACTTTCTCAAAACTATCGGGAACGGTGATCTCTTGAAAGGCAGGGAGATACTTATCGCCGATTTTTCCAAGTACAAGAACGTGTTTCTGGGAAACATCAGGCTGATTTCGCTTGAGAGGAAAGCTCAAGGTGAAAAATCCGGTGAGGAGGGTGAGCCAGATGGTTCTGAAAAGTCCAGTATCTGAGAAGCTGAGAAGTTTCTTCGTCAAAGGCGAATTTCCAGTCAAACCAGAATCTCGCTTCGTCAGCATCGTCGTGTTGAGAAAATCAGAATCCGAACTCATTCTTCGAACCGATGAAGGCATCAGCAAAGAACTGACGTACATGGGATTCGCGGACAAAAACATCAAAACTCGAGTTGTGTTCTCCAAGAGGAAAGTCGTGGCACCGGAGAGGAGAACGGGAAGAGAGTTCTTAAGGTTTTACGGGCTGTTCGATGTGAACTGTTCGATCAACGGACAGATGTGCGGAAAGTGTGTGGATTGCCAGCTGTACGGTTTTGCCGCGGCCGAGAAAGGAGGCACGTCGAAAGGTAGCCTGAAATCGAGGGTCCTGTCCGACACAGCCTATTCCATTCTTCCGGCGTCGGAGATAACGGAGATTCTCACGATCAATGCTCTGAGCGAGTTGGGCACCATGACTGAAGTTACCGAGAAGGGATTGGAAATGCGAGAGAGCCTCGCGAGCGTGGAGTGCGTCAAACCTGAAACGCATTTTGTCGATGTAGAAACTCTCAGAGACGTTCGTGAAGAAGAGTTTGTCTACTGTTTAGGCAACATTCTGAGAACGACGAGGTACGGTGCGGTCACTTCGAGGATCGGTAAAGTGAAAAACGAAATAGTTGCGATCATAGGTTCCGACGCAGAGCTACTCAGCTCCCTGCAACTGACGAAGGCTGTTTGGGACAAACTTGATGCACCGGTGAAACAGCACCCACTGCCCCACGATAAAGTGAAGGAGGCACTTTTGGAATGCGTTGAGGAATCTTTAAAAGATGCACCGGCAACTGTGCAGATCTTGAAGGAACGGGAACTTGAAGATCTGCTCAAGGAAATACGTGAGATTTACGCAAATCCCGTAGAAAAGGGATTTGTTGATGCTCTAAAAAACTTAAAGAAACTTCCAATTGATGCCGAAGCGAGATGATCCACGATGTACCTTTACAGATGCGTTTTAACAACGCATGAGGAACTTTTCTTTGCCAGCAAGGAAGTTTCTTCGATGTTCGTGACGGTTCCTTTCATAGGAAACTACGCCCTGGCTTACGCGCTTGGCTTTGCCCAGCAAAGCTACGTGGGATTCGATACCCCTCGCTACCAGAAAGACTTGAGTGGTGTGAAAGCTTACGTGTTTCCCGCGAAATTCGTGAAGTACAACTGGACAACCACGAGTTTCAACTCGATAGGTGAAGGATTCTTCCTCAGTATGGAAGAAAACGTGGTGGTCGATGCAACCGTACTGCGAGAACATGCCGGGAAAAAACCGAGGCCGCGAAATTCTCCACAGCTCGGGCAGTTCAAGATGGTCGCACCGGAAAGTGTGGCGATCTTCTACGTTCTCACACCCGAGAAAATCGCGTTTCCCAAGTTCATACGGCTCGGCAAGCTGATGAGCAAATGCGAGCTGAGCGTTGAACTGCTGGAAGCAAAAGAGCGTGAAGGTGAATTTGTGTGCCAGCATCCCATAAATCCGATAGATTTGCCGAGCTCGTACGATCTACTCAGCTACGAGGTCATTTCCATGAAACCTGTTCCATTGATCGAAAACGTGAAAATGCGCGGTAGATACCTGGAGGTTCGAACGATCACCGATCAGAGCATAGAGCAAAATGTGTTTCTGCCAAGCCAGGTCTTTTATTTCGCATCGGGGAGTGGTTAGCACTGAAACAGTTGATGGGTTATTCGGTACCGGTACTGGAGGAAGATGGGAGAACGTGGGTAGACCATCAGGTCAGAACGTACAGGGAGCTGGAAAACAGCGACGTAGTCATAAACGTCTATCCAACGGGAACTGGTAAGACGCTGGCAGTGTTGAACGCCATCAGAAAGCTGAACATTGACAGAGTGCTCATCATCGCTCCAGTGAACGAATTGATAAACCAGTACGAAGCTACTGTGGAACGATTCGTGCAGGAACACAGGCTTGGGCACAGAGTCTTTCTTGTGACCTCGCAGAGCCTTGAGGAAATGGATAGTTCGTCACACTCACGTGCCCTTAGATCGATCCTCTCGGCAGAAAGAGCCATAGCCATCACGAACCCCGACATAGTCTTCTACGTTCTTCTTCAAAGGTACGGTGCGAGAGCAAGATCTGGAGATCTGCTGGTGAAGCTGTTCAAATTTCCTCAGCTTGTTGTATTTGATGAGTTTCACGTGTACGATCCTGGCAGATTGTTTTTCGCGTTCGCCTTGATCGCAACTTCCCGTTACTTTAACCTGAGGCAGAAGTACATCTTCATGACGGCGACACCGAGTAGATACGTGGACAACGCTTTTACCAAGCTGGGACTAAGGGTGAGCCGAATTGGGTTAGAAGAAAACAGTTCGCAAGATTTCAAACCGGCTGCTTCACCCGTGTACGTCGAGCTTGTGCGTGGTTCTGGGAAACTGGATGGACACATGGACCTGATCCTGCAGATCGTCAAAGAACACGCCGACAAAGACATTCTGATCGTGTCCGATTCGCTCTCTCGTCTCGCAAAACTCGCACACTATTTGAGAAGCAATGGGATCGAATTTGGAATGGTGACTGGTCCGATGTCGCGCGGAGAGAGGATCACGGCCCTGCGTAAAAGGCTGATACTCGCCACAACGACCATAGATGTCGGGTACGAAATCAGCAGGCCAGAAAAGGACCGTCAGGGATTAGACGTCGTTATTTTTGAAGCATCAACAGCTGAAGATATAGTTCAGAGACTCGGGCGTGTGGGCAGGGTGCTGGGTAAGAACCGCACGGACGTCCCTGCCTACGCGTACATGTTCGTTCCTGCGAGAATTTTCTCGGCTGTTCAGAAGATACTTGAGGAATCAAACGACAGGTTGGGGTTCGCCAGAAGTGTGCAGAGCAAGCTGTCTTTGTCCGTCGAGAACTTGAAAAGAGAGTATTTGGGACCTCAAGGATTGGTCCTGGCGTTCTACGAGGATTTCTTCACACTCCTCTTTCCGAAGGATTACAAAGATCTCTTAAGAGAGTATTTCCAGTTGCTCGAATCTCTGTTTGGCCTTGAAAGGAATTTTCTGAGTCGGCATTCGAGGAGGATCGAACTGGATTTTTACTACTTCGCAAAAAGTTTGTTGGATGAAGAATGTGAGAGTGCCGAACATGTTCTGGAAAGATCACCGCAGCTGCGTGAAAAGATCAGAACGACCTATCAGGACGATGAATTGTGTGGAGCATGTGCTGTGTACAGAAAATTTGTGGAAAAGCTCATCCTGAGTTTCAGAAGTGAGTTCACACAGAAGGTATACGTTGTTGATCCAAAAAAATTCTGCGGTACGGAGCGCTTCGTCTACGACAAATTCTTCGTGTTAACTCGATACAGGGTGAGAAAGCTGGGGAAAAGCGTTATACCCGTCGACATGAGAGGAATAGTCAACGAAGCGTACGAGCTTCTGGAACCTCTCGAAAAGCCGGAAAAGGTTCATTTGAGCATCGTGACCAGATCGGAAAAGAAATTCTTCATACCGACCAAGGTGGAGTCACAGATGTTCGACATGAAGGCTCTAGAACTCGACGGTCTACCTGTCTACCGTTTAAGTCCAGAGGAAGAAAGCGAATGCTTCTTCATGGATCTTGCTGTGAGAGAAGCCGAAATCAACGGATGGAAAGAGAAAGTTGTCATAGGAACCGACGCGATAAAAGCTGTCAGCTATCTTTCCGAGAAGCCCTGGGAATGTGACCTTTTTCCCCAGTGAGGCGATTTTATGGAAGAAATTCCGGTATCTGCCATAAATGCCTATCTATACTGTCCATACAGATGTTACATAGAATACGTGAAGGGTCAGTTCGTGACGAACGCACACGTTGAAGAAGGACGTTTCCTGTCCCAGAAGATCGAGAAAAAAGTGCAGACCAAGGATTACAAGAAAAAATCTCAGGTTTTTGTTCAATCACGAAGGTATGGTCTTTACGGGACCATAGATCAGACTGTTGTTAAGCAGGACAGGATTGTGATCGTCGAGACGAAAAAGGGTGCCGCAGATCGACCGTATGAAAACGATGTTCTGCAGCTGCTGGCTTACATGGTCTGCTGTTCGGAAAGTTTCGAGATCGAGCTCGAAAAAGTGAGTGGCAAATTGGTGTATCTCGGTTCTCAAAAGACTTTCGAAGTTCTTCCAAACGACGAGCTGCTGGGAAAGTTACGCTCTGTCGTTGAATCCATAAGAAGCCTTTCGAGTAATCCACCTAAGCCACAGTATTCTCGAAAAAGATGCGATCCATGTTCGTTGATCAACATATGCATGCCCGAAAAGAATCAAGGTGAAGGGAACGTGCAGCGAAAGATCATGCCGACCAACCAGCTGACACGGCCATTGTTTGTCTGCACACAGGGAGCCTACATAGGCAAAATGGGAGAAAGCGTGCAGGTAACCTACGCGGGAGAGGAACTGCTGAGGTTGCACAAGTCTCTCTTGAACGCGCTCTATCTGTTTGGGAACGTTCAGGTGTCAACGCATGCGTTGAAAATGCTTGCAGAATCCGAAATTCCCATAGTTTTCAGCGACACGGCAGGACGTTTTTCGTTCCTGTGCTTTTCGGGAAGCTCGAAGAACATCAACCTGAGACTCAAGCAGTATGAGACCAGACAGGATCCTGAAAAAAGATTGAAGATCGCAAAACAGATCGTACTTGGTAAGCTGAAGAATCAACTGTTCGTGCTGAGGAGAAAGTCTCTGATCGATGGTTCGAGGATGAAAAGATTTAAAGAGTTGCTGCAGAGTGTTGAGTCATGCCGAAGCATCGAGGAACTCATGGGTGTGGAAGGACTGTTCGCGAGTGAGTATTTTGACGCTTACTCCAAGGCCTTTGACGATTCCTGGAAATTCGTCAACAGGAACAAAAGACCCCCCACTGATCCCATAAACGCGTTGCTGAGCTTCGGGTACATGATGCTTCACGGCACGGTGCTCACAGCGGTGCTGGGTGTGGGCTTCGATCCCCTCATAGGCGTTCTTCACAATCATCATTACGGAAGATTTTCACTCGCGCTCGATTTGATGGAAGAGTTTCGTCCCATCCTTGTGGATCAGCTCGTGCTTTCTCTGGTGAATCTCGGGCACATCAAACTTTCAGATTTTGTTGAGAATCTGGAAGGTTCTTATACACTCACTGATAGGGGTCTCAAGAAATTTGTAGAGGCTTATAAAGAGAAACTTGAGACAAAGCACTATCACCCATTGTTGAAAATGTCAGTCGAATACGCCAGGATTATTGAGGCGCAAGCACGGGTCTTTGAAAAGTGCATACTTGGTGAGATCAGCACTTACATTCCTTTCACGGTGACAAAATGAACGATCACAGAGAGGCCTACATAGTTACGTACGACGTCTCACAGGACAAGCTACGAAACAAGGTTGAGAAGATCATGAAAGAGTACGGAGTGCGCGTGCAGTACAGTTGCTTCTACTGCCCTATTGAAAAGAAAATACTGCTGCAGATTTTGATGAGATTAGAAAAGATCATAGACAAAAAGACAGATTCTGTGATCGCCGTTCCACTCGAAAAGGATTGGGAAAAGTACGTGATAGGCACGCTGAGAAACGATCCAAATTTTGAGATTAAAAGGGTCGTCTGATTACGCAGACCTTCTTTTTCTGAAAGGCCGCCACCCTTCGCGGGCGGTCGTTGAGGCTTTCTAAAAGCCGATTTGAGAGGCACCGGTTTCTGATAGCTGTATTCTATCCAATGTAGTAGAAAGAATGTCTGCGAAAAAGTACTTCCGAAATCATCATAGGAAAATAATTTTTATCGCCCGGTGCCTCAAGACCAAATTCCGTAGAACGGAATTGAAAGTCAAAATGCTCGGCTGGTGTGTGTGAGCGGTCAAATAGAGCCTCAAGACCAAATTCCGTAGAACGGAATTGAAAGAAAAATGGTCTCAAAGCAGCTGAACTCCCAATCGTGGCCTCAAGACCAAATTCCGTAGAACGGAATTGAAAGAACAGTGTAAGTTGAAATGTCGAATATTAGGATTTTAGCCTCAAGACCAAATTCCGTAGAACGGAATTGAAAGTGATACAGGAAAGATTTGCAAAAATCCAGGTTATCGAGCCTCAAGACCAAATTCCGTAGAACGGAATTGAAAGGAACAGTACACTCCAGATTACGGTGAAGAATAATTCCTCGCCTCAAGACCAAATTCCGTAGAACGGAATTGAAAGTCCGCAAAAACAATCTCGGGCGCGTCTTTGAGCAAATCTGCGCCTCAAGACCAAATTCCGTAGAACGGAATTGAAAGAATAATGTTCCACAGCGTAAAATCAGGTCGGTCTGAGCCTCAAGACCAAATTCCGTAGAACGGAATTGAAAGCCTTTGCGTTCCGCAATCCCGCACCAATTCTTCATTTTGCCTCAAGACCAAATTCCGTAGAACGGAATTGAAAGGGTCGATTGGCATACGCGGGATTTAACCGATAGCTTCAATGCCTCAAGACCAAATTCCGTAGAACGGAATTGAAAGCTGTATTTCACGGCGAACG